>JACCDG010734207.1_pt1 | contig 29145 bp, 28 predicted proteins | sample 7442471 | NCBI WGS metagenome assembly JACCDG01 (sample SAMN15323444, study PRJNA562643) | freshwater metagenome | isolation source: river surface water | place: USA:Blue River Watershed | collected 2017-08-17 | reverse complement strand
TCGAGTGTGGGGACGGTGATTGAGTGGTATGACTTTTATATTTTTGGGAGTTTGAGTGCGATTATTTCGGTTAGTTTCTTTCCGAAGGAGGATCCGACAGCGGCGTTTATTTCGACGTTGGCGGCTTTTGGGGCGGGGTTTGTGGCGAGGCCTTTTGGTGGGGTGCTTTTTGGGAGGTTGGGTGATTTGATTGGGAGGAAGTATACGTTTTTGTTGACGTTGTTGTTGATGGGTGGGTCGACGTTTGCGATTGCGTTTATACCGAGTTATGAGAAGATTGGGTTGGTGGCTCCGGCTTTGCTTTTATTATTAAGAATCATACAGGGATTAGCCTTAGGGGGCGAATATGGGGGCGCCGCCACCTATGTCGCAGAATATGCACCGGACGCAGAACGCGGGAAGTACACATCCTACATCCAAACCACCGCCACCCTCGGATTCTTCGTCTCCATCTTAGTCATTTTAGTGACGCAGCAGGTAATGGGCGATGCCGCCTTCAAAGACTGGGGCTGGCGCGTGCCCTTCGCCCTATCCGGCATCCTCGTCGTCGTTTCCTATTTCATCCGCCGAAACATGGACGAGTCGCCACTCTTCTCTAAACTAAAAGCCGAAGGGCGACTCTCCGAAAACCCCTTGAAAGAAGCTTTCGCGAGCAAGGCAAACCGCCGCTTAATGCTCATCGCCATGTTCGGTGCTATCGTAGGCCAAGGCGTAGTGTGGCACACAGGTCAATTTTATGCCCAAATCTTCATTAACAAGATCCTGCAGGTTGATTTCATTACCACGAATCTCATTATCGCCGCGAGCTTAGTGGTGGGGACGCCTCTCTTCGTCTATTTCGGCAGCTTGTCTGACCGCGTGGGTCGCAAGAAAGTGATGCTGGGCGGGATGGCCCTCGCTGCGCTCGGGTACTACCCTTTATTCTCTTGGATGGCCAGCATCGTCTCTGAAGAGGGCACCCTAATCAACGGTTCGATTTTCCTAACGTGGACGGGCAAGCTCGAATTAGCTTTCATTTGCAGCTTATTGGTGAGTTTCGCGGCGATGGCCTACGGCCCGATCGCCGCCTTTCTCGTCGAACTTTTCCCCACCAAAATCCGCTACACCTCCCTTTCCATCCCTTATCACTTTGCTAATGGGGTGTTCGGCGGCTGTGCCCCTTTCGTAGCCACCTGGCTAGGATCAATCACCCACTCGAATTTCGCTGGATTGTTCTATCCCATCGCCCTAGCGGCCTTAACGGTCATTGTGGGCGTGATTTATTTGCCAGAAACGAAGGGAAAAGCGCTGAGTTATTAAAATAGGACTTTTCCATTAATTCGGTGGATATATTTTGAAATATTCCCATTAAATAAATATGCTTTGGCGCTAAACCAAAATGGGGGTATCTTTGTTATTAAAACCATTTTTCTGATGCCTTTTTAATTGGGAGTCAGGATGGCGAAGCCGTCGAAAAAACAAAATAGTTTAATAGATTGAAAAAAGCATTAATCACTGGAATTACAGGTCAAGATGGAGCGTATCTTGCTGAATTTTTATTGAAGAAAGGTTATGAAGTTCACGGTATAAAACGTAGATCCTCATTGATTAATACCCAGCGTATTGATCATTTGTATCAAGACCCGCATGTTCCAGATCGTAATCTACACCTTCATTATGGAGATTTAACTGATAGTACAAATTTGATCCGTATTATTCAAGAGGTTCAGCCAGATGAAATTTATAATTTGGCCGCTATGAGTCATGTGGCTGTTAGTTTTGAAGAGCCTGAATACACTGCGAATGCTGATGGGATCGGAACTTTACGTATTTTAGAAGCAGTCCGTTTGCTCGGCTTATCAACAAAAACTAAAATTTATCAAGCATCTACTTCTGAATTGTATGGTATGGTACAAGCTGTTCCACAATCTGAAACAACTCCGTTTTATCCTCGTTCTCCATATGCTGTTGCAAAACTATATGCATATTGGATTACGGTAAACTACAGAGAGGCTTACAATATGTTTGCTTGCAATGGAATTTTGTTTAATCATGAATCCCCTCAGAGAGGAGAGACATTTGTTACTCGCAAAATTACTCGTGCAGCAGCTAAAATTGTTTTAGGACTAGAGGATTGTTTGTATTTAGGAAACTTAAATTCAGAGAGAGATTGGGGCCATGCCAAAGATTACATTGAAGGAATGTGGTTGATTTTACAACAAGAAAAGCCTGAAGATTTTGTCTTGGCAACAGGCGTAACAACAACAATCAGAGAGTTTGTTCGCTTAGCATTTGAAGAGTTAGGGATTGAACTAGGATTTAAAGGAAAGGGCGAGAGTGAACAAGGGTTTGTATTACGTTGTTTTGGCCACTATCAACTTGAAGTTGGCAAAACTGTGGTAAAAGTAGATCCTAAATATTTTAGACCAACTGAAGTTGATTTGTTGTTGGGCGATCCATCTAAGGCAAATTCAAAATTAGGTTGGCAACCAAATTACAACCTTAAGTCTTTAGTTAAAGAAATGACGGAATCAGATCTTCAATTATTTTTGAATCAAATACATACTTAGATATTCATGATATAATATTTTAAAATTAACAACATGTTAGAAAAATTAAATTTAAACGGTAAATCAATCTTAATTACTGGAGGAACAGGTTCACTAGGCAAGGAGCTAACCAAAACGATTTTAACAAAATGGCCTCAAGTAAAGCGATTGGTTATTTACTCAAGAGATGAGCAAAAGCAATTTCAGATGGCTCAAGAATTTCCGGAGAGTGAATATCCAGCAATAAGATATTTTATTGGTGATGTTCGTGATTTAGAAAGATTAAAAAGAGCTTTTTGGGGAATAGAGTATGTAATTCATGCAGCTGCTATGAAGCATGTTCATATAGCCGAATATAATCCAGACGAATGTGTAAAAACGAATATTGGAGGAGCTGAAAATGTTATTAAAGCATGTTTAAGTTCTGATGTAAAAAATGTGGTTGCACTTTCTACTGATAAAGCTTGTGCTCCAATTAATTTATATGGTGCGACAAAACTTACATCTGATAAATTGTTTATTGCGGCTAACAATATTAAAGGAAATCAAGATATCAAATTTTCGGTAGTAAGATATGGGAATGTAATGGGGTCCAATGGCTCTGTAATTCCTTTTTTTATGAAAAAAAGAGAGGCCGGTTTCTTGCCTATTACCGATATGAATATGACTAGATTCAATATTTCATTAGCCGGCGGTGTTGATATGGTATTACACGCCATGGCAAATGCTTGGGGGGGTGAGCTTTATGTACCGAAAATACCTTCTTATAAGATAACTGATATAGCAAAAGCAATAAGTCCGAATTGTGAATTGAAAGTAGTTGGTGTAAGACCTGGTGAAAAAATTCACGAAGAAATGATTACACCTAGTGATTCATTCAATACCTATGATTTGGGGAAATACTATGTAATACTACCAACCGAACCTATTTGGGATTTAAATGAATTTAAAAAAGCATATAAAGCAGCGTTAGTGCCGGCTGGTTTTAGTTATAACTCTGGTGAAAATACTGAATGGGAAACTGTTGAAAGTTTGAGAAGCTTAATAAAAGAACATTTGTATCCAAATTTTGAATTCTAATTATACTAACATGAAAAAAATTATTCCTTACGGCAAACAAAATATCACCGAAGATGATATAAGATCTGTAACCAATGCGTTGGTAGGGGATTATTTAACTCAGGGCCCAACTATAATAGAGTTTGAAGAAAATTTTGCACAATATGTTGGTGCTAAATATGCGGTTGCGCTTACAAATGGAACAGCGGCCTTACATATTAGTGCCATGGCATTATCTGTTCAACCAGGAGATAAAGTAATAACAACAAGTTTAACTTTTGCAGCTTCTGCCAATTGTATAAGATATTGTGGCGGCGAGGTTGTTTTTGTAGATATTGATCCAAATACTTTTTTGATAGACTTGGATAAGGTTGAAAAATTATTGAGCGAAGCACCTAAAGGCACCTATAAAGGAATAGTGCCTGTAGATTTTGCAGGAAGAGCCGTTGATTTGGAACGCTGCAAACAAATTGCTGAGAAATATGGCCTTTGGATTATTGAAGACGCATGTCATGCACCAGGTGCAAGTTTTGTAGATTCAAAAGGGAAGGCCCAAAAAGCTGGAAACGGAAACTTTGCAGACTTAGCAATTTTTTCATTTCATCCTGTAAAACATATCGCAACTGGTGAGGGCGGCATGATAACAACCAATGATGAAAAACTATATAAACAATTACTTTCTTTAAGGTCGCATGGTATTACAAGGGATGCTGCAACTTTTACAAATTCAATTGAACAAGCAGGAAGTTCTTTAACTGATGCTACATATCCAGGTTGGTATATGGAAATGCAGGAACTAGGATATAACTATAGAATTACAGATTTTCAATGTGCACTAGGAATAAGTCAATTAAAAAGAGCGGATGAAGGCCTTAGAAAAAGAACTGAAATCGCAAAAAAATATGATTTAGCTTTTCAAAATGCTTCTAATATAAAAAGTCCTGGATTGGAAATAAGTGCAGATTTTGCAGATCAACATGCTTATCATTTATACGTTTTATTGGTTGACGATAGACTTGGCTTGTACAATCATCTGAAGGCAAATGGAATTTATGCTCAAATACATTATTATCCAGTACACCTGATGCCGTATTACCGAAGATTTGGTTGGAAAGAGAATGATTTGCCATTTGTAGAAGCCTATTATAGTAAATGTATAAGCCTTCCAATGTATCCTACATTAACCGAAGAGGAGCAGGATTTTGTAATTGCGACAATTTTAAATTACTATAAATAGGTATTGCTGTTCATGAGCGATAAATTAATATTAGGTACTGTTCAATTTGGCTTAATTTATGGCATTAATAATACACAAGGAAAACCAGAAAAAGAAAATGTTTTTCAGATTCTTTCCTATGCACATGAAATCGGGATTAGATATTTAGATACCGCGGAACTATATGGCAATGCACATGATTTAATTGGAGAATTTCATAAATTAAATCCATCTAAAAAATTTGAGATCATTACCAAATTCCCGCATGAGTTTGAGAATAGTTTAGGCGAAAAGATAAACACCTATTTAGGTCAGTTGGCAGTAAATCATTTGCATGCTATTTTGTTTCATTCTTTTGACTCGTATGTAAAACATCGATCAGAATTAAATGGTAATATAAATAAGGTTACTAAAATAGGTGTATCGGTGTATACAAATGCTCAAATGGAAGAGGTAATGAATGACGCAAATATTGATATTATCCAATTACCTTTCAATCTCTTTGACAATATTCATCTTAGAGGGGAACTCTTAAAAAAAGCAAAAGAAAAAAATAAGATCATTCATACACGTTCAGCATTTTTACAAGGACTCTTTTTTATGAAAAAAGACAATTCAAATAAAATTAGAGTCAAGCTAGAAAAAGAATTAGATTTAATTTCTGATATCTCTTTAAAATATTCAGTTTCCATAGGATCCCTTGCTTTAAATTACTGTTTGAGACAGCCTCAAATAGATGGTGTATTAATTGGTGTAGATAGTTTAGCACAACTGAAAGAAAATATTGAATATGCTGAAACGAATGTTTCAGATGAATATATGAAGGAGATTAATGCAATTAAAATTGATGATATAGAACTTTTAAATCCATCATTATGGAAATAAAAACCATATTAATTACACAGGCCAGGACAGGTAGTACCAGATTGCCTGGAAAAGTATTAATGGAGGTAAACAATACACCCCTTTTAAAAATACATTTGGATAGGCTGAGTCAATCCAAAAACATTGATAAAATTATAATAGCCACTACTGTAAATGAGGAGGATGATATCATTGAAAAGATAGGGACAGCTTGGGGATATGATGTTTACAGGGGATCAGAAAATGATGTATTGGATAGATTCTATCAAGCCCTACAAAATATAAAACCTACCTGGGTAGTGAGAGTAACATCGGATTGTCCATTGATTGATCCAGTGCTCGTAGACAAAGTGATAGAAGTTACACAATCTGAAAACAAAGACTATGGTTCAAATGTAATTGACGAAACATTCCCTGATGGGCAGGATGTGGAAGTGTTTAGATTTTCAGCCTTAGAAAAAGCATGGAAAGAAGCAAATAAATTATCTGAAAGAGAGCATGTTACTCCATACATAAGAAACCATACCGATTTAAAATTGGGAGATTTATTTTCAGCCATAAGTTATAAAAACAATATAGATTATTCTAAGATCCGAATGACTGTTGATGAGCAAAAGGATTTTGAATTAATTAATAAAATAGTGAGTGCATTAGGAACAGAACAAGGTTGGCTTGATTATACAGAATATATCATCAACAACGAACTTGCAAATATAAACGGCAACATAATTCGAAATGAAGGTTATTTAAAATCTTTAAAAAATGATTGATATGAGAAAAGGACAGGATTTATACAAAAAAGCAAAAACATTAATACCGGGAGGAACTATGTTGTTATCCAAAAGACCTGAAATGTTCTTGCCAGAGAATTGGCCATCTTATTTTTCAAAAGCAAAGGGTTGTAAAATTTGGGATCTTGATAACCAAGAGTTACTTGACATGACCATCATGGGCATTGGAACTAATACTTTGGGTTATGGACATGACGCAGTAGATGATGCAGTATTAGATACAGTGAGAAAAGGAAACATGAGCACATTATCATGTCCTGAGGAAGTTTATTTAGCAGAGAAATTAATTGAAATGAACCCATGGGCTGATATGGTTCGTTTTGCAAGATCTGGTGGTGAGGCCAATTCAATTGCTATTAGAATAGCAAGAGCAGCAAGTGGAAAAGATAAGGTTGCTATATGTGGGTATCATGGTTGGCATGACTGGTATTTATCTGCAAATCATAATTCAGGCGATAATTTGTCAGGACATTTATTACCAGGTTTAAATCCTAGTGGAGTTCCTAAAGCATTAAAAGATACTGTGCTTCCTTTTCATTATAATAATTATGAAGAACTAGTTGATTTGGTTGAGAAGCATGATATCGGAGTAATTAAAATGGAAGTTTTAAGAAATTTTGGTCCTGAAGATAATTTTTTACATAAGGTAAGAGAATTGGCGACCAAGAAAAATATAGTCTTGATTTTTGATGAATGTACATCAGGATTTAGAGAAACATTCGGAGGGATTTATAAAAAATTTGGTGTTGAGCCAGATGTAGCGATGTATGGAAAAACAATTGGTAATGGTTATGCGCTTACTGCAGTAGTAGGTAAAAGGTCGGTAATGGAAGCAGCACAAACATCTTTTATTAGTAGTACTTTTTGGACAGAGCGAATTGGACCAACTGCTGCATTAGCAACTTTAAAAGTGATGGAGGAAATTAAATCTTGGGAAGTAATAACTGCAATTGGAAAAAAAGTTCAAGAAGGATGGAAATCATTAGCTGCTACACATGGCTTAGAAATTGAATTAGCTGGTATTCCAGCATTAAGCACTTATTCTTTTAAATCAGAAAATGCATTAGCCTATAAGACCTTAATTGCTCAGGAAATGTTAAAGAAAAATATTTTGGCAAGTACTAATTTTTATGCTTCAATAGCACATGAGGATATTTACTTTGAAAAATATTTTTCAGAATTAGATAAGGTTTATGGAATGATAAGAAAATGTGAGAATCAAGAATTAAATATTAATGAATTATTAGAGGGGCCAATTTGCCACTCAGGTTTTAAAAGACTGAATTAAGTGAGAGGTTATAAATGTTTATTAAATCAAATATATTCATTAAATGAATATCAAATTGTACCCATCAGAGACCAAGATAGGTATGATATTATGCAATGGCGTAATGAACAAATTTATCATTTACGACAGTCAAAGCCCTTGGATAAAGAAAGTCAGGATAAATATTTCGACACTGTAGTAACTAAATTATTTGAGGCCGAAAATCCTGATCAAATTTTATTCTCTTATTTAGAAAATGGAGTTTGCATTGGATACGGTGGCTTGGTGCATATAAATTGGATTGATAAAAACGCCGAAATTTCATTTATAATGAACACGAAATTGGAAGATCAACAGTTTAACAAGCATTGGAAAAACTATCTTTCATTAATTGAGGAATTAGCTTTCAGAATCCTTCACTTTCATAAAATATTTGTATATGCATTTGATTTAAGAGAAAAATTATATAAAGCTCTTGAGGATTCTTCCTATTACAAAGAAGCGACTTTAAAAGAACACACTTTTTTTAATAATAAATTCATTGATGTATTGATTTATTCTAAACTAAATGAAGCTCAACATTAATTTAGTAGTTTTTGCATCAGGGGAACTTGGACTTAAAATGGTCGAGTATCTCCACTCATTTGTAAACATAAATTTTATTGCAACAGATCGAAAATCTGATAAAGTAATTTTTTTTGCAAATCATCAAAAAATTAATCTTTTTATTGGAAACCCAAATAATGAAGAATTATTTATTGAACTAAATAAAGTTGATTCAAAAATTTTATTCTCAATAAATTATCTATTTATTTTAGATAAAAAAATATTTCAATTATTTGAATACGCAATAAATTTTCATGGAAGCCTTTTGCCAAAGTATAGAGGACGGACTCCGCATATCTGGGCAATCATAAATAATGAAAAATATACAGGAATAACTGCACATTTTATCGAAGAAGGTTGTGACACAGGCGATATTGTATTCCAAAAAAATATATTGATAGATGAAGATATAACTGGCGCTGATTTATTAAAAATTTACCAAAAAGAGTATCCTGCAGTAATCAGAAAGGTACTAGAGATGATAAATGAAACGAAAATTGTTAGGTTCCCACAAAACCATTTAGAAGCTACATTATTTCCTAAAAGAACTCCCGATGATGGGCAGATAAATTGGTATTGGCAAAAAGAAAGAATATATAATTGGGTTAGAGCACAAGCTCATCCTTATCCAGGAGCATTTACTTTTTACGAGAAAGAAAAATTGATAATCGATGAAATTAAATTTTCAAATATTGGTTTTGATTCTTTAACTGAAAACGGAACTATAATTTCAATCAACGGTCAAAATCCAATTGTTAAAGTGCAAAATGGATCTATTGAAATAATTAAAAAAAGAAATTCCTCAATAGTTTTTAAAATTCATACAAAATTTGAAAATGAAAATTAATAATTTCACGATTAATTCCACATCAAAAGTATTCATTATTGCCGAATTGTCTGCAAATCATAATGGGAGTATTGAAACAGCAATCGAAACAATAAGAGCAGCAAAAAGAGCTGGTGCAAATTGTATAAAACTACAAACATACACAGCAGACACTTTAACAATCGACTCTCAGAAAGAAGATTTTAAAATTAAAGGCACAATTTGGTCAGGGAAAAATTATTATCAATTATATCAAGAAGCTTATACGCCATGGGAGTGGCATGAGAAACTATTTAAAGTTGCAGAGGAGGAAGGATTAGTTTGTTTTTCATCACCTTTTGACAAAACATCAGTAGATTTTTTAGAAACGCTAAATACACCTGCATATAAAATTGCTTCGTTTGAAATTACAGATATACCATTAATCGAATATGTGGCATCAAAGGGAAAACCCATAATTATTTCAACAGGCATTGCTAATGTTGAAGACATTGAACTTGCAGTTGAAGCATGCAGAAAAGCGGGTAATAATCAAATAGCGTTGTTGAAATGTACATCTAGTTATCCTGCTCCAATCGAAGAAGCTAATATGCTTATTGTTCAAGATTTGGCAAAAAGGTTTAATGTAGTATCCGGTTTATCAGATCATACAATGGGAGCAACTGTTCCAATCGTGGCCACTGCTTATGGTGCAAAGATAATTGAGAAACATTTTATTCTCGACAGATCAATAGGCGGACCTGATGCTAGCTTTTCTATGAATGAAATAGAATTTACGGAAATGGTTAAATCGGTTAGAGAAGCTGAGTTGGCGATTGGTGTTGTTGATTATAATTTAACTGAAAAACAAGAAAAAGGGAAAGACTTTTCAAGGTCACTTTACTTTGTAGAAGATGTGAAAGAAGGTGAGATTTTGACTGAAAAAAATATTCGTTCAATCAGACCTGGCTTTGGTTTACATCCTAAATATTACAATTCTATACTTGGGAAAAAAGTGAACAAGAATGTGGAAAAGGGTGATAGAGTAGATATAAATAATATCGTTAATGAGTAGTACTCCCAATGACTATTTAGATTATCTAAATCGAGACGGTATTTTTGATGAAAAATTTCTTTCGGATTTAAAGTACGAAATTGATTCTAAATTATATCAATACGGTAATCACTTTATTGCAAATAATGAGAATAAATTTTTTTTATATAAACAAAGACTTGTTTATATATATAGGGCATTAAGAGGCTTTAAGCACATATTCTTCGCCAATAAAAAACATCAAAACATAGTAATCAGTAGTGCATATTTTACAGTTCATACTGAACTTAATAAAAACGGATATCATTGTTTTAACGTTCCTTGGTTAGAGCCTAATCTTAATTTTAAGTTATATCTTAAATTGCAAAAATTTAATTATAGAATTAAAAACTGCAAATTTTCTGAAATTAATAGTTTATATAAAGACTATTTAATGATTCGAGATAGCTTAAAAAAAATATATTCTAATCCTGAAATTAAATTTTTAATCCTGCCTCAAGATGTAGGAGTTTTCGAAAGAATTTCGATAAGAATTTTTAAAGAACTAAATAAAAAAACATTTTTATTTTCTCACGGTTTACCTGGAAGGTATAATAGCATTGATGATAATAGAACCGATATCCTAGGAGTTTGGGGTAAAGCAATCAAAGAAAATTATGTAAAAGCTGGAATCAGTGCGGAAAAAATTAAAATTACAGGACATCCTCTATATCAATTTGATCCAAATAAAATCAAACTAAAATCCTCTTTAGATAATATTTTAGTCCTTTCTAAATCTATTAATGGTACACCACACAGTACAGGTGTTCGCATTTCAGATCGAACCAATTTGTTGCTTTATCTTTTTCAGATAAGAAAAGAGTTGTTAAAGGTGGGTATAAAATCTGTTAAATTTAGACCTCATCCATCTGAAAATATAAAATGGTATTACAATTATATTGATGCTAATTTTTTTATAATGGATACCAATAAGTCTATAATTGATTCTTTTCAAGAAGCGAGTTTAGTGATAGGCCCAACGTCAAGTATGTTTATTGATGCAATTGTAAATAATGTAAACTATTTAGTTTACGAACCATCAAATGGAGAATATGATATGCACAATTTTCCATTAGTATCACCATTTGATTCTACTGATGATAGAGTAGTCGTAGCTAAAGATAGTGCTGAGTTAGGTAAAAATTTGCAAAACATTCCACTAGTTGAACCCTCAATTCTTTTAGATTATATAGAACCAAATTTTGATATTTCGTTTTTAAAACAATATTAATCCAATTTCAAATAATGAATTTTTTTAGAAAAGTTTTGTATATCATGTCAAGTAGCCATAAACGTTCTTTGGCAATTTTGACAGTATTAATTTTCATTGGAATGTTATTTGAAATTCTTGGACTAGGAATCATTATTCCAATCATAGGATTATTAGGTAATCCACAAAGCATTTATGATTATAAAATTACTAATATCATTTTTACAAAATTAGGACATCCTTATAATGCAAGTATTATAATCATAAGCATGAGTTTTTTGGCTGTCTTGTATTTAGTAAAGGCCTTATACTTAACATTTCTTAATTGGAAACAATCTGCATTTTCGTCTGAATTTACTTCGCATATTAGCCATAAATTATATACTGGTTATATGTATATGCCTTATGTAAATCATTTAGAAAGAAACTCTGCAATCTTAATAAGAAACATTCAAAATGAGGTTTCAATATTCACTAGCTTAACTCAGTCAATTATATTTCTATCCTCCGAAATTTCGGTTATTGGTGGTGTAATTATATTGTTGGTATCATTAGAGCCAACTGGTGCCTTGCTTGTAGGTGCCTTTTTAGCCTTAGCCATTTTTTTATATTATACGATCTCTAAAATATATATATCAGTTTGGGGTCAAAAAAGGCAAGAATATACCGGTGTAATTTCTCAAAACCTAATGCAAGGATTAGGAGGAATCAAGGATATAAAATTAATAGGGAAGGAGGATTATTTTTTAAATGAGTTTAAAGATAAAAATGAATCCTTATCTAATATTAACTCCAAAATAAATACTACCGACCAATTACCAAGATTATATTTAGAATTTGTAGCAGTCGCTTCCATATCTGGATTGTTAATTATAATGGTAATTTCAAAAAACCCTGTAGATCATATAATTCCCGTTCTGGGGATTTTTGTAGCGGCAGCATTTAGAATGATTCCGTCCATTAATAAAATCATGTTCTCATCACAAAGAATAATATATAGCATGCCAGTACTAGATTTGCTATATAATGAATTTAAAATGTTTAGTGGGTTGACTTTTAAAAAATCAACCGCCTCTTCGCCCATCTTTTTCAATGATCATATTTCAGTTAAATCATTGAATTTTAAATATCAGGCTTCACAAAGTCAAACACTTACCAATATTAATTTTGAAATTAAAAAGGGGGAAAGTATTGGGATAATTGGCCAAAGTGGTGCTGGTAAAAGTACATTAGTAGATATTTTACTTGGATTGCTTTCACCAGATTCGGGAGGAATTTCTGTTGATAACATTCCTATAACAGATAATAATTTAAGGGATTGGCAATTGAATTTGGCATATGTTCCTCAAACCATTTATTTAACAGATGACACTTTGAGGAAGAATATTGCGCTTGGGATTGGAGATGATGAAATTAATGATGTAATATTAAACAATGCCATTAAAGGAGCGCAATTAACTGATTTTGTTAATTCTTTAGAAAATGGACTTGAAACGAAGGTAGGAGAAAGAGGGGTTCGTCTTTCTGGTGGACAAAGACAAAGAATTGGAATTGCTAGAGCACTTTATCGAAATACCGAGGTATTGGTATTTGATGAGGCAACAAGTGCTTTAGATAACCAAACAGAAAAGGAAGTAATGGATGCAATCAATAATTTAAAAAATACCAAAACACTCATTATAATTGCACATAGACTTTCAACAATTTCAAAATGTGATCGTGTGATTAAATTAAGTAAGGGTCAAATTATTGAAATTGCTTAATGACCCATTGATGAAAAAATTGATCAAAAATATATCACTAAAATTATTTGCCCCAGTTTTGAACAAAACGGCTGTATTTAAAAATATACATGTTGGTCAAGAATGTTATTTAATTGGTGATGGGGCATCTTTAAAATGGTTTGATTTAAAAAAATTTAGCGATAAAATTAGCATACCTGTTGGATTTTCTATATTACACAATGATTATAGTTCTTTGAATGCTAAGTATGCGTTACTAGCAGAGCCCTATTGGTTTTTCCCAACTATACGCTATCAAAAAAAGACAATCCTTATAAATTATATTCAACGTTTGTATAGAAGGTATAAACGTTTGTATGCAAACACAAATTATTTTATTAGTCTTACGAACATTCCTGTGTTATCGGGTAAAAATGTGTATTACTTATTTCATGATTTGCCAGAAACAGGTTTAGTTAAAGAGTTTAAAAATGCAGGGTTAAATCCTTTTCATGGTTCATTTAGAACATCTATTTTAATGTCTATTTATTTGGGTTTTGATACGGCATACTTGATAGGGTTTGATTACACACATACACCTAGTAGAAACTTGCATTGGTACGAACATGGCGAAGGGATCTTGGAAGACCATTTAAATTATGAAGCCGAGTTTATAAAAATTGCTTCAAAACATATTAAATTAAAAACTGTCACCATCGAAGGTAAGAGCGATAAGTTACCATCAATTACTTATAAAGAATTAACAGGGGATAATCCAGTTTTTAAAGAAAATAGTAGCATTCTATCTCCTATTAGCCTAAAGGCACTTGCTACTTGGAAAGGGTATAAAATATTCAAAGACTAATGTTTGTAAAAACCCGCAAGATTTTAATTACTGGAGCTGCCGGTTTTATAGGGCAGCATTTGTTAAGTAATTTAATTAATGAAAAGTTTGACATTCATTGCATTGTCAGGAACTTCGATCCTGAATTAATTAGCAACAAGCTGGATTCCGTTTTTTACTACAATGTTGACCTTAACAACAAGGAGAATTTAAATAGAATTGTGAAAAGTATTTCACCCGATTATGTGGTTCATTTAGCTGGTGGAAAAAGTAGATCAAATGAACTAAATCAAATTAATTGTATTCTTGAAAACAATATAAACGGGACATTAAATTTGTTTGAATGTTTATTGGGGATTGAAAATTTAAAAAGAGTTACTGTTTTGGGGTCGATTGAAGAATACGGATTTGCGGATACGCCATTCAAGGAAAATAGTTTTGAAAATCCCGTTTCAATTTATGGGGTAAGTAAATTATCAATTACAAAATTATCCAAAATATTTTTTAACGAATATCATCTGCCTATTACCATTTTAAGGCCTTCATTGGTATATGGACCAAAACAAGGTACAGAGATGTTCATTTCCTCTATTATTAATACTTTAACTAAGCAACAACTATTTGCTATGACCAAAGGAGAACAGTACAGGGATTTTATATTTATCGAGGATTTGGTTGAAGGGATTAAGAAAACTTTTCTTTTTGATGATTTATCAGGTTTGGTTATTAATATTGCTTCTGGCAAATCATATAAATTATCTGAGATTGCTAATAAAATCGCTTCTTTATTAAATGCAGAAAATTTACTACAAATTGGTGCAATTGAATATAGAAATTTAGAAATAATGAATTATAAGGTGGATATTAGTTTGGCAGCCCAAAAGCTAAAATGGCAACCACGTATATCAATTGATACAGGATTAGCTTTGACAATTAATTCTTGTGATGAGTAAAATAGAACCAACGCCTACAATTTATTTTTATAGCGATTGTTCTTTTTTTGCTGGATGTGAAAACATGATAGCCAATTTTTTCAACAATCAAGAATTTTGTGAAAAATACAATGTTCGTTTAGTATATAGAAATACGCCTGAATATAAAATTGGACTCGAAAATAGGTTAGGCATAAATATCAATAAAACTATACCCGTAAAGCTTCTAAATCAGATCGAATATCATAATTTGAATAATATTTTGAGGTATTTATTAAAATTAATTTACATTCCTTTCAAATATTTTACAATTATAATTAATATATTAATTTTAAGTAGCGTTTTTAGGCAGAGAAAAATTGATTTATTACATATTAATAACGGGGGCTATCCTGGTGCTATTTCTTGTTATTCTGCTGTTTGTGCTGCAAAATTATGCGGCATTAAACGAATTGTGTATGTAGTAAACAATATTGCTCAACCATATAATAATTTTGCTAGGTTTTTTGATAAGTTCATTGATAAATTGGTTGTTAAAAATGTTGATAAATTTATAACTAGTTCAATTGCTGCGGGGAATGAACTTGTAAGTTTATTGGAAATACCTCAATCAAAATACATTACCATTAATAACGGAATTTCAAAAAGAGAAATAACACAAAATATAAATGAATTTAAAGCGTTGAACAAAATTCCAGCTGGAAAAATTATTTTTACAACTATTGCTAATTTTGAAAGTAGAAAAGGTCATTTGTACCTATTGGAAGCAATCAATTTGCTAAAAAATAGCAATAATGTTAATGTCTTAAAGAAAATACATTTTGTATTAGAGGGCAATGGATTAGAAAAAAATGGAATCATTAAATATATCCAATTCCATCAATTGTCCGATCATGTTCAAATTTTAGAAAATGTAGTAGATATTTTTAATCTTTATAATGTTACCGACGTTTTAATTATTCCATCTGTTGGAAATGAAGATTTCCCTAATGTGATTTTGGAAGCAATGAGTCTAGGTAAACCAGTCATTGGCACTAATATTGCTGGAATACCTGAGCAAATTGAAAATATGAAAACCGGAATTGTAATACCACCCCGAAATTCGGAAGAATTGCTCAATGCCATTTTGGAGATTTATTTTAGAAAAAATAATTTGACCGAATTTTCAAAAAACTCATTAGATAAATTTTCTAAACAATACAAAACAAATATTGCAATCCAGAATTATGATAATTTATACCAAAATCTATTAATTAATATTTAAAAAACAATTTATGAAAGTAGTGATTTTAGCCGGTGGATATGGCACAAGAATTAGAGATGTTGCAGATGATATACCGAAACCCATGATTCCTATTGGGCCTTTTCCAATCATTTGGCATATTATGAAACACTATGCTTCTTATGGTCATAATGAGTTTATTATTTGCCTAGGTTATAAAGGCCAAGTAATAAAGGATTTTTTCTTAAACTATGAAGCATATACAAGAGATTTAACAATTTCCTTTGGAAGTGGGGATATTTCTTTTCATAACAACAATAATGAATCTGATTGGAAAGTAACATTATCAGATACAGGTTTGAGATCGATGACGGGATCTAGAATTTCAAGAATCAAACAATTTATCGGAAATGAAGATTTTATGCTTACTTATGGCGACGGAGTAAGCGATGTTGATATTAATAAGTTAGTTGCTTACCACAAAAAACATAAGAAGACATTAACTGTGACTGGGGTTAGACCTCCAGGTCGTTTTGGTGAAATGATGACAGATGAAAATGGTAAAGTTTTAGCATTTAATGAAAAACCTCAAGCTTCCGCTGGAAGGATTTCAGGCGGTTTTTTTGTTGCATCTTCTAAGATATTTGATTATATTAATGACAATGAAGATTTGGTATTTGAACAAGACCCAATTCATAACTTAGTCAAAGATAATGAACTAATGATGTTTGAACATGACGGTTTTTGGCAACCGATGGATACTAGTAGAGAGTATGTTCTACTTAATTCTTTATACGAAAAAGGTAATGCACCATGGATAAGATAGAAATTAACAATAATCAAATACTTTTGAATTTTAAAGGTAAAAAAGTATTTGTCACGGGCCATACAGGTTTCAAAGGAACTTGGCTTACATATTTACTAACCCAACTTGGAGCAGAAGTGATGGGATATGCGCTAGATCCATATCCAGGACCAAGTCACTTTAATATGTTAGAACTTGATAAAAGGATTCAACACGTTGTTGGTGATGTCCGTGATGCAATTCTATTAAATGAAAAAATTAATTCATTTCAACCTGATATTGTATTTCATTTAGCTGCCCAACCTTTAGTAAAAAAATCATATACAGAACCCGTTTCCACTTTTAGTACAAATATAATGGGATCTGTTAATCTGTTAGAAGCAGTAAGAAACTGTAAATCTATAAAGTCCTTGGTATATATAACATCAGATAAATGTTATGAGAATTCTGAGTGGATTTGGGGATATAGAGAAAATGACCGTATGGGAGGTCATGATCCCTACAGTGCATCTAAAGGAGCTGCTGAATTAGTTTTTTCATCTTATGAACGATCATTTTTTAATAGTAAAACTAATTTTGGTGCTGCAACAGTACGTGCAGGAAATGTAATTGGTGGTGGTGATTGGGCTGAAGATAGAATTATACCTGATTGCATTAGAGCAATTGAAAATGGCATACCAATACAAATCAGAAATCCTTTAGCAACTCGACCTTGGCAACACGTGTTAGAGCCAATTTCTGGGTATATTTTATTAGCAATGAAACTATTTGATAATCCTAAAAAGTACAGTGGAGCTTGGAATTTTGGTCCTTCTAGTTTTGAAGTTAGAACAGTTCTTGAAGTAGCAAATACAATAATAAAAAATCTTAAGAAAGGGTCCGTAGAAATTACAGGTTCTGAGAATGAACATCATGAAGCGATGTTGCTTCAGTTGAATTGTGATAAAGCACATCAAATACTTAAGTGGAGTCCACGATGGGGTGTTGAAGAAACACTTAATGCGACCACTGATTGGTTTGAACATGTTTTAGCTGGGAGACCAGCAGAAGAGATTACCAAAGCACAGTTAAATAATTTTTTTAATAATTTAATATGATTGAGGGAGTAAAGATTACGCCACTTAAACAAATATTTGATGAAAGGGGTAAAGTAATGCATATGCTTAGAGCCGATTCTGAGGTGTTTCAACAGTTTGGTGAGATTTATTTTTCATGTACTAATCCTGGGGCTGTAAAAGCATGGCATTTGCATAAAGAAATGACTCTGAATTATGCTGTAATTTATGGGGAGATTAAATGTGTATTATTTGATGATCGACCAAATAGTAAAACAAGAGGAGTTGTTGAGGAGTACTTCCTTTCGCCAGAAAATTATTTCTTAATTACGGTACCTCCTCTTGTATGGAATGGATTTAAGGGAATTGGAGATAAAATTTCAATTGTTGCAAACTGTGCAACAATTCCTCATGATCCCAATGAAATTGAAAGAAGACCAATTGACGACCTTAATATTCCATATAGTTGGGATATTAAACATAAATAGCATTGAAGAAGAATATATTAATAACTGGAGGCTTAGGTTACATTGGCTGTAATTTAGCAAAGTACTTATCAGATTTTGAGCATTTTAATGTAGTTTTATCCTCAAGAAAACTAAATACAATACCTCCAGAAGTATCTAATTGTTCATTTATTGAATTATCCTTAGAATATTCTGAGTCTGAATTAATCAATAAATTAATAAATATACATATCGTAATTCATTTGGCAGCCTTGAATGAAAGAGAGTCTTTGAATTCAACGGAAAATGCTATAAATGTAAATATTCTTGGAGTTTATAAATTACTAAATTCGTCGATTAAGGCTGGTGTAGAAAAATTCATATATTTTTCTACTGCTCATATATATGGTTCCCCTTTAATTGGAAATTTGTCTGAAGAAACCTGCCCTCATCCAATTAACCCATATGCAATTACCCATAAAGCAGCAGAAGATTTCATTATTTCTGCACATAGGAATAAAGAAATTGATGGGATAGTGTTTCGACTTTCAAATGCAATAGGTTCACCAATTCATTATAGTAATTCAAAGTGGACTTTGTTAGTGAATGATTTATGTAAACAAATAGTAGAATTCGGTAAAATTGAATTAAAATCCAGTGGAGAACAGTACAGGAATTTTATTTCAATGAAAGATGTATGTCGAGCAGTTACTCATTTCATAGAATCTTCACTACAAAATGAAAATTTTCCAGTTTATAATCTTGGAGGCGAAAAGACAATAAGTGTAATCGAAATGACTAAAATGGTAGCTGAGGTTTGTAAAAAAAACTATGGTTTTTTGCCGGAAATAACTCGTAAAATTGTTCCTAATGAAACAGTAAATAAATTTGAATTTGTAACATCGAAACTTTTAAAATATAATTTTTATTGTGATAATGATTATAATAAAGAAATAGAAAATACATTAAATATTGCATTCAATGAACTCGGAAAATTCTAATACAATTAATCCTTTGATTTCAGTTGTAATTCCATGTTATAATAGTGCTAAGTACTTGGAAAGATTATTAAAGAGTTTAATTAATCAGACATATACAAATTGGGAAGCTATTTTTGTTGATAATTATTCGGTTGATAATTCTTTAGAAATTATAAGTTCTATTTCTGATTCAAGAATTAAAGTTTACCAAATTAATAATAGTGGAATAATTGCTAAATCTAGGAATTTAGGTATTAATAAGTCTCTTGGATCATGGATAGCATTTTTAGATTCAGATGATTGGTGGACTGAAAATAAATTGGAAGAATGTGTTAAACATATTAAGAGAGTTGATTGTGATTTTATTTATCATGATTTGTTTCTGGTTAATAATAGTGATCAAATCAAATTTAGGTCACTTGCTAAGTCCAGAAAGTTAATATCACCTATTTACAGTGATTTAATATTTAATGGGAATGGTATTTTAAATTCAAGTGTTGTAGTAAAAAAAAGTATACTTGTTGATGCTGGGATGTTGACTGAAAATATTGACAAAATTACTTGGGAAGATTTTGATTGTTGGATTAAGATATCTTTAGTTACAGATAAATTCATTTATTTAAGAAAATGTCTTGGATACTATTGGGCTGCTGGTGGAAATATGTCAAATCCTGAGAGAGATTTATTAAATGCCAAGGCAATTTATTCAAGTTATTTATCTGATAAAATATTAATTAAACCCTCGTGGTTAATTTTCAGCGAAGGCAAAGCTTTAGTGAAAATTGGAAAAATCAGAGAAGGCATTAAAATATTTAATCAAGTTACATTAGCAAATTATTCCATAAAAAAAGTCATTAAATCTAAACTATTAATTTTAAAATCAATTTGGGGAACTATTTGATTATGGGTAATTTAAATTGTGCAATTAAACTAATATGAACATTAAGGTATTTAAATATTTTGCTTTAATTGTTTTGATTTTTGCTTCAGTAAGAGGCGCATTTGTTTATCATTTAGGATGGAGCCCTAATTTAATTTATTCTATATCTTCTGCGTTATTAATTTTATTGGGGCTTTTGTCATTCAAATATATAAATTCAAAATATAATTTTGATATACTTTTTGCATTTAGGCGAGCATGTTTAATTAATTATATAGTGTTAAGTATTTACTCATTATTCTACATATTATTTGTTGGATTTAGTGAGATTTCAACAATTTATATATTCATGATTTTCCCTATTGTGTTTCTGTTAATTCGATTCAAAATGAGGGATTTATATTTTGCAATTTATTTGGTGAGCATTTTTATTTTTTTAGGAACTTATATATTTTATCAAATTGGGGTCTCTTCAGGATTTGATGGCATTGAAGCTGCAAATTTAACGTTGAGGCCTGGTGATCTTATATATTCGAGAATTGGGGAAAATTATTTGCCTGGAGGATACCTTGGAAGTCAACATGATAATGCAAATGTTCTTATAATGTTAAGTGCATTTTATTTTTATTTGACTTATACAGTGAAAAGTAGGTTAAGAATTATTTGTTTTATTTTTTTCGCATTATCATTGTCGCTTACAATTTTAACAGGTAGTGCTTCAAATATTCTTTCTTTGGGTATAATTGTTTTTCTGATATTAGTTCTTAAATCAAAAAAATCGCTCTTACTGCTAATACCAATTACCATTTATTTTTATCCATTAATTGAGGATAAATTATACTTTATTCAAAAAATTACTCAAGATCAAAGTGAGTTAGAGTCTGGTGGAATTTTTAATTCTTTGGATTTAATGAGTGTTGTCAAGTCTTTACATGCTATTTTTATTGGCGGGGGATATTATTTTAATGTTCCAATGATGAAATCTGAAGTTGCATTTATTAAAATATTAATTGGTTTTGGTATGTTGCCATTTATTATTTTGTTATTTATTCTTTTTTCACCCGTTTATTACATATGTACATTTATAGTAACTTCAAAAAAAATAGTTAAACTAAATTATAGTAAAAACAATTTAGAAAAAGTCATTTTGTTTAGGCTTGAAGGTATTAATCAATTATTATTTTCATCTCTTCCTGTATTAACTGGCGCATTTTCTTTAATTCATTACGGCTCTTTATTTAGAATTACATCTATAGGTTTATTTTGCATCTTTCTGGCAATTTTTTATAAGAACTACATTAAGATTAAGTGTAAGTTTGATGTAATAGTTGACGAATTAGATCATTAATACTGTATGAGTTTTAAAATTTTGTATTTTATTGATAGTCTTTCCAACTACAAAAGTGGTGTTCATGTTTCTTTATTGAAAACATGTGAGGTTATGCATAACAATGGCCACGATGTGACACTTATTGGCGGTTATGATATTATTTATCCTTCAAATAATCACGAATTTAAAATGATTGGTTTTAAAATTTGTGGTTTAAAATCATTTAATTATTTGAAAGGTTTATCAGATTGGTTGAAAACTAATATTAATAATTTTGATTTAGTTAGTATTCACACAATTTGGTCTTTTTCTAATTATTATATAGTTAAAGCTTGCCTAAATAATGATGTGCCATTTATTGTTACACCACACGGCATGTTACATAAAGAAGCATTAAAAATTTCTTCTTTCAAGAAAAAATTAGCTCAATATAGTTTTTTAAAAGATTTGTTTTCTAAATCGAGTGGATTTCAGGCTTTGAATAAATTTGAGAAAATACAAATACAATTGTTTGGAATAAATACTAATATATTTTTAGTCGGGAATGGTATTGATTTACCTGAATTTAATTTTGGATATAATATTTTTCCTAAAAGTTTACAGGAATTAGATTTGTCAAATAAAATTATTTGTTTGTATATAGGTAGGTTACATCCCATTAAGGGTATAGATTTATTAATTAAGGCTTGGAATGATATATATAAACATCCTAATTGGCATTTAATTATTGCTGGAGATGGTGATGAAAAATATGTTAAATATCTTAAATCAATTGTTTCTAATAGTAGTTTAGAAAGCATTTCTTTTGTTGGGTATGTTGAAAACCTTGAAAAATTTTATTACTACGATTTGAGTAGCTTTTGTATTTTGCCATCGTTAAGTGAGGCATTTCCTATGGCGGTTTTGGAGTCATTTGCATATTCCAAACCAGTATTAATAACTAATGGTTGTGTTTTTGTGGAGGCAATTCAGTCTAATGCAGTAATACAGGTTGAGTCTAGTGTACAGGGAATTAAAGCCGGACTATTAAAAATGTTTGCCTCTGAAGATTTGGTTCCAATGGGTATAAATGGCAATTTGTTAGTTAAAAAGTTGTTTTCATGGGAAAATATATATGATAAATTATTTTTTGAATATAGGTCAATCTGTTTAAATAATGAGGAATAGCTTAATTTCTGATCTCAGCAGATATAAATCAAGTTACAACAATAAGAAAAACTTTGTTGTTCAAATTTTATGGTATTTTCTAAATGCTATTATCTTTAAATCAAGTTTTTTCCCATTCTACTTAATTAAACGTTATTTATTAGTTTTTTTTGGTGCAAAAATTGGACAGAATTTTGTAATTAAAACAAATGTGAATATTAAATATCCATGGAATTTAAATGTCGGAAATAATGTGTGGTTGGGTGAAAATGTATGGATTGATAATTTGGGAGAAGTAATTATTGGTGACAGTGTATGTATTTCTCAAGGGGTGTATTTATTGACAGGAAACCATAATTATAAAATGTTAAACTTTGAGTTGGTTGTCAAACCAATTAATATTAATTCAGGAGTTTGGATTGGCGCAATGTCAATAGTCTGCCCCGGTGTTACTATGGAGCCGAATTCAGTTCTTTCTGTAGGTTCAGTATTAACGCATGATAGTCAAGCTAATTACGTATATAGTGGTTCTCCTGCAATTTTAACTAAAGCAAGAATTTAATTATTTTGAAAATTTCTATAATTACTGTTTGTCACAATTCTGTTCAAACCATTGAAAAGACAATTATGTCAGTAGTTGAACAAGACTACAACAATATAGAATATGTTATTGTAGATGGAGGGTCAACTGATGGAACAATTGATCTTATCAAAAAATATAATTCCGAGATTTCCGTTTTTATTTCAGAAAAAGATCATGGAATATATGATGCTATTAATAAAGGGATAACTATTTGTTCTGGTGATATTGTTGGCATTTTGAATTCAGATGATGTTTTTGCTTCAAATAATGTTTTAAGTCAAGTAGCTAAGTCATTTATTAATGAAAAGACAGAGGCCTTGATAGGTAATATTGCTTTTATTAAAGATAATTTTGTTAAAAGAGTTTATAAATCGAATAATTGGAACCCCAATATGTTTGCTTGGGGGTTCATGCCTCCTCATCCTTCTTTTTACTGTAAAAGAGAGTTGTTTATAAAACATGGACTTTATAGAACTGATTTAAAAATTGCATCTGATTTTGAATTGTTGATAAGGTATTTAAAAATTAATAAACTTTTTTATACGAAATTAAATATAACAATGGTCCATATGTCACTAGGAGGGATAAGTACTAGGGGGATTAATAGTACCTTTCGAATTAATAAAGAAATTAAGTATAGTTGTATGATTAATGGGATTTATACAAATTACTTCATGTTATATTTAAAATATGCAGTAAAAATTTTTGAGTTTTTGAATTTTTAAAGATGATTTCAATAACAGGGGCAAGTGGTTTTGTGGGTAAAAATTTAATATCCTATTTCGCCGGCATAGATAATTTTAATTTTATTTCACGAAATGACACTGAAATTGTCATATCGAATCAAGTTATTATTCATCTCGCAGGGAAAGCTCATTCTATAAATATTACTAGTAAATCTCAAGAGTATTTCGATGTTAATTTTAAATTGACTAAAAGAGTATTTGATGCATTTTTGCTATCAAAGGCCAAAGTGTTCATAATTTTAAGTTCTGTTAAAGCAGTAGCCGATGAAGTTGATGGCGAATTGACGGAAGATGTTACACCTAATCCAATTACTCATTACGGGAAGAGTAAATTATTAGCCGAGCAGTATATTCTTTCTCAACCAATTCTTGATGGGAAGAGAGTTTATATATTACGTCCATGTATGATTCATGGCCCAGGGAATAAAGGGAATCTTAATTTGCTCTACAGTTTGGTTTCTAAAGGCTTGCCGTGGCCTTTAGGATTATTTGAAAACTCTAGGTCTTATCTTTCAATTGAAAACCTTTGTTTTATAATCAAGGAATTAATAGAAAGAGAAGATATCCCATCTGGCGTATATAATGTAGCAGATGATGTTCCATTATCTACGAATGAACTAATTAAAATGATTGCAGAATCAAAAGGGAAGAAAGTAAGGATTCTGAATATTAGTAAGAGTCTAATAAAGGTGCTCGCACGTTTTGGCGACTTATTAAAATTACCGCTCAATTCTGAACGCTTACAGAAACTTACTGAGAGCTACATTGTGAGTAATGCTAAGATAAAAGAAGCTTTAGGCAAGCCATTACCTGTCTCATCTAATGATGGATTAAATCGAACATTTCAATCATTTGCTGACAATGCTTAACCGTATTTTCGCATTTATAGTACTCTTAATATTGTCGCCAATCTTTCTGGCTGTGGCCTTGGCCATATTCCTAGAGGACGGATCACCTATATTCTTTAAACAAAAACGAGTAGGTATTAATTATACTTTCTTCAATATCTACAAGTTCAGAAGCATGAAGAAGAATACGCCTAATGTGGCGACGCATTTATTAGAAAATCCGGCTTCTTATCTTTTGCGAATAGGAGGTTTGATTCGCAAATTGAGTTTAGACGAATTGCCTAACCTCATAAACATTATCAAAGGAGAAATGGTATTCGTGGGGCCCAGACCGGCCTTGTATAACCAAGACGATTTAATGGCCTTGCGGGTCGCAGCAGGGGTGGACAAATTGAAGCCAGGGATCACAGGCTGGGCACAGATTAACGGTCGGGATGAAATTTCAATTGAATCTAAGATTGCACTAGAGAAAGAATACCTTGACAGGAGATCAGTTTGGTTTGATTTAGTTATTTTGGGGAAGACCTTTACTTCTGTACTTAGAAGTAAAGGCATAAGCCATTAGCGCATTATTCATCTTGCCTTGAATAACAATATTTTGAAAAACGAGTTTGGCTTCCGAAATTCAGATTTAATTTTAGGGGTATTTTCTCACATTTTATTTCTAAAATAAATGAATCTAAAAGAGTTTTGTGTGTATTAGCATTAAAATCCTTAGTTCTAATTTGAGAGTCCAATGTAATTCTTACGTTGGACTCTTTGTTTATAAAATATTCTCGCAAATAACTTACTCGAGATGCTGGGATCAAATTTTTTATAGGGTATTCTTGTCTAATAAATTCAAAAAGTGAAGTATAGTTTTCAAAATCTGGTACTTGATCAATTACTCGAATATTTTTTTTATTCATTTGATCAGTTTTAATTTTTTCTTCAAGGCGACCATTACTATTTGAATTATATTTTCGTAGTCTAATTTTTTTTCGTTGATGTAATCCATTTAGAGAATCATACAAAGCGTTATTATGGAAGTCATCAAAATAGATGGAATGTATCATTCTATTTGGATACTCCTTAATGAATTTATTTTCAATACATTTCTGCAGAATTAATTCTTTATTCTGAAGCGGAATTTGATATTTTATTTCAAATCTGTAATCATCTGACGCTAGCTCTTCCATATTTATTCCCATACATAAGTTGACTAATTTTTTTTGTCCTTAATATTTTATTAAATGACGATTTTATGACGACATCTTGCTCAATTAAATAGGATAATTTTTGAAGTTCTCCTTTGGGGTCTACTAACTTTGAGTTGTTGTATTGTGCCTTTTTACTATATCCTACTAAATCAATGGCATTTTTATTTGAATGGATATCTTTTATCGAAACTGTACTTTCGTCTTTAATCGCAATTCCAATTTGACTTTTTAGAATTCCAATTTGATTTAAATCAATAGTTGATTTTTCTCCAATTGACACGCATTTATCTCCACTATATATTATGGTAGTGTTATTAATTTTAAATTCACTTCCTGCAAAATCTAGCCCATCATTGCCGCATGAGCTGATAAAACAATTAGATATTTTACCTGTGCACCAGTCAAAGTCTAAACCATCATATCTTGCATTTAATATTTTACAGTTTTTTAAGTAAACAGAAGATCTGTAAAAATTTACTAGATCATCACCCGCATAATTCGAATCAAATTTCGAATTTTTTATTACTATATTGGATTCTGCAAAATTGAAGGGACTGCTAACTTGTCTATTTATTAACTTGTTTCCAAGGTTAGTGCCGCCGCCAGTAAACCTAGCGTTTGAAATATTAACTAGACATCTTTCAAATATCACGCTTGAATTATTGTCTAGTTTTAAAAGTAATTGACCTAGATTCCTTACATAGCCTTTAAAAATTATCTGGGAATTTTTTAGTATAATTTTAGAATTCGAATTAATTATAATGGAGTCGGAGTCATCAAAAATTAATGACTTATTAACTAAAGATAAACTATTTAAAAGTCTTAAATTCTTTTTCTGGGAGCTAATTTTGAATTTTCTGTTATTCTTATTCCAGACAATTTCAGAATTTATTTTATTTGCATAAATGGAAGAACGTGGGATTAGTTTGTGGCTATAATAATACAGAGTTTTAAAATTCTTAGATCGAATTAGTAGATTTTCAAATTTTGTCTCATTAACTTCCCTAAGCTTATTATTGATTAACTGTTTAACAGCTGTGCTATCGGCTCGGTTAATTACTAATTTTTTAATAGAATTTTCTGCGTTTGTTAATTTAATGGATGAAGTATTTACCTCTCTCATAAACATTCTTAACTCCCCAATCATTGGGTCTGCATAATAATAAGAATTGAAACCAATATGATGAAAATCCTCGCCTACATTAACTCCTATTGCATATTGAAGTACTAAGTCATCCTTATTTACATAGTTTTGTAGATTGTTATTTTGGTATTGACTCTCATAAAACTGATAGATTTTCTTTTGAATAGGTGAAATTTTGTTTCCGTCTGGAGATATAATTCTTAAGTGTGTTTTTCCTTTTATATCTGTGGAATCTGCATTCAATATTAAGAAATCTTTATGATGATTAAATTCAATTAATTCTTTAGAAAAAAACGGTTCAAATAGTTGAAGCATTTTTTCTGAACCCAATTGAGTGATTATCGGCTTGGAAGGAATATAAAGTCCTCCCTGTGTTCTATTTAATTCATTATAATATAAATCAATAAAATAACCCCTAGAATAGGGGTTTAGAAGATTGAATTTTGAAAAACCATAAATGTACTGGTCTTTTCGAGTTTTAATGCGAGTTGACCAATTTGCCCCTTCTCTATAGTGATCTGAATTCAATCCAATCAATTTTACTTTCCCTTCAAGTTTTCTATTTTCAAAAATCAGATTGGTTTTTATCCATGGTCTTTCTTCTGTCCATTGAAAGTTGTAATTCAATAAATTTTTTAAATTGAAAAATACTTTATTTCTGAGGATTGAAACTTTGTTAAACTTTTTTTTTGAAAGTTTTACGTATAATGTGTCAATTTTTTCGATCTCGTTATTCTTTTCTAATTCTATATTATCATTGTTAGATAATATATATTCAAATTCTTCATACACTTTCCTAAGTGTCCCATTTTTTAATAGAATCACTCCTAATGCAAACGAGAGCATACAACAAAGGAAAATCGACCAAATAACAAGTAATAATTTCAGCTTTTTTGATTTTTTATTTTGTACGATCATTCTTAAAAAGTTTGATTGCTTGAAATTCTGTATTCTTTTGTATTAGATTTTAACCAATCCATTTGAACAATTAGTTCAGATTCTGAAATGTTGTTAAATGTAGCGCAGATAATTAGCGTTTCTGAACTATTATTTATAGAAATGATTGTATTTCCTTGTCTAGTCAAATTATTTAATGCTTCGTGAACATTAATTGCTTTTTCAAATTCAGCATATACCGTGGCTGTTTCTATTGGTGTTGCGCTGAATATGCCGTTTAATGTTAAATAAATAATGCCGATAACCCCACTTATTACTCCAAGTAAATATTGATTTGCCGCAATTGATAATGAAAGAGCAATTAGAAATAGCAAATAAATGATTTGTTCTGTGTCCTTTATGGCATTTCTAAATCTAACAACAGATAAGGCTCCAACTAATCCTAAGGATAGTACTAGAGATGCTTTTATTGAGGAAATGATTAAGTAGATAGCTAATGAGAACAAGAAAAAAATAGAAGAGAAGGCTTTTTTATTCCCTATCCCATTGGAATATTTTATAAAAAGGCTCCTATAGATGAATGAAAACACGATGATGAGTAGCAATCCTAAAAACCACTCGGTTATAGAACCTTGTCTCCCTAAAACTGTGGTTCCTGTTTGATCTAGTATTTTTTCAATGTTTGACATATGTTTTATTTTATAGTAAATTAATTAAATTTATATGCATCATTATCATGCTTTGTGTTATTCTACCCAAGCTCAGAGAAGAGATATCACCAAGTGTAATCTAGTTAAATTTTTAAAACAACTCCCTGCCATTGGCAGGGGTTGTCTTTTATTCTATATACGTACTAAAATTATTTACATGTGCTTCCAAATTTCTTTTTCGATGTATAAGAACTCCCCTTTGAAGTTGTATCTGATAT
>JACCDG011492270.1_pt1 | contig 29174 bp, 28 predicted proteins | sample 7442471 | NCBI WGS metagenome assembly JACCDG01 (sample SAMN15323444, study PRJNA562643) | freshwater metagenome | isolation source: river surface water | place: USA:Blue River Watershed | collected 2017-08-17 | reverse complement strand
TGAAAATTTTTCAATTTCTTTTGGGTCAATTGTTGATTTTTTCATGGCTATTGAATTCCTCTTTCAGCAGCATAGACACCCGAGATATTCACAAAAAACACTTCAGGCGTTATCTGATTTGTAATCAAAGCATTAAAATGTCCTTGAATCTGTAACTGGGCAACACGAGATAAAACTGGGTTTCCAAGCTGAACTGTACCAGTTGAATTTAATACAGATAAAACCCCAGAGTTGAACACAATAATATTTCTACCTGATTGATCTGAACTTGAGGCGCTAGATGAGGAAGAAACTTGTTCAGCGTGCGTTTGGATTCTTTTATCGAAGTTTTGACGCAGCCCTATTATCCAATCAAGAAGTTTTCCATTACAGTCAAATTTTTTATCAAGGTCAGTGATAATACTAATATTAGCCTCTACCTTATCAAAAAATGAGTCACCATTTTCTCCTAATTCTAAAACATGCTTCACGACAGTTACAGGTGTTCTAGCTGAACTAAACATATCATTTTCATTTTGCGAAAAAATTCTTTTACTTGCTGTCTCTATATAAAAATAGTCTAAGATGTATAGTCCAGCACGATCTCTTTGATTTAGCACATTACTTAAAGGGATTTGCAACTCTTGAGCAATTTCTTTCACTGCATGAAAAAGGTAGTTGCCATTTTTTAGAACTGCCAGTCTAAATAAAATGGCAAAAGTCTCTTCTACACTAAATTTTTCATGGATTTTTTGAAGAAGCATTGCAAATTTATCTTGATCAAGTGCATCCTCTCTAGCAATGTTTACAAAATACTTTAAACCATTTTCTTCTGTTAGAGCTTTACCAGTTACATTTTGCACAATCATTCTAATTTGCTCTGTTGACCCTGGATAATGTTGCGCGTCGAATTTCTCAATAAATTCAAGCTTTTGCAATTGTTCTTTGGTTAACATGTCTTGAAACCTCTATAATTTAAATGTGAATATAAAGGTTTTTTAAGGCTAGTAAATATACTATTTCGCTACTTCTTCCTGCAAGCGCTTAATAGCCTTTTCTTCAATTTGCCTAATACGCTCACTTGAAACTCCATACCTAGCGCCGAGAACTTCTAGAGTTGTAGGGTCATCTTTAAGCCTTCGCTCAAACAAAATCTCCTGCTCTCTTTGAGTAAGCTTTTGCAGAGCTTGATTGAACTTATCTTTCTTATAATTGTATTCTTGATTCTCAAGGATAGTCACCTCATGACTCTCCCCTGGGGATGCTATAACATCAATAATTTCGCCAGAATCATCATCGCTTGACGTATGCGAGTTGAGATAAATATCGCCGCCACTCATGCGCATATCCATTTCCGAAACTTCTTCTTTCGAAAGATCTAAATCCTTAGCTATTATGTCATTTGCATTTGCCGGAATTTGACCATTGTGAATATTAAACAGCCTATTTTTCATCTTTCTAAGGTTAAAGAACAGCTTCTTATGCGCTGCCGATGTACCAATTTTGACCATAGACCAAGACTTTAGAATGTAATCCTGAATGGTAGCTCTAATCCACCACATAGCATATGTGGCAAGTCTAAAGCCTTTATTTGGGTCAAATTTCTTTACCGCTATCATTAGACCAACATTACCTTCTGAAATCATATCAGTCATTGGCAAGCCATATCCACGGAACTGCTGGGCAATTTTAGCAACCAGTCTTAGGTGGGAAGTAACTAGCTTTTGTGCAGCTTCTAGATCCTTTTCTTGATGCCATTTTTGAGCAAGATCCTGCTCTTCTTGGGCAGAAAGCATAGGGAATTTCTTGATTTCATCTAAATACCTTGAAAGGCCTGCATCTTGTGATAAAACTGGCAAAGATATTGAGCTCATAGAATCCCCAGAATTCTCGTTACCACCTGTATGTAGTTCAGGTTCTTGTAAATTCAAGTCCTTAGCGATTTTATCTTTTTTTTCCATAATCCGCATTATAACACATTCACATGCCTTGGTAAAGCATTCTGAACACCGTTATAAAACATAGTAGCAGCAAGCGGCCGAAGTCAACGCAGCCCCAGCAGTTATCAATTGATCACTTCTGCACATTTTAGCTAGCAAATGTTCACTTATGAAAAATGCTAAACTTCCAGTAATTCCTAGCTTTCCAACTGACAATATCGAATCCAAAGCAGAATGCGCAAGCAGCCTATCAGCAACTAAATTAACGACGGAACCAAATGCCGCCCCCCCAGCTGAAAACACCAAAACTTGCATCAATTGCGCCGTAGCTCCAATTCCTGGGGATGCCTTCTCGAAAGCCGTCCTTGTGGTTAGTCCAGCAACAAACCCACCTAAACAGCCTAATGCAGGCGCTAAATAATCAATTGATATGAAATCTGATTGCATCACAGGCTAATGTTACCGTTCATAACTTGCCCTGTAACATATGCCGCTGCCATTCCAGCCGCAAGACTTGCTGCTAGGACTCTACTGCTCCCATAAATACTCTCATCAATTAATAATTTGAATCCAGTAGCAGCACCACCGAAAACAACCATCCCTACAGAACCGCAATGCGCGAAAGGCTTTATAAAGCTCATCATTGTTGAATGGCTGATAAAATCTCCTGATGCAACCCCTAATGCCGTTGTAGTTAGCACTGTAGCAGCAGCTGCCACACAGAACTTTTTAATACTCCATGAGCTTCTAAACCAACCGAACAGTGCACAACTAGCACCAACACCGAGTAATGCACCACATTCTGCGGCACAAAGTTTGTGGTCACTTTTTAAATTTTCGAACATAAATCCCCTCTTTTTTTTTAGGATGTATAAAATTAAATAACACTATAGTAAAGAGGAAATTTGATAGAATGAATAATCATGTTGCTTCATTGGCCCATTTGTATTAAAAATTCTATTTAAATAAATTAAAAGTTTCTTATGTTAAATTTCTTCAGAAAGAGTGCTAATAGCGCTGTGATAAAGGTACTAATGATTATACTTGCTCTAACATTTGTACTTTGGGGCGTAGGCGATGTGATAAGACAAAGCAACAAGCAAATTGCTTTCAAAGTAGGTGATAGAGAATATAGTTATTATGATTGGATGCGCGCTTACAACCAGCAAAAAGAGCAGTTTGAAGAGCAAATTGGTAGAAAATTTACCGCAGAGGAAGAAGAAGTATTTGGTCTACGCAGGGGTATTTTAAACCAGTTGATAAGTAAAGCTCTAATTTTAGAAGAAGCAAAAAATCTAGGCTTATTGGTAAGCGATGATATGGTGCGATATGAAATATCATCTATGCCTGCTTTCATCAAAGATGGGAAATTTGACAAAGAAGTATTTGAGAGAGTGATTCGCAACAGTGGCGTTTCAGAACAGCAATTCGTTGAAATGTTAAAAGAAGATATTGCTTCACAAAATTTAGTAACGGCTCAGACCATCAACAAAGAAATGCCGAATATATATCTTGATAACCTATTAAAAGCCAAAGGCGAAATTCGATCTGTAAAACTCTACAGAATAAATGGCAACAAACTCACAATCGGAGTTCCTAAAGAAGAAGAACTAAAGCAAATTTACGAGGCGAATATTGATAAGTTTTCTACACCTGAGATCAGAGATATAAACTACCTAACATTTGGTCTAGAAGATGCTAAAGCTAGTAGGTCAGTCAATGAATCCGAGTTAAAAGAACAATATGAAAGCAATATCATTCTCTACACTGAACCTGAAAAACGTAAAGTTCTTCAGTTAGTATTCAAAGAAGAATCAAAAGCTAAAGAAGCTGAAAAACTTCTGCAAAGTGGGAAAAGTTTTGATGAGATTGCTAAACAATTCTTCCCTGAAAAAACAAATTTTTTATTAGGAGATGACGTAGCTGCTAAGAGCTTTGACAAGGAAATATCTGATGCTATTTTTTCAATTAAGGCTGGCGAAACTAGTAAACCTACGCAATCACCTATGGGCTGGCATATATTTAAAGTCGAATCTATCAAACCAAGCAAAGTTAAATCTTTCGACGAAGTAAAAGCACAGCTTAAGAGCCAATTTGAGCAGGAAATTAAATTTGAAGCATTATCTAAGCTCGCGCAAGATATCGATTCAGACATAGATGGAGGTGCGAAGTTATCAGATATAGCTAGCAAGTATAATCTAAAAATTTCTACCGTATCCAACTGGAAATCGGGTGACAAAATTGCTGATCCTGTTGCATCAAATGAAAGGTTTACTTCAACAGCTTTTGGCACTGAAGCAACACAACTTTCAAAGGTCACTCCTTATAAAGGCAATGATAGACTATTTGTTCTTGAAGTTTCTAAAGTAACTCCAAAAAAACCTAAATCTTTTGATCAAGTAAAATCTGATGTAACTACTATGTGGGAAGATAAAACCAGAGCAATATTTTTAGCACAAAGAGCTAAAGACGCTTTATTATCTTTAAAATCAGATGAAAAAAGAGAAGTTGTATTTTCGCAATACAATATTTCTGAAGATTCTGCAAAACTATCCTTACTAACTTCTAAAGATGTAAAACTACCAAATGAGCTAAAAGAAGAAATATTCAAGCTTGAAATTGGTAAGTACACAATGCCAATAGCTGAGAATAAGGATACATACATAATTGCTAAACTTGAGGGCACCACTCCTCCTGAGACTAGTAAATTAGAAGAAAATCGCAAAATGGTTGAGCTAGAATTGGTTGGTTCTCTTGGCGAAGAAATGATGGGGCAATATATTTCTTATTTACGCAACAAATATAAAGTCACCGTCTATGAAGATGTTATAAAGTCTTAGTAGATGTTAAGGCAACCAGAGAAGCTTAAATCACTACCGAGTGTCAAAGATACTGTAAAAATTTACGGTATCAAACCTGATAAAAAACTTGGTCAAAACTTCTTATTTGACGCAGGAGTAACTGATCAGATTGTATTGTCAGCCGGAGACCTAAAAGATAAAACCATACTTGAGATTGGACCAGGTCCAGGGGCTTTGACTCGATCCATCCTAGCCAGCTCTGCTAAAAAAATATATGCGATAGAGATGGACGGTAGGTGTATTGAAGCTTTAAGAGAACTTGAACGCTTGTCCGATGGCAAGCTTGAAGTTAAAAATCAAGATGCTCTGAAACTTGATGAAAGTTCCTTTGGTAAACAATTATACGTTATAGCAAACCTTCCCTACAACATAGGGACAACTCTAATATTCAAATGGCTGGAGAATATTCACATTTTTTCTGGTTTTACTCTCATGTTACAAAAAGAAGTTGTAGAAAGAATTTGCGCAAAACCATCTACACATGAATACGGCAAGCTATCAATACTGATTCAAATTAAAGCATCAGCAGAAAAAGTGTTTGATGTAGATCCAGAATTTTTCTTTCCTCCACCAAAAGTTACATCTTCAATTGTGCGAATTATTCCGCACTCAAAACCTCAATTTACATATAATGAGGCGCGGCTACAGTTGATTTTAAAAACAGCTTTTGGCCAAAGACGCAAGATGATCAGGACAACATTAAATTCGTTATTTAGTAATTTGGAAAAAACCCTAGTTGACTTAGGCATATCCCCTACCCTGCGTGCCGAAGACATTACCCCAGAACAATATTGTAAGCTTAGCTTGATATGAAAAAAAAGATCTTCAATGTAATGTTCACAAAACGGCTTGGTGGTATAGAGCAATCTTTCCTTGATTACAACACTGCTTTATCAAAAAAATACGATGTAGTGGCTTTAATCAATTCCAAATGCCAAGTTAAGAGCCAAATTAAATCACAAATCGAAGAGATCAGACAGTTTAATAAATACGATCCCTTCGCAATTATGCGTATTAGATACGTAATAAAAAAACACAAACCAGACTTGATAATCGCTCATTCTACCAGGGCTTACGTGCTTTGCCGACTAGCTACAAAATCTATTCCTATAGTTGCTGTTTGTCACAATCATAACTTTAAACACTTATTAAAAAGTAAATATTTTATAGCAATTACAACAAGGATGCAGGAAGAGTTACTTGAAAAAGGCAGAAAAAATATTTTTGTCTTGCCAAACATGATTACTATAAATAAAAAAATCAATTACACCCCTCTTAAATTTGGTAAAACAATTAATATAGGTTTCATTGGCAGTCTAATTCACATGAAGGGGGTTGATATTTTAATCAACGCCGCCTACTCACTAATTAAAAATGGGCACGATATTAAACTTCACATTGCAGGCGACGGAGAAGATTTAGAAAGCCTAAAGCTTCAGGCAAAAAAACTTAACATATTTGATCGTCTAAACTTTTTAGGTTGGGTAAAAGGTTCATCTAAAACAAAGTTTTTTAATACTATCGACATACTCTGCGTCCCTTCTAGGCACGAACCATTTGGGATCGTGTTACTTGAAGGTATGAAGTATTCAAAACCCCTAGTCACAACCAAAACTAGTGGCGCAATGGAGGTCGCTAAAGACGTTGCTATTATGTGCGAATGCGATGATGTAGAATCTTTAAGCCAAGGATTACTAGAACTTATCTCTAAACCCGAACTCGCAAAAAAACTCTCCCATAAAGGTTACTTAGAAGTTCAAAAATATTCAGTAGAAAAAATATCAAAAAAATTGCACGATATAGTTGAAAAAGTTTTGTCAGACGATGAAGATATTTAACGTAATGTTCAGTAAGGGTCTGGGGGGGATAGAACAAGTCTTCTTAGACTATAACCATGCCTTGAATATACATCACCATCAGGTTGTACCAATTATTCATCCAAAAGCACCTATAAAAAATAAGATATATGGTCATTTTTTGAGTGTATTTAACTTTAACAAGTTTGATCCATTTGCAATATACAAACTCAGAAAGATTATTAAAGCAGAACAGCCAAAATGCATAATAACCCACGGAAACAGGGCAACATCGTTAATGCGCAAGGCTAGTTTGAACACGCCAGTCATAGCCGTCTGCCACAACTATAAATTCGCGAGTCTCATTGGCAGCGATGCAATTATAGCAATCACTAAAGATCTAAAAAAATTACTTATAGAAGCTGGTCAACCAAAAGATTCCGTATACCATGTACCAAACATGATTATGACCCCAGATGATCTTGCATATTCCAAACCTAATTACCGACATCCACCTGTAATTGGGTTTTTAGGTCGGTTCGTGAAAAAGAAAGGTCTAGATATATTCATAGAAGCGCTAAGTATTCTAAAAAGACAGAATATTGAATTTAGAGCTATCATAGCTGGTAATGGAGAAGAGCAGGAATCTTTAATAACAGCAATAAATCAAGCAGGTCTGGAACAAAGTATAAAACTCGTTGGATGGGTCGAAGATAAAAAGACGTTTTTCGATTCAATAGATATGTTTTGCCTCCCATCGCACCATGAGCCATTTGGCTTAGTTTTATTAGAGGCCTTCAAGCATTCGACACCAGTTGTGGCAACTAAATCTGAAGGGCCTTCTGAAATAGCAAAACACGAGGAAAATATATTATTTAGTCCTATTGGCAATACAGATAAGCTCGCATCAAATTTAGCTAGGCTACTTTCAGATGAAAAACTTGCCAAAAAACTCTCTGGAAGCGGTTATAAAACCGTCCAAAATTACTCTCCTTGGCTGATAGGACGCAAATTACAGCTTGTTGTTGAAGAAGTGATTTTCAAAACCATAAATAACTCCAATTAACCATTTATTAACCAGTTTAAAGTATGCTTAGCTTATTCGGATCTAGGAATGTCTTTATGGTTAAGGTTATTGAAGACACAAACTTACGTGTAGCAGGTTTTAAATTTTTTTTCGAAGAGCATGAAGCTATAGTAAAAACCGCTGCTAAAAGTTCACCAGACTTAAGTACCGATCAAAGATCAGCACTAAAAAGCAGCATGGGACGCCAGCAAGATACATATAAATCACTGGTTACCAGAGAAGAGACACGCGAAGAGTTTGTTAAATCGTTTGTATCTAATGCTGTGCTAGCAAAATTAATCCCAGATCAAGTTGACGAGATTCGCATCCTAACATCAGAAGAGCGCAGAGAAGCTGGTGTCAAAAAAGATGAGATAGCTTTTAAATCAATAATCATTGAAGATACGCAAAATTACGAAGAATTATTTCAAGACCCTGATAAGATAAGACACAATGTAACACCAGATAAAGGAAGTTCATCAGAAAATGATGATTGGGACATAGATCCTTTTGCTAGTGATGACTGGAAAAGATCATTTGATAATAGTTTCAGTGATACTGATGATCCATCCCAAAATGGGGAAGTTGAGATCAACGCAGAAGTTCTAGATTTAATAAAAGGAAAGGAGAGAACATTTTTAGCTGAGGCAATGGTAGGTGGCGTCGATCCTAATATCCAAAACCATATGGCTAGAACCACTGATCTACAGGCTTTTGTAGTTGACCATGGAAGAAATCTGGCGAATTTCAGTTCATTAAAAGTTTCAGATGAAGCATTCGAATTAAAATCTGAAAATGTAGTTGGTAAATTTTTCAAAGATTTTATAGCAAGAATTAATGAATCTTGTGAAGATAAATTGGTCTTTGATCCAAAGAAATTTATTGAAGCTTGCGCAGATTTATCAAAAATATCAGATCAAGAAATCGCCAACATAGTTCAAAAGAAAGTTGCCGAACTAAAAGAGGCTAGATTAGATTTTAAAGATCTGCATTTCAGAATTAATGAGCAATACGTCACTTTTAAAAGTCCAGATGATTTTGGCGAAAAAATGACTGCTGGTATTGTCAATGAAAAGCGCATAGTCAGCGCACTTGGCATAGCACTCGAAAAAAATATTGATAAAGTCCCAGAAGGCAAAAACTGGCAAGAATTCTTCTCTAGCAAAACAGGAAGAGCAATGCTTGATGCCAACCAAGTTGATCTGTGCAAACCTGAAGATGCTAAGAGGCTATATATGAATTCTAAAAGTCAGGGCGCAGGTAGATCAATATAATGTTAGACAAATAATTCTATTCATTTATAAAATCAAATTACTTATTTATATTCCACTTGAGGTGCCAAAATTAGCAACACTAAATTTCTTAATTTCCAAAACAAACTTATCATAATTGGCTTTGGCAGCATTTGCAAAGCGGTGATTCCGCTGATACTACGACACATTGAAATACTTCCTAGTCAGATACTCGTTTTGTCTCCCGATGACCCTAACGTCAGCTTTCTAAAAGATTACCCAGTTTCATATAAGAAAATAGAAGTGTTAAAAGAGAACTATACTCAAGTTTTATCCGCAGAACTGCAACCTGGAGATTTCTTACTTAACCTATCTGTCAACGTATCCAGTGTAGATTTAATAAAACTATGCCAAAAACTCTCAGTATTGTATTTAGACACTTGCATTGAACCTTGGTCGGGTGGCTATACTGACACTTCTAAATCACCATCTCTACGCTCCAACTATGCATTAAGAGAGTCGGTATTGGAGCTTAAAAGAAATTACTCTAATGACAGCTCCACAGCAGTAGTTGCACATGGAGCTAACCCAGGGCTAGTGTCTCACTTTGTGAAGCAAGGATTGTTAAATATTGCCCAAGATAATGGATTGAAGATTGAAACTCCAAAATCAAAATCAGAATGGGCATCACTAGCAGAGAATCTGGGCATCAAAGTGATACATATAGCTGAATATGATTCACAAAGAAGTACTTACGTAAAATCACATAATGAGTTTGTAAACACTTGGTCTGTTGATGGGTTTGTATCAGAAGGCCTCCAACCATCTGAGCTTGGCTGGGGCACTCATGAAAAACATATGCCAAAAGATGGTAAAAAACATTCGTTTGGATGCAATGCCGCAATATACTTAAATCGCCCAGGTATGACTACCAAAGTAAAAACATGGACGCCAACTGGTGGCAGTATTCACGGCTTTTTGATCACTCATAACGAAGCTATTTCGATTGCAGACTATTTTTCAATAAAAGACCAATACAGACCTACGGTACACTACAGCTACAGACCTTGTTCTGAGGCAATTATTTCCATTCATGACTTTCTAAGCACTGGAAATTTAGCGCCAAACAAAACACACGTATTAAATAGTGAAATAGTTGAAGGCATAGATGAATTAGGTGTTCTTTTAATGGGCAATAAAAAGGGCGTGTACTGGTTTGGTTCACAGCTCTCAATTAAGGAAGCTCGCAAGCTCTGCCCTTACAACAGCGCAACAAGCCTGCAAGTTGCAATAGGCGTTTTTGCTGCTATGATATGGATTATTAAAAATCCAAATGCAGGAATTTTGGAAGCAGAAGATTTAGACTTTGACCAAATTATAAGTATATCAAAGCCATATCTGGGTAATTTAATAGGCGTTTATAGTGATTGGAATCCAACAAAAACTTCTCTTACTTTGTTTGGCGAAAAATTAGATGAAGATGTCTGGCAATTCGAAAATTTTCGAGTTTGATTTAACATCATAATTAATAATCTTGCTTAAAGCACAATCATTATCTAATAATTAATACATAGTAATGTATTGGATTTGCCTTGATTACAATAGCATACATTTTAGTGCTACTAACAGTATACCCTATATTTCGCGCATATATGGTTGAGAGGAAGTTTTTATCCAATATAGAAAATAGGGAAAGCCAACTAAACACACCAGTATTTTCAATTGGTAGGAAACTCACAGCTTTCACGATTGAGAAATCATATTTTGTCGAAAGCTCTGTCGTAGTTACAATGAATTTTTTGAGAAGATACAAGCTATATTTTCTTAGATTAATATATGGCTCATCCGAACCAATAAAATGGCTTATAGACATCGCTAAAAGGGAAGCCCTACTAAGACTTAAGGAATCTGCAAAAGATGCAACTTATATTGTCAACGTACGATTCGCGCACACAAAAACGAATAAAAATGAAATTGAAGTGTTAACCTACGGCACTGCTATTCATTTATATCAAGACACTTTAGGACTATATTACTTACCAGAAGTCCCAGTCAAACAAAGTGTCTACACAACTGGATCAAAATTATTTCGCAATTTGCTTTTCAGTATTATTTTTATTTTTGGCGCAGGATTGGGAATCTTCTTATTCGAACAAAACTATTCTCAGAGTATATTAAACAACATTACTGACGAAGAAGAGAAAACATACTGGACGTACCTAAGTTCAAAGTCAAATATCGCCCAACACCAGTTAAAACCATATCTTGCTGAGACAGAACAAGTAATTCAAAACATTTTAAATAGCGTTCCTAAAGATCAATCATTACAAAAGTATAATTTTAAAGTCTTCATTCTGGACAATGAAAGCACAAAAATTTCGCTTCTTCCTCAAGGAAACATTCTAATTAACAAAGGAGCATTGCGGAATATTAAAAGTGAGAATGAGATGTTTTTCATCTTTGCCCACTTATTACAACATTATAAAAATCGTACGCATATCAAGGCAATGGGCTCTTACATAATTACGCCACATCTTTTCGTTAAAACCCTAGGTAACGATAGCTTCTTTGCAAAATGGATCGTCAGAGCCTATCCGTTTTACTCTATAACATTCACATCTGAGCAAGAGGATATTGCAAATAAAGAGGCTATAAAACTCTTGCATGAACACTATGGTCATGTAGGTGGTATTGAAAACTCTGTTTTCTTAACTTATCACTCTGGAGAATTATCTGCGGCAGAATACGCAAAAGAACTAAAATTGGATTTTAACGCTACTGCACTACTCGATATAGAGCTTGATGAACCTCAGATTATAATTGATCCAGTCAATGTCATACCTCAAGCAAATAAAAATCAAGATTATAAAAAAATAATAGATGAATTCAGGGTTTATTCATCTTCCATAATAGGTAAATACACACAATCAATGTCATTTATGTTTAACCTGTTGGATCCAAAATCTATAACATCAAAAGAAGCTATAGAGCAAAAAATGAAGTTTATCGATTTTGGCTTTGCTAATATTGAATATTATAAAAACCTGATCGACACAACTATCTCAGAATACGACCATGATCTAGCTGTAGTTTTAGAGTCAGTTGAAGACAATGATATGAAGAGAATATTAAATTCTCTATGGAAACAAGAATCAGACAATGTTTCTAAAATTGCCGTATTTTACTTTGAAAGAGATTACGAAATATTAAAAACTCAGCAAGGGGCTTTAAATTTCTTAAATAACAGAGTAGGAAAGTTCTCTACAACAGGTGGTAGAATTTCTTTCTCTTTGAAAAATGATCAAGAAAGTTACGATGGCCTACTTGCACGTCTACAAGATCAATTTTCAAAAACACCAACAACAATAAACCAAGGAAAAAGATGACAGATGAAATTATAATATCAACTTTAGAATCCGTACCTGGATCAGATATTGAACAACATATTGGTCTAGTAACAGGCATTGGCGCTAGAGGAACCAGTATGGCAACAAGCTTCATAGCAAATTTAAGAAACTTCTTTGGTGGTGAAAATACTAGCATGACTTCACTCCTACAAGATGCGAGAAAAGATGCGATGCAACACATGATTGAAGAAGCTAAAAAAATGGGTGCAAATGCTGTGATAAACGTCAGAATGGAAGGTACAAAAATCGCATCTGGGACTGCTGAAGTAAGCATTTATGGAACAGCTGTAAAGATTATTAAGTACTAGTTTCAAGACCTATTTTCTAACTCTACGAACACAGTATTGCATTTGCCAATTGAACCCGAGATAAAGGAATTTTCTTGCCGTACGGATCAAAGTACAATTTCTCTAAAAAATGATTTAGAACTTTAATACCATTCTTGATATCATCTACAACTGGAGTAACCGATGAATCCAAAAAAAACTGGGGAAGAATAAACATCTTATCTTTATATGGTTCGCCCGCTTCTTTTGAAACAGCACACCCTGAACGCGGCGATATATATGCAAGATTTTCAGTTTCGTTCGTCGCAATGCATTTCGATAAGTCCAAACCATATCCAGATTTTTGCAATAATAATAATTCAAATAAAACATAGTATTTATATGGATTAGAATTATTTTTAACAACCGTTAGTAACTCCACTAACTTTTCAAACACATCAATTTGGGGCTCTTTTTCCTGTAAAAAAACTTTACACATCGCCAAAGCCGAATTAACCACAGCCAATTTACTTTGATCATTACTTATAATAGTGAAAATATTCTGAGTTGTTTCCAACTTCAAAAAACCCAAATGCTCTGTAAGTCTGGCATTCCAATGCATATTCACAACATTCCCACAAAGCATGTCTGCTTTATTTTTTTTATTTGCTGCAAACAACCCCTTACACAATCCATAATCCTTTGTCAAAAGCGTGACTATATACTTTGATTCCTGAAATTTTTGCTGATCTATTATTACAGCCTGATTCTCTATCTGCATCCGAATTTTTAGAAGGTTTTATCTATTTATAACAAAGAAAATTGTTTTGGCATAGATATTGCTCAGATAACAAACACTAAAACCAAAATGTATTTGGAGTAATAATATGGCAACAGGTGCAATATCAGCTTCCGTGTCAAGCATGACCGAAACAGATAGAAGAATCGAAGAATATTCAGGTAACATAGCGAACGTTGGAACCAAAGGTTATAAAGGTTTCCAAGCACAAGCACAAAGCGTTGTAAACTCTTCAGGCAAGTCGGCAGGCGGTGTATTAAGCGTAACACGCCAACTTGTAGACCAACAAGGTAAAATGGAAAGAACTGAGTTTGCTACTGATATAGCTTTATCTGGACAAGGCTTTTTCGTTGTAACCGATAAACTCGATGAAAATGGTAACATAGGCCAGTTATTCTTCACACGCGAGGGTTCATTCAGAAAAGATAATTTAGGCCGATTTGTTAACGGCGCAGAGTACTTACTAACTGGCTGGCCACTTGATTCAAATGAGAGACTTCCTGAAACAAAATCCTTATCACAAAGCTTGAAAGTTGTTGATGTTAAGCAATTAATCTCAGAAGCTTCTTCTACAACTGAGATCAAATTCGGAGCCAACCTAAATTCGGAACAAAAAGTTGCTGGTGGTGGCGTAACAACACTTAATATTCTAAATAAAGGTTTGAAAGCTTCTCCTGCTAACTTTAATATTAGAGCCACAGATATCTTATTCCCTAATGCGAGTAACAATCTAACCATCGGCGAAGGGATAAAATTAACCTCATATACACCAAGCAGCAATACCAAGATTGAGAAGGTTATTGAATTTGGTGGATTTGTTCAATCTCGGGTATTCAATAGCACTGGCACTGATTTGGTTGGCACTTCAACTGACGACTTAAAGTTCACTGTTAACGCAAGAGAGTTAGCAAATATTACACGTGGTACTGGAGCAACTAACCAAGTAGTTTTAGAGAATATTGCTCAACAAATAAATGAGAACTCAACTGGTGATTTCTCGGTAAGAGCTAGAGTCGTTACTCAGTATATCGGGGGAGTTCTGCAATCTTCACTACTTGTTGCACCTGATAAAGCAAACTATTCATTAACTTTTGCTGGAAATACCACACTTAGAAATACTCTTGGATTCCAAGACGAGAAAAACATTAAGCAATTTACTTTGTCTAGCAGCAACGATGTAATTGGTAGATTTGCCTCTCTTCAAGATCTTAAAGAACACATGACAACCGCAGGATTAAATGCAGATGTATTCTCTGCTGACTCCGTCGGTGCCAACATCACCATTAAATCTGCAAACCCACTATTTATTGAGAATTTTAGCAAAGGATCAGGTAGTGATTTCTTAGAAGAATTTGGCTTAAAACAAGGGTATCTAGCTACAAACTATGATCCATATGATTCAAGTAATAATATAGCTGGAAAAGCTTTCCAAGCGCACTTCAGTCAAGACGTAGAAGTTTACGACAGAATGGGTAATAAACACGTACTTATTATGGCGTTCTTAAAGCTAGACACCAATAGATGGGCAGTTGAGGTATATGCAAATGACCCTTCAAAAGTAAATATATCTGGCAGGACGGATGGTTTATTGCAAGCTGGTGTGTTAACATTTGACGGCAGAGGGAATCTCCAGTCTATGTTAAACACAACACAGCTAGCAAAGACAAAGAATATTTCTTCTCCTCATTTACCATTAGGAGCAACAAATGGACAGTTGTTTGAAATCAATGTTTCAGCTGGGTCAACAAGCGTAAAACATACATTTACATATGGCTCGCCTATTGCTAGCAGCGATTACTTTACTGCTGGTGACTTTGATCTAGTAGGGACAGCTGGAAATCAATTAAATATAACCTATAAAACTTCAGCAACTGATCCTGGTCAAACCTTCAACCTAACACGCGGAAGCGGAACAACAAACATAGATGTTCTTAAAAATCTCGCTAATCAAATTAATACCACAGCTACTCTTAAAGATCTTGTTAGAGCTGATATTATCTACGATAAAAGTGGTACAAATAAATATAAGATTGATATAAGACCTATTGATTCAACCAAGATTGTTGAATTCGGTGAGACTCCTGCTGCAGGCTTTGGTACGGATTTGGGTATAACAAGTGCTGATAATATTGCAGCAAGCAGCTTCAACTCGTTATACGAATTAGCAGAGCAAATTAATAGCACGGAAGGACCATTTGCACTACAAGCAGAAGTTATTACTGGAACACTAAATAACACCTATAGGTTAAAAATCCAGCCTAAAAACCCTAGCTTAAGTATGACTTTTGGTGGTAACGCTCAAACTATTGGATCGCCAATTGGCACAGGTGTTAGTACTACAATTTATGATGCTTTAGGTTTAAAAAACACATCATCATCAAATCAGTTAGCTGCCTTAGATGACGAATTTGTAGTTAACTGGTCTGCAATCGTAGGTGCAGATCCAAACTCGATCTCGGTGAAATATGGGGATATTGGTAGTGCCAACGGCATTGGTCAAGTTTCTGGGATTTACTCAATAAAATCTAAAGAAACAAATGGTTGGTCTACTGGGCAATTAAGTGGTGTTACTGTAGATAATGACGGTTACATCATTGCTCAATTCACCAACAATAGAACCAGAAAAATCTTTAAACTTGCTATTGCAGACTTTGCTAACCCAAATGGATTGATTCCATATGCAGGTAACGTTTTCTGTGCAAGTAAAGATTCAGGGCCATACAACTTAAAAGAAGCAGGAACAGAAGGAGTAGGAAAAGTTCTATCAGGAACACTTGAAGGTTCGAACATTGATACTGCCGATCAATTGACAAAACTAATTTTAGCCCAGAGGCAATATCAAGCCAGTGCTAAGGTAATTAGTGTTGTTGATAAGCTTCAAGAAGATCTATTACATAGAACATTTAATACTTAGTATTAAATGAGTTATTAAAAGCCTGCGGTTAACTCTGCAGGCTTTTTTTATTGGACAAAACTACAGTTTTCACATAGTTAGAATGATATAAACTTGGGATATATAATGACTCTTGATAACGCCACCATTCAACAATTAGAAAAACTTCTTTTAGCAGCAAGACTCTATAATCTAAGAAATGAAATCACTAGAGAATTCCTTGAGGAAAATTTCAAACTAGAACCAACATATGATCTAAAATACCCTAATAAGGTATATTATATCTTACTTCACATAGAAGATATAATTTCATCAAACCCATCATTAACTAATTTTCTAAAAAACTCAATTTCTATAAAGAATAACCTATATAAGCCATTTCAAAGAGGTGAAGATACAGTACTTCAATTTAATAAAAACACACAGATAGTTTTTAAAAATACTCCATTTAAAGATGCGATAAATTATCTTCTACCAAATCCTGAAAAATTCACGCATACTTTATCTATTAAAACTGCGGAATATCACACCTACTTCGAGCTCGCCAACACATTAACTAATCAAACGCTTACAATAGGAGGGGCACCTAAACTTAAAGGCAGTAAATTTGATTATATTGGATTACGAAACGATTCGTATTACGACCCAAAATATCACTCTGGACACAAATCTATCCACCCCCACAATTTGAACCCTCACTTTAATAAGGGCTCCATAGCAATTAAATTTGCAATAAAGAAAGAAGAAGCACTGAGTGTTTTAGATAGAATAAAGACCTATGATCAAGATTTCAAAAATTCAACATTGTGGTTTGATATATCAGGAAACCTTGGCAATAACTGCGCCGACATTAGCAACAGCATTATGAATGAGCTTGGCATCCAGGGGAAAATCAGCGATTACTATAAAATCGACGAACTTGATCTACGTGATCAAGGTATAATGTATTTAGTTTGGAGCGATCTAGGCACAATCAAATTTGCCTATTATATGCCTCATCATTTTATAGATCATTTGTCATATTTATTCTTTGGAAAAGGCATCGACCATGTCTCAGAATATCTTGGAAGCAAATTGGGATATTATAGCCTTTTTGCACACCCTATATCTCCACTCATTCCAGCTGCGTATAATGGAGATGAATCAAAAATAAAAGATAATACTGATAAAATTAATGTCGCAAATTTTGCAGGAGAAACCCCACTTCACATAGCGCTACAAAATAGCCACTTTGAATTTGCTAGCAAGCTAATTTTCGTTGGAGCGCACTTACAATCAAAGGATGCTAAAGGTCTGACGCTACTTCATATTGTAGCTGCGTTAGAACCTTCAGAAAATAAAAACCTTATTCTGAAAAATTTGTCTTATTATATTGATGATATAAATAGTGCAGATTATACCAAGAGTACTATACCCCTCACAAATGCTGTTTTAGCTGATGACCCCGAAGCTGTTAGAATCTTGCTTACGTTTAAAGCTAATGCTTCTTATATCAATACAAATGACGATAGCATAATTGATATTGCTTTGTTTAATGGTAAATTCAAAACCATCAACCTAATTCATGAACAAGATCCAAACTTGATATACCGAGATAATCAAGAACATCAAATTCCAATTTGTATCATTGCAGCTCAACCAAACCCAAGCGAAATACTTTCAGATTTTGAAAATCTATGGGCAAAATACGACCAGTCGAATTGCAAAGATACTAGAGAATTGCACTCCCACATTGATATTGATAACCTGTGTATTTAAGCTTAATTAGCTTTGATCTCTAAAACCTTAAAAAGCTGCCCCATTTGGTCATTATTTACTAAGCGAGCAAGAGCTTGATGTATTTCCCTTGAATCTGCTCCGCTAGCAATCAATGATGCTGCACGCGCCATGATTCCATATCGAATTAAAAAATCTCCTTGAGGCATCACTTCCACATGTCGCTCTGTGAAAATATTTTTTAAGCAGCCAAAATCCACGTGTGCTGTTAAATCAGCCTCTCCTATATCTTGTAAGACTGGGTGAAATTTGTGCGCTTTCACTGCTTGCAATGTCGATTTATAAGTCGGTAATAAATAACCATAATCAATTATTAAAGCTGCACCATTGCTGCCAATTTTTTTATTAATTACTTCGGCATACCTTAAACTTTGCGACGACTTTTCAATAACTCTTCCAACTTTGTATTCATCAATGAATGTTTCTGATGTAGGTAAATGGACGTAGCAAAACTCCTCATTTTCCACTCCAACGGCTAATTCCTTAATACCCTCATTTGTAAAGACAAACTGCTTTATCGGCAGAGCGTCAAAAAACTCATTGCAGACAACTATGCAATCATTTGACTCTACATTCTCTAAATGTGTGCACCAATCCACTCTAGAGAAATTAATTTTTAATCTTTGCTTCTCAACAAGCGCAGGACTGGTTTCAACCATTACAATCTTCTCAATTGCCTGATGAAATCCTTCAACATTTTTCGTGCTCCTTATCAAATCTGCCATGAGCGTGCCATCACCGCCACCAATCTCAACTAACGTAAATTTATTTTTACCATTATTTAGCCAGTAATTCGCACACCAAATTCCTATTATTTCCCCAAACATCTGACTAATTGCAGGCGCTGTTACAAAGTCTCCTGCTTTGCCAAAGGGGGTTTGATTGCTGTAATAATATGGGATCACTAACTCCATAAACTTATCTATTGGCATAGGCCCACTTTGCTCAATAAGCTCTCTCAACTTGGGTGTAATACTCATGCAGCTTCTAGAATCAACATAGAGTTTTCCATTACTTTTTTAACCATAGGGATGGTAATGTTTCTTTTTTCAATTAATGACATTTGGTCTATCATATGCACTAACTTTGCAATGAAATCAAAACTCCTTTCAGTTCTACTTAAAATAAAATCAACCACATCATTACCTATGCGAAGCTGCCTATCACTAAATTGCTTTAGTAGCAAAATTTTCAACATCTCTTCATCTGGCTGTTTGATTAAAATTTTATGCATAGCATTTATTCTAGATTTTAGATCTGACAGTAAAAAATCTGGCAAGATCCTAGCAGTCAACAAAAGTGAGAATGAATTATTTCTTGTAAAGTTTATAAGATGAAAAAGATATTCTTCAGTTCTTATTGATTCAACATCTTCTAAAATAAATGCTGATGTCTTATTAATAAATTTTGAAAAATCTTCCCCATCTTGAAGCAGCACACCCCCTACTCTCTCCTGCCAAATATTTGCTAGGTGCGTCTTTCCGCTACATTCATCACCAATAATAAGCAACTGATTGTTTGGCCAAACAACCTCTCCTTTTATCGCTTTATAAGCCTCTACGTTACACAGAGAAACAATATAATCATGCTTATTGTAGTCCCTATTGGTTTCTAGATTTAGCAATGTTTGCTTCATGACTTTTTCAAAAGTTGATCTAATCCTTTATCAAAATATGAAAGATCGTAGCTTCCGTCAGCAATTATTTTACCACTTTCATCTAATAAAGTTACGTGAGGGATAGCGCCTCTATACCTAATGCCGTATTTAGCAAAAACATGTCCTACATCATTAGGATCAGCATATAAAAGGTGATATATCGTAGATTTGTCACCTGTATGTCGTGACATAAAATGTCTTAACGTTCCTAGGTCTTCATCTAAAGATACTGCTATTATTCTAATATCATCGTTTTTATACTTCTCTTCCAATCTTAGTAGCTGCTGGTAATTTTTCTTGCAAACTGAGCACCACGACGTAAAAAAATAAAGAAGCCTAATGTTCTTTTTGCCATCAACCATACTATCTAATTGGCCAGGATTAATCGCTCTATAATCCACAGCATAAGCATTACTGCCCAAGCATAAGAGCAACGCCAATAATTTTATAAACCGCATATTTGTATTAATTAGTTAGACGCTCAGAGTATAGCGCCATTCCCTTAACAAGGTCAACAGCTCTTAAAAGCTGGAAGTCATCTCCTACGGCCTTCTTGTTACCTGATACACTATTGATACTTTTGTGTTTTTTTGCATTATCATTTGCCTGCTTGTCATCGTCACCTTCTAGATGCCCAACCAAAGAGGCTTCTGACCCCATCATATCCACACCTTTTGTTGCGGTCACAACACCTTCTTCAATAACCACATCTGGCTCAATTCCCTCAGCTTGAATAGAGTTCCCTGATGGAGTGAAATAACGAGAAGTAGTAATTTTCATCGCTGTATTACCAGGTAAAGGCATTACTGTTTGCACAGAACCCTTACCGAATGATTTCGTACCCGCAATTAGAGCTCTTTTATTATCCTGAAGCGCACCCGCAACGATTTCAGATGCCGAAGCTGATCCACCATTAATTAAAACCACAACTGGCAGTCCATTTGTCATATCCTTGCCATTTGCTCTATAAATGTTGTTAGAGTCAGGGATTCTGCCTTTAGTTGTCACGATAACTCCTTCTTCAAGGAACAACTCTGTCACTTCTCTAGACTGATCTAGCAACCCACCAGGATTCCATCTTAGATCCAATACAACACCCCTTAGTAGTTTTCCAGATTCCTTGGCTTGGTCTTCTATTCTCATAAACTCTTTTCTCAGCAGTTGTGAGCTATTTTCACTAAAGCTAGCAAGCTTCAAGTGAGCTACATCTTCTCCAACCAATTTAGCTTTTACTGGAATAATTTTAATTATCTCGCGCGAAAGAGTCATTTCCAGAGTCTCATTACTAGACTCACGATAGATTGTAATTTTTACTTTTGTTTTAGCCTTCCCACGCAATTTTTCTACAGACTGTGCCAATGTCATGCCCTTTACTATCTGACCGTCAATCATAGTAATAAAATCACCAACCTTAACACCAGCTTTAAATGCAGGACCATCTTCATAAGGAGAGATCACTTTTATAAAACCTCTTTCCATTGTAACTTCTATACCTAATCCGCCAAATTCACCTTTGGTAGATATTTTCATATCTTGGAAATCCTTTTCATTCAAGAAAGTTGAATGTGGGTCAAGTGAAGAAAGCATCCCTTCTAAAGCTGCTTCGATAAGTTGCTTATCGTTAGTTTCTTCAACATACTCGTTTTTAACTTTTACAATCACTTCATCAAATAGCTTTCTGTAATCAAGCTTTTGTTTACCCACTAAAAAGGAAACGATATTTTCACCCTCAGCTTTTGCAGGCGACGATACTACTAACAACACAATTAGCGAAAAAATAAAACGAGACATATAATAAAATTCTTAACCGATATAATACAATATTATTGGTATTTATTAGCTTTAGCAAGAACGATTGCATTACTGCATAGTGCAAAAACATTTGTTTATACTAATGTCTGTAGTAGACTGTATATTAAATGACGCATTGTTAAAGGCCATGTCTGTAATTAGAAGCTCAATAACTGTAGGCGGTTTAACGCTAATATCACGCATTTTCGGATATATTAGAGATGCATTCATCGCATTTGCTTTAGGCGCAGGAGCTCTTAATGATGCCTTTATAATTGCCTTTAGAATACCAAACTTATTTAGAACAATTTTTGGTGAAGGGGCTTTTAGCGCAGCTTTTGTGCCAATTTATTCAGCACTATCCACTAAGTCAGCAACGAATGCTAAGAAATTCGCCCAAGTGGTACAAGCATGGTTATTGATAGCCCTAATTCTATTTTCAGCAATCATGATGTTCTTCATGCCTGAGCTCGTTCGAATAATGGCGCCTGGTTACATAGACGACCCCAAAACATTTGGCATAGCTGTTGAGCTTGGTAGGATTACGTTTCCTTACATTATTTTTATGTCACTTTTGGCATTTTATGGAGGTATGCTAAATAGCCTTGGTAAATATGCAGCTTTTGCTTCTGCTCCAATAGTGCTCAACATAATCATGATTTTTTCTGTAGCATTTATAAACCTGACAGAAACTAAAGCCCATGCACTATCATTTGGCGTTCTAGCCGCAGGAATTGTAGAGTTACTATGGATTTTATACTTTGCGAAAAAAAACAATCTATTGGTAAACCTTTATACCATGCCTACACTCTCCGAGGACGTCAAAAATCTCTTTAAGAGAATGGGACCTGGAATTTTCAGCTCTGGAATTGCGCAAATCAACGTTTTTATAACCACAATTCTTGCATCTTATGTTATTGGGGGAATATCGTACTTATATTACGCAGACAGAATTTACCAACTACCATTAGCACTAATTGGCACCGCAATGGGAACTGTTCTACTACCTACATTGGCCAAAGATTATGAAAAAGGTAATACAGCCATTGCCATAAAAAACCAAAATTCTGCAATTGAATTTTGCATGCTTTTTACCATTCCAGCAATGCTTGCAATCATCATTTTATCGAACGATATTATCAAATTACTTTTTGAACATGGGGAATTTACAAGCGAAGCTACAACTGAAACAGCCAAAGCACTTGTAGTATTTGCTTATGGCCTACCAGCATATGTTCTGTTAAAAGTTTTTACGTCGAGTTTTTTCGCAGTGGGCGATACCAAAACCCCAATGAAAGTTTCAGCTTTTAGTTTGGTAGTAAACGTTGTGATTAGCCTCGCATTTCTTTCGCATTTTAAACACGTTGCTATTGCCATAGGTAGTGTAGTTTCATCGTGGCTAATGCTAATTATATTGGTAAAAATATCTATAGATAGCAAAAGGTTTAAGTTCTTAGATAAAAACATCATAAAAATTCTCAAGTTTTTTATCTCGGGATTGTTAATGATGTTATCAATATACGGCCTAGAAACATTAACACAAGAAGTTAACATACTTGTCTCTATGTCACTTGAAATAACAATTGGAGGCCTATTATACCTAGCTTTTTGCTACTTTTTTGGCGTTATTACAAAAGATCAAATAATGAAGTTTTTAAAACTGAACAAGGGAATTCAGGACTAAAATTAACCAAAAATTAACTAAGTTGCATTACTATTAAACTATGAATAATCCGATGGAATTTATATGTTTGAGAAATTGGTAGTGGCTATAGCTGATAATAATGCTACAGAAGTTAGGAACCTTATCAACAAAGAGCCAAGTCTTATACAACACGTAGATGACAAAGGGTCAACCCCGCTTCACTATGCCGTGCACTTGAACAATCTCGAGGTGGTAAATACTTTAATCTCCCTAGGGGCTGCAGTCGATCAACAAGACAGATCTGGCCGCACACCTTTACATTGGGGAGTTGAAAAAAAGGTAAATATAGACATCATTAAAACACTTATAGAAAATGGAGCAGATATTAACAAACCATCTGGTGTAAGTAAAAACACTCCCTTACATTACGCTGCACAACACGGAAACATCGATGCGATTGAGGTGTTGATAAAAAGAGGTGCGAACACTCAAGTAGTGAATTCAAAAGGCCTAGCCATTTCAGATGTATGTAAGGACAAAAAAACAGGCCTAGCACTAGGTAACGCACTCAGAGACACAGATGCACGAAAATACCAAAAAATGCTGGATCAACAACCAGTAATCACGACCTCTAAACAGAAATAGCTAAACTAATTTGTCATTACCATTAGTGTGCCTACTCTTTTTTTCAAAGTCTGTGGTGATTCAGGATCTGTCAAGATTACACTAAAAGCTTCTTTAGCTTTTGCCTTATCTCCATTCTGCAAGTAATAAGTACCAAGCAATTCAAGCGCCGAGAACTTATAAATACCATCTTTAACATAGGATTCAAAGCCAGCGATCGAATCATTATCATTTTTAGCAAGCGCCGCTTTTAATTCTAAGTACTTTGAAAGATCTCTAAGACTTTTGTCATAATTAGAATTTTCTGAAACATTTTTGTATATGGAGTATGACTTCTCATAGTCTTTTTTAAAGTCAGCATACGAACCAGCATTTAAACCAGCAAGCGCCGCGTAATTTGTATTATTACTAGTAAACAATTCTTCAAATTTCTTTACTGCTTCATCTGGTTTATAGGCTCGCATCTTCATTATAGCCGACATATACTCGCCACCTGCGTGAAAAGACTTATTTTCTTGATAGTCCATCCACCAAAGCTTAAGTGCAGCTCCGAAAATAGTAACCACCATTAATATCAAAATGAATTTTCCATTCTGCTTTATAAAATTGAGGGCTTTCTCATCTTTAAGCTCATCTCTAACTTCATCTAATAAATCAACCATATTGATACCCAATTTTTTATATGTTTATACACCAACTTATTAATTATTATAAGAGTATTTTTACTGGTGTTAAAATTTTTCATGGGGTATAATGTTTAAGCTAAAGCCTTAAATCAGAGAGTTAATGTACGAAATATTTTTGCAAGTTGTGGAATTAGTTGAGTCTTGGGGGTACTTAGGCATATTTATTATGACTTTCATCGAAAGTACATTTATTCCCATCCCTGCCGAAATTACTTTAATACCAGCTGGATATATCGTGCACAAAGGCGAAATGAATTTTTATCTAGTCTGGCTAACAAGTGTTTTGGGAACTTTAGGCGGTTCTCTTTGCAATTACTATATTGCTTACTTCTTTGGCAGAAAAATTCTAATCCAATATGGAAAGTACTTCTTTATTAACGAAGACAAACTCAGGGCTATGGAATATTTCATGGAGAGACATGGCTCAATATCAATGTTCTCTGGCAGACTTTTACCAGGTGTAAAGCATTTCATATCGTTCCCTGCTGGACTTGGAAAAATGGATATCAAGCTATTCACACTTTTTACAACTCTGGGTGGAGCAATCTGGTGTGGGATTCTTATATGGCTTGGCTATGTTATCGGCGAGAACGAGCATCTTATTGCTAAGTATCTGAAACAAGTAAATTTCTTTTTATTCGTTGCTGTCGTCTGCTTGGTCGCATTTTATATTTGGAAACGCCGTATTAGCACACAAGACGCGGATTAATTATTAATTAGCAACTCAGCCTTCGGCTACCAATATTTTGGAATAAGAAATATTAAATTTTGTGCTAAGGCAATAAAGTCTATGCCAAATTTGTATTGCACAAGTTAATTCTATAGTGTTAGATATTTATTGGAATGCAATAAATTCTGGACATTTATATGGAAAAAAACTTGGTTAAATATTTATCATCTGTTGCAATTATAGCCCTATCGCTTGGCCTTACAGCATGCTCTGCGATGAAGCCAGATCACCCACAAGTGAAGGAATCATTTAGTGATAGAAGATCACCTCGTGACAATATGCTAGCGGCATCTGGTGCGTTTGGAGAACAGAAAGAAAAGACCAGTTCATTCCAGCCAATAACCCCAACCTCGGTTGTAGAAAACAATTCCTCGAAAGTTTCCCAAGCGATTAGTCAAGTCACTCATTCACAGCCAGTTTCAACAGGAATTACGCAAGCACCAGCTGCTTCTCACAGTTCAAGCTCTCAGCAAGAAGGGAGCTTCTTTTCTAGATTTTTTGACCAAATATCATCAACATTCAAAACATCTTCGAACGACATTTCTAAAAGATCTCCTAAATCAAGTGCCTATGCAACAAATGCAAGCTATTCTGAAGTAGAACAAGGCGGCAGAATGGGTTACACTTTCTATGATATGGCAGATGAAATGTTACCTGCTAACCCAGTACACAAAGTTGTACACCAAGAAATTCCTAGCCTAACTTCCGAAAGATCAATGGTTAGAAACTCAGAGTTTGGTTATATTACTAGATCAAATATGGTGCACTTGGCTCAAGCCTCAACACCGACTCTCCCATCAACCCCTGCAGCCCCTTCAGCTCCTGTAGCACCAGTGGTTGAAACTCAAAAGAATATTGCGCCTGCTCCTGCTCAGCCTGCGGCGCCAGAGCAAATTAAACCAACTATGGAAGCAGCAAGCTCTATGACTGCGTCAACTTCAACTTCTACTCAGACACCAGTTGCCGCACCTACAGTGCCTGTTGAAAATAAAGTTGTGCCTCAAGCTCCTGAGATGCCAAGCGCAACGCCAACTACACCAACAGTAACAGCTAGTCCAGTTAAAGAAGCGCCTGCACAACCATTAACAAATGTTCCAGCTACGCCTAGCGTTGATGAAATGAAGGATAAAGCTCAAAGTCAACCTGAGCCAAAATTAAATGAAACACCGAAAGTACCTGAGGAATTCAAATCACCTTCTACATCTTCGGAAACTACTGAAAAGAAGGAAGAACCAGTAGCACCTGTGGCCAAACCAAAGCCTAAAAAAGTTGTTAAAAAAGTGAAGCTTCCAAAGGAAGAATCAAAGGATCCTGTTGCACAAAACCCAAACAGCCAGACAATCTACATGATGAATGGTAAAAAAGTAACTATGGGTTTTTTAGAACGCCCAGCTAAAAGTTCTGAGTAATTAACTGTTTATTTACTATTTAGTACTACACTCACTAATGGAACTAAAAGGGACAGTGGGTGGGGCATAGCAGCCAGCTGAATTAAAACCAAAGGCTTTGTAGCGTTACAAAGCCTTTTTTTATTATCAGTGTGATTGACTTAATCGATATACTGCTTATATTATTCTTAGAAGCTTAAATTCAAGGTTTTATGAGTAAAATTGCTACGATAATGTTCTCGATGTTTTGCGGATCTTTTATAGGCAAGGATGAGTTTGGTAACGCATACTATGAAAGCAAAAGGCAAAACAGGGATTTTGGTAGAAAAAATCGCTGGGTTATTTATAAAGGCATTCCAGAAGCAAGTAAGGTTCCCCCGCATTGGTTCAGTTGGTTGCACTATCAAACAGATGTAGCACCTATATCAAATAGCAAAAAATATAATTGGGAAAAAGCTCACAGACCTAATCTTACTGGTACAAAGGAAGCTTATTATCCAAGTGGTCATATCTTAGCTGGCGCCCAAAGAGAGAAAGCTACTGGTGATTATGAACCTTGGAGACCGTAATTTTAATAAAGGAATAAAATGTCTAAAAATTTAGTTGAAACTTTAGTTGGTGCGATTGTTATTATAATTGCTGCTGCCTTTTTATACTCAGCTTACAAGACTACTGATGTAGGTGTTGGCTTAGGTAGCGGATATTCTTTATCTGCTAAATTTGACCGTGCTGACGGTTTAAACCTAGGAAGCGATGTCAAAGTAGGCGGAATTAAAGTTGGTAAAGTAATTGGTCAAAGCTTGGACGAAAAAAATTATCAGGCAATAATTAGCATGACTATAAATGATGAAGTTAAATTACCAATGGATACAACTGCTGAGATTATTGGCAACGGTTTGCTTGGTGAAAAATATGTAGCATTAATACCAGGTGCTGATGATGAAAAACTTTCAAATGGTGGAACTATCGAGTATACACAATCGGCTGTTAGCTTGGAAAGCTTGATTGGCAAATTTATTTTTAGTTCCGTAGAGAAATCTGGCAAAGATTCTAAGGATAAAAAATAATCATGTTTCGTATTTGCTTTATAATAGCTCTTCTAATTATGCCAAACTTTGTATCTGCAGAAGAACAGGTAGAGGAACCATCTCAAAATATACCAAGTCAAGAAGAGGTTGATAGCGAATTGCAGAACATGAGTATGCAAAACGAATATCAAGAAAAACAAAAAAGCATATTGGACATTTTATTTGGTGAAGCAGATAGCCGTGATGCGGATGGAACGATTCCCACTGCCGATACACTTGCTCCAGGTGAAGTGGAGATAAATGAATCTAATAAAGATGGAGATTTTAACAATACAGCACAAATCAGACTAATTGATAAAACATTAGGCAAACTTTATAGATTCGACATACCAGTTGGTAAATCTAAACAGTTTAATGAGATAATTGTAAGAATTCTATCGTGTTGGAATCCTAGTGGAAAAACTCTTCTGCCAGAGAGTAGAGCTCTAGTCGAGATTCACGAAGTAAACAATGAAAAACCGAAAAGAATTTTTCATGGCTGGATGTTTGCCAGCGCACCAAGCACTAGTCTACTCGAACATCCAAATTTTGATGTGACCTTGGGAAGTTGTAAAAATATTAAGTAGCATGATCCTTCATACCGAATTTAGTTCGGGATCTTGTAAAGATAGATGCTGAATCAGGTTCAGCATGACAGAAGGGGAAAGCAGTCATCCTGAATTTATTTCAGGATCATTTAGAGAAAATCCACCGTACTAACTTCTTAAATATTTTTGTCATTCCCACGAAAGTGGGAATCTAGCTTCTCGAAAGCCTAGATCACCGATTTCTCGGGGATGACCAAAAGAAGGGTAAAACATAATCAATTACGTTATTCAGACTCGCGCTTTGCTGCCTCAACGGCGGCTCTAAGCTCAATCTCATCAATCAAATCTTCGAGTTGTGAATTCTCAGATTTATTTCTCTGAGTTTTTAACTGTTCAACGACTTTAGATAACTCTCCACTTTCCTTGCCTGTCAACACAGCCTTACGGTAGACATCCAATCCATCCAAAAGCTCTTTTCCATGCTCATAATTCTTTTTTTCTATATTAGGCTGAGAGTTCACATCTTGTAAAAACAGTGCCGAATGTATAGATGGAGCAGAGTAAACCTCATTTACTTGTTTTGACTCACTTTCAGCTTCATCTAAAAAAACACTAAAATCGCCATCAGCCGTTTTTCGTTTGGCTTTCTTCAGCTTCGTAGCAACATCAATGTTTTTGATATTTTGAACAAACATACATATATCTTCATGGTTGGTAGAAAAGTAGCAAACAATAGGCATTTTTTCAAGATTTATATAGAGAGTTAAAAATCGCTGTGTTATAAAATGACTAGTTAACTAGTGAAATGTATCGTATGGCAATAGTCACAATTGATGGTAAACAAGTAGAAGTTCAAAATGGAATGACCGTGCTGCAAGCTTGCGAGCTTGCAGGAGCAGAGATACCGCGTTTTTGTTATCACGAGAGATTAGCAATTGCTGGTAACTGCCGCATGTGCTTGGTAAAAGTTGAAAAATCTCCAAAACCTGTGGCCAGCTGTGCACAGCCAATTGCAGATGGCAT
>JACCDG010258554.1_pt1 | contig 29180 bp, 25 predicted proteins | sample 7442471 | NCBI WGS metagenome assembly JACCDG01 (sample SAMN15323444, study PRJNA562643) | freshwater metagenome | isolation source: river surface water | place: USA:Blue River Watershed | collected 2017-08-17 | reverse complement strand
TCGGTCAGGCCGTGGAATTTTTCCGGTAGCGGGCGCAGCGATTTGGTCAGCAGGCGCAGCTCGCTGCAGCGCACCGACAACTCACCCTTGTTGGTTTTGAACAGTACGCCCTTGGCGGCAATGATGTCACCCAGATCCCAGTGCTTGAACGCTTCGTGGGTGTCGGCGCCGACGCCTTCGTCGTTGATGTAGAACTGCACGCGGCCGCTGCTGTCTTGCACGGTGGCAAAGCTGGCCTTACCCATCACGCGTTTTAGCACCATGCGGCCGGCAATGGCCACTTCCACCTGTTCGGCTTCCAGTGCATCTTTATCCTTGTCTGCGTGTGCGGCGGTCACGTTGCCGGCAAAATCCTTGCGCTGGAAATCGTTGGGGAAGGCCACACGCTGCGTAGCGCGGATTTCCGCCAGTTTGGCGCGGCGCTCGGCGATGATTTGGTTTTCGTCTTGTTGTGGTGCTGCTGCCGGGTTTTGTTCGCTCATGAAATAAACCTTAATATTTTTTTGGCCGGCGGCTCGTCGCCGCCTCCAGATGTTGTCGCTTTACACGCCCTGTTTCAGGCTGGCTTCAATGAATCCGTCGAGATCACCGTCCATCACGCCTTTGATATTGCCCACTTCGTAGCCTGTCCGCAGATCCTTGATGCGCGATTGGTCGAATACGTAGGAGCGGATCTGATGGCCCCAGCCAATTTCCGACTTGGTGTCTTCCAGTGCTTGTTTGGCTTCGTTGCGCTTGCGCAGTTCCAGTTCGTAGAGCTTGGCGCGCAGCATGCTCATCGCCTCGTCGCGGTTGCGGTGCTGCGAACGATCATTCTGACATTGCACCACCACGCCGGTCGGCAAGTGGGTAATCCGCACCGCAGAATCGGTTTTGTTGATGTGCTGACCACCGGCACCGGATGCGCGATAGGTATCGGTACGCAGATCGGCCGGATTGATGTCGATTTCGAAGCTGTCATCGATTTCCGGGTAGATAAAGACGCTGGAGAACGAAGTATGGCGACGCGCGTTGGAATCGAACGGTGACACCCGCACCAGACGATGTACACCAGTTTCGGTGCGCAGCAGGCCATAGGCGTATTCGCCCGAGATTTTGATGGTGGCGCTGGTGATGCCGGCGACGTCGCCTTCGGATTCTTCCAGTACTTCGACTTTGAAGTTCTTGCGTTCACTGTAGCGCAGATACATGCGTTCCAGCATGCCGGCCCAGTCTTGTGCCTCAGTGCCACCGGCACCAGCCTTGATGTCGATGAAGCAGTTGTTCGGATCCATCGGATCGTTGAACATGCGGCGGAATTCCATTTCCGCCACGCGTTTCTCCAGAGCGGCGGCATCGGCTTCGACAGCAACGACGGTATCCCAATCTTCTTCCGCCTTGCCCATTTCAAACAGCTCCAGTCCGTCGGCCACGGCTGCGGCGATTTCGTCGATGTTCAACACCACGCCTTCCAGCAGCTTGCGCTCCTTGCCTAGCTCCTGAGCTTTTTTCGGATTGTTCCAGACATCCGGGTCTTCAGTCAGGCGTACAACTTCTTCGAGACGATCCTTCTTCTGATCGTAGTCAAAGATACCTCCGAAGTTCGTCGTTACGGGCGCCCAAGTCTTTCAGACTATTTTCGATCTGGTTGACGCGTTCTGCTTCCATTCCGGCCGATTCCTGCAATAAAACCGCGAATTATAACCCAGACACTGGAATTTGCGCGTACACGCATGCTGCGATGCAATACTGACTTGAGCCAATCTTGAAGGCAATGCTACAATTGCGAGTTAGTTTCAGTGACGGATTTCCCGTCTCTGGCTGATCCGGGGCGTCAATGGTGGCGTTTCGGCTAAATCCTCACATTCGCTGTATTAAGGGTGCACGCAGTTTATATTGCGCGATCTGGGCCAATCTTGTTTGATTGGCTGCACACGGCGAATGGCGGTTTAACCCTTAAATTTTGGAGTTTCAGATGTCTGTTAGCATGCGTTCTATGCTCGAGGCCGGCGTTCACTTTGGCCATCAAACCCGTTTCTGGAATCCGAAAATGGCTCAGTACATTTTCGGCCATCGCAACAAGATCCACATTATCAACCTGGAAAAAACCCTGCCGCTGTATGAAGACGCAATGAGCTTCATTCGCAAGCTGTCGGCCAACAAGGGTGCTGTCCTGTTTGTGGGTACCAAGCGCCAGGCTCGTGAGATCGTTAAGGAAGAAGCGCTGCGCGCAGGTGCGCCGTTTGTTGATCAGCGCTGGTTGGGCGGTATGCTGACTAACTTCAAGACCGTTAAACAGTCGATCAAGCGACTGAACGATCTGCAGGCTCAACTGGCTGATCCGGCCAGCGCCGAGAAGTTCACCAAGAAAGAAATGCTCGACCTGACCCGCGAAGTTGAAAAACTGGAAAACAGCCTGGGTGGCATCAAGGACATGGGCGGCCTGCCAGACGCACTGTTCGTGATTGACACCGGTTACCAGAAAGGTGCCATCACCGAAGCCAAGAAACTGGGTATCCCGGTTATCGGCGTGGTAGATACCAACAACAGCCCGGAAGGCATTGATTACATCATTCCAGGTAATGATGACTCCAGCCGCGCAATCCGTCTGTATGCACGTGGTGTTGCTGATGCCATTCTGGAAGGTAAAAACAACATTGCCAAAGAAGTGGCGAGCGGCGACGACTTCGTCGAAGTCAAAGCGGGCGAATAACCCGATCGGCAGCAAAAAAGGGGCGCCAGCCCCTTTTTTGTCAGGCCCCACAATTTCTGCCAACGTCGTCAGTGACGTTGAGTGTCAAAATCGATCTTGAAATATTCGGAGTCAAAGATGGCTGAAATTTCCGCAAAAATGGTTGCACAGCTGCGCGAAGCAACTGGCCTGGGCATGATGGAATGCAAAAAGGCGCTGGTTGAAACTGAAGGCGATATCCAGAAAGCTGAAGAGCTGCTGCGCATCAAATCCGGTGCCAAGGCTTCCAAAGTTGCCGGTCGTACTGCTGCAGAAGGTACCGTTGCCCAGTTCATTACCGCTGATGGCAAAATCGGCGCGCTGGTTGAAGTGAACTGTGAAACTGACTTTGTTGCCAAGGATGATGGCTTTCTGAGTTTTGTTAAAGCTGCTGCACAGCTGGTTGCTGAAGCCAATCCGGCTGACGTTGATGCACTTGGCGCTGTTAAGACTGCTGATGGCAGTACGCTGGAAGAGGTGCGTAAGGCACTGATCGCCAAAGTAGGCGAAAACATCGGCGTGCGTCGTTTCGTTCGCTACGAAACCGCTGGCAAGCTGGCAACCTACCTGCATGGCGCAAAAATCGGTGTGCTGGTTGACCTGGCTGGTGGTGACGACACAATCGGCAAAGACGTGGCCATGCACATTGCAGCCAGCAAGCCGGTTTGTGTATCGAAAGAAGAAGTTTCGCAGGATCTGCTGGCCAAAGAGCGCGAAATCTACACCGCTCAGGCTGCAGAATCGGGCAAGCCGGCCAATATCGTTGAAAAAATGGTTGAAGGACGCATCCAGAAATATCTGGCTGAAATCACCCTGCTGGGTCAGCAGTTCGTCAAAAATCCAGATGTAACCGTGGAAAAAATGCTGGCTGATGCCGGTGCCAAGGTTGCTCGCTTCCAGATGTTCGTGGTTGGCGAAGGTATTGAGAAGAAAGTTGTCGACTTCGCTGCTGAAGTAGCTGCTGCTGCCAAGGTGTAAGTATGGAAAAAACCCCCGTCTTCAAACGCATTCTGGTTAAGTTGTCCGGCGAAGCCCTGATGGGTGAGGACAGCTATGGTATCAACCGTGCCACAATCTCACGTATCGTGAGCGAGATCAAAGAGGTTGTCGACCTTGGAGTTCAGGTTGCCGTGGTGATCGGCGGGGGTAATATTTTCCGTGGCGTGGCCCCGGCTGCGGCCGGCATGGATCGCGCCACTGCCGATTACATGGGCATGCTGGCGACAGTGATGAACTCGCTGGCGTTGCAGGATGCCTTCCGCCATATTGGCGTGTCCAGTCGCGTGCAATCGGCGTTGACGATCGAACAGGTCGCCGAGCCGTATATTCGCGGCAAAGCCATCCGTCACCTGGAAGAAGGCAAGGTGGTGATTTTTGCCGCCGGCACCGGTAATCCGTTCTTTACCACTGATACCGCAGCAGCACTGCGTGGTATGGAAATGAACGTCGATATCGTGCTCAAGGCTACCAAGGTGGATGGTGTTTATACCGATGATCCGAAGAAAAACCCGGATGCGGTGCGTTATCAAAAGCTGACCTTCGACGAAGCCATCAACAAGAATCTGAAAGTGATGGATGCCACTGCGTTTACCTTGTGTCGTGACCAGAACCTGCAGATCAACGTGTTCAGTATTTTCAAGGCAGGTGGTTTGAAGCGTGTGGTGACTGGCGAAGATGAAGGCACCGTGGTACACGGCTGAGCAACGAACAATAAGGAGAATACAAGATGATTGCTGACATCAAGAAAACTGCCGAAGCCAAAATGCAGCGTTCACTTGAGGCGCTGAAAAATGACCTGATGAAAGTGCGTACCGGTCGTGCCCACACGGGCCTGCTGGATCACGTGACGGTTGATTATTATGGTGCGCCGACACCGATCAATCAGGTTGCCAGCCTGTCGCTGATCGATGCGCGCACCATCGGTGTGATGCCGTTCGAAAAGAAAATGGGTGGGCCGATCGAGAAGGCGATTCGTGATTCCGATCTGGGTCTTAATCCCGCTTCGGTTGGCGATATGATTCGTGTGCCGATGCCTGCTTTGACTGAAGAACGCCGCAAGGATTTGACCAAGGTGGTTCGCGGAGAGGCTGAAGGCGCCCGCGTGGCCGTTCGCAATATCCGTCGTGATGCCAACGATCAGCTGAAGAAGGCGCTGAAAGACAAAGCTATTTCAGAGGATGATGAGCGTCGGGCGCAGGAGGATGTACAGAAGCTGACCGACAAGTACATTGCCGAAGTCGACAAGGCACTGGCGACCAAAGAAGCCGAATTGATGGCTGTTTGAGGATCCTCTCCGTGAGCGGATTCTCCAGCTCGACTACGAGCATTCCTGATGCTGCAAAATCTCCGCGGCACATTGCCATCATCATGGATGGCAATGGCCGTTGGGCCAAAAAACGTTTCATGCCACGGGTTGCTGGCCATAAGCGCGGCGTTGATGCTGTGCGTGAAATGGTGTCAACCTGTATCGATCTTGGGGTTGAATATCTGACGCTATTCGCGTTTTCCAGCGAAAACTGGCGTCGTCCGGCCGACGAAGTTTCATTTCTGATGCAGCTGTTCCTGAAAGCGATGGAACGAGAGGTGGTGAAGCTGCACGAAAACAATATCCGTCTGAAAATTGTTGGTCGGCGCGACCGTTTTGAACCACAGATTGTCGAGTTGATCGAGCAATCTGAACGTAAAACTGCCGCTAACAAAGGCTTGACCTTGACCATTGCCGCTGACTACGGTGGCCGTTGGGATATTCTGCAGGCCGGCAACACGTTGCTGGCGCAAAACCCATTGCTTGGCGAAATTACCGAAGACATGCTGGCAGCCCATCTGGCGATGTCTTACGCACCTGAACCCGATTTGTTTATCCGCACCGGCGGCGAGCAGCGCATCAGCAATTTCCTGTTGTGGCAACTGGCTTACACGGAACTGTATTTCACCGAAACCCTCTGGCCAGATTTCGACGCGGCGATGCTGAAGCGTGCCATCGATTCGTTTCACCAGCGTGAACGCCGTTTTGGCCGTACCAGCGAGCAGCTGACTGATGCTTAAAACCCGTGTAATTACGGCATTATTGTTGTTGCCGCTGGTTCTGTTCGCATTATTCCGCCTGCCGGAACAAGGTTGGTCGGCATTTGTGATGCTGATTTGTGTTATCGGCAGCTGGGAATGGTCGCGTTTTATTGGTTATGCAGGCTTTAAAAGCATCGCCTATGTCGCGGTGACTGCAGCCATAGGGATTCCTTTGGTTCTTTTTGGCCTGCCGACCAATGCCGAGTTGTCACTGGCATTGCTGTCACTGGCATTCTGGCTGCTGGCTGCGCCGATGTGGCTGCACGCCAAATGGAAGTTGGCAGAGATGCGCAGCGCGCCCTTGCTGGGATGGCTGATCTTGTTTGCCAGCTGGCACGCGATGGTTGCCTGGCACGCCAAACCCAATGGCGCATGGCTGTTGCTGGCATTGATGGCAGTGTGCTGGGTTGCTGACACGGCAGCCTATTTTGCCGGCCGCAAGTTCGGCAAACGCAAGCTGGCGCCTTCGATCAGCCCGGGAAAAAGCTGGGAGGGTGTGATGGGGGCCTACGTTGGCATTACCTGTTACGCATTGCTGATCATTCAGAGCCCGCTTGCCGCAACATTTGGTGGCTGGGCGTTGCTGCCCGCTGTGTGGATTCTGACTGCGCTGAGTATCGTCGGTGATTTACTTGAATCGCTTTTCAAGCGCCAAGCGGGCTTGAAGGACAGCAGTAATCTGCTGCCCGGACATGGCGGTATTCTCGACCGGATTGACAGCCAATTGGCAATTCTGCCCGTCAGCGTGGCTATACTGACGCTTTCCCGTTATTTCTGAATCGTTGCATGACTGATACCCGTAAACGTATTACCGTTTTGGGCGCTACTGGCTCGATCGGTCTCAGTACGCTGGATGTGATTGCGCGCCATCAGCAGCGTTATGAGGTGTTCGCGCTGACTGGGCATACCCAGCTGGAACGCCTGCTGCAGCAATGTCTGCAGTTCAATCCTCGTTTTGTCGTGGTGCTGCAGCCGGACGCCGGTGCGACGCTAGCCGCCAAGCTAAGGGCAGAGAATTGCCGTACCGAGGTGCTGGTCGGTATTGATGCGATGGTGCAGGTGGCCTCTGCCAGCGAAGTCGATATAGTGATGGCGGCAATCGTCGGTGCCGCCGGTCTACGGCCAACGCTGGCTGCGGCACGTGCCGGCAAGACTGTATTGCTGGCCAACAAGGAAACCCTGGTTGTTGCGGGGCAGTTATTCATGCAGGCCGTGCAGCAATCCGGTGCTCGTTTGTTGCCGATTGACAGTGAGCACAATGCCATTTTCCAGGCTTTGCCAGCGCACTGTGACGGAGAGCTGGCGGCGAAGGGCGTGGCCAAGATCATTCTTACCGCCTCAGGTGGGCCATTCCGTTTGCTACCTTTGGATAAGTTGCGCGGCGTAACCCCGGATCAGGCGTGCGCCCATCCCAACTGGTCAATGGGGCGCAAGATTTCCGTTGATTCGGCGAGCATGATGAACAAGGGGCTGGAGGTCATCGAGGCGCATTGGTTGTTTAATGCTGCAGCGGACCAGATCGACGTGCTGATTCATCCGCAGAGCGTGATTCATTCCATGGTTTCGTATGTGGATGGCTCTGTCATCGCCCAGTTGGGTAATCCCGATATGCGTACACCGATTGCCTATGCGCTGGCTTATCCGGAGCGTATCGATGCCGGTGTGCCTCCACTGGATCTGGCCGCCATTGCCACCTTGCAATTCGAGAAACCGGACATGCAGCGTTTCCGTTGCTTGCAGCTGGCTTTTGATTGTTTGCGTGCCGGTGATGACCGTTCAGCGGTATTGAATGCGGCAAACGAAGTGGCTGTGGCTGCGTTTCTACAGCAGCAGATTCGTTTCGACCAGATTTCCGATCTGGTGGATGCAACATTGCAGCGTTTGGCATCCCAGTCATTGCAATCATTGGAGCAGGTGCTGGCGATTGATGCACAAGCCCGCAGTGTTGCCACCAACGAAATTGGGCGTCTGGCTTGAGCGTTCGTCCGAACTCCCTTATCCTGCCCTATTTACACGCCTGACCGCCACGCATGCAATTATTGCAGACAGTGCTTTCCTTTCTTGTCGTTCTCGGCATTCTGGTTACATTCCACGAGTTTGGCCATTATTGGATGGCTCGACGTTTCAACGTCAAGGTGCTTCGTTTCTCGATTGGCTTTGGCAAACCGCTATGGCAGAGTCGGCGTGGCGCAGATGCTACCGAATGGGTGATTGCCGCCATACCGCTGGGCGGCTATGTAAAAATGCTTGATGAGCGCGAAGCTCCGGTCGCCGATCATGAACTGGATAGGGCCTTCAACAGGCAGCTGGTCTGGAAGCGCATGCTGATTGTGCTGGCCGGGCCGCTTGCCAACCTGTTGTTGGCGGTGATCCTGTTCTGGAGTTTGTTCATGACAGGGGTCGAAGATGTGCGTGCAGTGCTCGGTGATATTCCCCAGCGCACGCCTGCGGCCCAGGCGGGACTGCATGCCGGCGATGAGGTTTTGCGAGTGAATGGTGCTGAAGTGGCGAGTTGGCAGGGAATGCGCCTGGCGGTGTTGCAGCATGCATTTGACGCCGATTCGCTGACGCTCGAGGTCCGCTCCCGTAATCATGCCGTTCAGCAACGTATTGTCGATTTAAGCCAGTTGGACAAACAGATGCTGGATGCAGATCTGCTCATGCATTTGGGTTTATCTCCGATTCGCCACCGCCCCGTCATCGCCTTTATTGATTCGGCAGGTGCAGCCGCCAAGGCGGGCTTGCGCAAGGGTGACCGGCTTGTCAGTTTAGACGGCGCTGTGCTGCAGTCTTGGGCGGATCTAGTGCTGCATGTGCGTGAGCGCCCGAATTTGCCTATTCAACTTGGTGTGCTGCGTGGTTCCGAAAGGTTGGCGGTGCAGGTTACACCTGTGGCAATACAGGAGCAGGGCAAATTCATCGGCAAGCTCGGTGTGGCGCCAGAGGTTGATCGCGAGGCAATGAAGGCGTTGATGACGACTGTGCGTTATCCATTGCCAGAGGCTTTGTCTCAGGCTGTTGCTAAAACTTGGGATAATTCACTGATGAGTCTGCGCATGTTCTGGAAAATGCTGACTGGTGATTTGTCGATGAAAAACCTGTCTGGCCCTGTCACGATTGCCGATTATGCAGGGCAGGCCGCTCGCCTCGGCCTAGGGCCGTTTATCGAGTTTCTTGCCTGGGTCAGCATCAGCCTTGGCGTTCTTAACCTGTTGCCGATTCCCTTATTGGACGGTGGCCATTTGTTGTATTATACGGCCGAAATCATCAAGGGCAGCCCTGTCTCCGAGCGCACCATGCAGATTGGCCAGCACGCAGGGATGGTGCTGTTGCTCGGTTTGATGCTGTTCGCATTTTATAATGATCTGAATCGCCTGTTCGTAGGCTGAACGCTCGCCAAGATGAAAATTAAAAACCTAGTGCTGGCGTTAACGTCCAGTTTCTGTGCTTCCGCATACGCGATCGAGCCATTTACCATCAAGAATATTCAGGTCGAAGGAGCGCAGCGTACTGAGGCCGGTACGGTGTTCAACTATCTGCCGGTTCGTGTTGGTGATCGCTTCGATGACGACAAGGCGACCGCGTCAGTCAAGGCGCTGTTTGCCACCGGTTTCTTCCGCGACGTGCAACTGGAGACGGATGGCGATACCTTGATCGTGATCGTTGATGAACGTCCAACGATCTACCAGATCAATATCAATGGAGCCAAGGATTTCGACAAGGATCAGCTGCGCAAGGCCTTGAAGGACAACGGTTTGGCCGAGTCACGGATTTTTGATCGCGCGGTGCTGGATCAGGCGGAACAGGAACTGAAAAAGCAGTATTTTGCGCGCGGTAAGTATTCGGTCGAAATCAAGAGTACGGTAACGCCACTGGAGCGTAATCGGGTTGCCGTCAACTTTGACATCTCTGAGGGAGATGTGGCGACCATTCACCAGATTAATCTTGTCGGTAACGAAACATTCTCCGAATCGGAACTGCTGGATACCTTTGCACTGGCCACGACCGGCTGGATGTCCTGGTTTACCAAAAATGACCAGTATTCGAAGCAGAAGCTGTCTGCCGATCTGGAAACCTTGCGCTCCTATTATCTGAACCGTGGTTACCTGGAATTCAATATTGAATCGACTCAGGTGAACATCAGTACCGACAAGAAAAAGATTTTCATCACCGTCAACGTCAATGAGGGCAAGCGTTATACCGTTTCCGATGTCAAAGTTGGTGGAGAATTGCTGATTCCGGAAGAGGAAATCCGCAAGCTGATCAGAATTGAGAACGGCGATGTGTTTTCGCGTGAGCTGATCAATGAAAGTTCTTCTGCCATTAGTGACAGGCTTGGGAATGATGGTTATGCCTTCGCCAATGTAAATGCTGTTCCCGAGGTTAACAAGGACAAGCAGACTGTTGCCTTTACCTTCTTTGTTGATCCGGGGCGTCGGGTTTACGTGCGTCGCATCAATGTTGCCGGCAATACCCGCACACGAGACGAAGTAGTGCGCCGCGAAATTCGCCAGATGGAAGGTGGCTGGTATACCAATACTAAGATTCGCCGCTCGAAGGAGCGTCTGGATTTGCTTGGCTATTTTTCGGATGTCAATATCGAGACACCCCAGGTGCCTGATGCACCGGATCAGGTGGACATGAATGTCAGCGTGGTTGAAAAGCCAACGGGTAACATCCAAGCCGGCGTGGGTTATTCACAAGGGTCAGGCATAACGTTTCAGGGGTCTATATCGCAGGCAAACATTTTTGGTAGCGGCAAGGCCTTATCGCTGGGGTTGAATACAAGCAGCACTGCCAAAACTGCATCGATTTCTTACACCAATCCGTATTTCACTCCGGATGGCGTGAGCCGTGGTTTTGATCTTTATTATCGTAAAACTGATCCTGACCAGTTGCAGCTTGGCCAATACAATACATCAGCCAAAGGCTTGGCGATGCGCTTTGGCGTGCCATTGACCGAATATGATTTTGTGTCTACCAGCGTCGGTTATGAGCGAAGTGAAATCACTCTCTTGACCGGAGCCGGCAGCCGCTACATCGATTTTGTCAATACCTATGGCAGCCAGTATGACAGCATCCCCGGCTCGATCAGCTGGGTTCGCGACGGGCGTGACAGTGGCTATTATCCCACTCGGGGAGCGCTGCGTAGAGTCAGTCTGGAAGCCGGCTTGCCTGGCGGTGATCTGAATTATTACAAGTTCAATCTGCAGCAGCAGTGGTTCTACCCGCTTAGCAAGACATTTACCCTGCTGGTGAATGCCGAGCTGGGTTACGGCGGCGGCTATAACGGCAAGGAAATGCCGTTCATGCTCAACTATTATGCAGGTGGTATTGGATCAGTGCGTGGCTATGAATATGCTTCTCTCGGGCCAAAAGACCTGATTACGGGCGATCCATTGGGCGGTGATCGCCGTCTCGTAGCCAATACCGAACTGCTGTTTCCAATGCCGGGGCTGAAGGGTGACAAGTCGGTACGCTTGTCTTTGTTTGCCGATGCAGGCACCGTATGGGGGCCTGAGCAGTATTACGATGGCACGACGTTGCTATATCGAAACCAGAAAATGGATTTATCTGATCTACGATATTCCGCCGGTTTCTCGCTGGGCTGGACATCGCCTGTCGGGCCGCTGAAATTCAGTATTGCGCAGCCGATCCGCCCGCAGGACGGCGACAAGATCGAGAAATTCCAGTTCACCATGGGCACCATGTTTTAAAGAGGAGATTAGGGTGAAAAAAATTGCTGTCGTCGCCGGTTTGCTGATGTTGGGTAGCAGTCAGATGGCCCTGGCGGAATTGAAAGTTGGTTTTGTCAATACCGAACGGGTGTTTCGTGAGGCGGCCCCTGCACAACGTGCGCTGAAGGCGCTTGAGAAAGAATTTGCGCCACGGGCGCAAGAGTTGCAGGCATTGGCAAAACAGATTCGTGAAACGCAGGCTGATCTGGACAAGAACAGCATGACCATGAAAGAAACTGATCGTCGCGCCAAAGAGCGTGACATCGAAGCCATGAACCGTGATTTCCAGCGCCGGAACCGTGAGTTTCGCGAAGATCAGAACATGCGCTCAGGCCAGGAGATGGCCTCGATCCAGGAACGCGCCAACAAGGTCATCCAGCAGATTGCCGATGCTGAAAAATACGATCTGATTCTGCAGGAAGCCGTGTTTGTCAGCCCACGTATCGATATTACCGATAAAGTGCTGAAATCGTTGTCGGACAAATAAACTCAGGGTTTCCTTTCATGACCTCAAGTTACCGTCTGTCACAGTTGGTCAGCCTGTTTGGCGGCGAACTGCTGGGCGATGATGTGGCGGTGACACAAGTTGCGCCGCTCGATTCAGCTGGTGATGGCCAGATCAGCTTTCTGTCCAATCCTAAATATCGCAAACAACTGGCGGACTGCTCTGCTGCTGCCGTGATTCTGGCTGCCGATGTTGCATCAGAAACCACCTTGCCGCGAATCGTTGCAGCCGATCCTTATCTGTATTTTGCCAAAGTGTCCGGCCTGCTGAATCCAGTGCGTCTTTACGAGGCAGGTATTCATGCCTCTGCGGTAGTCTCTGCGCAGGCACAAGTTGCACCCAGTGCAGTGGTGATGGCGAATGTCACGATCGGGGCGGGCGCCATGATTGGCGAGCAGTGTGTGCTGCACCCCGGCTGTGTGATTGGCGAGGGCGTATCGCTCGGTGCCGGTAGTTGCATTTATCCCAATGTCACTATCTATCACGGCTGCATCATCGGTCAGCGTTGCACCATTCACTCCGGCGCGGTGATCGGTGCAGATGGTTTTGGCTTGGCCTGGAACAAGGATGGCTGGCTCAAGATCCCGCAAATTGGTCGAGTCGTGCTCGGCAACGATGTGGATGTAGGCGCCAATACCACGGTTGATCGTGGTGCATTGGGCGATACCGTTATCGAGGATGGCGTAAAGCTTGATAACCAGATTCAGATTGCCCACAACTGCCGTATCGGCAAACACACGGCAATTGCCGGTTGCGTGGGTATCGCCGGCAGTACCAGTATCGGAGCCTATTGCACGGTTGGAGGTGCCGCCATGTTTGTCGGGCATATCGAAGTCGCCGATAAAGTACATATTGCCGGTGGTGCGCTGGTCAGTAAGTCGATTACCAAGCCCGGCGCTTATGCCGGTAACTATCCTCTGGCAACGCGTGATGAGTGGCTGCAGAATGCCGCACACATTCGCAATCTGGACAAATTGGCCAAGCGAGTGCGTCAGCTGGAGAAAAAACTGGCCGACCTTGAAGGGGGCAATACATGACCAGCATGGATATACGTCAGATTCAGGATGCATTGCCGCATCGTTATCCTTTTTTGCTGGTAGATCGAGTGACGGAATGCGAGGTCGGCAAGTGTCTGCATGCCTACAAAAATGTCAGTATTAATGAAGAGTTTTTTAATGGCCATTTTCCTGGGCATCCCGTGATGCCGGGTGTGCTGATTATTGAGGCCTTGGCGCAGGCAGCGGGCTTGCTGGCCTATCAAACTCGTGGCAAGCCGGACTCCAATCTCATCTGCTATTTTGCCGGTATCGATAATGCACGTTTCAAATATCCGGTAACAGCGGGCGATCGTCTGGATCTGTATGTGGAACTGCTGCGTCATGCACGCGGGGTGTGGAAATTCTCTGCCAAGGCCAAAGTGGGTAGCCATCTGGCGGCCGAGGCAGAAATCATGGTTGCGGAACGGGAAAGCAAATGACTGTGTTGATTCATCCTACAGCGGTGATCCATCCAGGCGCCAGACTGGCAGCGGATGTCAAGGTGGGCGCCTACAGTATCATTGGCGAACATGTTTCGATCGATGCTGGTTGCGAAATTGGCCCGCATGTGGTGATTGAAGGTGTCACTACCATAGGGCGTGACAACAGGATCTTTCAGTTTGCTTCGGTTGGTTCCGCGCCGCAGGATAAAAAATATGCAGGTGAACTCACGCGCCTGGAAATTGGTGATCGCAATACCATTCGCGAATGCTGCACCATCAATACCGGCACTGTGCAGGATGGTGGCCTGACCAGGCTCGGCAACGATAACTGGATCATGGCCTATGTGCATATCGCTCACGATTGCATGATCGGCAACAATACCATTCTCGCCAATAACGCAACCCTGGCTGGTCACGTACACTTGGGCGACTGGGTGTTTCTGGGAGGATTTACCACCATCCACCAGTTCTGCAAGGTTGGTGCACATGCCATGACGGCATTTACCGCTGCCGTATCCCAGGACGTTCCTCCCTATGTGACTGCTGCGGGTAACCGTGCCAAGCCTGCGGGCCTCAACAGCGAAGGCTTGCGTCGTCGCGGATTTAGCCCGGAAGCCATCATGGCCATCAAGCGCGCATACAAAACCTTGTATCGTCAGGGCCTGACGCTGGATGAGGCGCGGGCACAACTGCAGGAACAAGGTCAGCATTATCCGGAAGTGCAGTTATTTGTAGATTTTATTGCCGCAGCCGAGCGCGGCATTATCCGATAAGAGTCATTTTCGACGTGGCAAAGCTCTTTTCGGCCAATGCGCCGATCAAAATCGCCATGGTTGCCGGTGAGGCGTCTGGCGACATGTTGGGCAGCATGATGATTCAGGCGCTGCAACGACGTTTCCCCAATGCCGAATTTGTTGGTATCGCCGGCCCCAAGATGCAGTCTGCAGGTTGTCGTACGCTGTTTCCTATGGAAACGCTGGCTGTGAATGGCTATGCAGAAGTGTTGCGTAACCTGCGACCGATTCTGAGCATTCGCAAACAATTGAAACTGGCCTTGTTGCAAGACCCGCCAGATGTGTTTATCGGTGTGGATGCGCCGGATTTCAATTTTGGCCTGGAAAAATCACTGAAATCAGCCGGCATCACCACGGTACATTACGTGAGCCCATCCATCTGGGCCTGGCGTGGCGAACGTATCAAAAAAATCGCCCAATGCGTGTCTCACATGTTGACGCTGTTTCCAATGGAGGCACCGCTTTATCAAAAGCAGGGGATTCCGGTCAGCTATGTTGGGCATCCATTGGCAGATGTGTTTCCATTGCAGCCCGACCGCGAATTGATGCGCGAACAGATGCGTATTGCGGCGCATTTCAAGGTTTTTGCATTGCTGCCAGGCAGCCGCCAAAACGAGGTTCGCAGCCTCGCTGCGACTTATGTCGAAACTGCCCGGCTGTTGTATGAGCAGTTTCCGCAGTCCTTGTTTCTTGTTCCATTGATCAGCCGTCAGACACGTGATTTGTTCGAGCAGGAAATCTATCGCTGCAAGGCGCAGGATTTGCCGATCCGCATCATGTTTGGCCATGCGCACGATGCCATCATTGCTGCCGATGCAGTGCTTGTTGCCTCCGGCACTGCAACATTGGAAACTGCGCTGCTGAAGCGGCCAATGGTGATTACCTACAAGGTTTCCAGAATTACGTATCGGCTAATGTGGCACCGCAAGTATCTGCCCTATATCGGCCTGCCCAATGTACTTGCAGGAGAGTTCATTGTTCCCGAAATACTGCAGGACGATGCCACTCCGGCCAATCTGGCGCAGGCATTGGGCAATCTGGTGGCTAATCCCAAAGTATGCGAAAAGCTTGTCGAGCGCTTTGAACAGATGCATTTGGCGTTGAGGCAGAACACCGCACAACGTGCCGCAGATGCAATCGCCCCCTATCTTGAACGGGCGTTGGCGAGATGAGTTCGGCATCGTTGTGCGGTGTCGATGAAGCCGGGCGTGGTCCGTTGGTTGGTGCTGTTTATGCCGCAGCCGTGGTGCTGGGGCCTGACCACGGAATTGTTGGCCTTGCCGATTCGAAAAAGCTTAGCGAGGCGCGTCGTGAGCAACTTGCTGCCCTGATTCGTAAACAGGCCTTGGCGTGGAGTATTGCATCTGCCAGTGCAGCGGAGATTGATCAACTCAATATCCTGAATGCCACCATGCTTGCCATGCGCCGGGCGGTAGAGGGCTTGGCAATCTTGCCTGATGAAGTCCTGGTGGATGGCAATCGTGTGCCTGCACTAAACGTGCCAGCACGCGCCATCGTCAAGGGGGATGCGACGGTAGCAGAGATTTCTGCTGCGTCAATTCTTGCCAAAACGGCGCGAGACGAATCGATGCGGCAATTGCATCAACTACACCCGCGATATGGTTTTGATCGCCATAAAGGGTATCCCACCGAGGCCCATCTGCAGGCACTGGAGCAATGGGGGGTGTTGTCCGAGCACAGGCGCAGTTTCGGCCCAGTGAAACAAGCGTTGCAGCTGGGCCAGCGTTCACTGTTCCAATAACGCAGAGATTTTCCGCCGCAGGGGTGGGCAAGGTCCTGCCTTATGCCGCATGCTGTTGGCACATGAAGATCATGCTACTGATTTTTCTGCCCTTGTCCGGCGGGTGATCCAGTAGGCTCACGCAATGCGCTCATTCCTTTTGTCGCCGGAAATCAACCGGTAAGCCATTTTTCGCGTTGAACGATAGCCTTTAGCACAAAAAACGCTATAGTCAAAATTGGCAGGTCTAAACCGGTTTTTGCCTACATGGGCTGGGTTCTGTTGACATAGGTTTCACAGATCGCATTGAGCCCGCAACGCGCTGTTTGCGTCATTCTTGGAGGTGTGACAATGTCAGTACCCGTGATCGTCATGATCCAGGATTCATCTTGGCAGATGCTGGTTATGGAGCATCTTGCCAGTGCAGGCATCGGCGCGGTTGCCGTAGCCGATTCGGCACAACTGGTGCGACATGTCAGCGAGGCGCAGGACAAGGTTGTCTGCATCATCGAACACGATGCACACGGCTTTGGCCGACGCATGTTTGCAGAGCTGCTGCGACAGGGCAAGGGTGCTGTCCCGGTCATATTCAATATCGATTCGGCCGTTGATGCGGAAGTATCGCAGCGTTTGCTGCTGAATGGCGCACTGGCGGTGTTGCCGAAAAATATCGCCCAGCTACCGTCGCTGGTGCGAATGGTGCTGCACGCAATTGATCTGCGTTACTGGCATTACGAGGAAACGCAACCCTGGTCTGCCATGGCGGTGTCAAAGCTGAATCGAATCCGCGATATCATCATGTATGAATGTTACCGGGCGCGGGCAAGTGGTGATGCGCGCAAGCTGCACACCCTGCAGGATATTGATGTGGCGCTGGAAGCGATTCTCGCCATGGATGTATTCAACCCGTGGCATGCGGTTGTTGCAGTGGATCGTTATGACGGCAACCTTACCGCATGGGGGCGGCTGGCCATGCTGCTGGCGAGTAGTCTGGGCTTGGCCCTGCCTGCAAAGCAGGACGTCTTGCCTTATATCCGTCGTTGTTTTCCCAGCAGGGAGTACGTTCGCCCTGATACCGTCAGCCTTGGCTGATTGCCCGCCTGCATTCTGCTAACCATTTTGATCCGGCAGGCATTGCTGCAGTTGCGGCAGCACATGTTCCATTTCCGCCTCCAGTTCTGCAATCAGAGGTTCCAGTTCCGCCAGCTTGTTGCTTCGTGCCAGTTGTTCGATACGCGTGATCAGGTTGTTGGCGCTATCTATCGGAAATACGCCCATAGAGCCTTTCAGTGTGTGTGCCACCATTTGTAGTTGCTCTGTCTGCTGTTGCGCCAGTGCCTGTTTGATTTGCTGCAGCTGAGGAGGGTAGCTTTGCAGCAGCATGGTTGCGAGTTCTGCAAGCAAATCCAGATCGCCGTCGAGCTGATCCTGCAAGACACCCAGATTCAGGCCGCCGGATAACTTCCGGGGGTATGAATCGACAGTTGCCACGCTGGTTAGTCGCCGGATTTCTTCGGCTAATTGCTCGGCTCGTATAGGCTTGCTGACATAACCATCCATCCCCGAGGCAAGGCAACGCTCCCGGTCTCCCTGCATGGCATGTGCAGTCAGCGCAATAACCGGCAAACGTACAAGGCCGAGCCCGGCTTCATGGTTTCTCCAGTGCTTTACGGCCTCAATGCCACCCATTTCGGGCATCTGCAAATCCATCAATACCAGATCAAAGCCATGTTGCTGCATCTTGGCCAGCGCCAATCGTCCATTGTCGGCAATGCAGACTTCGTGGCCAAGCTTGTGGAGCAGATGTACGGCCAGTTTCTGATTTACCGGGTTGTCTTCCGCCAGCAAGATATTCAGCTTTCGCGGTTGTTGCACCAGGGCTTGTGGCGGTCGCCGTACTGGTAACGCTGGCTGTTGTTTGTTCAGCGCCAGTTGCAAAGCCTGCAATAATTGCTGTTCTGCTATCGGCTTGAGCAGATAGCTATCTAGGCCGATTTCCCTGCACTGCTGTGCCTGATTGAGTTTTGCCGCAGAGTCCAGCATCAGCACAATGCTATGCGCAGGCTGGCTGGTTTGCGCCATGAGCCGCTGGAGCCAGTCAAAACCGTTGTCGCCGTCGATTTGCCAATCAAACAGTATCAGATCATAGGCCAAACCCATTTTTGCGGCATGGCGCATCTTGTTGTATGCGACTTCCGCGCTGGCAGCCACTTCGGCCTGCATATGCCAGTAGAGCGCCATTTCCAGCAGGGATAGGGCGTGGGTTTCGTTGTCGTCTATCAGCAGCAGGCGTTTTCCTGAAACCGTTAGCGTTGGCTGATGCGGGTGTGACTGCGCGGCAATGCCGAACTGGGCAGAAAAGCTGAAACAGCTGCCTTTGCCCGGCTCGCTTTCAACCTGCAGTTGGCCTCCCATCATCTCTACCAGACGGTTGCTGATGGTTAATCCAAGGCCGGTACCACCATATTGGCGGGTGGTCGACGCATCTGCCTGCGAAAAGGCCTCGAATATCAGGCCCTGCTTTTCCCGCGGAATGCCGATACCCGTATCACTGACAGCAAAGCGAAGCCGGCAATGTTGGGGGTCCGTCTGCTCCTCGTCCACACGCAAGGTGATCTCACCACGTTCGGTAAATTTGATGGCATTACCAACCAGATTGGTAATGACTTGCCGCAATCGCCCCGGATCGCCATAAAGCTGATTGGGTACCTTCGGCGCAATGCTGGTGATGACTTCGATCTGCTTGTCGTTGGCTTTGAGGCTCAGAGCCTTCATGGTATCGGTGAGCATTTCCCGTAGCGGAAACTCCAGAGACTCCATCGACATCTTGCCGGCTTCGATCTTGGAGAAGTCGAGAATATCGTTGACGACGACCAGCAGGGACTCTGCCGATGTCCGCACTATCGACAGGAATTCCCTTTGTTCATCGTTCAGCTCTGTTTCCAGGGCCAGTTCTGTCATGCCGATGATGCCGTTCATCGGCGTGCGGATCTCATGGCTCATATTCGCCAGGAAATGGCTCTTTGCGACATTGGCTTCCTGCGCGGCATTGATTGCCTGCAATAGCTCCTGCTGGATCTGCTTCAGTTCCGTGATGTCGGTGCGCAGGCTGACAATACTGCCGTCAGGGGTGTGTGAGTCGTTGATGCGAATCCAGCGATTGCCAATCTTTTGTTCGATTCCCTTGCTGTTGCCCTGGCGATATTCCTGCAGCCTTTGTTCAATCCAGGCTGCTGCATCCTGTGGGTTATCCGTTTGTCCCTGATGCTCGACTGCATATTGCAGAATCTCGCGGTAACTGTTGCCTGAGCGCAATGCCGGGGCCAGTGCCTGATAAATTTCCCGGTAGCGCTGATTGCAGATGATCAGCTTTTCCTCTGCGTCATACATGACAAAGCCGGCATCCAGGCTTTCGATGGCATTGATCAGCTGGCTACGGGTCTGGCGCAATTGTTGTTCAACTTCATGGCGTGCAGTGATATCGGTCAATGTGCCGGTGGTGCCCGCAAACTGCCCGTCACCGTCGAAAAACGCCTGCACGTTGGCATCAATCCAGCGCGTCCCGCCGCTGGCGGTAATCAGTCGGGCCTGGTATTGCGCCTTCTTCTGTTGCCCGAGAATCAGCGGCATCATGGCCGTTTGTACCTTGTCGCTATCCTCGGCATATATGTAATCCAGCAGACTTCTGCCTTGAGTGCCAGCGAGGTCGAAGCCGGTAATTTGCTGCCAGGCAGGGTTCACAAATTCAATGGCCCCGCGCCAATCGGTCTGGTAAACCACTTCATTCATGCTTTCCAGTACCAAGCGGTATTGCGCCTCATTCTTGCGCAGTTGTTCCTGTGCGTGCTCGCGTTCGCGCAACAGGGTGGTCAGTAGATGGGTAATCGCTTCGAGATCGGTATCTTCGGAAGAAATCGGCGGTAAATGGGCGGATGTCAGCAGATGATCAGTGGTTTGCCTCAGTGATTGAAGGATGCGCTGCTGTGCGGCGCTTTCTTCTCGCAGCCGCTGGTTTGCCTGGCTCAGCTCGTCGGAACTGAGTGCCAGGCTGCGGGTACGCAGCACCAGATCGCGGTCATATTGTTCATAGGTATCGTTGATGGCGTGGATGAATCGTTCCAGCGCCGGGCCAAAGTGCTGTCCTGCCGGTGTGGTTCCGGTCTGTTGCTCGAGTGTCTGCTGCAACACATTTTCATCCGCAACGCCGAGCATGCGTCTGAGCTGGCGGGCCAGCAGCTTGTGTAGTGTCATTCCTCGCAAACGTAGGTAATGGTCATGGTCTGGTTATGCAGGCGACAGTCTGTCGCATGGGTAAATGGGCTGATTTCGCCGTAGGAGTAGAAGCCGGTGAGATAACTGGCGCTGCCGAACACATCTGCCACAGCTTCGATTTCCTCGTCGACACGCCCACCCATCACCAGCTTGCGGCCGACGCAGCTGATCAGCAGCGTCAGCCCATCCGCCGCGCCATTGAGCATCCGGTGCGCCGCCTCTGCCGCTGCCTGAGCGCCGTCAACCAAAGCATCGGTGCTGGCGTGCATCAGTTTCAGATAGCCGTTTTCAATCACGTCTCCGGCAAGAATCAGGCTGCCGTTGGCTTCATCCATGCCGAGAATGGTGCGAACCAGGCCGACGGCGTTATGGTCGTCGCCGAGCATTTCGAAAGGAAACAGCAGCCCCGATGCCGGCAAATCCTTGGCGTATTCGCCCAGATAATCCTTATAGACCTTGAGTGCCGGCTCGCCATCCAGTTCGAACAAAACATTGCCCTTGCAGCGGGTAACCTTGCGTGCCGGCCCGAATGGTTGCCAGCCGCCAAAACTGCCGTGGTGCAGTTGCAGGTGCGGGCCATAAAAGCCAATGCCAACCATTCTCTGCTCACTGGCGCCTTCTGGTGACAACACCCAGGTTTTCTGGAATGCGCCGCCATCGCCTGCCAGACCACCGCTGATTGATACTGCACCGTCAAACACCGCTCTGATTCCCTGAATCAGCGCGCTGCCATTGATGTTGACCCCCTGACCGAAAACAATGATGTCATGCAGGCCTTCACCCTTGAGCTGCCCGGCCAGACGTTCGCCTGCGGGGCCGGAGTCTTCCATGCTGTTGAGTGAGGTGCTGGCAACGCGAAAGTCTGGATGCTGGAAATGTAGCGCAGTGATGGAGGCGCTGTGGTCGGATACAGACGCGCCGTGAATTTCACCTGCAGTGGAGCAGCCTACCAGTGCGGCATCTGGAAATAACTGTTGCAGTCGCAGTACAAATTCCGGCGAACGCATGAATTCAGTTGCTGCAAACACGAGTACCAGTTGCGGTGAAATTCCTGTAAGCGTGTCCAGTTCCGAATCGGAGAAATGCGGGCTATGCAGTTGCTGCTGGCGAATAATCATGATGGCCTGCCCAAATTGTTCGAGTTGTCAGTCGATTTTGAAGCTGTTTGGCGTCAATCGGTAAAGCGATTCTTGATGGCCATGATTTCATCCCAGTTGCGGAAAAATGCCTCAATGCACACCGGGTCGAAGTGTGAACCACTGTTTTCGTGCATGAACTTCACTGCGTCATCCACTGGCCAGGCTTTCTTGTAGGGGCGCTCGGAAGTCAGTGCATCGAAGACGTCCGCCACCGCGACAATCCGTCCGTCGATGGGAATATCCTGGGCTTTCAGATTGTTGGGGTAACCGCTGCCATCGAATTTTTCATGATGGGTCAGCGCAATCACTGCTGCTTTTTGCAGTAATGGCGAGGGAGAACCTTTGAGAATGTCGTAACCAATGCTGGCATGTTGGCGCATGATGTCCATTTCTTCCGGGTCAAGGCGCCCCGGTTTGAGCAGGATGTGATCAGGGGTGCCAACCTTGCCGATGTCGTGCATGGGCGCTGCGTCCAGCAGCAAGGTCTGATCTGCCTCGCTGAGACCGAGATTGCGCGCAATGACCTGCGAATAGTTGGCCATGCGCAGAATGTGCGCACCGGTTTCCGGATTGCGGTATTCCGCCGCCTTGGACAGGCGGATGATGGTTTCCCGCTCACGCACCAGCACCTCATTGGTGGCCTTGGCGACTTCTTCGGCCAGCCATGCGGCGCGGTCGGCCAACTGCTTCTGGCTTTTGCGCAGCAGCAGCATATTGGTGGCGCGGGCACGGAATTCATTTTTGTCTACAGGCTTTGTCAGAAAGTCCGATGCGCCCAGCGTCAGTGCGCGGTGCCGTACTTCGGCGTCCTGATTGGCCGTGATCATCAGCAGCGGTGTGTTCTTGCGCCCTGGATGGGCGCGAAACGCCTGAATGAATGCCATACCGTCAGGTGGTGGCATCATGTAGTCAATCACCACCAGGTCTGGATCATTTTCGAGGCAGTACTGCAGGCCGGCGGCAGAGTCGGTGAAGGTGATGGCTTTGGTATCTTCAATTGCTTTAACCAGATGTCGCAGTAGTGTGACATTGATTTCATTGTCGTCAACAATCACGACATCCACGATGCTACCTCCCGATGATTACCGACAGGCTGAACGGCCTGCTCTTCAATTATTGTAGTCAAGGAAGGAGGAGGAGCAACCGGGAGTTGTATTGGCGCAAGGTGATGCCTTTGTGGCCTGCCGCATACCCAATGCCGGGCTGTTCAGGCCTGCTTGCGCTAATCCATGCAAGCCGGGATCCGGGTGGGGGGGGCTCAGCTGGCGCGCAGTTCGGCCAGCAGTTCGCTCTCGAGTTTGACCATCAGCTTCTGATCATGCAAAACCGCGCCGTTGATCAGGAAGGTATCCTCGGCGCGCTCACCCAATGTGCTGATCTTGGCCGAATAGATGTTGATGTGGTTAGCTGCCAGCACCCGTGTGATACGTGACAGCAGGCCGGGCCGGTCGCCGGCAATGATACTCATCACATAGTAGTTCTGTTTGTCATCCATGCGGATATTGACTTCCGGTGCCAGTGCGATGTGCTTCAGCTGGCGCGACAGGCGTCCGCTCAGCGGTGGTTCTATCGGCGTTTGTTCGCGGATGCGTTTACCCAGTTCGAATTCGATATAAGCGATCAGGTCGCGGTAATTGTCCTCGGCATGTTCAGGGATGAACACATAAAAGCTGTCCAGCGCGTAGCCATGTTTGGTGGTGTAGATCTTGGCGTCGACAATGCTGTAGCGGGCACGTTCAAAAAAGCCGCAAATCCGGGCAAAAAGATCCGTCTGGTCTGGCGTGTAGATCAGCACTTGCAGGCCGTCACCAGCTTCAGAAAGGCGCGCCTTGACCAGCGGCACATCGGTATTGACCTTGCCGAACAGCTGGCGCGTATGCCAGGCAATCTCGTTGGCGTCGTGGCGCATGAAATACACGCTGTCGAGCTGATGCCAGAGCGGCCGGTGGGCATCGGGTGCCAGCCCCCAGAAACGCATGGTTTCCAGCGCTGCCTGCTGCCGTTCTTCCAGATAGGACACGTGATCCAGCCCGCCTTCCCGGGTCAACTGGCGCAGTGTGGCCTGATACAGGTCTTCCAGCAGCTTGGCTTTCCAGTTATTCCACACCTTCGGGCTGGTGCCGCGGATATCCGCCACCGTCAGCAGATAGAGCGCCGTCAGCCGGCGCGGGGTTTCCACCAGTTTGGCAAAGTGATCAATGACTGCCGGGTCGTAGACGTCCTGCTTCTGTGTGACCAGCGACATGGTCAGGTGTTGCGCCACCAGCCAGCTGACCAGCTCGCAGTCTTCCTTGGGCAAATGGTGAGCCTTGCAGAAGCGCAGTGCATCCACCTTGCCCAGCTGCGAATGATCGCCGCCACGACCTTTGCCAATGTCGTGAAACAGGCCGGCCAGATATAGCAGTTCGGGCTTGTCGAAGCTCGACATCAGGCGTGTGCAGGCCGGGTATTCGTGGGCAAATTCAGGCATCGCAAAACGCCGCAGATTGCGCACCACCATCAGAATGTGTTCGTCGACGGTGTAGACGTGGAACAGGTCGTGCTGCATCTGTCCGACCACGCGCCCGAAAGCCGGGATGTAGCGACCGAGAATGCCATAGCGGTTCATGCGTCGCAGGATACGGGTCTGCCCGCCGGCTTCGCTCATGATCTGCAGAAACAGCAGCTGGTTGATCGGGTTACGGCGAAATTCCGCGTTGATGCGCGAGCGGGCATTCCACAGCGCCCGTAATGTTTTCGCGCCAAAGCCCTTCAGCTCGTCGCGTTGTTGCAACAGCAAAAAGGCTTCAAAAATGGCTGAGGGATTGTGTTCGAACAGATTCAGATCTCGCGCCAGCAGCATGTTGTCGCGAATCTGGAAGCGCTCATTGATGATCTGCGGCTCGGAAATCAGCGACGAGAGAATATGCGCCCGCAGATTCTGGATCAGGATGTCGTTGAGCTGAATCACCGTGCGAGCCGCGCGGTAATACAGCTGCATCAGCTGCTCGCTGGCGCGCTTGTTGCTACTGTTTTCCAGCTTGAACTGTTGCGCCAGCTGGTTTTGCAGATCGAACAGCAGCCGGTCTTCACGCCGGCCGGCCAGATAGTGAAGGCTGATGCGCAGCGACTGCAAAACCCGCTCGGCGCGTTGCAGCTGACGTGCCTCAGTGCTGCGGATAATGCCCTGGTGGCCCAGCTCCGCCCAGCTGGAACCCAAGCCGCAGGCCTGGCTGATCCAGGTAATGGTGCGCAGGTCGCGTAAGCCGCCCGGGCTTTCCTTGATGTTGGGCTCAAGGTTGTAGGCCACGCCGTGAAAACGTGCATGGCGCTGTTGTTGTTCCAGCAGCTTGGCCTCAAGGAATGCCGCCGGGTCCATTGCCGCGTGCAGCGCAGCGCGCAGTTGCTCAAACAGTGCCGGTAGACAAACCAGCGGACGTGCTTCCAGCAAGGCTGTCTGAACCGTCAGATCCTTGGCTGACTCATCCAGGCATTCGTGCATGGTGCGCACGCTGTGGCCGATATCCAGGCCGACATCCCAGCACAGTCCGATCAGCGTTTCGACCGTCTGGCTGTATCGTTCGTCGTGCTGCTCCGGCAGCAGGATCAGAATGTCGATATCGGAGCAGGGGAACAGATGGCCACGGCCATAACCGCCGACTGCGATCAGGGCGACAGATTCGGGAAACTCCAGTTGCTGCCACATGCCGGCGAGTGTTTCGTCGATCATGCGCGAGGTTTTCAGCAGCAGCGCCTCAACCTTGTGGTCTTGCTGATACTGCTCACGCAGCTCGGCGCGGCGCTGTTTCAGGTGTTCGCGCCAGTGGACTGCGTTGCAGTTGATGGTCATGGTGTCAGAAAGGCTTGGCTGGTGTACCAGCGGATACGGTCAACACCTCGTAGCCGTCTTCGGTCACCAGAATGGTATGTTCCCACTGTGCCGACAGGCTCCGGTCCTTGGTAACCACGGTCCAGCCATCACCCAGCACGCTGATTGGCGCCTTGCCGGCGTTGATCATCGGTTCGATGGTGAAAATCATCCCCGCCTGCAGTTTCAGGCCGGTGCCGGGGCGGCCGTAGTGCACCACCTGCGGCTCTTCATGGAACTGCTGGCCTATGCCATGGCCGCAGAATTCGCGCACCACGCTGTAGCCATTGTTTTCCGCGTATTTCTGGATCGCGTGGCCGATATCGCCCAGTGTCTTGCCGGGCTTCACCTGTTCGATACCCAGCCACATGCATTCATAGGTGATCTGACACAGGCGTTTGGCCTGGACTGATGCATCGCCGACGATGAACATGCGGCTGGTGTCGCCGTGGTAGCCATCCTTGATCACGGTGATGTCGAGGTTGACTATGTCACCGTTTTTCAGCACCCGTTCTGGCGAAGGCACGCCGTGGCAAACCTGGTGGTTGATCGAGGTGCAGATTGACTTGGGGTAGGGCGCATGGCCCGGCGGTGCATAATTCAGCGGAGCCGGGATCGATTGCTGCACGTTAACCATATAGTCGTGGCACAGCTTGTCGAGTTGTTCGGTGGTTACGCCGGGAACGACATGCGGCGTGATGTAGTCCAGCACTTCTGCTGCCAGCTTGCCGGCTACGCGCATTTTGGCAATATCGTCCGCGTTCTTGATAATGATGCTCATGTTTTTGTGTGTACCGATCCAGTGAACCGAGCAGCTTAAAAGAATTGCCGGCTTTCGGCAATCCGCCGCGCCGCAGTTGCGGGGCTTGCGTTGTGGCCCGTGTTTGGCCAAAGTGCAGTGTATGGATACGCATGTGACATACGGAGCCGTCATGCAAGTACGTGAACATCGATTAGTGTCGCCCGCGCCGGGCACCCAGCGTTTTCTCAAAAGTCACCATTTCGGCACACCGGGCGAGGGCGAAAAAATATATCTGCAGGCCAGCCTGCATGCCGATGAATTGCCGGGCATGCTGGTTCTGCACCATTTGCAGCCCTTGCTGGCTGCCGCAGAGGCAGAGGGGCGGATTCACGGTGAAATCGTACTGGTGCCGGTGGCCAACCCGATCGGCCTGGCGCAGACGTTAATGCACGACCAGATGGGGCGCTTCGATTTTGCCAGTGGCGAAAACTTCAACCGACACCACATCGACTTTGCGCCGCAAATACAGCAACGGCTGCAGCAGCGGCTGACGCAGGATGAAACCCACAACACATTGCTGATCCGCCAGGCAATGGCCGAAGCGCTGGCCGGTTTCAAGGCAAGCACTGAGCTGCAGTCGCTGCGCCAGACCTTGATGTCGCTGGCTTTCGATGCCGACGTGGTGCTGGATCTGCATTGTGATTTTGAGGCGGTGGTGCACCTATATACCGGCACGCCACTATGGCCGCAGTGTGAGCCGCTGGCACGTTATCTGGGTGCCGAAGCTACGCTGCTGGCGTATGAATCCGGCGGGCAGCCGTTTGATGAAGCCTGCAGCCAGACCTGGTGGAAGTTGCAGGCATCGCTGGGCGAGGAATTTCCGATTCCGCTCGGATGCCTGTCGGTGACTGTAGAACTGCGCGGCGAGCAAAGTGTGAGTCATGAATGGGCGCAGCAGGACGCACAAGGCATTTTTGCCTTCCTGCAGCATCGCGGCGTGATCGACGGCGACGTGCCGCCGCTGCCAGAGCTGAAGCGGGGCGCCACGCCGCTGGCCGGTTCGGAATCCGCGTGCGCGCCGCATCCGGGAGTGATTGTTTTTTGCAAGCAGCCGGGCGACTGGGTGGAAATCGGCGATCCGCTATTTGAAATCATCGATCCGCTCAACCAGCGCGAAAGCCTGGTGCTGAGCCGGGTCAGCGGTGTGTTGTATGCGCGGGAAAATCGACGTTTCGCCACTGCCGGGCAGTGGATTACCAAGGTCGCCGGCAGCAAGGCGTTTAAAACCGGCCATTTACTGGGTGCCTGAGTTGAATCAGAAAAACAGCAATAGAACAGATGCACCGCTGGTGGTGCGTATCGATAAATGGTTATGGGCGGCACGCTTTTTCAAGACCCGTTCGCAGGCCACCCATGCGGTTGATCTTGGGCGCGCCACGATCAATGGTGATCGGGTTAAACCGGCGCGCAACGTTGCAGTGGGCGATCTGATCCGGATTCGTGCCGAACATGGCGATTTTGAAGTGGAAGTGATGTTGCTGTCGGATACGCGTGGCCCGGCGCCAATTGCCGTTACCTTGTATCGTGAAACCGATGAATCAAAACTCAAACGCGAGCGCGAACAACTGGCGCGGCAACTGAGTGGTGATGAGGGCTATACCGGCAAGGGCCGCCCGACCAAGCGCGACCGTCGGCGTATCGGCGGCATGGGGTTTGGCGATAGCTGAAATTAAACTGCCGGCTATTTCTTGATTGCCACGCGTGCCGGCATGGTTTTCCCGGCCAGCTCGCGTACGTGTGGCACCAGCTTGTTGATCGAGTCGAGAAATGCCGCAGCAATCACTTTGCCCTCGTTGGTGTTGCTCCAGCCGGCTGCGCCGGCGCCACCTGCCGCACCCAGCATCAACCCCGCCGCACCCAGGTCGGTGGCCTTGGATGAGCCCTCCGCGCTGACCAGTTGTTCCGTGGTTTCGCTGTCGGTCAGGGTCAACACCACCTGTGCTTCCTTGAATTTGACGTGTTCCACCAGCCCTGCAAACTGATTGATGACCGGAATCTGAGCCAGGATGCCTTCCAGTCCGCCTCCGGCGTTATGCTCGGAAAACGTCAAGGTCGGGGTCAGCACATATTGTGCTTCCAGCACTTTGCCACGCACGTTCACCGTGGAGTCCTTGCGCGTCAACCCCGATTCCTGCAAGTCCAGTTCCTGTCGCGATCCCTTCAGACCCAGATTGCGGTCAACAATCCGGAAGCAGCCACTTTGCTGCAGTAACAATCTGACCAGTGCTACCGGTGATTCCGGCAGATTGCCGCGGCCGCTGGTATAGGTGTAGCCGTTGGGGTTTTCGATTACGCCCAGGGTGGCAATCGGTTCTGCACATTTTTCCACGCTGCGGCTTGTGCCGCTGGCATGAGTCTGGCCTGCGGCGCCGGTTACCAGCCCGCCGGCATTGCCGGTCTCGATACTGCTGCCGGGTTTGCAGGCGGCCAGCGACAGAACGGCCAGCAGGGGGAGGCAATGCCTGACTGATTTCATGCTTGTATTTCCTGATATTGTCGAATTTTTTGCATGGTAATGTATGACGAATAAATAGTCCAAGCCACCTCGTTGTTACCGCCGCAGGTTAACAATCAACGCCGGTTCACGGTATCATCGGGGCGTGGCCACAAGCCGCGCCTTTGCCATTTTTTGAGATAAGGAAAGCCGACAATGAATCCCCATGTGACTAGAGCCGATTTCGACCGGGTGATGGTACCCAATTACGCCCCCGCCAGTTTTGTGCCGGTGCGTGGCCGAGGCTCGCGCGTGTGGGATCAGCAAGGCAAGGAATACATCGACCTGGCTGGTGGTATTGCCGTGAGCTGTGTCGGCCATACGCATCCGGCACTGATCGAGGCGCTGACCAAGCAGGCCAACCAGATCTGGCACCTCAGCAATGTGCTGACCAACGAGCCGGCATTGCGTCTAGCAAGCAAGCTGGTGGATGCCACCTTTGCCGACAAGGTGTTTTTTGCCAATTCCGGCGCCGAGGCCAACGAAGCTGCATTCAAGCTGGCGCGCCGTTACGCCATCGAAAAATTCGGCCCGGAAAAGATCGAGATCATTTCCTTCAGCAACTCCTTCCATGGCCGGACTTTCTTTACCG
>JACCDG011935391.1_pt1 | contig 29194 bp, 23 predicted proteins | sample 7442471 | NCBI WGS metagenome assembly JACCDG01 (sample SAMN15323444, study PRJNA562643) | freshwater metagenome | isolation source: river surface water | place: USA:Blue River Watershed | collected 2017-08-17 | reverse complement strand
TATTGCTTTTCTAGAATAGTTACCTGTTTTATAAAGGTCAATTACCTTATTTCTTAGATCTTGGGAGTATGCATTCATAAGGATGTATATTAACATAAGTTGAAGTTTATTTTTGCGCTAACTATAACTGGTAAAGTATCTACCGTCGGTTTTAGAACGTTATAGCAAATTACTTGAGTTTTACTCGGAAATATTTTGTTGCCTGCTAATAATCCAGCGTGCATTCCGCTGCTACCATTAGTTGCTACAATATAGTCAAATTCAACATCAATTTGTTGTGATTGTTGCATAATTTCTTTAATGCAATTTACATAGCCTAGACTACCCAGTGCAGTCGAACCACCAAATGGAATAATATAAACTTTTTTACCGAGTGCTTCTAGTTCAGCCTTACGTACCATTGCTGCCGACATTAAATCTTCATCAGAGGTTAATTCATGAATTTTTACACTTAAAATTCGATCGAGCAACACATTGCCATTTTGATTGTAATCATGATCATCACGTGCTACTTTCTTGCCCAAAATAATCTCGCAATCTAAGCCAGCACTTAGTGCCGCCGCTGCAGATAAGCGAGCATGGTTAGATTGCCATGCACCCATGGCCAAAATAGTATCACATCCATCATCAATTGCAGCTCCTAGGTAAAATTCTAGTTTTCTTAGTTTGTTACCGCCACCACCCAAAAAATTTGTGTCATCACGTTTGATATAAATATTTGGACCTGCTAATTTAGCGGATAAACGATTTCATTTCGTGATTAAAGTTTGTTGTGGCATTAGGATGTGACGTGGGAACAGTGTAGTTTTCTTCATTGTTACTCCATGAGGTGATAGTTGCTTAGACTTGCGTGCATAATATTATATCATATGTAGTGCTCAAAATTTATCTGCAGGTACTACCAGAACTTTAGGTTTTGTGAATCAGTCGTGGTCGTTTTGAATTATCATTGAGCATATTATTTTTAGATAAAATTGATTTGATTTTGCTAAGATTGTTGATTAATATTTTGGTATAATATAGCTCCAAAAAACAAATTATTCTAAAAGCTCTTCGTCAAAAAAAGAGTAAGTAAAACAAATTTAACTGCAAATAAATTGTATTTAAGACAAGAGATTACAAAGATATATATCATAACTCGTCAATTATTCTTCTAAAATAAAGGATTTCAGATGTTTAATTTAGCTTTACAACGCCAAAGTGCTTTAAAAACCAAGATTAGTCAGAACTATCGCCGTAATGAACAAGAATGTATTCAAAATCTATTAGAAATTTTAAATTGGGATAGTGCCAGCGAAGCACAAATTGCACAGGTTGCAACCAATTTAATTCAGAAAGTTCGTGATAATCGTATGGAAGGTGGCGGCGTTGATGCATTGATGCAGGAATTTAAACTCTCAAGTCAAGAGGGTATTGCGTTGATGTGTTTGGCGGAAAGTTTATTGCGGATTCCAGATAAATATACCCAAAATAAATTAATTCAAGATAAAATTAAAACTGGTGATTGGCGTAGTCATACTCATGGTGATAATTTCTTTGTTAATGCATCAAGCTGGGGTTTGCTTTTAACTGGTAAATTGGTGAGCGCAGATGATAGCGCAAGTCTGACTGCGAGTTTGATTCGTACCATCGGTAAATTTGGTGAGCCAATTATTCGTAAATCGATGGAAACTGCAGTGCGCTTTATGGGTAATCAATTTGTGATGGGTGAAAGCATTGATAAAGCTCTGAAAGCTTCAATTGCACCTGAAAAACAAGGTTACCAATTTTCATATGACATGCTGGGTGAAGCTGCATTAACTGATGAAGATGCACAACGCTACATGGAAAGCTATATTAATGCAATTCATAGTGTTGGTGCGGCAAATAATGGTCGTGGCGCAAAAAACGGTCCTGGGATTTCGGTTAAATTATCCGCGATTCATCCACGCTATGCTCGTGCACAACGTGATCGTGTGATGAATGAATTATTCCCACGTTTACGTCATTTATTCTTATTGGCGAAACAATATAAAATTGCACTATTTATTGATGCAGAAGAAACTGAGCGTTTAGAAATATCTTTAGATTTATTAGAAAAATTAGTTTTGGATCCAGATCTAGTTGGCTTTGATGGCATTGGTTTTGTAATTCAAGCGTATCAACGTCGTGCACCATTTGTAATTGATTATGTAATTGACTTGGCAAAACGTGCGAATAATCGAATTATGGTGCGTTTGGTAAAAGGTGCATATTGGGATAGCGAAATCAAACGAGCACAAGTTGATGGACAACTTGATTATCCAGTGTTCACCCGTAAATTCCACACTGATTTATCATATTTAGCTTGTGCTAAAAAAATGCTGGGTGCGCAAGAGCAAATTTATCCAGCTTTTGCTACGCATAATGCGTACAGCTTGGCTGCAATTTACACCATGGCTGGTGATAAAGAATTTGAATTCCAATGCTTATATGGAATGGGTGAAACTTTATATAATAACGTAGTTGGTGCAGAACATCTAGGTTTAGCTTGCCGTGTGTATGCACCAGTTGGAACCTATGAAACTTTACTGGCGTATTTGGTGCGTCGTTTATTAGAAAATGGAGCTAATTCATCTTTCGTACATCAATTAGTTGATCCAGAAATTCCAATTGATGAATTGGTGATTAATCCAGTTGAATTAGTACGCAAAAGTGGTGGGGTTTCTAATCCACATTTCAATAAGCCACTGGCAATTTATCCAGGTGAGCGGGTCAACTCCAAAGGTTTAGATTTATCTGATGAGTTACAATTAGCTGAGTTAGATGTTGAATTAAATAAATTTTTTGCCAAAACATACACGGCTGAACCATTATTGTGGGATTATAAACTGCCTGAATTGGAAGCGAAACCAGTTTTAAATCCAGCTAAGCAAGATGATGTTGTCGGTACATTTTGTAACGCAACTCTAGCCGAGGTTGATGTAGCAGTAACTAATGCAGTGCGTGCATTTCCAGAGTGGTCAGCAGTTACGCCGCAAGAACGTGCAGCAAAAATCTTGAAATTTGCTGATTTGATGGAGCAAAATTATTATGAGATGCTGCATATCGTTGTGCGTGAGGCTGGTAAAACCTTAAGCAATGGAATTGCCGAAGTTCGCGAAGCAGTAGATTTCTGCCGTTATTATGCAGCGCAAGTTACAACTGAATTTGATAATTCAACGCATCAAGCTTTGGGTCCTGTGGTATGTATCAGCCCTTGGAATTTCCCGTTAGCAATTTTTGTCGGTGAGGTAATTAGTAGCTTGGCGGCAGGAAATACGGTAATTGCTAAACCATCTACACAGACTAATTTGATTGCATATTATGCCGTTAAATTAATGCATCGTGCTGGAATTCCACTTGGTGCTGTTCAGCTAATGCCTGGTGGTGGTAGTACGATTGGGAATGAATTAACCAAAGATCCACGTGTTGCTGGGATAATTTTTACTGGTTCAACTGAGGTTGCACAAACAATTAATCAGAATTTAGCGGCTAAAGCTAATTCAGGTGTGCTCATTGCTGAAACTGGTGGACAAAACACCATGATTGTGGATTCAACCGCATTACCAGAACAAGTTGTTGCCGATGTGTTGAGTTCAGGTTTTGATAGTGCTGGTCAACGTTGTTCTGCACTGCGTGTGCTATATTTGCAATCTGATATTGCGGATAAAACGATTACAATGTTAAAAGGTGCGATGGATGATTTGCGCGTGGGTAATCCGTGGAATCTAAATACTGATGTTGGCCCTGTAATTGACCATCGTGCGCAACGTGGTTTACTGGATCATATTGAAAAAATGCGTAAAACTGCGCGTATGTGTTACCAAACTAAATTGCAGCCTGAATGTGAAGATGGGATTTTCGTTGCACCTACGGTGTTTGAAATTGGTTCCATTCGTGAATTGGAGCGTGAAGTATTTGGTCCAGTGGTGCATATTATTCGTTTCGAAGGTCAAGATCTTGACGCAGTCATTCACGAAATTAATTCAAGTGGTTATGGTTTAACTCAAGGTTTACATAGTCGTCTTGAAGAGACTGCGTTTAAAGTTTACAATCGAATTAAAGCAGGCAATATTTATATTAATCGTAATACCGTTGGTGCGGTGGTTGGTGTACAGCCATTTGGTGGTGAAGGTTTATCTGGAACTGGTCCTAAAGCTGGTGGTCCTTTGTACTTGTATCGTTTGGTAAATACCACTGCGCAACCACAATCTAAAATTAGCAAGAAAGTAGTTAATTTTAGTTTAGTGGATAATTTTGTTAATTCTCTTGATCAATTAAACTTGACTGCAAAGCAAGTTGGCGAATTGAGAAGTTTAGCTGAAAAACTAAAACAACATTCACCATTAAATGAGCAAATCGATTTACCTGGTCCAACTGGTGAGCGTAACTTTATGTTGTTTGCACCACGTGGATTTGTCGGTTGTATGGCAACTTCTTTATATGATTATTGTGTACAGGTGATTCATGCCTACGCAACTGGTAATCAAGTAATTATGCCTGTAGATGGTATCGCTAATGCTTTGGGTAGTTATTTACCAAAAACTTCATATTATAGTTATGACCTAACTGCTGTGAAATTAGTTCATGCAGTCTTGGTAAGTGCTGATTTTGGTGATATAGCTAAATTTAAACTTGATTTGGCGAAGCGCGATAGTTTGTTAACACCAATTATTGCTGCAACAGCTGAAGGTTATAATTTACACTTATTGGTAACTGAGCGTACGGTAAGTATTAATGTAACTGCAACTGGTGGTAATGTACAGTTGATGAGTATTGATGATAATGTAGAGTAATATATTAATTTCTAGTGTTTGTCGAGAGCTGCAGTTTAAGAATTCTTGGACTTGCAGCTCTGTTTTATTTATTAATTTAATTATATATTGGTTTATTTTAGCTTTTTCTACAAGATGTTAGATAATGCTTTAAATATTTTGGTTAATTTTTCTTTTAACTCAAGAAAGATAGCTTGGATGCGTAAAATATTATTAATAATTTTGGCAGTCTGGTTACAGTGTAGTTATGCAAGCTTTTTTGGATTATTTGGTGGTGGTTCATCACATCATCGGAGTAAACCAAAAGTCAGTCAAGCCGTACCAGCTCCAGCGGATAATTCTAGTCAATATTATCAACAATGGTGTAGTTTAGCGCCGACTAATTTTGGCTTTCAAATTAGTTGTGTACAGCCACCAGTTGTGACTAGTTTTAAATCTGATGCTTCTGCGAGCGTAAAATGTAAGCAATTATATAATGGAGTAAGTAAACAATTTCCGCAGCAAGTTAGTTTGTCCACAACATTTATTAATAGTTTAAATTTGTGTTCTGGTAGCGTTCATGGTCCATTTCAAGTTAGTATGGTAAATGTAACGGAGCAAGAAAGCGGTCAATTAATTCAAGCAAATAGTTTGACTACTTTTTATAGCATTGATTGCGTGGGCAAAGTTCCTTATGAAAGCACATTTTATCTGAGTCAACAAGAAAGCATCAACCGTTTTGCTAGTCAAAATTTACAACAGTGTTTAGATCGGATTCCAACTCGCCAAGTACATAATTTTCTGTTTTTATTTTATATTTGTATTGGTTTAGCATTAATTTCATTGGGGATTATTAGTTATAAATATTATAAAAATCGTCAATAAGAATACTAATAACTTTGCTTGTTAAAGAAATGGCACCTAAATTTAAGTGCCATTTCTCTTTATCCATTAATTTTGCTAGGCTTTAACTCAAAGTCATTAAGCGCGGCATAGGCATGTTCAATGAACAATGATTTAATGTGTTCGTGGCCTGCACTTGATGTTTCAAAAGTAAAGCCAGTAATTTCCAATGGTAAGCCATTGTTGTTTAGTGGGTTAATGCGTACGGCATTGGAGTATTCATGATTGATATTGGGATTGTTTTTTAGATTCGCTAAGAGGAAAATTCGAAAAAGACTTAGGTTACTTAACTCTTGCCAATTTTGCTGCTCACTTTCAATTTGGTGCATAAATTCTGGATAACGATTACGTAGTCCAGTAAACAGTGAATTACTGGCAAAATGAATGCTTTGTGGATCAAAACAGATTTCTTGACGAAAACGACGTCCTTCTGAATAACTCATATATTCCCAATTCTTAACTGCCTCAGTGGTAAGAGTGTAAGTTGGTAGGGTAGTTACGCTATTATCAAAATTACGTAGGCGTACACTATTAATTGAAATTTCCTCAACATTACCTTCAATATTATATTTTGGAATAGTAATCCAATCTCCTACGCGAACCATCGAAGTTGCATTGGCTTGTAAACTAGCTACGATTCCCAAAATAGTATCGCGAAAAATTAATAATACAATTGCTGACAAGGCTCCAAGCCCTGTGATGATCGTAGTTGGTGATTGACCAAAAATATATGACGCAGCTAAAACCGTCATGATGATCCAAGTGAAAAAGCTGACGATTTTGATATAACTATGCCAACTAGATTTATCATCTCGGTTTGAGGTTAACTGGTAGTAATCATGAAGTGCGAAAATAAAGCGATTGATTGAAAAAGTTAAAATATATAAATTAAACAAATTAGCGCTGATTAGAACCAGTTTTGCAATTTTTACCGAGAGTGTATTACCTGTAATAACTAGCATAAAGCTACCAAAGACGAATACCAGTCCAGGCATGAGAAGTGCGCTAGAGTTTAAAACATGGTAATCACTGATTAATTTACCAAAGCGTGATTTGGAGTACTGCAATTTTAAGTTTAGGAAATTGATAACCGTCTTACGTATCAAGTAATCGACACCAAGTGCAACCAAACCAATTAATAACAAAATAATAATCGCACCGAAGATGGCTTTGAGATTAGCGTCGTTTATCCAGCCAAGTAGACTGGTGCTGACTAAATCATTCATGCAAATTCCTTATAAATATTAATGAAAATTAGATTTAATTGCCGAAATTAATTTTCTCCAGTGTGGCATTAATGTCATGCGATTCGAGTTCATTCTGAATTTGATTGGCTTTATCATTAGTGCTATATGGACCCATAAAAATGCTATAACCACCAAGTCCCTCACTGTTAGCGTCAATTCTTTGGATGAAGCTATTATAGCCTAGCGTTTTTAGCGTCGCTTGATAGCTATCAGCACTAGATTTGCTTGAATAATTACCTAAATTCAGGACATAATGTTCACCAGTTAAATTGGCAAATGGATCTTTAGCCGCTGGTGCTGATGAAACTGTTTTTATTGGTTTTTTTTGTGATTTAGTTACCTTACGTGGTATTGGAGTTGGCGTAATTATTGCATCATTAGTTGATGTAGCTATTTGTACTGAGGTATTTTTTATGTTTGTTGAAGATGTTTGATGCGTTTTTCGATAAGCCCATACTGAAAATATTAGTGCTAAAAGAGTTAGACAAACTACTATAGATACGGCAAAGTAATTTGATTGTGGCGTGTCTTTTCTAACGACGATTGATCTTGGTTGCTTTAAATCATGGAATAGGTCTTTATCGTAATTACGCTTAGTAAGTGGATTACCTAGAATATCATAAGCTTCTTTAATTAGCAAAAATTCAGTATTTTCTCCACCTTTATCTGGGTGGTAACGTTGTGCTAAGATTCGATAAGCAGCTTTAATTTCCTCGTATTCAGCATCAATACTTAGTCCAAGAATGCGATAATAATTTTTCATATATGATTTGTGATTTTCTCAAGTTATTTGGTAGTTGTAAATGTATAAGCAATTATTGTAGCATTTGTAGTTTATTTATGGTAAGTTTGCGATTTATCATCTTGAATAATTAGCGTAAGTTGCTTGCTTTGTGTGAGACGTCGCATTTAAGCTCGTAAAAGTGATTTATTTGCTACTTTGAGGCATGGTTTTGGCGTATTATTAAGTTTTGTTAGCGATTTTATTGTATAATATACATCCAATTTAAATGGGTAATTAAAAGGGTAATAGAATTAAAATGGATACTAGAGAAACTAAGAGTAAATCGCAGCAATTTAATCGTGACATACCACGCCGCTTTCAGTCTAAAAACAGTCTACGTCGCGAGCAGCAGAGTTATACACCGAATGAGCGTTGGTCTCAAGAACGTGAAACAAATCAAGATGCGAGTTGGAATTTAGAAGATGAGTATCAGCCAGAAGCTACATTTTTACAGCAACATAAAAAGAAATTGATTATTGGTTTAATTGCTGTTGCTGGAATTGCTGCAGCAGCTGGGATTATTCAGTTGATAATGAATGCGGGTAAAGTCGAAGTGCTAAGTGTTCAACCAGCGACATTAATGGCCCAACAGCCTTATCAAAATTGTCAGCAGGTTGCGACAACTAACTATTCGCGAAATCATAAAAACGGTACCGAAGGTGCTGTAATTGGAGGTGTCGGTGGTGCAGTGGTTGGTGGCTTGATTTCACATTCGTTAGTTGGCGTAGGTGTTGGAGCGGTGGTAGGTGGTGTTGGTGGTGATTTAATTCAGCGTAGTCACCAAGCTGATTATTTGGCGCATCATGGTTCCACCACACATTGTGAAACAGCATATCGTCAAATTCAAGTACCAGTTGGTTATCAAATTGGTTATTTAAACGATGGTGTTTTAACTCAAATCACTACTCAGCACCAAGTTCCAATTGGAAGTAAAGTAAAATTAACTGATTTGGAAGCGGATCAAGTTAGCACTTTGCAGCAGCAACAGTTAGTACAGCAGGCAATTGCAGGTAATCAAACTCCTGCTCCAACCAATAATCAGTAATTAATATGAGGAAAAAATGAGATCCAATTATCGGCAAAGTGAAAATGATTCTCCTCAAATGAGATCAAGGGTGCGTAATAATCGCAGGTATGATGATAGTTATATTGATGATTATCAAGAAACAAGAGCACGTAGACGAGTAGAACGTGATTATTTTGAGGATGAATATATTCCTAGGCGGAGTTCTAATCTTAAGTGGGTAGTTATTATTCCGTTGCTATTAATTACAGCTGCTGCGGTGGGATTTGGTATGTACCATTTGGCGGCAGTAAATAAGCCACCAGCTTTGGCGCAAATCACTGCAGTGACACCAAATTATAAGACAATTAAGAAACCATACAATAGTTGCCACAAAGAAGCAACTACCACATATGTTGCTAATGAAAAAAATGGCACGAATGGAGCAATTATTGGTGGCGCAACGGGAGCGGTTGCTGGTGGGATAATTGGTAATCAATTTAAGCAAGGTGGCGGTGGAACTTTGATTGGTGCCGTGGTGGGTGGCGCAACTGGTGCTTTGGCTGGACGTGAAATTCAGCGCTCGAATCAGCCAGATTATATTGCTAAACATGGTATCACTACAAAATGTGCGACATTATATAAATCAGAACGGGTTAAATCAGGCTCATATACTGTGCAATACAGTTATAATCAAGCTGTTGCGACTATTGTTACTAATTCTGCTCCACAAGTTGGTGCTGCCATGCCCATTGCTCAATTGCAGTCATTAGCTGCGATAAATTAGGTGGGTACGAACTTAATAAGAAAGGAAATTAATTATGAATAAGAACAAAATTTGTGGGGTATTATTACTTAGTGGCTTGTTATATAGTGTTAACTCGATTGCAGAAAATAGAAACGTTGATGTTTATCGTGGCGGTGCGGTACATTCTGAGCATGTTGATCGCAACTATCATGTGAATGGTGTTAATAATGATCGGTTGAATACTTCACGCCAAGTAGATTCTCAACATTTTAATAATGACACAGTTAATATTAATCGTGAAGTCTATAGCCCACAAAATGCTCCTTATCGTGGATGGAATCAAGGTCCTATTGGTATGGGTAATGGTTGGGACAATGGTTGGAATCACGGCTATTCAGAAGGTGGTTGGGGTACTGGGTTAGTGGAGGGATTAATTGGTGGTATTGCGGCAACCAGCTTATTTAATTATTTCTTTAACCATAATTCTACTCCTAGTGTCGCTTATGTTAATGGTGGTTCTTCTGGTGGAGGGTCGTATAATACGAGTTCAGATTCAACACCAACTGAGGATATCACAAATAACACTACGACAAATAATACAGTAGTTGATGATAGTGGCTCCAGTGTAGGTTATTGGTTATTAGGGCTTGGTGTGCTTGCTCTTGGAGCAATTGGCTTAACTTATGCTCTACGGAGACCGCGTAGAGGTAATTCACAATATAATGATTTTAATTCTGATTATGATGATAACCGTCAAAATCACCGTAGTAGACCTCGATCTCGTCAAGAAGATAATTTTGAGGATGATTATGTACAGCTGGATAATCGTGATCAGTATCAGGTACCAAATAATTTGCGGAGTTCACAACGTAACTCACGTGATTTAAAGCGTCGCAGGTAAGATTAAATTGAATTTTGGCAAATTTTTAATGACAGTTTAATCATTTATTATGCAAAGTTGTTAATTTCATCGAATGTTAGGGAAAAGTTGCAATGATTATTGCTCCAAAATATATCGCCAAAATTAGCCAATCACAATCTGAGTTAAGCAACGAAGAATTCTTGGTACAAAGTATTTGGTATGCTAAGAATTTTTTCACAAATGAATTGGTATTTATTAAGAATATTCGTTGTGAGTTTATTGCTTTTAGTGAAAAAGCGTCGCTTGAGTTTGATTTAAGTCATGATATTCTGGGTAAAACTTTTTATGCGGCAGCTAATATTAATAAGTTAGTTCAGGATGAAATTTATCAACATGAACTGCAATTACTTAGTGATCGGAAGATGCAGACTTCGTTTTATTTTTACAATAAAAATGAGGAAATTCATAATTACTCAGTTTGCAAACGAGCACTGGTCAATCCCGCTACTAATGCAGTGGTCGGTATTTTAATTAATTCAGAACGAGTTATGCCAAATGTACATCGTAAAATTATTACTCAAGAGTTTTTTGGTTCGATAAAACCAGCTTCAGATTCATTAGATCTGTCTTTATCAGTACTACAAAAGCAAATTTTGTTTTGTTTATTAATTGGGATAAATAATCGTAAAGAAATTGCAACTACTTTAGGTAAGATGACTGATAAACATGTCTCTGAAAATCAAATTAAAAATTCTTTACAAGCTTTGTATCATACTTTTAAGTGTAGCTCAACTAGTCAGCTAGTGAATCTGCTTTTAATTGAACAAATTCCTTTTGAAATTCCAGCCAATACTTTGCCATTAGGAAATTATTTAATTTAGGTATTTATTAAGAGAATATCCATATTGGATAGTGCTTATTTGAAGGGGATTTGTTAAAATTAGAGTTGTCTATCATTTATCGGTTTGCGTGTTAACGTATTTATATCAGTGTTATAAACTAAGACCTAGGTTTACCAATTATAGTTTATTATTTTGATCGGCTTATTGATTTTTGTAGATGTTCTAGGTGGTAGTCACTATAATCTATATGGTAGTAATAACATTCGGTGCTAAAATGATTGAATTATGTAAATATAAATTTGTAAGGGTGCTGTGTATCATTATGGGAATTCTGCATTTAAAGAATCAATTTGTCAGAATCTTAGGTCTCTGTGCGTTGTTAACATTGGTTGCTTGTAGTAATTCAATTAATAATAATGTAGTTGGTATTTTGATTAATTCAGCCAAAGTAACACTTAACGCCCATCGTAAATTTATTTTGCAGGAGTTTTCTGGACTTGCGCAACCACAAAGAGATTTATTTAATCAAGCGCTGTCAACACTACAAAAGCAAACTATCTTTTGTTTATTGATTGGAATTAATAATCGTAAAGAAATCGCCAATACCTTAAGCCTGAACACTGGAACTCATATTTCTGAAAATCAAATTAAGAATGAGTTACAAGTGTTATATCATAGTTTTAAATGTAGTTCAGTTAGTCAATTGGTTAATTTAGTTTTGATCGGACAAATTCCTTTTGAAATTCCCGTTAATACACTGCCACCAGGAAACTATCTGATTTAAGTCATCATCAATTAAAATTTATCGATTTATAATACTTAAACCGTTACATTGTGCCATATTTTTGTCTTCATCTAGCTTTAGTAGCCGAATTGATTTTATTTCATTTAAATTTTTGTTTGTTCTTGCATTTATCAAAAATATCCATTTTGGATGTTTTGAAATTTGATAAATCATGTTATACTCAAACCTAAGGTTTATTTCCATTTAGTTTAATAATTATTAAGGTGCTGTTAGATGAAGAAGTTGTTATTGCCACAGAGGTCAGTTTTATTCTCGATGTTGGTTGGAGTGCTTGTATTTGCTGGGCTTTCAGGCTGCGGTGGCTCTGGTTCGAGTAGTAGTGGTGGTAGTGCACCAGTAGTTACTCCAACAGCCATTACGATTGATAATGCAGGTGTTATTCCTGTATTTGGTGATAGTTTAACTTCAACTGTTGTATATGTACACAATAATGGTAAAACTGCGGTGAGCGGGATTAGTTACTCTGCGGTTGTATCTAACTCCTCGGTTAAATCTAGTCTTAGTAGTAAACTACGTAGCTTGTTTAGTTCGAATAAAAGCTTGTCTAGCGCGGTTAACGGTAGTCAGTGTTCAACTATTGCAGCTGGTCAAGCTTGTCCATTATTGATTACGACACCTGTGTTGAGTGGTACAACTACCCAAGGTTCTTTGGAGATTAAAGCTAGTTATACTCAAAATAATAATCCGACAACTTTTACACAACTAATTAATTATGCCCAAGTTCAAAACAATGCACAGACTTCGGGTGCTAAATTCCAAGCTGGCGTAAGTATTTCAGGTTATGGCAATCCAACTGGTTATGCTACAGTTTACTTGTATGGTAGTGGACAAAACCAAGTTTATAATGTCTCAAGCATGGTAATTAACAAACCTGCAATAACTATAGCAAATGGGAACATTAGTGGTCATCAAATTCAATCTAACTTTGTGCAAGCAGTTGAAATCAGTTCACCAATTTCAGATTCTTCAGTGAGTGCGAGCATTACGGTTAATTCAACTACTTTAGATACTAGTTCAGTACAAAGCAATCGCTCATCTTTAAATAAAAGCTCAGGTAAGAGTTTAATGGCTGGACAGTCATTACTTGCTGGCGATCAGTTCAGTAATAGCGCAGATATTGCAGTTGAGCCGGCTAATGCTGGTGCTATTTTAACTAGTGGTTTTGTGCCTTTGATCAATACAGTTAATACCACGAGTGGTAGCTTGTTAATCCATAATGCAGGTAATCAGGCTGCACAAATTGGTGCGGCTAGCGCTGATGCTGGAATTAGTAATCTTTCTGGTTGTAGTGGTGAGACGTTAGCACCTGCTGCTAGTTGTACAATTAATTTTAATGTGACCGAATCTGGTGGTAGCGGTAATATTACAGTTCCCTACACTGGTGGTAGCGCAAATAGCGTGGTTGCGAATGTAACTTGGTTTAATGGATCAGGTGCAGCTTTAGTTTCAATGTCAAGTTCAGAAAATCCTATTACTTTCCCCGCTACTGAAGGTGGTAGCACGACAATAACCGTAACTAATATTGGTGGTTATAGTTTGACGAATATTAGTATTCCAGCACCAGTTGTAGTTGGTGGTAGTGCCACGGCAACTCTTAGCTCTAACAATTGTGCGACAATCGAATCATTACCTATTAATGGTCATTGTGACTATGTGGTAAATATGAGCGATAGTCAAACCGATCTAAATCAACAAGTTAATGTTGGCTTCGGTGCCAGTTATGCTGGTGTTGGTGGTACAAAAGCTTATAGTCGTGTTTTACCTGTAACGTATAACTCTACGAGTAATGGTGCGATAATTACGATAACTCCACCAACTCCAAGTATATCAATTAGCGGTAATGGTATTGAATCAACAGTGCTTGATTTGACCGTAAGTAATAGTGGTAACTTGCCTGCTAATATTACGTCGATTCTTAGTGATAATCCAGCTTATTTGGTGGAGAGTTCTACTACTTGTACCTCGACATTGAATGCTAGTGATTCATGCATTGTAACACTTAACTTAGGTCCAACCTATAGCACTACGGAATCGAGTGGAACTGCTATTTATACGGTTAACTATACTGCAAGTGGGCAAGTACCATCAGGTACGGTAACTAGTCGTATTGATTGGCAGGTGCAGGCTTATGCTCAAAGTATTTCGTTGACTAGTATTGAAGCCTCTGGTGAGAGTAGTGGTAATGGTCTGTCTGGAACGCCGTATCTATTTAGTGGTAGCAGTGCAGCTAGTAAATTAGTTACGCTCACTTATACTAACACAGGTACGAATGCAGTACAAATAACTGGCATTCAGGAGAGTAACTCAGTTTACGCATGGACAATGCCTGGAGATGGAAATTATTGTGATAATAATGTAATCCTGCAACCGAATGAGACATGTAGCATTCAATTTGAAAATGTGTTAGCTACTAATATCTTAGCTCTAGGAGCTTCAGTTGGTGCAACTTACACTGAAAATCTCATGGTGCCAGCGTTAATTTATCAAGATGCAGTGACTTCAAGCCTTCAATTTCAAGCACAACCAAATTTACCCACTGGTGGTACTACGGTTTATGCACAGTCGAATCAAGCTACCTTATCTAACACAGTTACTGTAAATGAAATCGGCACAGTTAATGAAAGTGTTACAGTTAGCCATTTATTAGCTAACGCTGCTGGTTATACAGATGTTTTTGTGACGGCTAAAATGGAGAGTTATCTTGTATCTGGAGTTTACTCATCAACTTGTTCATAATCTGGTACAAATGATGGGATTCTTGAGCAAACTTGTACGCTTAGTGAAAACCAGCTTTCGGGCTCTGGAACCTATTTAGTGAACCAAACACTGTTGAATTCAAGCACGGACTTAAATTTGACGACGTTGTTTAGTACGAGTGTTCCTACTCAGGGCTTGGTTTTATCGATGAATCCAATTTTTGCGATTAGCAATTTAGGTATGATACCACCATCATTGATTTTCGTTACAACAGCTACTTATAAGGGCGGCTTTATCTTAGAGTCTGCCAATACTAGTACTCCAGCACCTAGTCCTGCTCTTACTAGTGGGTTAGCAGCAGGTGATTATCTGTGTAATTTGCAAGCCGCTACGGATACTACAACATACCCTGGCACTTATAAAGCATTGTTGGCAGGAACTAATCGTGTCCCAGGTGGTAGTGATTGGGTATTACAAGCTAACAAATCCTATATTAATCAGTCAGGTGATATTATTGCGACTACGGATGCGGATGCTAAACTACCAGCAACGCTCACTAATCCAATAGCTTCTGCGGCGAATGAAGTTTGGAGTGGGTTTGATAGTAATTGGGGCGTCAATGATTATAATTGTGGAACTTGGGCGAGTGGAAATAGTGATAATGGTTCATTTGGAATGATTAATGCGCTTAACTATACTCGTAATTTCCCTAACGAAGGTTACCTTAATGGTATAGACATGTATGGTAGTGGTTCTGAAATACAAAGTTGCTATGGTGTCAAATTGCCTATTTATTGTGTGCAACAACCATAAAGTACTGTTAATTAGATTAGTCTATTCAATATAACTAAATCATTCAAAGTATAAATATAAACACAACGACTCATATTAGTTCGTTGTGTTTGCTGCTGCTAACTAAATTTTTCTGTTCTGTAAGATTGATGAGTTATTGTCCATGAATAGCTTATAGCCTGTGGTTATGTTAAAAATCATGAGTAAAAGATGAAGAAATTATTTCAATGTGCGCGCTTCAATTGCAAAGCAGTAACTGTTGTGTCGTGGTTATCATTGCTAGTTTTAGCTGCCTGTAGTAATTCAGTAAGCACTAATTCTGGTGGTGCAGTTTCACCGCAAACTACAGCCACTGCCATTACGATTGATAATGCAGGCGTAATTCCAGTTTTTGGCAATAGTGCAACTTCGACGGTAATTTATGTACATAATAATAGTGCCACTACAGTTAGTGGAATTAGTTATAGCGTGGTGAATAATGAAGGTTCTAATAATGCTGGCTCTGTTGATGGTGTTCAGTGTTCTGCAATCGCTGCTGGTCAAAGTTGTGCGCTTAAAATTATTACACCAAGTTTGCCTAATCAGCAGAACCAAGGTTCAATGTTAATTAAGGCGAGCTATGTATTAGCAGAGAAATCCCAATCATTTAGTCAACTAATTAATTACGCTGCAGTTGATGGTGCTTCAAATAAAGTTGCGGCAGGAGTCAAGTTTAAATCTGGGGCTACAATTTCTGGCTACGGCAATTCTACAGGATATGCTACGCTTTATTTATATGCTAGTGGTGCAAATCAAGTTTATACGATAACAGGTCTGAGTGCTAGTCAGCCCTCTTTAAAGTTCAATATGGGTCTTAAAAATATAACGTTATCCGCAAATGCGGTACAAGCGGTTGAAGTTAGCTCGCCAATTTTAGGTTCATCAATCAGCTCTGCTTTAACGGTACAATCAATCTTAGCTCCATCAAGTTCCAAAAGTTCTAATTCTAATCTGCACAATTTAATTTCAGATAATTCTTTGCAATCAGGTCAGTTTAGCGATAGCGTTAGTCTAGCGGTTGAGCCAGTTACATCTGGTGCAATTTTAACGAGTGGCTTTGTTCCTTTGATAAATACGGTTAGTGCCACGAGTGGTAGCTTGTTAATCCGTAATGCAGGTAATCAAACTGCACAAGTTGGTTCAGCAACTGCTGGGAGTGGAATTAGTAATCTATCTGGTTGTAGTAATACTTCCTTAGCACCAAGCGAAACCTGTACGATTAATTTCAATGTAACTGAATCTGGTGGTAGTGCAAATATTACAGTGCCGTACACTGGTGGTAGCGCAAGTAGCGTAGTTGCGAATGTAACTTGGTTTAATGGTGTAGGTGCTGCTTTAGTTTCTATGTCAATTGCGGATAATCCTTTGTCTTTCTCAGCTACGATTGGTGCAACAACCCGAGTTACGATTACCAATATTGGTGGCTATAGCTTAACTAATCTTAGTATTCCTGCGCCAGTTGTGTTTGGTGGTAGTGCGACAGCAACATTAGTTAATAATAACTGTGCGAGTATCGAGTCACTACCAATTGGTATTTCATGTAGTTATGACGTTAGTGTAGCAGATAGTATGACTGATTTAGATCAACAGATAAATTTAGGTTTCAGTGGTAATTATGCTGGAAGCAACGGAGTTACCAATTATAGCCGTATTATGCCATTAACATATAGCTCGACTAGCTATGGCGCAATTATTGTGTTGTCGCCATTATCGGCGATGTCGATTAGCGGTGATAATCTTGAATCTGCGACACAAGAGTTAACAATTAGCAATAATGGTGCTGCAACTGCGGATCTTACTAGCTTGGGTTTAATAAATAACCCAGCTTATTTGACAACTAATAATGGCAATTGTGGTTCTTCACTAGCTGCTGAAAGTAGCTGTACTGTACAAATTAAGCTGGGCCCTGTATCTAGTGACCTTGAATCAAGTGGAGTGGCTAATTATGTGGTGAATTATGCTGCAATAGGGCAAACTCCAGCTGGGATTGAATCAACGAGCGTTGCTTGGAGTGTCGCACCGAATTTACCAAATATTACTATGGTAGCAAGTGTAACTGGTTGCGCAAGTGGGAATGGTATAACCACGACTTGTATGGACAATCCTACTGCAACAGGTGGTAGCTCAAGTAGTATTCAGGTAGTATTAACCTTTACTAATAGTAGCAGTGTAACTGCGGCAACTACAATTAGTCTGCCTGAGAGTTCTAGCAGTCTATTTACGGTGTCTGGTTACAGTTTATTTAGTAACTCATGTACTAATGGTGCAGCAATTAACAATGGAAGCTGTACAATCATTTATACTTTGCCAAGTAGTGCTGCCACAACGGCATTTCAATCTAGCCTTAGTCGATCTGATTTTGCATATAATTATACTTATGGTGCTAGTGGTGAAGTATCTGCTTCAGGAACTAGTAATTTGGCAACTACGATTGATGTAGTGATGCCAACTTTAGCAATTGGGTCAATTAGTGCAATTGCTCAAGGTGGACAGAGTACTGCAGCTATTAATTGGGGTAATCTTTATCAAGCAGCCGTTCCAACTACGATCACTAGCGCAACTGCCAGTGATGGCAGCACAGCGGTAATAGGTTTGAGTAGTGCGACTCCTGCGACCTGTGGCTCAGTTGCAAGTAATGTTGCAAGCTGTACTAGTGTGATTACTACAACGGACTCCACGCCAACTGGTACTGGTTATTTATTAAAGGCCAGCGCTGCTGGTGGATTAAGTGCGACGCCTAGCCCATTTAAGGTTGTGCTCTCAAATAATATAATTTTTGTAACCAGTGGTACTTGGAATGGAAATCTTGGTGGTTTTGCGGGAGCAAATACTAAATGTAATGCTGATGAAAGTAAACCTAGTGGCAGTGATGCTGGTGCCGGAAAAACCTATAAAGCATTATTGAATGGGAATAATGCCACAACTACTGGTGTTACCTATTATAAAACAGGTGGCGTAACTCCAATTGCAACTGCTACTGGTGGGAATTTGGTAGGATCAGCTAGTTTGTCGAATGCAATAGGTATTGGGGCAGTTTGGACTGGCGCCAGCTTGAGTTGTACTCTTTGGACTACTAATAGTAATTCTGGTAATGGTTCTGTTGGTAGCAGTACTTCTACGACTAGTACTTGGTGGTCGATATCAACGGCAAGTTGTAATGGTTCGCGTAGATTATATTGTGTAGCACAGTAGTAAATTTCTCAGCGGATGTAATTTATTTGATGCCAAATAATGAACAACTTTTGTTTAAAATTAGCTTTAATTGATTTTATGCTACAAATTAATTAATGCTGTGATCCACAAAGTAATATATTAATCGTAATCATAAATTATAAGTTACGGTTAGATTTTTTATTGTGGTGTATTACTAATTTATAACACATCTAATCATGTGGTTTAATTGGATTATCCTTTGTTTTACTTGATTTTATTTTCTTAGGTGTTTTTTGCGGCAAAGCCTAATAATTAATGGTAAGCTAATTTGTTGTCTTGTGATTTCACTATTGTGGGATGTTTCTTGTTAACCATGAATTGTGACAGAGGATAAAATATTTTTTATTCTTGTATATATTTATTTAAATCAGATGTCAAAATGATAGAGTTTAATGATAAAATATCTCTGTCGATAGCTAATTAAAATTTTGTATAGCTTGAAACAGCTTGTTTTATATTTGTTGGTGTTAAATAAATTACAGGAAAATACAAGAAATGCTTTTACATGCACATCGTTGGGACTTAATTAGTGTTGTTATTATAGGAATAATTGTTCTTTCTTGGACCATTAGCCTGGTTGTTAAGGTTCGTAAAAATAGAAGTGCGTCATTATCTAATTTTGGTGGTGCTGTAAGTATAAAGTCAAAGCGTTTTACTAATCGTTATTAGATATATAATTTAAAGCTATTTATATAACTTAATACTAAATAAAAATACCTACATTTGTGGGTATTTTTATTTATGGGTATGTACTTGCCAGGCGAAATCCAACATTAATGCTAATTGTGCTAGGAATTGTGATTAGACGGTATGATGATTGGAGATATGGTGGTGTTGACGTCCATGCTCCGCCGCGTAGGCCACGTGATAATGAATGAATTTCACCCATGTCATGCCACTCCCAAACGCTTCCATTTTGATCAAATGTTCCGTAAGCACTTTGACTACCAGCAAATGTGCCAACATTAGTGAGGTAGGTTTGCGTTGGATCAAAAAGTTGTGATTGTGATACACAATAGCCATTTCCAAAATCTGATAAATAATTTACCAAATTACTGCCGTTACCGACCAAGTTACCAGGCGTAGTGTTACTTTGCGTAGCATAAACGTAGTATCCACCTGAACTGTTATTTAAGGCTGGGTTATAGTATGCGGCTTTATACCACTCATTTTCGGATGGAATATAATAGCTCGGAGCTGCATTGGTGTTTGGATTTATAGTATTTTTGGCAGGAGCGGCACCACTTTTCGCACCATTTAGATTGTAGGCACCATTTTCTGTAGTATTGCTACTTTCTATTCCACTAGGTTGTCCGTTTGCCATCCAGTTAGCGAATCTAGCTGCGTTAAACCAAGATACACCTGTGATTGGCATGTTTGCACTACTATTGCCAGAACTGCTGGCGTTCATTACGGTGTAGGTATATTTACCAGAATTAGTTGTGCTGCGACTAATACCTTGGATGTTTGGTGTCATCATGCTATTATTCCATAGCGCATATGGATCTGATTGGGATGCTACTGCATTAAGAAACTCAGTATATTGAGTGATAGTTACTTCATATTTACCAATTTGATAAGCGTGGTTAACTGCGCCAAATCCTGTACTGTCATTGCTATTATTTGGGTTTCCCACTATGACTAATGCATAATTAACTGCATTTGCCGAGGACATGCCAAATAGGCAGCTAATTGTGAAAATCGTTTTTAAAGCAATTTGTTTTGAGTTGTTTTTTATTAAATCAAGTTTTCTCATGGTTTTTCCAAAACAATTTAAATGGTTATTGTGCTGATGGTGCTGCTAAGCGAAATCCGGTACCATTGTCAGTTCCAGTAATTGAATTGGTGCTATAAATAGTCGCTTGCATTGCATTTGCTCCTGCAAACCAATAACCCCCTGCTAAACCACGGTATGGAGTCGGGCTACCATCTAAATCATTCCATTGATAAACATTACCATTTTGATCAAAAGTTCCATAGTAACTTGCACTGGCAGTGAATGCACCAACATCAGTCAAATAATTCTGAGTTGCGTATAAATAAGTCGCTGATTGAGTAACAGAGAACGTGCTGCCAGGAAAATTATTTGCATTATTCGGAAGATCACCAATTACGTTACCCGGTGCGGTATTACTTTCTGTTGCATACATATAATAGCCACCTTTTCCTGAGTTCAATTGTGGGCTGTAGTACGCTGCCTTGTACCATTCATTGTAAGTTGGGATTGCATAACTAGGTATTTGACCGGTGTTAGGATTAATTAAATTTTTAGTTACAGCATTGCCACTCATCGCACCATTTAGATTGTAGGCACCATTTTCAGTCGTACTGCTGTTTTGTGTCCCACTAGGTTGACCATTTGCCATCCAATTAGCAAATCTCGCCGCATCTAACCATGTAACATAAGTAATTGGTCGATTGGTGCTATTGCCGCCATTATACATCACAGTATATACATAATTACCTGAGACGATACTCCGACTAATTCCTGCCGAGTTTAGGTCAGTTCCCATTTGGGGATTATATAGACCATAGGTATCAACTTTGGCTATAGCATTGAGAAATGCGGTGTATTGTCCAATAGTTACATCGTATTTACCAATTTGATAAATGTAGTTAACGCCACCAAATCCAGTTAATGGATCACTTTCGTTATTAGGATTTGCCACTGTGACAAGGCTATAATTGACACTTTGACTATTACTACTGCTACCTTGGCTGCATGCTGAAATTATATTTGCAGTGATCAGGGTTAATCCAATGAATATAAAGTGTTTGATTTTGATCATAATTTTGATGGCCTATTTGAGGTATTGTGGTAGGTTATAGCACCTAATTTTCGGTAATTATTATAACAGCAATGAGTTTTATCTGCCCCAATTTCATGATTTAATCACTTATTTTTCGTAGCATTACGATTTCTAATTATCATAACGATAGCGTGAGACTATAGAACCTATATTCATGGAATAGACAAATCTCAAGCCAATAATAGCTCAGTATTTTAATATGTGTATTGTGATCAATTAGTAGGTAGCTAATTTAGTGAGCGTATGCAGCAATAAAATGAACCAAATTATCTGTTAAAATTGTTATAATCCGCGTGTAAAATTATATATGTTGTTAATTTTTAATTGATAAGAAGGGTTTATTTATGAAATTGAACATCAAGCGCGATGAAACAGGCGAAAAATATATCCAAGTTGATGTAAATGGGTATGATTTGATTAATAATCCAATTCTTAACAAAGGTCGTTCGTTTACAGCCGAGGAGCGTGCTGCATTCCGTTTGCGTGGAATTGTGCCACCAGGGTATCTACCTTTAGATGAAATTGTGGATAAAAATTATCAAATTGTTTTGGATAGTCCGAATGATTTGGAGCGACATATTTTCTTGCGTAATTTGCAAGATCGCAATGAAACATTATTCTATGCAATGTTAGACAAATATACCGAACAAATTATGCCTTTAGTATACACTCCGACTGTGGGTGCTGCTTGTCAAAAATTTGGGCAAATTTATCGTCGCGCACGCGGAGTCTTTATTAGTTATCCAAATCGTGATTATATTGATGAAATTTTGGAACACATTCATTTTGATGATACTGAAGTAATTGTAGTGTCAGATGGTGAACGGATTCTTGGTCTTGGTGATCAGGGCGCTGGCGGAATGGGAATTCCAATCGGTAAATTATCGCTTTATACTGGCTGTGCTGGTATTGCGCCAAGTAAAACTTTACCAATTGTATTAGATGCTGGTACTGATAATCAAACATTGTTAAATGATCCACTTTATCTTGGCTGGCGCCATAAACGTGTGCGTGGTCAAGAATATGATGATTTTGTTGATAAATTTGTGCAAGCTGTCAAACGCCGTTTTCCAAATGTCTTGTTACAATGGGAAGATTTTGCACAAAATAATGCGTTGAAGTTATTGAACCGTTATAAAGATCAATTGTGTACTTTCAATGATGATATTCAAGGTACGGCGTCAATTGTAGTTGGTGCATTATTATCTGCAATTAATGCTTCAGGAATTCCTTTGGGTCAACAAAAAATTACGGTAGTTGGTGCTGGTTCAGCTGGGGTAGGTGTAAGTAATTTGATTGTGGATGCTATGGTTGACGCAGGTTTATCACGTGATGAAGCTTACGCTAATATTTTCTTGTTTGATCGTTTTGGGTTGATTAGTGATAAAGTAACGAGCCTTGATTTCCAAAAACCATTTGTAAAACCTTTGGCAAATTATTCTGATTGGCAAGTGCAAGATGTTAATAATATAACGTTGCTAGAAACTGTGCAAAATTCTAAAGCTACTATGTTACTTGGAGTTTGTGCTCAAGGTGGTATTTTCACCAAAGATGTTATTCAATCTTTGTTGGCTAATTGCCCACGACCAATCGTATTCCCATTATCAAACCCGACAGAAAAAGCTGAAGCTAATCCACACGATGTTCTAGATTGGACGAATGGTCAGGCTATTGTTGGAACTGGAACGGCATTCCCTTTATATGATACTGGTTCTGCGTTGCGCCGCATTGATCAAGTAAATAATTCTTATATTTTTCCAGGTGTTGGTTTGGGTGTGCGTGTAGTAAATGCTTCGCGTGTAACTGATCGGATGTTCTTGGTGGCTGCTAAAGCTTTAGCGGAAGTTTCACCAGCTAAAAATGATCCATTAGCGAATTTATTACCGCCACTTAAAGAAGTACGTAGTGTTTCACGTCAAGTTGCGATTGCTGTTGCCAAAGAAGCTGTAGCAGCAGGTCTTACTGAGTATGAGAATTTAGATGAAGCAGCCATTATTCATATGATTGATGAGTATATGTGGGATCCAATTTACTTACCGTATCGTACTAAAGCATAGTTGCTTGCTCTGTAAAGTGAAACCTCCTGATTTATTCAGGAGGTTTTTGTTTGTGAGCTAATTAGTTAGCTGTTTGATGGAGTTAGTAGGAAGTATTGATTATTCTGGCATATATTCAACTAATTTCAAATAATCATTGATATCATTGCTTTTAATTAACTGTGTGGTTAATTGTTGACGCCAGACTTTAGCATTGGCACAACCATGATAAAGTCCAAGCATATGTCGGGTTGCGTTATGTAATTTGTGGCCTTGAGTTAATAATTGTTCTAAATATGGCAGCATAGCTACAGCAATTTCTTTACGGGTTTTAATCGTTTGAGAATCTTGGTAGTAACGTGCATCAAAATCGGCAAATAAATATGGATTATAATAAGCCTCACGACCCAGCATTACACTATCCACATGTTGCAGATGTTGATCTATTTCAGCGGTGGTTTTGATTCCACCATTAATCATGATATTTAGTGTTGGGAAATCTTGCTTTAATTGATAAACCATGTCGTAGCGTAGTGGTGGAATCTGGCGATTATCCTTGGGGCTGAGACCTTTTAGCACAGCGGTTCGCGCATGGACAATAATTTTGGTACTTGCTGCGGCACTAATTTTCTTAACAAACTCACATAGATAATCATAATTATAATCATAATCAAGACCAATACGGTGCTTGACAGTAATTGGAATTGCAACTGCATCTTGCATGGCTTTGATACAGTCAGCAACCAAATTAGGTTCACGCATTAAACAGGCGCCAAAACTACCAGATTGCACCCGTTCAGATGGGCAGCCACAATTTAGGTTGATTTCACGATAGCCGTAATCATAGGCAATTTTGCTAACTTGAGCTAATTTGGCTGGCTCCGAACCGCCTAGTTGTAGCACCAGTGGCGGTTCACTTGGATCAAATGCTAACAGTCGTTCACGATTACCATGAATTATTGCATCGGCAACAACCATTTCTGTATATAGCGTGCTATGTTGGCTAATTTGGCGCATAAAATAGCGATAATGACGATCGCTCCAATCTAACATCGGTGCGACGGCAATTCTTTCGATTAAATTATTCATGGTTTAACGTTGAATCAACATAATGTTATAAGTATCCAAATTATTCTCAAGTTCAGTTTGATTGATTATATGTGGGAGAATTTTTTCCGGTAAGTTGCCTTTAACTTGACCAATTAATTTGGCAGTTGGGAAACTTTCTGCAATTGCCTGCCAATTTTTATCTTGGGTAACTAAATAGAAATCCTTTAGTTGTGGAATTTCGGCTTGATTATCTGCACGGTAGTATTTATTATGGATATAAAACTCTAAGGCGCGATTATTAAAATCATAATCCACCACCGCTGTTTCAGGGTGTTGATTAGTGATTTGTGCTGCCAAATATCCTGTATCATATTTATGATAAATATAGCCGTTGATGATTGAATAGCAGATATGCACTATACAAATTGCCACTACAGGTAATAAAATTGCTTTAATAAATGGAATTTGACCCCAATATTTTACAATTAACAAAACGGCGATAATTTCTATTATGACCAAAGTTGCTAAAATCCAACCATGGAAAACTATTCCAATAATTACACCCAGTAACGCTAGCATCAAAATTGCTAAACCTTGCTGAATGGTAAAAATTTTATGGTTGGATTTGGCATAATCACACATAAATTTAGCTGATAAAATTGCTGCGAATGGAAAAATGATATTGGTATAGTGATCAACCTGAAAGGTAGTAACACTAAACATGATAAAACTTATCCAGAAATTGCCTAATAAAAATACGGTAGCAAATTTATTTTCTGAGCTTTCGCGTTTGAAATAACGGATACTATAATAAAGTGCAACAGGATAGACCAATGACCAAGGTAAAAATGACCATAGGAAAGTATGCACGAAAAATAATTCATGAAATGGCATTGGCGCGGTACTCATGATGTAACCAGTACCAAAGAATCGCCCAAATTGGCTATCGATAAAGAACCAGCGTAACCCTGAAACATGGGTGTGAGCAAAAATGATTTTTTCAGGATGGAGATCAAATTGTAAATATAATGCGACAAATTCAGGTATTGCAAATGCAAATGATAACGCCAGAGCAAAAATCCATTTGGGGTGAATTACGTTAATTAAACGTTTACTGTAAACCCAAATACAAAATAAACCGCTAACTATGGTAATAATTACAAAAATGCCTTTAGTCATTAAACCAAGACCAGTGAAAAAAGCCCCCAAAAGTAAATACTTCAGCGAAAATTTTTCATCGTATTTTAACCAATAATAAACTGCTGGCGTAATTTGCCCCAGCAAATAGGCTTCAGCTCGTACATCAATCGCTGACATCATCAAGTGAAAAACGCTTAAATAGATTAAGCAAGAGAGTAGAGCAACGGTTTCATTTTTATATAGATGTTTTGCTAATTTATAAGTATATAGCGCACCGATTAAGTGAAATAAGAATCCAGGAAACATATAGGCAAAAGAGTTAATTCCAAAAATTTTGAAAGAAATCGCTGCCATCCAAAATGGAAAATGTGGTTTATCTAACCAATCTTGGTTGCTGAGCATTAAATCGCTCCAATTGCGACTTAAAGTGATATATTTGGCAATTGAAGCATACCATGGCCCAAATGATGTACTGGTAACTGGGAAAAATAATCCAATTGCAGTGACCGCAATTACTAAAAAAATGAGCTTTTTAAGTAGCTTATCAAAATCGGTTATGTAATCCATGAGTCGCCTTTTATGAATATTTATGAGTATAGTCTGAATTTTACAGGATTTTTAGCTTACGCGATGAGAATTCGCTAAATGTGTAATTGGCATCTAGCACGTTCAAGTATATGACAATTCTCTAAAATTAATTACTATATTTTTGCAAGCTAGACTCTGTTATGCTATAATTCGGGACTAATTTTTGCTAAAGGATTTTAACAATGAAACGCACATTCCAACCATCGGTTACTAAGCGTAAACGTACACACGGATTTTTAGTACGCATGAGTACTAAATCAGGTCGTAACATTATTAGAGCACGTCGTGCTAAAGGCCGTAAGAAACTTGCTGTTTAATTACTAAACGTAATTATATGACTAAGTTTACACAAGCACATAGATTGCATAAAGCGGATGAATTTTCATCCGTTTTTGTATTTCGTAAAGTGCGCATGGGCAAATATTTTAAGCTGCACTATAAACCGAATGGTTTAGAATTGTCACGACTTGGTTTTATGGTCAGTAAAAAAGTCCATAAGCGTGCCAATCAGCGTAATTATATTAAGCGAACGATTCGTGAGTATTTTCGTACGAATCAGGCTAATTGGTTACCAATTGATCTAATTGTGCGTGCGCAGCGTCATTTTGATCAACGTGCTTTGGATCAGGTTATTGCTGAGCTTGATCAATTGTGTGTCAAATTCAAGGAACTTAATGCTACGCAAAATCCCAATTCTATTCATCCGTTGCTATCAACTAGTACTTAGTTCATGGTTGCCAGCGACCTGCCGCTTTACACCTACTTGCTCGCATTATGCAATTGATGCGTTTAGCAAGTATGGTATAATCAAGGGATTTTTTTTAACTACTAAGCGCCTTTTGCGCTGTCATCCATGGGGTGGTAGTGGGCACGACCCAGTACCGTAAATTTTTTGAGGAAAAGTATGGACATCCGTCGTTTAATACTATTTATTGCGTTATCGCTTGGTTTAATGTTTGCCTGGGAAAAATATTTTGCCCCAGCACCAACACAAACTAATAGTGCGCAAACTAGTTCAACCACATCAAATGGTGCTAATGCCAACTCACCAACTAATACAGTTGCTGATAACGGTGGTGCATTTGCATCTGATAAAGTTATTAATGTAACTACTGATTTAATGCATGCGCAAATCAGCACAGTTGGTGGTGATATTCGTAGCATTGATTTGTTGAAATATACTGATTATGAAGATACTAGCAAACCATACCAATTGTTATTAAATCAAAATAATCGTGTATTTGTTGCGCAAACTGGTTTGATTAGCCCAGATTCAAATATACAATTACCGAATCATAAAACTATATTTAAAGCTGACAATACTAGCTATACTTTAAGTCCAGATCAAAAAACTCTAGCGGTTAACTTGACTGCTACGACTGAAAGTGGTGCGGTTGTTGTTGTTAAAACGTTTACCTTTAAACGTGATAGCTACGTAGTTGATGTAAGTTATCAAATTATCAATAATAGCGTTGCTCCATTAAATAATGTAACCGCCTATTGGAGATTCTTACGTGATGAACAAGCTCCAGCTGGTGAAACGAAATTCGTTCACACGTTTACTGGTCCAGTGTATTATAATGATACGGCTAAATTTAACACAATTAAATTTGATGCACTAGCTAAAAATGATGTTGATTATCCGCAAAACACTTCAAATGGTTGGGTTGGATTTGCTGAACATTATTTCACTGGATTGTGGTTATTAAATCCTTATGATCGTCAAGCAATTTGTTCTAATGGTGTGCAATGTCGCTTTAACTTTAAAAATGTTGATGGTAATTTAGCTTCAGCTGGTGTTATGACCGATTTACCAAGCATTCAAGCGCATTCGAATTATTCAATTGATGTACCAATGTATGTTGGTCCGCAAGAGTATCATTCGTTATTAGCTGCTGCTCCTGAACTTGAGCGCACTAAAGATTATGGTTGGGTATATATTTTCGCGACGCCATTGTTCTGGTTATTAGTACATATTTTTGAGTTTGTTAAAAATTGGGGTTGGTCAATTGTATTATTAACTTTATCGTTGAAGGTGGTATTGTATCCACTAACACGTGCAAGTTACAAATCAATGGCGCGTATGAAAGCTTTAACACCAAAAATGACTAAGCTTAAAGAACAATATGGTGATGATAAAGCTAAATTGCAACAAGCAACTATGGCAATGTATCGTGAAGAAAAAGTTAATCCTGTTGGTGGTTGCTTACCAATGCTATTACAAATCCCAGTATTTATTGGTTTGTATTGGGCATTATTGGGATCAGTAGAGTTACGTCAAGCTCACTTCCTATGGATTAATGATTTAAGTCGTCCAGATCCGTACTACATTTTACCTGCAGTATTGGCTGTCACGATGTTCTTACAGACTTTCTTAAATCCTCCAGCTGCTGACCCTGTGCAGGCGAAGATGATGCGTATTATGCCCCTGGCATTTAGCGTGATGTTCTTCTTCTTTCCAGCTGGTCTGGTAGTATATTGGTTAGTAAATAATGTGTTGTCAATGGCACAACAATGGTATGTAAATAACCATGTAGCTGTCGATAAGAAAAAATAAATCTTGATGATTTTAAAGCCGCAATTAGATGTTAGTTGCGGCTTTTTTATTACCAGATATATTGCGGTTATATAGTTAACGCAAAAATAAACCTTGTATATCCTTAGCAATAGCTAAGCTTAAATTACTTTCTCTATTTGTATCTTTACGAATAGATCTTTTTAGATTAGCCCAAATGTGCTCAATAGGATTCAAGTCTTAACAAATCACTAATTGATGATGGTTTTAATATTGGGGTTTATAAAACAAAAGCCTTAATGAAAATCGCTGATATCAAAGTTATTATACCTAAGAAAAAGCATTATTATGCCGACTCTGGTGTTA
>JACCDG011138760.1_pt1 | contig 29223 bp, 20 predicted proteins | sample 7442471 | NCBI WGS metagenome assembly JACCDG01 (sample SAMN15323444, study PRJNA562643) | freshwater metagenome | isolation source: river surface water | place: USA:Blue River Watershed | collected 2017-08-17 | reverse complement strand
TTCTTAATTAAATTAAGGCTATCTGATGATTTTAAAGTGTTATCAAATAGTCTTTGTGTATTTATTATATCTTCTCCTTTTACTTCGTTTAGTGAAGAAAACAAAGACTTATTAGTCTTATTTAGATCTGGATTATTACTTAGATTAAAAGATGAGAAAGCAATAAATGCAATGACTGGTATGTATATTAACGCTTTAGATACATAGGGTGACTTGATTAGGTTTGTTAGGAGGGATTGGAGGAGAAGAGATTCTTGTGGTGCGACTTCTTTTAGATTTGGGTTATTTTTAATATAAAGTTTTTCTTTTACTAAAACACCTCCTTCAAAGGTAGACGTTTTTTCAACTAAATTTTTTATATCTTCTGATAGTAAGAAATTTTCATTTAGAACACTCTCAACTGAAAAAATATCAGATGTTTTATTGTTGATTTTATTTACTGTTTTATTTATTTTCTTTTTAAAGGAAATAGTATTTTCTATTTCTTCTTTATTCTCCAAATTAGAATCTAAAGAATAACGAATATTATTTCTTTTAAGGATTCTAAAAACTGTGGCCGAATTAATAACAATATGATATTCCTTTTGTAGTTTTTTACTTAAAGTCAAAACACTATCAGTTTTATTTTTTTTAGCGCAAGAAATAATAAGATTTTCTATTTCTGTTGGTATTTTATTATGAGCTTTTGCGTTTCTTTTTTTGTTAGAAATAAGCTCAATATCTTGATTTAATTTTTCATATCTTCGTATGTATTTGTAAATTGTCTGCCTTGATACATTTAACTCCAAAGCTAGAGACGTTACTGTTGTTTTCTTTTCTAAAACATCTTTTATTTTATTTTTTAAAAAATTATCCATGAGATGATGATTTGAAGGTGTTTTTTTGGGTTAATTTTTATTTATGAAAAGTGTAAACTTTATTGCTGCAATGTAAACAAAAATAACCTTATTTTTATAGCTTTATTATAACAGCAATGTTCACAAAAAGTTTACACAAAAAATATAAAAACTGTGAATAACTTTCACAGTTTTTTATATACAAAAAATTAAATATATTTCTTCAAAAAAGATCTCCTATGGTACTCTGTTAAGCCTATTTCTTTTATAGCTTTTAAATGTTCTTTTGTTCCGTACCCTGAATTCTTGTCCCAAAAATAGGCTGGGTATTTCTTAGCTAATTTTTCCATACGCGAATCTCTAAAAACCTTTGCTATTATTGAAGCTATTGCTATTGATGTTAGTTTTTCGTCTCCTTTTATATAAGTTTTTTGATTATTAAATGTTTTTTCTAAATATAAACCGCCGTCTAGCTGTATATTTATCGATTTTGTATCTACTCCTTTTTTATCTAAATTTTTAATACAAGATTTGATACATGATTTTATTGAATTATTTATTCCGTATTTATCTATATGTTTAGCAGATCTTGATGATAATGAATAAAATATAGCATTTTTTAACTTACTGTTTTTCCTAATTGTTTTAATTATCTTAATTCTAGTATCTTTTTTAAGTTTTTTAGAATCTCTAATAGTTTGATTAAAAATAATGTTTTTAAATAAAATTTCATCCTTCAAATACACAGCACATACCGTTACAGGACCAGCTAAAGGCCCTCTGCCTACTTCGTCTATTCCAATAACAGTTTTCATAATGAAAGTATATCTTACTGTGCTAAAATTAATACTATTAATTTTATATGTTTATACATTTACGAAACCATACTCACTACTCCCTCCTCAAAGCTTTACCTAAAGTGAGTGATCTTGTTAAAAAAGCAAAATCTTACGGGATGTCTTCTCTTGCAATAACAGACACTAATAACATGTACGGGACAATAGAGTTCTACAAGACATGCGAAAAAGAAGGTCTTAATCCTATAGTGGGTGTTGAGTTATCTCTTAGTCATAATGAAAGATCTTTTACTACTGTTCTTCTCGCAAAAAATAATAACGGATATAAAAACTTGATGCGTATAATATCGATAATTAACCTAGAAAACCCGGAAAAACCTTCTTTGAGAAAAGAAATCCTAAAGGAATATAAGGACGGCTTAATAGTCATATCTGGTGGACCTTGGGGCGACATAAGTAACCTACTACTTATCGATGAAAATACAGCACACAAGCAATACGAATTTTATAAAGAAAATTTTGAAAATGATTTTTATTTAGAAATTACACCGTATACTTTTATGGATAGAGGTGCGGAACTGCGTGAAAAAACAATTACTTTTGCTAAAAAAAATAACATACCTTTAGTTGGAACATTTAATACTCACTACTTGATGAGCCACGACAAATCCGCCCATAAAACACTATATGCTGTTAATGGTGATCAAATTTCTACAGATGAATACAATGAAATCTTTCAACATGGGGACTTTCACTTTAGAACCCAAGAAGAGGCATTGGTAGCGTTTGAGGATGTTCCTGAGGCCATAAAAAACACAGAAGAAATAGCAAAAAAGTGCGATTTAAAAATAAAATTAGGTGACTGGGTTTTCCCAAATATTGAATATAAAAAAAGTTATGACGAAGATCTAAAGGACTTAGCGTATGCCGGTATAGAAGTTAGAAAAATGGAAAAAACAGACGACGTAATAAAAAGACTAGACTATGAATTAAAGGTTATTTCTGACAAAGGATATTCCCCTTACTTTTTAGTGGTTTACGATTTACTTAGATTTGCAAGAGAAAATAAAATTTTAACAAATATTAGAGGTTCAGTTGCTGGATCTTTGGTTACATACTTATTACAGATTACAAAATGCGACCCTCTTTTATATAAACTTCCATTTGAAAGATTTTTAAATCCAGAAAGACCTTCAGCTCCAGATATAGATATGGACTACGCAGACACCAGACGTGACGATGTTATTGATTATGCTAGGTATAAATACGGCAAAGATAATGTGGCTCAAATTGGTACCTTTGGAACCATGATGGCACGCGGGGCTGTTAGAGATGTTGCAAGAGCGATGAAGTTCCCTTACATAGTTGGTGACAGAATAAGTAAAATGATTCCACCACCAAAGCAAGGATTCCCTGTAACCATAGACTCTGCATTAAAAGATATAGCAGAATTAAAGGAACAATACGATTCTGACCAAGAAACAAAAATAATACTTGATATGGCAAAACAAGTAGAGGGATGCGCTAGACATATCTCTGTTCACGCAGCTGGTACAGTTATTTCGCCTTTACCACTTTGGGAATTTACACCAATACAAAAAGATCCTAAGGGTGGAAAAATAATTACCCAGTACGACATGTATACAATTGAAGAAGCCGGGTTACTTAAATTTGACTTCTTGGGTATTAGAAACTTAACAATACTTGGTGACGCTATTTCTCTTGTGAACGAAAGATATGGTACTGATGTAGATATAGAAAATATACCAATAGACGACAAAAAAACTTTTGAAATGCTAGCAAGAGGAGAAACTATGGGACTCTTCCAGTTAAACGGTTCCGGCATGACCCATTTTCTAAAAGAACTAAAACCTACAACTATTTTTGATATTAATGCCATGGTAGCTCTTTATAGACCTGGACCTCTTGAAATGATTCCAGAATATATTAAACGTAAACATAACCCTGAATTAATTTCATATTTAGATAAAAGGCTTGAACCGATACTTGACCAATCATTTGGAGTTATAACTTACCAAGATGATGTGATGCTTACCGCTATTCACCTAGCTGGTTACTCTTGGCTTGAAGCTGACAAATTACGTAAAGCTATGGGTAAAAAAATCCCAGCAGAAATGCAAGCACAAAAAGAAAAATTACTAAAAGGTTTTCTTGAACATGGATTAACCCAAAGAAAGGCTGACGAACTTTGGAGACTAATCGAACCGTTTGCGGCTTACGGATTCAACAAGGCCCATGCTGCAAGCTACGGAAGAGTAGCTTATCAAACAGCGTACATGAAAGCCAACTACCCCGCTCCTTATATGACAGCAATAATGACAAATGAGAGTGGTGACATAGACAAAATTTCTGAAATCGTTGCTGAGTGTAAAAGAATGAAAATAAATGTACTTCCTCCGGACGTTAATTTTAGTGAAGGTGGATTTAGTATTGTTAATAATGAAAAGACAAACGCAGAAGAGATTCGTTTTGGATTATATACAATAAAGGGTTTAGGTGTTGATATTTCTGACGCAATAATAGAAGAAAGAAAACGTGGGGGGAAGTATAAATCGTTTGAGGATTTTATAAGTCGTGTTACTCACAAAAATTTAAATAAAAGATCTTTAGAAGCATTAATAAAATGTGGAGCAATTGATGAATTTTGTGAAAGAGGCCAAGTCTTGGCTAACCTTGATGACATATTAGAATTTCATAAAAAAGTCATAAAGGATAACGCTGCCCAAGAAAGTCTATTTGGAGAAAGTGAAGACATCAAATTCACAATGAAAAAAACAACACCTACTCCGAAAGATCAGAAGTTGCTGTGGGAAAAAGAATTACTTGGATTGTTTGTATCTGGTTTCCCTCTTGATGCATGGAAAGAAAAAATAGAATCTAGAAATATAGACATAGAAAAGATACAAACAAAAATAAAAGAAAAGGAAGAAGTAACTATTGCTGTTATCATAGAAAATATCAAAACTACAACAACCAAAAAAGGAGACAAGATGGCCCTAATTAAACTAAGAGACTATACGGGGGCTATTGAGGTTGCTGTTTTCCCTGAAACCTATAAAAAATATAAAGATATTATTTTGATGGATATACCACTTGCAGTAAAAGGTAGTGTGGCTGTTAGAAATGGTGAAAAAACAATGATAATTAATGAAGTAAAAAGATTATAAGTTTAAAGGTGTAAATATTTAAAAGTTTAAAATTAACTTTTTTAAAAATGTTTTAACTTAACAAACTCGTTTTCACAAAAATAAGAACTACCTTCCACCAAGTTGATAAAGCTTCGTGATTTCTGCTTGAGATAATGATCTATTATAAACACGAAAATCGTCCATTAAACCATTAAAATAATTACTTATAGGCCAAATATACGAACCTATATATAACGTTCCATAACTACCGCACGCAGCAATTGTGCTAGACGAAGACTGTAATACACCATTAATATACAACTTGAGACCTCCTGTTTCTCCTGATTTTATTGTACCTACAACATGTGTCCACTTGTCTGTCTGAATATCATTATTAGATGCTGCAGTATAGTAACCACCATTGTAACAAGACCAATTTATTTTATTGCTGTTAAAATTTAAGTAGTATCTAATACCCGAATTTATGACGCCTTCCGTAGCTATATATCCAGCTGTTGTTCTTGGTTTTATCCAGGTAGCTATAGTCATATCATTATTCGCCATATTACTACCAACACTTATATAACCACTTGTTCCATCAAAATTAAGAGACTGACCTATTCTACCCACGGCCGACCTTAGTGTTCCAACAAGTGTTCCGTTTGCACCAGTTGAGCCAGAATCGGTTGATGTTGAAGAATTAAGTCTTGGTCCATCAAAAGTATAATGAAGTATAGGCCCACTTAAACTGTTATCTACTTTTATCTTACTTGTATTAGCAACTGCTGGCTTTATTTTGTATAATTCTTTAATCTCTGAAACAGAAAGTATTCTACTATACATACGCACATCATCGATCTTTCCAACAAAATGATAGCCACCATCATCGTACACAGCATACCTTCCGATTGTATGTGAAGTTGGTGTGTAAAATGTCTGAGTTGTGCTTGACCCAACCTCAGCCGTATTTAAATAAATTTTTATTCCACCGGCACTATTTTTTGTAACAACAACCTGACACCAAGAAGAAGTATTACACGGACTACCACCATAACCAGCAACATTAACCCATGATCCTGTATATTTATCTAAATATGCACCAGAACCAACATTTAGCCAAAAAGTAGGAGCACCAGACCAAATTATCCCACCGCCTTTATACCATGCAACAAAAGTAAACTCACTAGAACTATTTAAAACATCACCCGAACTTAAATATCCACTTAACTGTGGTGCTGTACCACATGTTGCCCAGCCTGTAATAGAAACTTTACCACTCACAGAATCAGAAGACGTAGATAAACATGTGCCATTAACTGTTAAGTTGTTTCCTTTTCCACCATAATCATTACTGTAATTTTCATTTAATGGCCAGTACCCAGCTATATTGGTATTGTCAGAATTCTTAACAGATATAGAGCTATTTTTATAAATATTTACTATCTCATTATCTGTTAATTTCTTATTATAAACACGTAAATCATCTAAGTGCCCGGAATAGAAAGCATCAAACCCGGCACCCAAATATAAAGTCTGATTATCGGTATATGTTGGAGCGTGCGCCATTGAGGTTTGATATATACCGTTTATATAAAGAGAGGATGAGGCGTTTGTTCTAGACACAACAAACACAACATGATTCCAACCAGAAGAAATACTTGCAACAACCTTAGGGCATGTACCCAAACCACCATTTACACAAGCTTCTATTTGTGTACTATTTGACCTTAATCTAATCTCCCAACCAGTACTATTTGTATTAAAAGCATTACCTTTGCGCATTAAACCATGAATATCTGTTGTACTTGCACTGTTAACCCAAAAAGAAACAGATATATCTCCTGAACCAAAATTTAAAGAAGAACTATTTGGAATAGAAACATAACTACTTGAACCATTAAATAAAAAAGATTGCCCTAATCTACCAAAAGAAGATGCTGGACTATTTACAGATGTGCCATTATTTCTATTGCCACTTTTATCATAAACATTTGTTACAGAAATATCATTATCGTCAAAAGTATAGTGGGCCTTCAAATAACTTTTTTGTATTGTCTTTGTTGTCCCCAATGCAAAAACACTATCTTTAACTAAAAAGAAATTTAAGAAAATAAAAAATATAAAAATTAATTTACGCAATGTAAAAAACATAAATAAATTATATCATTTTAATTTGAATTAATTTTTGATAATTTATTTTTATTATGTTTATAAGAAGAATATAAAGAAAGACATATAATAAAAGCCCCGAACAAACCTGTTACAAACTCTGGCACATGTATAAACACACCAACAATCATAAATAACGCCAAAAATATAACAGCCCAAAAAGCCCCATGCTCTAAAAATCTAAAATTATCCAAAACACCCTTGTCCACAAACATTAAAGTTAAAGATCTGACAAACATCGCACCAACTCCAAGACCAAGCGCAATAACTAAAATATTATTAGACAAAGCAAAAGCCCCCACAACTCCATCAAAAGAAAAAGAAGCATCTAATATTTCCAAGTAAATAAAAGTAGCGAGACCCGACCTAACAACATTTCCTGCCAAATTACTATAATTTAAAATAGCGCTTACCCATTGAACTAAAACATATACAATCAAACCAATAAGTCCAGCTATCAAAAAATCTAATTTTTTAGATTCATCTAAAAATGAAGATACTGTTAGGAGAGAAATAATAGCAATGGAAGCTTCAACCATATAAAGTTTGCCAGCCTTAACCAAAGGCTCTTCAATAACCTTAACCCAATGAACATCTTTTTCAATGTCAAAAAAATATCTAAGACCAACCATCAAAAGAAAAGCCCCACCGAAGCCAAGTATTTGATTATGTGATGACTCTAAGATTCTTTCATATTCATCCGGGTAACTAAAAGCAAGTGACAAGGTTTCAAACATAGACATATGAGCAACAACAGAAACTATAACGAGTGGTAAAATTATTCTCATTCCAAAAACAGCAATTAACATACCCCATGTTAAAAACCTTTTTCTCCATACTGGGTCCATGTTTTTCAAATGCTTTGCATTAACAACAGCGTTTTCAAAAGAAAGAGACACCTCCAGAACACTAAGAACTAAAACTATTAATAATATTTCTAAAACACCTGATAAATTGCTAGACGAATAGAAACCAATAAAACCAGCTAATAAAAAAGAAAAGAATGTAAATATTAAAGAACTTTTAAAATAAGTAATCATAACATAGGCTATTTTAGCAAATTTTTATTTTAAAAAAAACATAAAAATCAACCCAAAAAACATCTTGCTTTTTTATAAAAAAATATGTTATAATACATACATGGTTTACTTGCTATCTATAGTGCAATATACGCTTGCTTTTCTCCTTATTGTTCTTGTTCTTATCCAAAGAGCAAATACTGATGCGTCTGGCGCACTCGGTCAAGATGGAGGATCTAATATAGTTTTAGAAAAAAGAGGCGGAGAAAAAATAATTTATAAATCAACTATTTTTGTTGCTATCTTTTTTACTGTATCACTTGCCCTACCTATATTCTTAAATTAAAAGATAGTCCAAGTAACTTCTCTTAGGTTATGGACAAAGAAAAAATCCTACACAAAATAAAAGAAACGAAAATTGATTTACTGAAAACATATAAATCAATAGCCCCAGAAAAAGTTCTAATTATCTGGTCTCTTCTTATTGTTTCTTTTGTTTGTTTCTTTTCATTAATACTTATTGTAAATAATAAGTACACTATAACCGTACCTGTAATCGGTGGAAAAGTAAACGAAGGTATTATTGGAACTCCAAGATTTATAAATCCAGTTCTTGCTAGCAGTGAGCAAGATAACGACATGGTTAATTTGGTTTTTGCTGGTCTAACCAAAAGAGATAGTTACGGGTCGATTGTTCTTGATATGGCCGAATTTGTAAATGAAAGTGAAGACGCTTTACATTATGACATAAAAATAAAAGATGATGCATATTTTCATGATGGCAAAAAAGTAACCTCAGATGATGTAATTTATACTATTTCTCTCATACAAAATTCAACAATAAAAAGTCCTGACCGTGTAAAGTGGGAAGGTGTTAGTGTAGAAAAGAAAAATAACAAAGAGCTAACTTTTTCTCTAAAAAAACCTTATCCTCTTTTTATGAATGCTTTAACTGTAGGAATTTTACCTAAACATATTTGGAAAAACCTAACAGATGATCAAATAAGTTTAAGCGATTACAATATTAAAGCTATTGGCAGTGGACCTTTTTATATTGAAGAAATAAAAAATGAATCAGGTATACCAAAAACAATCAAACTAAAAGCATATAAAAAATATACCCTCGGTAGACCTTATATTGAAGAAATAAATATAACAACATATCAAAATGAAAAATATTTGATACAAGCTTTTAAAGATGATGAAATAGACCGTATACATGGCGTTTCCACAGAGAAAGCCTTGTCTCTTGGTGTACCCACAAGCACAATACAATCATCTTTACTTCCTCGTACAATAACAATATTTTTTAACTCAAACAAAGCGGATTTTCTTTCTGATAAAAAAGTTAGGCAGGCTCTTAATTTGTCTATAAATAAAAAAGATGTTCTAGATAGAGTTTTAAACGGATACGGCAAAATAATAGACAGCCCTTACCCTTTTGATGATGAATCAGAATCTAGTGAATACAATATAGAGGAAGCCAAAAAACTACTATCTTCTAGTAAATATTTAAAAAATGGATCAACAACCCTTACTTTTAATTTAGCAACAGCGAACACAGAAGAAATGAAAAAGGTTGCCGAAATAATAAAAGAAGACTGGTCAAAAATAGGCGTTAATGTTAATATATCTATTTATGAATTCTCTGATTTAAATCAATCAGTAATAAAAGAAAGAGATTTTCAAGCTTTACTTTTTGGAACAATAACAGAATCACCATCTGACCTATATGCTTTCTGGCATTCAAGTCAAAGAAATTATCCTGGACTAAATATTTCAAATTACGTAAGCAATAAATTAGACAAACAGCTCGAAACATTAAGAGAGAGTGGTGATGAACTAGATAGAATTAATGCATACGAATTAGTTAAAAAAGAATTCAAAGATGAAATACCTGGAATATTTCTCTTTGCGCCATCTCTTATATACGTAACAAATGATAAGGTTAAAACTAACCTACCTTATTTTGGATTAAATAATTCATCCAGATTTACATTAATAGAATCTTGGTACAAAAACACAGAAAAAGTTTGGCCAAAAACATACTATAAACCACTAATAGTAAAATTGGAATCCTTTATTAAATAACATTAAAAACATGACACAATTACAACAACCAGAAAATACAAATAACCAAACACCAAGGGAAGAATCTCCTCGTGGTGAATATAGAAGACCGAACTATCCATCAAACAATAGACATCACTCAAATGACGGAAGAAGAAGCCAAAGACCACAAAGACAAGTTGCTGGTCCTAGGTTCGACACAACTATTTCTTTAAAAAGAGAAACTGATCACATACCACCTTTAAAGGATGGAGATATTCGTATTGTACATTTAGGTGGGGTTGAAGAAATCGGTAGAAACATGAGTATGGTTGAATATAAAGATACAATAGTAATTGTTGATTGTGGTGTACAATTTACAGAAACCCACACGCCTGGTATTGATTTTATTTTACCAAACACAAAATACCTAGAAGAAAACAGGCACAAAATAAAGGGGGTTTTAATAACACACGGACACCTAGACCACATAGGTGCTATACCTTACATCATGCCAAGAATAGGTAACCCTCAATTATTTGCTAGACTTTTTACATCTTTAATGATTAAAAAACGTCAAGAAGAATTCCCTCATCTGCAACCATTAACTATTAATGTTATAGAAAAAGGAGATTCAGTTACACTTGGTGATTTAAAAGTAAAATTCTTTGCGGTAACTCATGCTATACCAGATTCAATGGGAATAATTATAGAAACACCTTATGGTGATATTGTTCATACTGGCGACATAAGACTAGACCATGATAATGGTATACCCACAGATGACGAAGAAGAGAGATACAAGGTTTTTGAAAACAGAAAAACTTTGTTACTTATGACCGACTCAACGAATTGTGAAAACCCAGGTTTTTCTATCTCTGATCGTGTTATTTATAAAAACATAGATGATGTTATTCGTGAGACACCTGGCAGATTGATAGTTAGTACTTTTGCTTCACAAGTAGAAAGAATGCTCTTTATGCTAGAAACAGCAGAGAGATACGGTAAAAAAGTTGTAGTTGAGGGTCGTAGTATGAAAACAAACGTAGAGGTTGCAAAACTAGCCGACATGTTAAAAATAAGACCAGAAACACTTATACCTATTGAGGACATGGTTAGATACCCCGAAAACAAACTTTTAGTACTTGCAACAGGTGCTCAAGGAGAAGAGTTTGCTGCTTTAGGTAGAATAGCTAACAAAACTCATAAATTTATAAAATTAACAAAGAGAGATACAATCTTAATGTCTTCCTCTGTTGTACCAGGAAACGAAAGAGCTGTTCAAAACCTAAAAGATAAACTATCAAGACAAGGTGCTCACTTAATACATTACAAAACATCAGACGTACACTCTTCTGGACACGCAAACGGAGAGGAACTAGCTTGGATACACAGAAAAATACATCCTAAATTTTTCGTACCAGTACACGGATACCACTATATGTTGCGTGTGCATGCAGACATAGAACGTAAATTAGGTATGATGGAAGAAAATATAATTATCCCTGACAATGGAATGATTATAGAAATACAAAACAATGGAGAAAAAATTGTTGCACTTAAAGAAAAAGCTCCTTCTGAGATGATCGTTGTTGATGGTACATCTGTTGGTAAAATACAAGATGTTGTTATGCGTGACAGACAAATGTTAGCTGAAGACGGAATGTTTGTTGTAATTGGTGTCATAGACTCACATACACACACACTTAAAAAATCTCCTGACTTAATTTCTCGTGGATTTGTTTATTTAAAAGAATCACAAGACCTTTTGTATCAAACAAGACTATTAACCAAAAAAATAATAGAGGATTCTCTTGCTCGTGGAGGTTATACTAATCTTGATCAACTAAAACAAGATGTAGCTGAAACAACAACCAAATTCTTATTACAAAAAACAGCTAAGAGACCCGTTATTATCCCAGTAATAATTTCTGTTTAAAAGAACCACAATTAACGAACACCGATAATCTAAATATTTTCTACTGCTTTGTTTGTGGGTTTATAAAAATAACACTTTAATTAGTGTTATTTTTCTTTCCACACAAAATCATAAAATAAACGTATTATTTTGTTATACTGTAATGTAATATTATATGCATAATTTAACAAGACATAGATTATTACTTGCGGTTTTTGTGATGACCATACTGTATGCTTTTCATTACGGTATTCCACTTTACGCTTCATCTTCTTTTTTGCATCAATTTTTTGGATCATCAAAAATTAGTGCTATTTATATGGTGGGCAGTATAATAACACTTTTATTTTCTATACACTTTACAAAATACCTTCACAGATTTCATACTTATAATTTTACATTTGCTGTTGTCTTAGCAGAAATATTAACAACTTTAGCTTTTTCTTTAACAAAAAACCCCTACGTTATTTTGTTTTTCTTCACTATTCATTTTTGTTTATCTACCCTTATATACATAATAATAAGCATGCTCGTAGAGAACTTAACACCAAATAATGAGACTGGTATGATACGTGGTATTTTTTTGACATTGCTTAGCTTAGGAATATTAATATCACCTTTTGTTGGGGCAGGCTTACTTTCTTATGGTGGATACACCAGTCTTTATATAGTTTCTGCTTTTGCACTTTTTCCTTTCTTTTATTTTCTTAAAAAATATTTCAAACATGTTCCAGACCCAACATATAGAAGTCTAGACATGGTGCAAGCCGGCAAAAAAGCATTCGCTAATATTAACTTACGTGGAGCGTTAATGTCTATATTACTTTTAGAATGTTTTTACGCGGTGATGGTTATATATTCTCCGCTTTATTTACAATCTATAGGTATTTCTCTCACCACTTACTTATCAGTTATTTTACCAATAGCACTTATTCCTTTTGTGATTATGCCATATGAGCTCGGCATACTTGCTGATAATAAATTAGGAGAAAAGGAATTACTCATACTTGGTTTAATTATCATGGCAATAACCACCTTATCTATCGTAGTAATAAACACCACAAACACAATAGTTTGGGCTGGGATAATGATAGCTTCTAGGGTTGGGGCATCCTGCGTTGAAACCATGGCCTTTACTTATTATTTTAAAAAAGTAACAAGTAGAGATGCTTCCCTTGTTGCTTTAATAAGTAATATGAAAAGTCTAGCAACAATAATTGTTGGTTTTGTTGGTGTTATTATGGCTCCACTTATGGTAAATTACCCTGGTATTATTTTTATAATTTTAGGTTTGGCACTTTTATTTGGTGTCACTTATGTAATACCAATTAAAGATACAAAATAAAAAAATTTATGAAATTAACGAACTTCTTTGTTAAAATTTTCTGTTTTTCATTCAATGTACATCTAAGTACATCTCAATTAAAACATCAATTTTACCTCGAATTTCATCCAATTTAATAAATTTTTGAAATCAATAAACATTTTATGAAAAACATACACGTTACAACAAAAGAACCAATTCGCATAAACAAATTTCTCGGTGAGCAAGGTGTTTATTCTCGTAGGCACGTAGATAAATTACTTATTGAAAACAAAATAAAAGTTAATAACAAACTGGCTACACTTGGACAAAAAGTAAAAAATAAAGACGTAATAGAAATAAATGTTTCTTCCAATAAAAAACTTGTTTATGCTTTATATAATAAACCAAGAGGAGAAGTTACTGGGAAAATAGAATTACTCCCAGGATGTGATCCTGTTGGAAGACTAGACAAAGAAAGTGAAGGCCTACTCTTATACACTAATGACTACCGTGTTGTTGATGCACTACTTAATCCAAAAAATAAAAGAGAGAAGGAATACGAAGTTATTGTAAGAGAAAAAGCTACACCAAGAGTTGAAACTATTTTAAAGAAAGGGATAAAAACCCAAGAAGCAGAATACGAACCTGTTAAATCTGTAAAAATTTATAATGACGGAAGAAATATAAGAATTATAATAACGGAAGGCAAAAAACATGAAATAAGAAGAATGTTGAATGCTCTTAACCTGACAATTGTTTCACTAAAAAGAGTGCGTATTATGTCTTTTGTTTTAAGAGGAATAAAAGAAAAAACCGCCCATCATTTGTCAGAAGTACAACAAATGAAGTTACTAGAAGATTTAGAAATAAAGTAAATACACAAATAAATAAATTACTAATTTTAAATTTCTAATTTATAATCAATTTTTAATATTTAAATATTAAAAATTGATTAGGAATTGATAATTAGAAATTAAAAATTATTAATATAAAAAATATCTTACTTATTGGTATCAGGTCACACAACTAACAAATTTACACTTTGTTACTAAAAAGCAAATATGTGAATAACTATTCAATTTTTACTTGAGTATAATGTATTATGTTGCTAAAATGTTATTAGACAGTTGTTTCATTATCAGCTTTAATCAGAAAGAAAGAATGTCAAAAACGACAATACTTGAAGTCTACAAAGACAAGAAAGGTTTATATCAATTTAAGTTAGTTTCAAAAACTGGTGCCACAGTTTTCTTAAGCGAAAAGTTTGAGAAGAAAGCACAAGTTATGGGCACGGTTAAGAGATTAGCTGAATGGGTATCCAAGGCCACTCTTGTTGATGCCGATAAAAAAGCAGATGCGGCTTCAAAGACAACTGCGAAGCAACCCGTAAAAAAGGTAGCTCCGAAAGTGGAAGCGAAAGCGGCTACTAAAAAGCCAGCTTCAAAAAAAGTTGCTTAAAGCAGCCGGTAGAAGCAACCGCCCAAACGCATCAAGCAAAGACGTCACTTTTCTATTCGACTGGAAAAGTATGCAAATTTTAATAAAATAAAAAGAGCAGAGTAAAAATCATCACTTACCAGAGGGATGATTTTTACTTTTGTCTCTAAAATACTTCATCTACTTCGTTGCTTTATATTTTTTCTCTTGCGACGTATGTCTATATACGTCTTAATCGAAAAAACATAAACCGCCTCGTATCTAAAGCATTTTAAAAACAAAAAACCACTATATCTACCTTACTAGTGCTGTAACTTTATCATTCGGCTTACACACTTAAGTCACTTGAGATTAATTGATACCATTGCTGTCTCTGGCAAAACATTATCAAATTGTATTAAATTATAATTTTTATCCAGTTTATCTGACTTGATATAGTTAATTTTAAACTTAGTCTTGTCTTTCATAAACTCCGAAGTCCAATCAACAGAAAACACTGTGTTAGCCAAAACATCATAAGCTATTCGCATTATACGGTAATCAGATATATCCCACAGTTCTTCAGTTGTCGGCTCTTCTATTAGTATCACCTTAGAAACACCCTTACACCTTTCAATAAACTTTTCAAAACTTAAACCAAGATGATGATAAGAATATCTTCCGAGCAATATAATATCTGTTTCTTCATCAGATACTAGTGTTTTATAAAGGATTTCAGATTTGTTATCTACAATAACAAAAGCGTGATCATTAAAAAATGACGCCCCTCCTCTAAAATCACCAATATCGATACCCATCCATTCCACACCTAACTCCGGTAATTTTTTTAAAATTTCATCATTTAAAAGCTTCTCAAATAGACCCTCATCACCACACCCCAAACTAATCAAAGTAACCCTCCTGCCACCGATTCCTAATAATTGGTTACAGATTTCTAAAATACATGGACCCAATATTTTAGCATTCTGATCAAGAATTAAATTTTTTAAATCTATTCTGTCTTGTTCGTCGAGTTTAAAAGTTTTTAAAGAATCTATACAAACACTAATTATTTCTTCTGTGGATAAAATTTTGTCCCTGTCTATATTTAATGAATTTAAATATTTTTTAAGTATTGGAATACGCTTATCATTTACATTCCAATAATTTTCTGGAAAAAATAAACCCTTGTAATTCATAATAAATTAATTCTCTTTCTCTAAATTTTTAGAAAGATAGTCAACAATATTACACCCTGTGCTACTTATAGACAACATAAATCTTCCGCCTGAATGAAGTGATGGCTTTAAATCAACATTTACCACAACACATTTATTCTTATCCAAAAGAATATCTACACACACCGGTCCTTTGACTTGTAACACCCTAGCTACTTCTTTTGTAATATTTCTTATCTTTTCTTTTGTTTCCATATCTCCTCTTAAATACACCCTAACTATTGATTCTTTATTTGGAACCTCATGTTTTTTTAATAGAGTTTCAACTGTAAGTGGGGTATAGTACTCCTCTCCTCTGTAATCTGGCAAAACAGCTGTACTATAAGTAGTTAAAGACTTATAAGAAATAATATGCACATCATGACCACTGTTATGATAAGCACTCACAGACTTAATTAAATCTGCAAAACTTTTAACTAAAGTAGAGGACTTAAAAGATACATGATTAAGCGGACGAACAAGATATGGTGTATTTAACTTAACCCAAACATCTTTTATTTTTTTTATAAAATTATTATCATCAACCCTAACAACATAAGTTTCTGGTACAGCAATTCCAGACTGTCTCAATATTCTATACACACCTTCCCTATCTACATAAACAGGCATTGCATCTTCTTGTGACACAAGATTCTTAACCCCCATTCTGTCAGCTAATTGATGATGAACTTTATCATAATGATCAGTTGTATCTACGTAAGCATCTACATTAGAAAAAATGATATGCGGTTCAACCCTTATTCCATTTTTTATAAAATTACCCTCATCGTCTAAGTAAATATCAGTCACATTTACCCCTTCTTTTGTAAGCAAAGATATAATATGTTGTCCTTCCTTTATGGACTTTCCATGATTTTCATTTCCACCACGAAAAACAGCAATGTTTATATTTTTGCGAGGAATCTCATACATAAATTAATTATAACACAAGACAGTTTACCCTGTTAAATAGTTAGCATATTGTTAATCAACCTTGAATTACAAAACTCTCCTTACTGGCACATTTTTACAAAACGGCATAATTTTTTGCTAAAAATTTGCCTCACTCTCATGTCGTCATATTGCGAGAGTTTGTAAAAATATGCCATTCGTACTAGTTTCGTAATTCAAAATAATCAAGCTTTAATTTTTGGATGAAATTTAAGGTATCAAGCTTGATATGCCTCATATATTTTATACGAAGATATTTTTTATAAAAATTATTTTAGATGCGAGGCGAAAGTGGTTTTTATAAGGAGATGTATATAGACATACATCGACGAAATAAAAACCACTTGCAACAAAGCAGATGAAACGATTTTTCTAAAAAATTACCATTCGAGGGCGCCACCAGTTTTGTATTCGGTTACTCTGGTTTCAAAAAAATTCTTCTCCTTATTCAAATCAATAGCCTCACTCATCCAAGGAAATGGATTTTCTACATTAAATAATGGAGCTAGACCAACTCTCTCTAATCTTCTGTCTGCTATATGTTCTATATACTGCTTAAATCCATCTGCGTTCATCCCAAATATTCCTTTAGGAAATACCTCTTGGGCAAAAGTATATTCCAGCTTAGCAGCTTGTGCCATCAAATCCCTTATATGTTCCTGGAATTCTTTTGTCCATAATTCTGGCTGTTCTTCTTTGATTGTATTAATCATATTAATACCAAAATTAAGATGTTGTGATTCATCACGCATAATATATTGTATTTGTTCAGCTGATCCAGTTAATTTGTTCTGTCTCTGAAAACCAAACATCACCGCAAAAGAAGAATAAAAGAATACCCCCTCCATGATTAAAGAAAAGACACAGATATTTTCTAGGAACTTTTGGTCACTTTCAAATGTCCCAGTCTTAAAATTATCATCAAAAATCCCCTCATTGAAAGATAAAATAAAATTATCTTTATTATTTATCGCATCAACCTCACGATACATATTAAATATCTTGCTTTCATCTAATGCCAATGACTCGACAATGTATTGATAAGAATGCGTATGTATGGCCTCTTCATACGCTTGACGCAAAATATACATACGACATTCTGGTGATGTAACATGCTTATAAAAAGCAAGAGCAACATTATTCATTGCAAGAGAATCTGCTGTTGAGAAAAACCCAAGCACTGTCTGAAAAGCCTGTCTTTCGTCATCAGTTAAGACGTTACCAGCTTTCCATTGTTCAACATCTCTTTGCATAGATATTTCAGTTGGTAACCAATGATTAGCATTACCAACAAGATATGCATCCCAAGCAAATACGTGCTTCATTGGATATAACTGTATTACATCAGCATCACCTCCGTTTATAATCCTTCTCTTGTTTATGTCTACCTTTTCTGTTGTTTTCTTAATCATAATTTTGTTAATAGTTATTCGTTGATAGTTATTCGTTTTAAACAATTTTAATTTCTAATGCTTTAAAATTTAAATAATTACAAATTGATTTAAAATTAGAAATTAATAATTTAAAATTATTTTTACCCTTCACATCCTTCACAGGTATTACCTTCTGCCACATGAATTCTAATATTTGATTTTAGAACGTTTTCATTTTTTACGGGTGAAGGAATACCTTTACTCAAAGTAACGTTACTATCTATTTCTGTTTTTTCTACAATATCAACAGACGACGACATAGATGATGACACATTACTTACCTCAAACTTTCTTGTTTGTGTTGATTTATCTCCTACCGTTGACTTTTCAACCTGTGAAGCACCTAATGTTCTTAAATAGTAAGTAGTCTTGAGTCCCATTTGCCAAGCATAAGTGTATATGTCACTAATATCTTTTCCAGATGTTCCACGATAGAAAATATTTATAGATTGAGACTGGTCAACCCATTTACCGCGATACGCCGCGCCTTTTATAATCCATTTTGGATCTATTTCAAAAACCTCTTTATATTTATGTTTTAAATCATCTGGAACTTCTGCGATATTTTGTATACTTCCATCATTATATTTAATTTTGTTACAGATTTCCTGATTCCATAATTTTCTTTCTTTAAGATCATTAATCAAATTTTTATTTATAACAATAAAATCCCCAGCTAAGTTAGACTTAACATATAGATTTTTATAAATTGGCTCAACACTAGGTACACAACCAACAAGATTAGCAGTTGAGGCCGTAGGGGCGATAGCCATACAGTTAGAATTACGCATACCGTGTTGCTTAATATGGTTTCTTACCGACACCCAATCTAATTTACCAGATCTTATAACATCAATTGCTCTTCCTCTTTCTTCAACTAATAAATCGATAGTATCTTGTGGTAATAGACCCCTGTCCCATTTACTTCCCTTATAAGTACTATAAACACCTCTTTCTAGAGCAAGCTCGGATGATGACAAAATCGCATAATAAGAAACGATTTCCATACTTTCATCTGCAAATTTTATTTGTTCCTCAGAATCAAAAGGAATATTTAGAGCATACAAAGCATCTTGATATCCACGAACCCCTAGACCAACTGGTCTGTGTCGCTTATTAGCAACCTCCGCTTCTTTTACCGGATAATAATTAAGATCAATAACGTTATCAAGCATTCTCATACCAACACGCACCACACGACCAACCAATTCTTTGTCAAAAACTCCATTTACTACGAACTTAGCAAAGTTAAGTGAACCCAAATTACATACAGCAATTTCATCTTTGCTTGTGTTTAAGGTTATTTCAGTACACAAATTAGAATTATGAACCACACCTACATGATCTTGTGGACTTCTTATATTAGATGGATCTTTAAAAGTAACCCATGGGTGTCCAGTCTCATAAAGCATTGAGAGCATTTTCTTCCATAAGTCCACAGCTTTAACTCTTTTCCATAATTCTATCTCCCCTCTATCTGCTTTTGCTTCATATTCTGCGTATTTCTTTTCAAAAGCACGCCCATATAACTCATGTAACTCTGGAACCTCATTTGGGCTAAACAAAGTCCAATCACCATTTGACTCTACACGCTTCATAAACAAATCTGGTATCCAGTTCGCCGTGTTCAAATCATGAGTTCTTCTTCTTTCATCGCCTGTGTTTTTACGCAATTCCAAAAAATCAAAAATATCATAATGCCATGTTTCTAAGAAAACGCATTCATTGCCTCGACGCTTGCCAGATCTATTAATAGAAACAATTACATCGTTAGCAATTTTAAGAAACGGAATAATTCCTTGACTTGGAACTCTTGTACTTTTTATAAGTGAGCCAGTCGCGCGAATTGATGTCCAGTCAGTACCAAGACCACCAGACCACTTCATGAGTTGGGCATTGTCGCTATAAGTTTTAAATATTTGATGCAAATCATCATCAACGTGACTCAAAAAACAGGAACTCATTTGTGGTCTAGGCGTACCAGCCAAAAACATAGTTCTACCCCCTGGCGTGTAATACAAATTGGACAAAGCCCAATAAAATTCACCCACAATGTTTTCTCTCTTTTCTTTCTTTTCATTAAAAGTTGTACCTATCGCTGCACGCATCCACATCATTTGAGGTGTTTCTAAAGCAACCCTGGTTCTTTCATCCCTTAATAAGTATCTTTCAGATAAAGTCTGCATACCTAAATAATCAAACAAGAAATCTTTTTCTATATCCATCTTGTCTGCTAATTTATTCAAATCATATTCTAATATTTGCTTATCAAACAAACCACTTTCAACACCACTATTTATGTATTTTATAAAAGCTTGCTTATTTTGATATCTTAAATTATCAAAATCAACATGGTCTCTTCCTATCACCTCTTCATATATAGAAGAACGAAGAAGTCTCGCTCCAAGATAAGAATATTGGGGATCTCTTTCTATCAAAGACCTAACAACCATAATAATCGCCTTTTTAATATCTTTTGTTTCCATTCCTTCAAAAACCTCAACTTTTACTTGGTTTACAATCACATCAACAGATATATCATTTAGATCTTTAGTGTGATGATTGACATATCTTCTTACTTTCTCTGAAGAAAAAGGTTCAAAACCACCGCTTCTTTTTGCTACCAACAGTTCTTTTTTATCTATTTTTTCTACAACTTTTTCCTGTCGTATTTTTGTATGCTCGAAACGATATATGATATAAGCTTTAGCCACATCAAAGAAACCACTTAACATTATGTTCTTTTCTACTAGATCTTGTGTATGTTCCACTGTTGGAATATAATCAGACTTTATTAAAGCCTCAAGCTCTAATTCTTTAACAACCATTTCGGCTATATGTTTAGATATTGGAGCCTTTTCTTCATGTGTAACCTGAACAAAAGCTTTTTTAATAGCACTTTCTATTTTTGATACAGAAAAATTCACCAAATCACCATTTCTTTTTTTAATCGTTTTTAGCATACTTTTTAATTTTATAAACTGTTAATAACTTTCTAATAACCTGTTAATAGAAACCTATCTTAAGTGTACTTATAAAAAAATAAAGGGCACAATTTTTGTCCATCAAAGTGCTGTCAATAGAACGATTTGACTAAATGAAAGTAAGTGTTTTAATTAATCTTGTTTCTCAATCTTTTGTGGTAAGAAATAGCAAAACGATGAGCTTCACTATTAACTAAAAGTATTTCCTTTTTATGGTAATCCACATGTACTTTATTTCCTATAATGTCTTTTGGTTTGTGCCTGTCGTCTTTTACAACAGAAACACATGGTATAAGAACATTCATTTCAACTAGTATTTTATCTACTATTTTTTTATGTGTTTCTCCTCCATCAATAACTATTAAATCAGGATTTTTCCATTCAGTGTGTTTGAATCTTCTCCTTAAAATTTCAATTATTCCAGCATAGTCATCATTAATATTTTCAGTCAATTTAAACTTCTTATATTCACTTTTTATCTTTTCTTTTCCTTCTATCACAACCATAACTCCGACTCTATTTGTACCAGAAATATGTGCCACATCATACCCTTCTATACGAAAATTTTTGTCTTTAAAAGACATGATTTCTTCTTGTTTTATAAGAGATGTGTCTTTTATATGTGACAAAGAATACAATGTGTTTCTTATAATAACAGCTCTCTCGAAGTCTTCTTTTTTTGCACAAACCTTCATTTCTTTTTCTAAAGATTTTCTTATATCTTCTTTTTTGCCACTAAGCAATCTTTTAATATTTGAAATATTTTTATCATAACTTTCTTTTGAAATATCACCGACACACACGCCTGGACACAACTTTATTTGAGCATTAAAACAATGTCTAACCTGCCCAATTTCACACTTATCTCTATAAGGAAACATTTTCCTTATAATATTCATAGCCTCCTTAATTTGACTCATAGACGGAAAAGGCCCATATACAGCACTTACATCTTTTTTTGAAAAAGTTTTTTCAAAGTCTCTAATTCTCATTATCAAAACCCTTGGAAACTCTTCTTTTGTAACAACAACACAAGCAAAACTTTTATTATCTTTTTCTTTTGCATTATATTGAGGGTTGTATTTTTTAATAAGCCTACTTTCAAGCAACAGTGCCTCTAGAACACTTTCCGTTTCGATAAAAGTTACCTTTTCTGCGACCGTAAGCATACTAACCAAACGTAATCCCCTGGTATTTATTAAATCCTTAGAAAAGTAACTCTCAACCCTATCCTTAAGAGAAGTCGCCTTACCTATATACAAAATACTGTCATCTTTATCACGAAAAAAATAAACCCCAGGATTCTCTGGTAACTTAAAGTTTTTTAGATCTTGCTTTTTCATTCAATATATTGTATAGTAAATACTTACCTTTGCAAGTTTTGACCGAGAATGGTCAAGATAAGCTTGGGGACAATTTTGTTCATTTTAACACAAAAGGAGTTGGCTAAATGCCAGACGAAATACAAGCAATGATTGACTACTCAGGTGCACTTGGTGCATTTCTGAGTGTTTCTGAGATTCATTTCCATGACCCAGAAAATATGGGAAATGGAAACTTGGTCGACGAAAGCCTTCTTCTTGAAGAAGGACACGAGTGATGTGCGATCAAAAATGTGCGGAGTGCTGTGAGCCAGACCATTTACCACTTGACAGTATCTTTAGATTGTCAGAAGCGGGGTACACGGAAGCATCTGTTTTACCGGCGTGTCATCCACTTGCAAAAAATGGAAGATTCACAAAAATAGATGACACTGGTTTGACTTACACCCTAGTAACAAACCCTGGTATTCCAGTACCAGAAAACATAACACCGAGATCCAAAACACAAATAGACAATCGCCTGAGGTGACAAAAATATTCCAAACCGACCACTTGTGGTCGGTTTTTTACTTACTTTATTTTATTTTTTTCTTTTTAATACTTTCTTTAAATATTGTCCTGTATAAGAATTAACATTTGTCGCAACTTGTTCTGGGGTTCCTGTGGCAATAATCTTACCACCGCCTACACCACCTTCTGGACCAATATCAATAATATGATCAGCATTTTTAACAATATCCAAATTATGCTCAATAAGTACAACAGTATTCCCCTTATCAACTAATTTATTCAAAATATCAATTAACTTTGCAATATCTTCATAGTGAAGACCGATTGAAGGTTCATCTAATAAATAAATCGTTTTCTCAACATGAGGACGGTATAATTCAGAAGAAATTTTTACACGCTGAGCTTCACCGCCAGATAATGTTGTAGCTGATTGCCCAAGCTCAAGATAATCCAAACCAACATCACTTAAAGTCTTAATTCTGTCATGTATACTTGGTATATCTTGGAAAAAAGTCAGAGCTTCTTCTACTGTCATCTTCAAAATATCATAAATGTTTTTACCTTTCCATTTTACTTCAAGGGTTTCCTTCATGAATCTCTTTCCTTGGCATACGTCGCATTCTACATATACTGTTGGCAAAAAATGCATCTCAACTGCAATTTCTCCATTTCCTTGACACGCTTCACATCTACCGCCTTTTACATTAAAAGAAAACCTTGAGGCCTTCCAACCACGGATACGAGCCTCTTCGGTCTCGCAAAATAAATCTCTTATATGTGTCCATGCGCCTGTGTATGTTGCGGGGTTTGATCTCGGGGTTCTACCTATTGGTGACTGGTCGATCAAAACTACACGCGACAAATATTCTGTGCCGGTTATATTTTCACAGTTAAATATTTTTGCTGTTCTGTGTTTTCTTTCAAGTCTCGCATTTAAATTACGGTAAAGAATCTCATACATAAAAGAACTTTTACCAGATCCAGATACACCAGTTATAACATTTAATCTACCGAGTGGTAAATTAGCATTCATATTTTTAATGTTAAAAATATTTCCATTTGTTATGCGAATTGTTCCTTTATCAGTACTTCTTCTTGGTGGTACAGAGATTTCTCTTTCCCCTCTTAAATAATCAAGTGTAATACTACCTGATTTATTTCTTGGGGAAGTCAATAATTCTTCTAAATATCCAGACACAACAACCTCTCCACCATGAACACCAGCCTTAGGCCCAATATCAACTATATAATCAGAAGCATAGATAGTATCTTCGTCATGCTCAACAATAATAATCGTATTACCAATATCCCTTAAATGAACAAGAGTTTGTATTAATCTTTCATTGTCCCTTTGATGTAGGCCTATTGTTGGTTCATCAAGCACATAAAGAGCCCCAACAAGTTTTGAACCAAGCTGAGAAGCAAGTCTAATACGTTGAGCTTCACCACCAGATAATGTGTCTGCTTTTCGGTTTAAAGAAAGATAATCTAAACCAACATTTAACATAAATTCAAGCCTTGATTCTATTTCTTTAATGACCACTTCTGCTATTTCTTTTTCTTTCTTGGTAAGAGGAAGATCTTCAAAATATTTTTTTGCATCTCTTATTGATAAAGAAGTAATATCAACAATATTTATTTTTTCTTTATCGTCCAAATAGACAGCTAGTGCCTCTTTTCTTAATCTTTTACCACCACAATCTTCACATTCATCTAAGCCGCCAAAATATTTGGTACCAAGACCGTTACAAGTAACACAGGCACCATACGGTGAATTAAAAGAAAATAATCTTGGTTCTATTTCTGGAAAAGAAAAACCACAACTAGCGCAAGAGAATTTGTTACTCATAATGTTTTTCTCTCCGAGTATAGAAACCTCAAGCAATCCACCTGATTCATTCACTGCCCTTTCTATGGCCTCTGACAATCTGGTTAATGCATCTTTTTCAGTTTTTTTGTTTTTAAATTCATCGATAGATATATGATCGACAATTACAGATATTTCATGCTTTTTATTTTTTGATAAAACAATTTGTTCTCTTAAACTTTTAATTTCACCGTCGATTATCGCCTTGGTGTAGCCTCTACCTAACATGTCATATAACATTTGATAATATTCACCTTTTCTACCACGAACAATCGGAGACAATATATAAACATCTTCGTTAGAAAATGGTACCCCCATTATTTCTTTTTTAATTTTCTTATAATCAATAGCTTTTATTTTATCTAAAATAAAATGCATAATCTCTTCATTGGAAAGTTTTTGTATTTTTGCACCACACTCAACACAATACGGTTTACCGATACGAGCATATAAAACACGTAAATAATCATATATTTCTGTTATTGTAGCTACGGTTGAACGAGGGTTTCTGCCGGCTGATTTTTGATCAATGGATATAGCTGGAGATAGCCCGACAATTTCATCCACGTCTGGTTTTTGCATTTGATTTAAAAACTGCCTAGCATAAGCAGATAATGATTCAACATATCTACGTTGTCCTTCAGCAAAAATAGTGTCAAAAGCAAGAGAGGATTTTCCTGAACCAGAAAGACCCGTAAACACAATCATTTTGTGTCTAGGCATTTCTACGGTAATGTTTTTCAAATTATGAGTCCTTGCTCCACGAACTATAATAGAATCTACATGTTCTATTTTTTTAATATCTTTTTTCATCTTAAATAGTAATTATACAACTTATGGTAGCCAATAGCCAATAGCCAATAGCCAATAGCCAATAGCCAATAGCCAATAGCGGGGATTATAAAACAGGAAACCTGCTTCGCAAGTTTCCTGTTTTACTAAACCCCTATACCCTATTGGCTAATCACCAACAAAACTATTCTGCGCTAAATGAGTTTACCAACTTATCAGCCTCAACTGACCAAACTTTTTTACTTTCAATTGCCACAATCCATTCACCGTTCTTAAGAGAAGCAATATGCCAATTACTTCCTGAAGTTTCTGCCATTTGCCATTCATAATTACCCATAGTTGTGGTTCCTGTTTCTTCAACAACAGAAACATGAGGGGCGATTATCTCAGAAACATATTCTCTTGGTGTAAGTCCACGACCTCCTTCATATGTAAAATAAACAGTTACACGTGTTGATGTTGCGTCTGATATTTTAATTAAATTACCATCTGAAGAAGCAGTACTCGTTGCATAATCTGGAATATCAAAAACATAAGAAAGCTCATTTGAACCTTCAAACTCGCGTGTTACCTTTCCTGAAATCGTTAGCATTTTTTGAGGAACATCTTTTACATTTAAAACTTTTGTTTTATTTCCAGAAAATTTATAACCAACAAAAACTAATCCGACAATTAAAATCAAAGCTACGATAATAAATACAAAAAAATTTCTTTTTGAACTATCTTCTAGAACTTGATTAACATCATTTACCACATTACCAACACCTCCTTGAGTACTGTTTTGACTGCTCATATTATTTATAATTATTTATTTTTATATGCCGTTATTATACGCCTTTACAGAAAACCTTGCAAAAACACATAAAAGACACACTGTAAATACTTTACAAAATGAAATACTTATTATTTTTAATCTATCTGTTCTAATTTTTCTTCTATCTCTTTTTCTGTAATATCAAGTCTTTTCTTAAACTTACGAAGTATAGTATTTTCTTCTTTTGTTAAAGCGCGTTTCTTTTCCGCTTTTACAAGTATAGTATGGAATTCTTCTGTGTCCCTACGCAAAGCCTGAACATTTGACTTAAGGGTAACTTCTGCATCATGTATAGTTCGGTGCACCTTCTTACGAAATCTTCTAAACTGAACAAGTCCATACCAAAGTGTCATAACTATTGAAATAGCAGAAATTATAATCAAGAGTATAAGCGTTAACCAATTAATAATAAACATTCCAATCTGTATATATGTTTTCTTTTCTATCAAAATAGCTTTTGAGGCTGTATACTCGCTTGTCGCGCCCCTAGAATCATTTACTCTCGCCTTTAGCTCATATGCACCGTAGTCTAATTTTTTACTCCAAAGCATTGTAAAATTACCATCTACATCTGACTTAACTGAATCAGTTAATCTAATCCCATCACTGTTCATATAAACAATTTCAACATTACTATTTGGATAAGTATTTCCTATTATTTTAAGAACATCTCCTTGTTCTGCCTTTTTTGTATAATCAGTAATTATTGGAGGATCAATGGCTACGATAGAAAAATCAATACTTTGAGTAATTGTATTCCCTGCTTTATCAAATACAGCAACAGAGGCTGTCTTTAGACCGGCAGATAAAGTTGGAACTTTATAATTTACAAAATCTTCTACTTTTACAACTTCACTTGGGTTATTGTTTATTTTTACAGTTGCATGATCTATTCCAGACAATTCATCCTTTGTATCTATAATAAGTAGAGGTCTCGGGTCGTATGACTCATTACCGTTTGGTAAAGATATTTTTAAGTAATCTGGTGCGGTACCATCAATTTGAAATTTATAATGAGAAACCTTACCCCATCCATTTTTATTTTTGAACTGTACATGCATGTAATAGACACCATCTTTATCAACTGTAAAATTTCTTCCTGTTACAGGTGGTTCATAGGTTTTTGTTGGTAAAGAATCTGGTTTTTCTCCATACAAAGTTCTAACGGCTGTAACCCCTTCTGGTATTTCCCAACTAAATTCAACTTCTTTTGATTTATACCAAGCGTTACTATCTGGATTAGTTACAGAAACTATTTTAGGAGTTATATCAATATTTGTATTTACTTTTACCTCTTCTTTTGGTTTCTCTTCTACAATAATTACTTCTTTTGGTTCAGATATTTCTGCTTTTAAATTATAAGCTCCGCCATTTAATTGATCTAAAATATTAGTAGCTTCTCCATCATTTGCCAAAACAGAGCCAGATGTAAAAGCAATAGGAGCATTACCTGATTTTTTAACTAAAAAAGTTACAGACAATATCTTACCTCTTGCACCAGAAAAACCAGGATTAAGTATAACCCCATCAAACTTAACAGTTCCTTCATTATTTGAATATCCCGGCTCTTCTGCCCAAAGTTTTATAATCGATCCACTTTTAGATAAAGATTGTACTTGTAGTAAATCCTTTGGATAAGAAAGAACCCCTGAAACAGCATTTATAGCTTGAGAGTTGTTGGTTACATAAAAATCAACAATAAAAGTTTTACCGACATTGTAAGAACCAACATCTGGAACAACTGCAATATTTGTCGCATAAGAAAAAGAGGACTGCAACAAAAAATAAACAAAAACAAAAAATATTTTCTTTTTAGAATTTAAAAAAACTTGCATCTATTACTATAAAGTATACTTTATATTTACAAATATTAATTTAAGTTTTCAACAGATTGTAAAGAAAGTTTCAAGTTTTTAGTTTTAGGTTTTAAGTAAATACAAATACAGCAACCGAAGGTTGCTGTATTTTATTAAAACTTGAAACCAATCTAAAAATTAGCCGTGCCCACGTAAATTAAACTAGTAGTATAAACACCTGCCGCTTGAAGTGCTGTAATGTTTGCAATATAAGCTAAGTTATAAGTAGTTGTGTTAGTTGGAACATTACCATAAGCAAGGGTTTGAGCAGAAGAAGTTGATGTGTTGAAACCGTATTGGTTTACTGTAGAGTAAGGAGAAGCTACGGTGCCACCTGTGCCACCTGATACTGCGGCTGCTATACCGAACTGAGAAGATCCAGGGTTTGATGCAGCTGCTGTTCCACCAATTGCTGTGATTGTATCATTTACATTTTGTTGAGATCTCATGGTATCACCTTGTATTGTAATTATGTAACCATAAGGTGCATTTGTACCTACTTGTAAGTTATGAGCTGTGGTTGATGCGGTGTCACCGGCTGTATTTGTTGAGGAAGCATATTTTGCTCCACCCGAAGAAAGAATTCCGAAATAAACTGTTGTGGTTGATATTGAGAAAGAAATAGATTGTGCAACAGTACCAGAAACATCTACTGTATCATTAGGTATTATATTAACCGAGAATTGTCCGTTATCTGACATATTCCCCCCAATCGTCGGTGTATAAGACCCAGCAGCAGGGTTTGTAATCTGTTGTGTACCTTGTATAGATGAAGTAGCATTAGTACCTATTTTAATAATAACTACTTGACCTGGTGT
>JACCDG010382702.1_pt1 | contig 29240 bp, 15 predicted proteins | sample 7442471 | NCBI WGS metagenome assembly JACCDG01 (sample SAMN15323444, study PRJNA562643) | freshwater metagenome | isolation source: river surface water | place: USA:Blue River Watershed | collected 2017-08-17 | reverse complement strand
CGATGCGGGAATCCAAAAGGACGGCTGCTCTCGCGCCGGCACCCAAACACGATTATTATTTGATCAACTGCGTGAAACAGCAGCCATTCCCGTAACCGCCTGCGTAACCGTAACCGGATTTAATTTTAAAATATCTTAAACAGAATCTTATAGCCTAACTTTTATTCCACCGCCAAGAATCATCAGATAGACAAAAGCAAACTCAAAGAGCAAATAGGTAAAAAAAACTATATTTGAATAGATCGTTGCATAAAACGCATATGTATTTATTATTTTACGATTTAAGTAATCAACTGAACTATGCTATAATTATTAGCAAAATATTAGATGATTTTACAACTATGTCAACTATTCCAACTAAGTTAACCACTAAAACATTTTTTACTTACTATATTTATCAAATAAATGATTCAAATTCATCTATTTCAAAATTAGATCGTTGCAATAGATTGGTAGTAAGAATTGCTCAAGTTATCTCTGCAATACTTACTATTGGCTTGTTACCGCTAGCATCTTATTACATATGGGGTCGTCATAAAGTAGTAGTAATTTCTTTAACTCCCCCTGCACCATCTCCTCTTATCACCCCTGCCCCAGATCAAGCAACAACTACCCTACCAGTTCCAAACCCACCTGCAACTCCTGTGTCAGGACTACCTCTTGCTGCGGTTGCCCCTGAAAGAGTTGCGCTTGTAGAGAGAAGACGCGCTTACTTTGAAGATCTAGCTATGCCATCTCCCCTTATTCCTAAAACAGATGAAGTGGTGGATGTTAAATTTCTTCAAATGTTACTGAATGACTTTGTTGGGGGCGATACGGGATCAGATCCGGATAGAGGGGTTGATTTCATTAAAGGGTATTTAAGCAGATACCTGGCGCTCTTTCCAGCTGATATACATGCGGCGGCAATTGCAAGAGATCTTAGCAATTATGTTTATAGGCCGGATGAAAAAGTTCCGCTAGATGATGTTGTATCCACACTTTTAGGAAGATTAGAAGAATCGGGATATGTTGCGATGGCAGGTGGCTATACGGATATGAGTGCCGGACACGCTTTATTCTATGAATTCATTCTTGAAACAGATCGCAAGGTGACCTTTAAATTCACAAATTCGGGAGATGGAGTCTGCTTTCATCCAAAGTTTAGATCAACAGGATCTGGAATAAATTTTTACAGAACATTGAGTTTATCAGGGGCTACAATTGAAGATTTACAAAAAAGCACATTTTTAAAACTCCTTATTAGCTTTAAACGAAAGCGGCCACCCATTAGAAAGCTGGATGGAACTCTAAACGCATTACGACCACAAATAAGTAGCGCAATAACACTCTACAAAGTCCTTTTATACAACTGGCCTGTTACATGCGATCTTAAGAGTGAAAATCCAGGTAGGGCGCAAAGGTCTGGCAGTTGCTCGTTACAAGGATTAATGAAGTGGATTAAAGGCCAGTGCGAGCGAAATCACCATCCGTGGATGACTTTATGGATTAAGCTATCAGCATTTTCTGACTATCTTGAAAATAGCGATGCTCACTCCTCTCAATTCATTAATGACGCCTTACGAAAAATGAGCACGCACATCGATAAAATGGATAAGGCAAGTCCCATTCCTCCTCAATTATTTGAGGCTTGGAAAGAAATTTATACGCGAGCTAAATTGGCAACACTTACAGCGCATACAGTTTCCAGCGCTGCAAGATCTGCTAGTGCCCTCTCATCTATTCCATATGGGCTAGGTTTAAATGTCTATGAAGTAGTTGTTCTTAAAGAAATAAAGCCACTTCCTCAAACATCTTTGAAGACAGGTTACGACTATTTTCACAGGTTTCCAGGTGAGGCCCCTTCCCTTACAGAACTACCCACACTTTCTAAACAAAAAATAGCAACGCCCTATTCTGAAATGGCCTATAGACTCAATTTTCTACGGCTTTTACCTGATTGCAACTCTACCAATTTAGTTGAACCAGACCATTTCACTGAATTAGGGGATTTGATAGAGCTATTTTTTTATACTGAAGAAGCCTTTCCTGAATTCCATATTCCTGATTCACATTTTGTTGATCTGTTTAACGGATGGATGACTCTCTATCTCAAAGCGCGCAGTGAAGGCTCTATTTCCAAAGCGGTATTTTTAGAATGGCTAGAAGGGGCTAACTTACTTCTAACAACTTATTCAACAGAATACATATTCGATTCACGAGAGGCTGTAGCCAGATGGAAAAAAATTAAAGCGGTTGTTTCCAGAGAACATGCCTCTCTACTTGCCGAATTAGGCGAAAGCTACAAGCCCCCTCCAAATTACTGGAGTGTTTATCATCGCCGCTTCAATTCAAACTTTGAATGGTTGCCTTTTGGTCAGAAATTTACAGAATACGCTCCTGGGAAAGTGAGCGCGCCACCTGTTGAAAAACTAGAAGATCTCCCTGCTATGGCAAAATTCCAAAGAGAGCTGATGCTGCAAGCAGCTTCACTTCCAAAACCTACATGCGAAGATAGTGAAATAAACGAGGAGAAAGATAATACACCCGAAGAATTATTTATCATACGAGCACACCACATCGAAGCCCGCTACAAAGAAGGTGAGTGGAGCAGATGCTGGTTTCTCGACACCCCTCTTAAAAGAGAAATAGCAAAATGTATCGACGCTTTTGGATGTAACCTTCCTGTAATCCCCCATTACGATCCATTAAAACGGGGAATGGCCGTTCTTTTCTCTGTAGCTGATCGCTTTCTTAATAAAACAACCTCTAGCTCATTTAACAATAGGAGTGAAAAAAGAAGTCTAGTTGTCTACTATCCTGAAATTTCTAAAATTGAGGATCGACATGAGGTGCATCACCCCTGCATCAATATTGTGGGCTTTTTTGGTACATCAAGACTATTAAAAGGAAGAGCCTTAGCCGAATACTGCATCCCTAAAAGTGGTACAATGCTTGCTCCCCTACGCGATTTAAATGATCGAGTCATGACTGTATATTTAGAAGAGAGAAGACATTTCCCATCCATGACTCTTCTGGAAGAAAAAGAATTGATGATTTTTGCTTTAAAAGAGGATCTCACTACGCTCCCTGAAGTTCTCTCTCTATTTAAAACGTGTCTAAATAAAATCTCCCTTCCTTTCTATCAAGGGGTATTAGAATACCTTCTCTTTAGCGAAAAAAGAATGGGCGTGACTCTCTCATTTTTTAAAAGTGGCGATCTAGTCATCCCTCTTCTGTTTCAGTTTATTGAAAAAGGGTATGATGAATTATTAAAACGGAGCCCTGCTACCCAAAGTGGAGCAGCAGCCCTATTTCATATCCACTTACGCCTATTTCAAATAGCCGTCCAAAACAAACAAGGTGATATAGACGGTCTGATCCGAGTTTGGGAACGCTTAATTGAGGCTGGTAGAATAAATCCAATTCTTGGAAATGCACTTGGAAAAGGAGTTCTAGCAGCCCTTTCATCCCTTGAATTCATAGCTTTGGATCTTGAAAAACATCCTAAAATCCTTGAGCTTCTCGTAACCACAGTACTTCAGTCGGCAATTCCCGGTGACTTTCCCCGGCGCCCATACTCAATCCTAAGTTTAGAGTACGGCTTTCAAGTGTTTAAATCGATGCTACGCAGATCTGCAAAACCTTTTGAAATTTTGGAAAGAGCCGCCTCTCAAATATTTGGAGAAGAAGAGGCAAAAGATTGTAAATGGGAGCTTGAAAAAGACAAACTTACACTAAAAACAATCTCTATTAACCTCAGTGACCAAACAATCGATGGAGGCGATGATTTCAGCATGCGTCTGATACCCAGAGATTTGCTGAGCGAGTCATTTGAAGAGCTATTTGGAGAGCGAAATTTTCTCTCCCATTTTAGAATGGAGGGAGCAACTAAAATTTATGCATTTAATTTTAGAGGAAATCCTTATGAATTACGCGATAAATCAATATATAAAAAATTTAACGGAATTTTTTATAAAAAAAGCTGTTTTCAAGGACTTCCAAGTGACCACTACTTTAGAAAAATGCATATTTTTTGGAAATTTGACAGTCAAATCATCATAGAAGATGAAACTACAGGCAAACCTGTTGCCATTGGAAGCAAAAGTGAAATCCACAGAATAGACGATCAGAACAATCTAACAAGCGATATTTTAGCCCTTTTTCATTACTCTGAGTTTTCATTTTTACACTCAGTTTTTAAAAGAGTGACAAGTCGAGGTAGTGTTCTTATATGGACAAATCCGGTCACAAATCAAATAACGCGAATTGATCTCCCCAATTTAAAACTCCATTTTTTTGTAGAAACAGAACCTGAGGAAAGAATCATCTCACAAGATTTTCCAGGGTTTTATGTCGCCCCTCATCAACATGTCACATTTTTAAACAATTTCTGCGGCGCTCTTATCCTTGAAAATAGCAAAGGTCAAAAAAAAGTGATTGTACCCACAGATCCCTTCTACCCGCCACAAAAATATCAACCTTATTCAGAAAGAGATCTTTTTCTTAATCTGAGTAATCTAAAAACCGAGTATCTTACATTCGACTTATCTTCTCCTACAACCTACCCAGAATTTTCACCAAAGCCTTCTAATCAAACCAAAATTATATGGCTTATTTCGCTATATCTACACACTCATGAATATAAGCGCGCTCTTGATCTTCTAACTGAAAGTACCCTTAGCACAAAAAGCTCTTTCTCAAAACTTGCTAAAACCATCTTAGAAAATAGCGTTTCTACTACAAAAAATGATATACATCCCCATGCCATTGCAATCAGAGTTAGACTCTATCTGTTGCTAGGCGATGCCTTTAAAAAGGATAATCAATATAATATTGAATATGATCTCTGTCTCTATGAAAATACTCTTCATTCAATGGGGCTATTTGCACTTTCAACAGCAGATCTCTTAACGCTTCGTGCTACAGTTAAACCCAATTTAGCCACTCCTTTTCCATCCGACCTAGGAGCAGATTGCTCATATGATACTCATGTTATACCTGATGAAATTCGAAAAGAGATTTTCAAAGCTTTCCAAAGTGGTGAACCTATTCCCATGCTTTCTTTATCTGCGCCAGGAGAAGATTTCATCCTCAATTTCTTAACATTTCATCAGATCATTGCAAGTGGGAATTTTGAAGAAATTCGCAAGCTTAAACCTCTTCTCTACCTTACCTATAATGATACGAATCCTCTCATTAAAACCTTAAGTAGAGTTTTGATAAAAAGTTTAGTCGATACTGGATCAACCATCCCTTTTGAAGAGATAGTACAGCTTTTTTCTGGGGAAGAAAATCACCTTTCTCAAAAATTTTCGAGTTACTTAAAAGATTTTGCACCGAACCTGTCTACATCTGATTGGCTTTCCCCCATTTCAAAAATGTATCATCCCCCTACTCATTATACTTGCCAAGGTGAAAAAACAGCTATTACTCCAAGAGATTATTTTCTTATCGATTCCTTTCGCCCCTTATTTCCTATCACACTCTCATTTACATCTACACCAATTGATTTTGGAGCTCTGGAGCAAGGGTTAACAAGCTTTGTACCCGTAAGTTTTGATGAAGATCGCAGGGCTATTGACGCCCTATCTAGTTTTGCAAAAGAAAGGCCATCTCTTTCTAGAATTAGAATCGGAGCTGAAAAACTACTTTCTGATTTAGATGCAAGTCCTACTACAAAAGAAGTAGTGACAGGTGAAATAGCCTCTACATTAGAAAGGTATGCAACGGAAATTGCAAAAAGAGAAACACTATTAAGTGCCATGGAAAGCAGCATTTTAAAAGAAGCAAATCACTTACATGAAGATAGACGGTTACACTTAGAATTTGGCCGGGATCTGAGATCTCCATTTGATATAGAAACTTTATTAATTGCTCTTGGCCGGGGCGATTTATCGATCATTCAAAATTGCAACCCCTCTTTAACTGAGGGTGAAATTAGTGAAATCATGCAGCGGGTATTTACTTATGCCCATTTAAAGGGAGATGTGCAGCAATTAAAAAGAGCGCATGAGTCTCTTCAAAAAGGCGCCTATGATGACTACCTAAGCCACGCCAGGGCGAAACGGTGTTATGCGCCTTCTGAATATCCAAAACTTCTTGTCTTTGAAGCTCTTTCGAATGTACTTCTTCGAGAAGAACAAAAACTTGCTCTTGTAGCCCTTACCGAAACAACTTCATGGACTTTGTTTGAAGCTCGAACAGGTTTTGGAAAATCTAAAGTTCTCCTTCCCCTTTGGCTCCTCCTAACTGCAAACGAGAGTCTTGCCATTTTTATTGCCCCTCAAACAATCTTTGATTCTCAAGAAGGGTACCTTCAATCTCTACTCAAAAAAGGATACCGCTTTTTTGGCGAGAGAATTGAATTCTCAAGAAGCTCTCCCTCAACAGAACTGGATATTCGCGAAATTGAGGGTAAATTACGTAGGGCAGAAGTCAATCGAAGACCCGTGTTTATGAGTGATCAGACAGCGCACAATTTGTTTGTCTTAAAAGCAAAGGAACTTGCAACAAGCGCCACAACTGATAATGGAGCCGCCATTGGAGCCTTTATTAGCCTTAAACAATATGTAAAAGAGAAAAAAGCCTTTATAGATGAGCCTCATAAAGTATTAGATGACGCATCTGAATTTAATTATTCCATTGGAATGCCAGTTACAGCAACTTCTGAACGAATCCTTTTAGAGATGCAAATCTATAAAGAACTAGTTTCCTGTACGCACGACCACTATCACCTTGAGTTTTGGGGTGAAAAAGACCTCCCTCCCTTAACTGACAAAATTTATCGCACGGATATTCTCCCTATGCTTTTAGATCGGCTTATTCAAACTGGGGCGCTTACTGCAAATTCGGTAGATATTGCATATCTACTTGGCGCTATGGATCTTGAGTCTCAAGAAAGGTATGAAGGAGAGCTTGCTACTAAGGGCGATGAGAACTCTCTTCTCATCCGAATTTTACACGATCAATTACATCACTTTCTCCCTCAAACCATTCAAAAAAACTCAAATGAACACTATGGCGTTGTTGATGTTGAATCTACTCGGATTGCTATTCCCCTTGAAGATGCGCGTAATCCCAAAGAAGGGAATGAATTTGTCTCTCTTGATCAAATGCTAAATTTTACCCTTCAAGCAAATTTAAAAATCCCATTTTCTTTTTCATTCATTGAATCGTATCTCCAAATGTTAGAGGCAGAAGCTACTGAAGAAGCAGATAAAAATGCAATTGCTTTAAACAAGACAAATGCCTACAGACAGTTTTGTCTGATCACAAGAACCATGACTCCACCCGCTCCTAATTTTGTTAGTCCAAAACCGCATGATATTGAACGGATTCATACTCACATAAATAGCAATCTTGAAGCTAAATTACAACTGATACGTCTTGAAATCCTTCCGCAAGTTCGTCATTTTCATGAAAAAGTCAGCAGTACACCGCATTTATTAATGAACTGCTTTGGCCAGGTTGTTGGCGCTTCCGGAACATTATCCATGGAACATTTTCCGCATCAGTTTGAAGTGATTGGAGATGAAAAAGCTGTTGCAAAAACACTTGCAACACTACTCAAAAGAAATGATCCAGTCTCAGAAATTGACTCCCTTGATCATCTTCATGAAATTTATCCGGATGCATCGGTAATCATAGAAGTTGGCGCAGCTCTTCGTCATTATCCAAGTCTAGAAGCCATTGCTTACGACCTTTTAGCGATGTACCCCAAATTTGGCGGGGTTGCCACATTTGATCAGCTTGGAAATCCAATTGTCCTTAAACAGGGTTCCAAGCAATTTATTGCTGAAGATTTTGCAGGAGTGCCAAGGGAAGCTTTATTTTGGATCTATGGACAAAAAGATATCACTGGTCGAGATGAAAAACTTCCAAAAGAGGCAGAGGCCATTGTCTTTGTCAATCAGCACACCACTCTAACCCAGCTTGTGCAAGGTGTGGGACGAATGCGCGGGATTCATACAGGGCAAATTGCAAAAATTGCCATCGATAAACAAAGTTCCGCGCGAATTAAAGATTCACTTGGTCTGCCACAAATTATGGAGCTCTCCTTAATCCATCTGATCCAATATTTTTCTGAAAAAGAAGATCTCAGTAGAGGTCTTGCTAATTTCCGCTCTCTTCCCCTTCAATTAAACGCGTTAGTCGAAGACTTTTTCTGGAAAGGTGCACTTAATGCACCCTTATTAAAAAGACCCCTTGAAATAACAAGAGCACTCCATGCTGCTCGCTCATATTTTTCAGAGTCAACAAAAGACGACCCTCTTTTACGTCAAAGTTTAACTCTAGAGCTAGTTGATAAAGAAGTTGCACTCAAACAAATAAAATCAGATTTTGATAGAAAAATTAAAGAAATAAAAACGCTTAGAGCTTGGACTCTCAGTTCTATTGATGAAACAGCAATGGAAACCGCTAGAAGTCATATAGAAACAAAAATGCGCTATCCCGAGAAAGTTCCGCTCCACCATGCAGCAAGCGGCACGCAAAGCACTGAAGTCACATCAGATCAAAGCGTTACACATCAAGTATCAGTGCTTGCTGACACCGCCGCAACAACTCAAGTAGAAACAGAGACAGAAACTGATACAATGAGCTTGCAACTTGCTTGGGCAAATACACTCAAAGGAAAATCGCCCGTACCTCACCTAGCCGAAATAGAACCTATTCCTATCGAAGAAATATTTTCCCATCCCCGACTAATAAAATTCCTCCCTCTCATCCACAGAGCCCCGCTCCACCTCTCCTTAAATTCTATCGTTACATTTTCTGGTGACTCCAAAAGCGCCCCCGGCTTTGTAAATGGATACATGAAACCACTTAACTATATAGCTAGACTCGAAGATGGCAGATTTGTCCTTATCGATACAGATGAGGCAAACACACTCCTAAAAGCACGTTCTGCCCCCCTTCTCTGGCTAATTGATGGGGGCCCACTCTTGCAAGCTGAAGGGACCGTTATTCCTATGGAATTATACTTTTGCGAAGTTCTCGCAAAACTGCTAAACGGCGATCTTAATTTTAATCGTCAGCAGGAGCAAATCTATACAGTCTGTTTTGTTCAAACAAATAAACCCCTTCTTGACGGGTTCATTCACGAAGTCTTAAAACCACTACACCCTCTCTTGAAAATTTGATTTTTCTTCAGCGAACAACTAAATCAAACACTGTTTTTACTGATAAAAATTAATTTAATCAGCAGATTAATGGTTTGAGTGCTAATTTTATTGACTAAAGTAGGTCACTATTTTATAATTGCAGGAAGAACTAAAGGTGTAGAGAACGTATGAAAATTAATTCTAGGATATTAAGTATTCCACCATTCATCTCCACTGCTTGGGAAAATGTTATTTCTCTTCAAGTTGAAGATGGTACTGGTAAATTGATTGTTTTTCTAAAAAACGGGGGCATTGTATCTATACCAGCTTTACCTGCTGAGATTATCAAAAGTACTTTCAATGCTCATGCAGATTATATTGAATCTTTGTCAAATCCTGCCCAACCATTGAAAAGTGGAACTGGATTGAGTTTTAATATGATGCCGAATGGAATGGCGCAAGAGATGCTTGGACCTGTTATGCAACACGATCCTAGTCAAAAAGAGAGTCCCGACTTACCTTCAGAAGTAATCAATAAAGTAGCAAGCGTTGCAAAAGCGTTAGCAGTTGATGTAGCCTCTTTTGCTATTCCCAATGATGAACCTCACTGCAACTGCCCTTACTGTCAAATCGCAAGAGCTATTCAGGGGAAATCTAATCCCAATAAAATTCCTGATGTTGATAACACTCTAAAAGAGACGGAATTCTTAGAAGGCAAGCTAGAGTTTCGCGAATGGGACATCAAGCAAGTAGGAAAAAAACTCTACGATGTAACTAATTCAAGCGATGCAGATGAGCATTTCCAGGTATTTCTTGGGAAACCTATTGGGTGTACATGTGGAAAACCAAACTGTGAGCACATCAAGGCCGTTCTTAAATCTTAGTATAAAGATTTAAGTTGCTAAGAAAAAGATAAATTCCTAAAATACGCTTTTTCATATCTGTATAGACGGAGAGGAGTTTTTGCTATGTTTTCAAAACGTTTAAGCTGTTGCTTATTTCTTCTTACAGTGGGCCATGTATCCGCTGAAGATAAGATTAACACAGGTGGTGTATCTGTTGCAAAAGAGCATCACGTGCCGCAAACAGCTCCTAGCAAACAAACCGCTATTAAGACAGCTGATCACTCCGAAGTTGATTCTAATTACAAAGCATTCACGGGAAAAATTGTTGGTGGCAATGTAAGAATGAGACTCAGTCCCGATGTAGACGCTCCGATTGTAAGAGAAGTTCTCAAAGGAGATTTAGTTGTAGTGCGCGGAGAGAAGGCAGATTTCTATTCAATTGAAGCGCCAAGCGACTTTAAAGTGTATATTTTTAGAAGCTTTGTTTTAGATAATGTTGTAGAAGGAAACAGAGTTCATGTAAGACTCTCCCCAGAACTGAATGCACCTGTTGTTGCGCTCATGAATTCTGGCGACAAAGTTAATGGCGTTATTAGCGAAAAAAACCACAAATGGCTAGAAATTTCCGTACCTAAAAATGTTCGCTTTTTCATTGCAAAAGAATACATTGAAAAAATTGGCGGCCCAGAACTCAAAGCCCTTCGCGACAAAAAACAAAATACAGTTCTCCAACTTATGGAATCAGCAGAACTCCTAAGTCAATCTGAAATGATGAAACCGTTTGAAGAAGTTGACTTTGAGCGCGTTTCTAGCTCCTTTACTACAATTACAAAAGAGTATAGCGACTTTCCTGAATACGCAGAAAAAGCTAGATCAAAACTCGCTCACCTACAAGAAATATATCTACAGAAAAAAATTGCTTATCTAGAAGCAAAAACTTCTAAAATGAGCAAAGAGCGCACATCACGAACTGACTATGTACCCGTTGCTGATATCAGCGAAGAGACACTCACACCAAGAGAGCGCATGAAAATCTGGGAGCGCGTAGAAGAATCTCTATTCCTTTCTTGGGGCGCAAGTCACCACAGAAAAACAATGGATGATTTCTACGAAGACCAAAAGCTTAAGACGGTTCGCATATCAGGCATTGTTGAAGCATACAATGATATCGTAAAAAACAAGCCCGGCAATTTCGTCCTCCGCGATAGAGACATGCCAAGAGCATACCTTTATAGCACATTCACTGACCTCCAAAACTACGTAGGCAAATACGTTACTCTAGTTGCTGTTCAAAGACCAAACAACAACTTCGCTTTCCCCGCCTACTTTGTCTTTGAAGCAGAGAAATAAGATCATTATAAAAACCACCTTATTAGTTTTTCTCACTAAGTTAAATCTAAGAAGGTGGCGATTTTTCCAATCTAGCTAATATTTTGGATTGAAACTTAGGCGCAGCATAGCCTAAACAATACCGTCGCTTACTTGCTGCCCTGTACCCCATATCTTCAGTTTGAAGATCATACGGAACAAATTTTAAAGCTTCAGGATTATTATCTATTGCAGTATCAATAATCACTGAATCTTTCAGAAGCTCCGGGTCAATATATTTTAGCGCTTTTCCATTAATACGGAGAATACTTAGAACAAAGTCTTTTTTATGCAGATCAAACGGAAGAAATTTTAATGCTTTTAGATTTTGAGAAATTGCAGTAATTACTACATGCTCATTTTCAAGAAAGGGACGGCTGATATGTTCTAATAATAATCCATCCCGAGCAAGCTCAGTTAAAATAATTTCCTCTGTCTGAAATTCCTTTGGCAAGATTTCTAGGATGCTAGGCTTAATTAGTCCATTATAATCAGCAATAGTGAAACAAGCAGCGAACATATTGTTAATTAATTTAATAGAATTAGTAAATCCCCTCTTATCAAAAAGTGTCGAAAATTCCAATTTCAATGAAGTCTCTTTCTGCACATCCTTTATAATAGTTAGATTTAATGCTGGACACATAATTTGTGCGAGTTGATCAATATATTTCCAACGATCATTTTCATTTCCACCAAATAACGAGCAAGTAATTTGAATTGTCTTGAGCACTCTATCATATTTTACAAGGAGTGTAGCACCATGATCTCTTAACGGAATTCCTAATTCAAAATTAATGAATTTCCCCTCAACAAAAATATCATTAAGTTTTCTAAATTCTGAATCTTCTTTTATAATTTCGTTTGCAAATGAGGCAAGATTGTCAGGCAATATTTCCTTTGTGAAGCCACATACAATTAATCTACGCGAAAGATCCTGTAACATTGTCTGATGGAGCAGGGTAAATTTATCCTCAAGACTTATTGCATGCACAATATCACTTATTGTAAAAGAACGAGCGACATTTTTAACATACTGAGCAAGAAGCTCTGAAACATCAAACCCAGGCGATATTTTCAATATTTCAGATGCATCCTCTTCTGAAATAGTTTCTAACGTTAAAGGAAGCCTGTAATCTGGTCGTATACTATCTCCATCTCGTCCCGCTAATTCACGTATACTCTCACTCATCATTCCATAAGGCCTAAGTAGTTGTAAAAAGTCCATTGCTTTAGCTTTATCTGAGACATAACTTTTTGATCCTGTACAAGATTTGATTATTTTGTCATAGCACTCGACAACCTGTTTAATCGACTGCGCAAGAATAAGTTTTCCATCAGAATTAGTTGATATAAATACTCTCTCAATACCATCATGGCAAAAACCAAGTTTTTCAATTCTTTTTGAAATTCTTTCTATATTTTTTTCTATATGCTTAGGATCTGACCACGCACTAATATTAACACTTTCCTCTAAGAGAAACTCCTGCAATTCATGTGCCTTCTTTAATGTAGGCCCTAAAGTTTCTTCAAGACTTGCAAAGCTTATAAAAAAGGAACTAATTTTTTCAATATCATGAGGATCTTCATCTAAGGCGAATTCCTCTAGTAAATAAGATATTGTAACATTCATAAACTCTGTAGCCGATCCTAAAGAATCTATTGATAGAAACAAGTCTCTAACACTTACTTTAAGTTCCTCTGAAATATCGTCAAGATGACTTATTACACTCATCCAAACTCCTTGCATTTTTTCATTTAAAATCAAATTTTTCATTTTGATAAATGGGATATTTTGAAGAGTCTCTTCACTATGCGGCTTTACTAATTCAAGACTCCCCTTTCTTTGACTGACAATATCACGAAGTGACCTAGAATAGGAAAAGCCACCGATGATTCCCTCTCCTGTTTGAAAAAGGCATGCTTCAACAAGCCTTACTGTGTAGAGCCTCCTTAAAGTTCTTGCTTCGCCAGATAGGGGATCTCTCTTCTTTATATCGAGGAGATTTTCAAGGACCATGATAAGCTCCATTCTACTTTTTGGAGTAATATCCACTTCTTGAATTTGACGGTAAATGCATTGAATTACTTGATTTAAAACAAGTTCCGCAACTTTAGGATCTTCTTCTGTTTTCATTTTCTCTAAGCACTCTCGCATCTGTTTTAATGTAGAAATTCGAGGCCCTACCTCTTCTCCCACATCCGCTTGTAATCTTGTAAGCTCTCTACGTATGAATCTTCCTCTCGAGGGTGAAGTTTCATGCATTTGCATATGCATCGCTTTTACTAAATTTGTTTCAATTAAGGAAAGTTGCATAGGCATCGGATGACAAAAATAGCCGAGATACTCTGCCCCAGATTTTGCAATCAAGCCTTGCTGCGGGTCTAAGGCGCAAGGAAACTCTATCTCGAACTTTTTATCTAGCTGTAGCACAGGCAGGCCAAGCGCGGTAAAAAACACAGCTTCGTGAGAGGTTTTAGGGGCATTTTCGTAAATAATAATTGCCTTTACTTCTCTTTGCGCATCTAATGAAAGTTTCTGATAGCGCTCCTTCGCTTCTGTAATTGTTCCGCACACCACAGCCTGATGTTTGTTTTCAATATTACGAACATAGCAGCCACCACTTACAATTGTTTCCCCTAAAAAATGCTCTCCTTCAACAATAACATAAGAAGGAGGCTTTTCAGGAGTTGCAATAACAAGCGGTCTATTTTGAACAGCTACAGGTATACCTCTTTCATCTGTAGTCACTTCAACATCCAATCTTTTTTCACCAAGAAAACTGACTAAACCTTTTGCAATGAGCTGTAAACGCTCTTCTTGATCCCCTGTTAATGCCGAATCTGTAACTTCCTTGCCCTTGCACGGAACAACTCTACATTCTATTGATCCAGAATCTGTACGTTCAGGTCTCATACGTGTCGTTTTTTTTCGGATAACATGGCGAATAGGCCCATGCGAAGCCATTGAAGTATCCGCTGGAACCGAAGCTGAAGTAATCCCTTCCGGATGACCAAGACCAGACGAAATCGTTATTCCATCTTCAGTAATCAGCATCACTGCCGAACTAGGCGTTTTACCACCAGCGCCAAGTCTTTCAGCGACTTCCTCTTGAATAAGAACGGGGACAAACGGGACTTTTGTTTTAACCGATTCATCCCCAAGAGCAATTCTTTGCGCAAATGACCCCTCACTAAAGTAGGAAGCAACAACCTTCCCTACATTTACGGAAACAGCACCTAATTCCTTCGGTGTAGACGAAATACTTAGATTACCACCCGGATTAGAAATTTTCCCATCTTCTTCCCCTGTGCTCCGGACAATCAAAAAATCAGACCCTCTAGATTCGATCCACTCTCTTAATCCCGGTACTTCTAGCGGATTCTCCTCGCTGCATGCACCCATAATCCCCGCTCGAATTCTTGCAAGCATTCCCTTCAATTCATCATCTAGAACACCCGAGGCGCTAAACGACTCTAAAAACCTACCATAATCTTCATGAAATTCTGGATATTTTTTTAAAATATGCTGCATAATAATATTGTGACTTAGAGGGTTAAATGGGGGCACTACAAACCCCAAAGCTTTAGCTAAGTGCTCTAATTGTACCAAATTGGCTGCTTTATAGCCAATTCCCCCATCTTTTCTTAAAGCAAGCTCATCTAGATCCACACGAATAATTGCTTTTGGCGCACTTATCGCCCCAAGGGCAACATCAGAAACCCTTAACTCTAGGCCTGTTAGATCAGGACTGCTTTGACCGCTAATTGACTCACTGCTCTCACTTCCAACACTTCTAGGACTTTCTCCCCCACCCGCGGGCTGCACCATAGACGACACGCTCCTGATATCAGGATCATGCATCCACCCCTATTATTTTCAATAATATTTAGGGGTCAAGCCATGGCTATTACCCATAAGTCCTATTAAAGCTTATACAGAGCAAGTCTTCAAGGCTTAACTCTTGTCAAATTTCATCAGCGCAGAGGCACTGATGAAATTTAACAATTTTGCTAATTGGAAAAGCCTTATGCAAAGAGTCTTCAGGGGACTTATGGATAATAGCATCCAATGCTAGGGCCCCAATCTTCTATTAAGGCTTAGTTGTTTGCGGGATCTCGGGGGATTTTCTCGACAAGGAGGGTGTCTTCGAGGGCAATGTCACCACTTGCGGCGCCAAATTCTTGGAGTTTACGAGCACTCACGAGGACCCGCTTTTCAAATGAACCCATAGCCTTATTGTAACTTTCAACGGAATTGGAGAGGGATTTACCTACCTGACTCCAATGTTTGGACATATCGCTCAGGCGTTTATAGAGCTCATGACCAACTTCGCTAATTTCTTTTGCATGTTTGGAAAAGGTGTCTTGTTTCCAGCCGTAGGAGATTGCCTTTAATAGACCAATTAGTGTTATAGGCGTCACAATGATAACACCTTGTGTTGCTGCAAGCTCAATAAGCGTTGGGTCACATTCGAGAGCTGCACTTAAGAAAACTTCAGTAGGCAAAAAGAGAATGACAAATTCGGGGGTTGGCTGAAACTGTTGCCAATAAGCTTTTTTGGAAAGGCTCTGAATATGTTGTCTTATATGTCTTGCGTGGTCCTTAAGTTTCTGTTCTTTTATCAGGGGATCCTCTGCGCCACTTGCCTCTAAAAATGCTTCGAAGGGGACCTTTGAATCGACAATCACTTGTTTATCACCAGGAAGCTTAATGATCATATCGGGGCGTACTATCTGATCATCCCCTCCTTTTACAGTTTGCTCAAAAAAATCGCATTGATTAACAAGTCCTGCTAGCTCAACAGCCCGTTTTAACTGTAGTTCGCCCCATAACCCCCTAATTTCAGGTTTCCTAAGAGCTTTAGCAAGATTAGCCGTTTCCTCCCGAATCCCCTTTAAAAGCTCCTTTTCTCCCCTGCGCTCCCTCTCAATAGCCCTCATATTGTCATCCAGCCTCAAAAGCGTCTCTTTGACAGGGTCTAGAATTTTAGACTCTCCTTCGGAGTGTAAAAATTTATTTTCACCCAAAAGCTCGGCCTCTCTAATTCTTGATTCCGTAAGCTCATTTTCAACCTTTTTCTTCTCCCAAAGCGTCCAAATCAATGGGATAGCCAGCAGCCAACCTAAATTAAAAAAATCCATATACACACCAATAATCCAATAATTTGGTATAATAGTAGCTATGAACGGTTTTCACTTAAATATCTATTTACTTTCATTTCTCTTACCATGGGGAGGAACTGCCTTTGCCGAATGGAAGGATGTCAGGGAGCCTGAGTTAAACGAATTAACAGAAAAATTTTTCTCGGTCGAAAAAGATCATTTTACCCTAAAGGAGCACTCCTCCCCAACTGATCTTGCTGAATCTGGTCAGGGTGACCCTGTTTTTATCGTTACAGACAAAAAAAACAGCCCCATCGGAGTTATTAAAACAATTTCTATAGAAGAATCGGATGGATTAAATAGTTATAAAGCAGAATTCACCGCATTAGATACTTTAAGTCACATTCCTTTTAAGACTTTTCATATCACAGAGCCAAAAGGAAGTGGTGAAATAGTTCTCGATGGTAAGAAAACAGGCCTTATAGCGGAAGAATTTGCGCCGGGCAACTCATTAAACTATTTTTTAAAAAAAATTGCGAATTCTAAGGGGAAAGAGCGAGAAGAGCTCATGAACCACCTATTAAGAGGTGTTGAAAAAACAGCTCTTGCAATGGCTGAGCTTCACAGGTACAAAACATTTGTAACGCCCGCGCACAATTATCTTATAAAATTTGATACAGATCGCCTTCCTGGACCATACGGTATCATTCACGGTGACACGCATCCGGGTAATATTTTTTATGATCCTAAAACAGATACTCTCTCATTTATTGATTTTGGCAGCACGCACTTAGAAAGGAAGGGAGCGCCCATCCTTCAAGATGTAGGAAATTTTCTCCTCACTTTAGAAATCTTTTCAGCTTATTATAAACTCTCCCCGTATGAAGCTGCTGATCTTGAAAACATCTTCATTACAACTTACAGATCACAAATACCCTATGCTACTGATAAGGCCATTGAATTTTACAAAAGATACTATATAAAGACTTTTCTAAATTCACCAAACTCTGATGCAGCTCAGTCTTCTCAGGCAAAATTTATTCAATCGTACTGTAATCAAATTGCCTAATTTTCTATAATAATGAGATGTCTAAAAAAACTGAATTTAAATACCTCCTTTTGTTAATAGTGATCTACATTGCAGCGTGCATTGAGACTGATATCTACTTGCCTGCATTTCCCGATATGATGCTCTTTTTTGCGGCGTCAGAAGGAGCAATTCAAAATTTACTGATTTGGAATTTTATCGGAATTTGCGTAGCAGGACCATTCTATGGACCAATTTCCGATGCTATTGGACGAAAAAAACCCCTCTTTATTGCGCTCGGACTTTTTTTTCTTGGAAGTATCATTACGGTTTTTGCTACATCTTTAAATCAAATGCTCATTGGCAGAGTTTTTCAAGGACTTGGCAGCGGCGGCTGTTTTACTCTCGGTACTGCAATTCTTTTTGATGCATTTCAGAAAGAAAAGGCAATCAAAGCTCTCAACCAAATTAATCTAATCATTCCACTCATCATGTCAATGGCGCCTATGCTTGGTGGCTACCTGAACCTCACATTTGGATTTCGCTCTAACTTCATTGCAATCGCCTTTTTTGTACTCATAAGCTTGATCCTCTCTCTTCTTTTCTTTGAAGAAACTCTTATTCCCGAAAAACGGTCTCCCTTAAAAATAAGCTCCATTCTAAGAGATTTTAAAATTGCGTTTTCCTCCAAACCGTTTTGGCAACTGACACTTGTTATGTGCGTTATGTTCTCAGCTTACATAGCCTTTCTTTCAGGCACAGCAATCCTATTTGTCGTAGAGTTTGGCATGAGTAAAGTGATATTCCCATTTGTCCAAGGAGCAATTCTAGGAGGCTGGGTAATTGGCAGCTTAACACTTGATAGAGCTCTAAAAAACTGGGGAATCCCCACAATTAAAAAAGTAGGAGTCACCCTCTCTGCACTTTTTGGCCTGACCGCAGTCATCCTGGCCCTCATCTTCCCAAGAGACCCCTATCTACTAACTGCTGCCATGACTTTCTACGCATTCGGCGCAAACTGGGTAATCGGCCTCTACTTCCCCGAAGGAATGGAAATACTCCCCCACATTAAAGGAATCACTTCCAGCTTAATGACAAGCGCCCGCCTTCTCGTAGCATCCATCACAGTCAGCATCGTAGGAGCCACGTATAACGGAACAATCTACCCCCTATTAATTGTCATTGCTCTCACAGTTGCCATCATCGTCCCAACCCTCATCCTCTACGAGCGGCAAGTACTCAAATCTCTCCCCACCGAATAAGATTCTGCCCAAAATAAACTTCTCCGAGCTAAAAAAAATTGTCGGTGCAATAAAAGTTGGCTATAAAATTAAACAATCAATAATCCCCTATTTTTGAATCACACGCTGCATATATAATTCTTAAGATAAACCGGTTACGGCTACGCATGCGGATACGGTTACGACTTTCAAGACCGCATTCTACGATGCGGGAATCCTAAGGGACGGCTGCTCTCGCGCCGGCACCCAAACACGATTAATATTTGATCAACTGCCTGAAATAGCAGCCATTCCCGTAACCGCCTGCGTAACCGTAACCGGATTTAATTTTAAAATGTCTCAAATAGAAGCTTGTACCCTAACTTTTATTGCACCGCCAAAAAAATAACCACAGAGCTCTCTGGTTATTATTTAGTACTTGGCTATTATTTTTTGGGAGCAGGTTTTTTGCGTGACAACGTTCTCATAAAAGCCTTTATCAGCGAAAAGAATATATAGCCCCATGAGATGACCATTAGTAGAATTGATAGGCTGTAAAAAAGTCCGTAAAAGATACCAATTGCAATTACGCTACCAAGGAGAAGGTAACGGAAAGAAAAGGGTCTTTGGAGATGGACTGCTTTTTGAGAGGGAAATCTTATGCGACTAACCATTAGATAAGCAACTATGATTGTGATAGTTGACAAGATAATTGTTTGCATGACCTCTGATCTTGGAAAAATAATTTGCATGAGGGGAGAGTTTAAAAAGAGGTTAGGGGCAACGATTGCAAGTGCCGCTGCAGGAATTGGCAACCCGATAAAAACTTTTTTATCCTCTGCTTTTGCATGTTTTGCTCTTACGTTAAATCTTCCAAGTCTTAAGACTCCGCAAACGGTGTACAGCATTGCTGCAGCTAAGGCAAAAAAACTTAATAGAGAACCTTGCAAAAGAGCTAAAGACTTAAGTATAAGAACAGCTGGAGCAACACCAAAAGAAATAGCATCTGCCAAAGAGTCAAAAATAAGGCCGAATTCACTTTCTGCTTTAATCGCTCTTGCCAAAGCTCCATCCAAGACATCAGCAACTCCTGCTAAAATTAGGACCAAAGTCATTTGGTGCAGGAATTCATAAGTACCTATTCCTGTCATATTTGCTTTGAAAATAATATAAAGACCGCAGGCCAAACCAAATGCAGTCACAAAATTCGGAATAAAATTGATCTTTTTCATACCTTTCTTATACACAACTTCCTAAATATATACAACACACCGATTTCAATATTAATATCAACAAATTATAAGCAATCATAATTCCACAATCTAGTATTATCTAATAGAATAATTAGGTAATAATTATAATGAAAAATTCAATAAAATCACTAAGACCTAAGGCCAATAGTCTTATAGATCTACCAACATTTTTACACTCTAAAGACCCTCTTAAAAATCAAGTTCTTGGAAATTCAATTTCAGAACTAATGGAAAATGAATCATTCCCGGCGCCTGTTCAAAAGTTTTTCGAGCTACCGAAATTCAAAGAACTTATTGAAAGACTTAGAGAAGGAACGTTAGATGGCGAGCTTCTTGAATCAAAAGAAATTCATTCATTACAATTGTTATTAGAGTCATTCCATAAATTAGTTCATCTCGATTTTGATTTTGAAGAAATTGAACATCCTGTAGTTCAAGCTAAGGTATTGGAACAGAATATCCAAGACTATCTCAGCTGCATCGTATTATTTTTTCCGTATGATGGGAAGATTATTAATGAAATTCTTACCGATCTTTTTCAAACGGTTCACTTTTTCACAGACAAACTTAAAAGCACAATATTAGAAAATGAGACTTTCTTTAGCGATCAACTTAATCTATTTATGCATTCAGAAGTTATTTCACTTATGCTACAGCTTGATAGATCAAATTTTTTAAACTTAACAATGGAAGAATGGTATCCAATTGCAATTGAATTAAATATAGATGCAAAATTAGGCGCAAAAAAAAGCGAGCTTTCAAGCTTAGCAAAAGGGAATGCCCATAAAATCATCAATCAACTCCAAACTATCATTGCAGACATGAGTCACATTTACTTACGAAATCCTCCGGAAGATCTTGCTGATAGCATTAAAACGAGTATTCTTACCGCGCTTTCTGAATATGGAGATTTAGAGAAGCTTTCTGGCCAAAAAGTAAATGAGCTTTTCTATCTTGAATTCTGGAAAGAAACCTACGCGATTATACTTACAAAAGAAAACGGATACTTAACTAAACTTAGATCCCTCTCTAATCTTCTTATGCCTTTAAAAATGAGCTTATTTGAGTTGATTAATGATTATGGCTTTGTTTTGCCGACACCCTTTTCAGCTTACTTTAAATTGATAGTGCAACCTTCCGAATTTATTCTATCTATTTTGGGCAGAGCCAATTTAATTGGCGCTGAACTTTCTATTGGATTCTTTAACACGCAATATGAATATCTCAATGAAATATTAAGCTCCCCTGATCACGAAAAAGTTCCCTACAGTTGCAAAGAGAAATTAGATCTTCTTTTACCGACACTTATATCCTTTTTAGAAACCTATTATAAAGCAAAACCGATGACTTCCCTTACGAATCTTAAAAAGCAGCTAGAAAATTTATATAAAGGGCCTGCTGCACTTCAAACTTATTCAACCGAAGAAATCAATCACGAAATCTCCTTAGCATTAAATGAATTTATCTCACCTGAAAATCCCCCTCTTGCAAGACTCGAATCAACTTTACATAAAATTACGAGCGAACTTCGAGTCATCCTAAATGAAGTAAATTCTAGCACCATAGAACATCGAGTTTTAAAGGAAAAATTATTTTCTTTAGAAAATGTCGATCTCCCCTCTTTTGCTGAAACATGGCATACACTCGGTGAGGTTCTAGGCCTTATATTTATTTACCTGTCACAACACGAAAATGGGTTCCTAGAAAATCTTGAAAAATCACTGAAAAATCTTTTTTCTGCTCATTTTTTTAGAGCCTTATTTGAAGAAAAGTAAGAGCATTGAACTGCTAGTCAAGCTCAGAATCAGCCCATCCATTTATTTCTTTTTTCACAAGAAAAAACATCTCGTTTTTTTTCTAGACTTTTAGGTTGCAAATACAATATGTAGTGTCATAATATAGATAAGAGCACAACATATAGTATTTTTTGAAGGGAGAGCATACAATGAAAACTAAATTAAATGAAGCAATTGCAGGGGAGCTACTTGAACAGGTTTCTGTTAAACTTACCTTGGTAAAACGAAATGGAAGTATTGTTCCATTTGATACAAACCGAATCAAAAAAGCAATTGAGCTTGCTTTTAGAGACACAAAAAAGACACCTCTTCCACTTGATCTACCTTCAGGACTGAGCCAAATCATTGATAGACTAGCAACATCGGTAGTAGAAAGAGCTTTAGAGCTTGGAAAAAAAGGCGTTTCATTAACAGTTGAAGGCATACAAGATATCGTTGAAGTGACGCTCATGAAAAATGGATACCATGATGTTGCAAGAGACTATATTATTTATAGAGATAGTCACAAAGCTGCTAGAGAATCACAACCTTCAAACATACGAATTATGAGAAAAGACGGCAGCACAAAAGTGCGCTTTAGTCCTATGAAAGTTTCCTCTACATTTGAATCCATCTTTAGAGAGATAGCAAAGCTGCCAGATGGCCCTCTACCTTTAGATCTTATTGTTTCAATTAATGAACTTACTGAAAAAGTCGTAAGCAAAGTAGTAGAAGCCCATCTTGAATCTCGAATTTTATCATTAAATGACCTCTCTGACCTTTTTGAAGAAATACTAATGCTGAGCGGCTTTTTCAAAGAGTCAAAACATTATATTTTAATTCGAAAAGAAAAAGATGATAAAGACAATGCATCATTTACTAGAGGAATACCACATACTGGAAGTCGAAAAGTAAATATCATTTCTGATGAAGGCAAGACAATTTCCCTTTCTGAAATCGATATTAAAAATCGCCTCTCCTACGCTTGTAGAGGACTTAGCGGGATTTCTGTTGAAGATTTACTAGAAGCCACCCTCATGAACTTTTATGATGGCATTAAAGAAAGCGAAGTTGATACCGCAATGATTATGGCAACAAGAGCCCACGTTGAAGTTGATCCTGCCTACTCTTTTGTTACAGCAAGACTTCTCCTTGATAAGCTTTATCGAGAAGTATTAGAAGTTTCATCACTTGACTCCTCTCTTGAAAAAACACATAAATCCTACTTTATCACATATATTAAAAACGGAATTTCTCTTGAAAGACTCTCGCCTGAACTTCTAAACTTCGATCTAGAAGCGCTCGCTAATGCAATGGATCTATCACGTGATGATAAATTCCAATACCTTGGACTACAAACTCTTTATGACAGATACTTCATTCACAATGCGGAACGAAGAATGGAGACCCCACAAATTTTTTGGATGCGCGTTGCCATGGGACTTTGCATCAATGAAAAAGAGAAAACTGCCCGTACAATTGAATTCTATACAATTCTTTCAGAACTTAACTATACACCAGGTACTCCTACTCTTTTCAACTCTGGCACAATGCACTCACAACTAAGCTCTTGCTACCTCTCTACAGTAAACGATGATCTTGTTCATATATTCAAAGTAATCTCTGATGATGCCCAACTCTCTAAATGGGCCGGAGGCCTTGGTAATGACTGGACCTCTGTCAGAGCAACAGGTTCTTTGATTAAAGGCACAAACGGCAGATCACAAGGCGTAATCCCCTTCTTAAAAGTTGCTAATGACACTGCCGTAGCAGTCAATCAAGGCGGAAAGAGAAAAGGCGCATTATGCTCTTACTTAGAAACTTGGCACCTTGATATTGAAGACTTTTTAGAACTTAGAAAAAATACGGGTGATGAAAGAAGACGTACTCATGATATGAATACAGCAAACTGGATTCCTGATCTATTTATGAAAAGGGTTCAGGAAAACGGTCAGTGGACACTATTTACACCGAGTGAAACACCTGACCTTCACGATTTATATGGCGCTGCATTTGAAAAGCGATATGTTGAATATGAAAAAATGGTAGCTGACGGAAAACCTATCCTTAGCAAGAAGGTGGAAGCTGTATCTCTTTGGCGCAAAATGATTAGCATGCTTTTTGAGACGGGCCATCCTTGGATTACCTTTAAGGATCCATCTAATATTAGATCTCCACAAGATCATGCAGGGGTTGTTCATAGCTCTAACTTATGCACAGAAATTCTTCTCAATACCTCGAAGGAAGAAGTGGCTGTTTGCAATATTGGTTCAGTGAACCTAGTCGAACACTTTGATGGTGTTGCACTAGATGAGGTGAAACTTGCAAAAACTGTAAGAACAGCAATTCGCATGTTAGATAACGTAATTGATGTGAATTTCTATCCAATACCTGAAGCTGAAAAGGCTAATAAAAGACACAGAGCTATTGGAATTGGTCTTATGGGCTTTCAAGACATTCTCTATATGAAAGGAATTAGCTATGCAAGCCATGAAGCAATAGAGCTTGCAGACAAAACCATGGAGATGATTTCTTACTACGCAATACTTGCATCATCAGAACTTGCTAAAGAGCGCGGTACATACGCCTCTTATGAGGGTTCTAAGTGGTCTAGAGGATTGCTTCCAATTGACACAATTGACATTCTTGAGAAAGAACGCGGTCAAAAAGTTGATATGGATCGAAATACAACAATGAATTGGGATATCGTTAGAGAGCATGTGAAAAAACATGGAATGAGAAATTGCAACACGATGGCGATTGCCCCAACAGCAACCATTGCAAATATTATTGGTGTCACTTCCTCAGTTGAACCGACATACAAAAACCTTTATGTAAAATCAAATCTATCCGGTGAATTTACCGTTCCAAATAGCTACCTTATCGTCAAACTTAAGGAGCTTGGACTTTGGGATCCGGAAATGCTTGATGATCTTAAATATTATGACGGCTCACTTGAAGAAATTGAGAGAATACCAAAGCACATTAAGGAACAGTTTCTCACAGCCTTTGAAGTTGATCCTGATTGGGTCTTAGAGTGCGGTTCTAGACGTCAAAAGTGGATTGATATGGGACAATCTCTTAACCTATATTTGGCTGAGCCAAGCGGTAAGAAGCTTCATGACATGTACATGAAAGCTTGGAGTAAAGGTCTTAAAACAACCTATTATCTTAGAACTCTCAGCGCAACACAGATTGAAAAATCGACAACCGATATCAATAAGCGCGGCATCCAACCAAGATGGATGAAAAATAGTTCAGCCTCAGCAAACATTCAAATTACAAGAGAACCTGCAAAACCTAAAGCTTGCACTTTAGGTGGCGAAGGTTGTGAAAGTTGTCAATAAAAAGGGATGGTGAAAACATGACAGCAGTAGTAGAAGAGAAAGAAGAAGCTAAGCAAAAAAGAGTCAATGTACAACAAAAAAGACTCATTAATTGCACGAAAGTCGACGTCAATCAGCTCATGCCCTTGAAATACAAATGGGCATGGGAGCACTATCTTAATGGCTGCGCAAACCATTGGATGCCAACAGAAGTTCCTATGGCTAAAGATATTGAGACATGGAAATCAAATGCTCTTTCAGAAGCTGAAAGACTTGTTATCATGAGAAACTTAGGATTTTTTGCAACTGCAGAAAGTCTAGTAGGAAACAATATTGTGCTCGCAATCTTCAAACACATTACAAATCCTGAGGCAAGACAGTACCTCTTAAGACAATCATTTGAAGAAGCAATCCATACACACACATTCCATTACATCGTTGAATCACTAGCCCTTGATCCGGGTGAAGTATTTAACATGTATAATGAAATAGGCGTGATCCATGAAAAAGACCAGTTCCAAATGGATCTCACAAAATCAATACTAGAAGAAGGCTTCACAACAGAAACCTTCGAAGGTGCCCAGAAGTTTTTAGAAAACCTCATCGGCTACTACATCATCATGGAAGGAATATTTTTCTATAGCGGCTTTGCTATGATTCTCTCCCTCCAACGCCAAAACAAAATGGTCGGAATTGGCGAGCAATTCCAATACATCCTTCGCGATGAAACCATTCACTTAAACTTCGGAATTGATCTCATCAATACGATCAAAGAAGAAAATCCAGAGCTTTGGACAAATGACTTCCAAGATCACATCTATGATCTCATTGACCAAGCTACAAAACTTGAATACGCCTACGCCAAGTCATGCCTACCAAAAGGCATACTCGGTCTAACAGCCCCCATGTTCGAAGACTACGTCGGCTACATCGCAGACCGCCGTCTCGAGCGAATCGGCCTCCAGGCCCGTTATAACAAGAAAAATCCCTTCCCCTGGATGTCAGAAGTCATTGATCTTGGCAAAGAAAAAAACTTCTTTGAAACAAGAGTCAACGAATACCAGTCCTCATCAAACTTGACCTGGTAACTACAATAATAGGGCCAAATCTCAACGGTTTGGCCCCTTTTCTTATTGACATTAAATACGATATCACGTTAATTTAGTTACTTTCAAAACCATCAAGAGTTTGTAAATGCTTAGTTCCATCTCTAGATCCGCTCAATTTATTTCTACTGAATGGAATAAGGATGGAAAGCACAGGTTCCTAGGAAGCGCTACCGCAGGATATCTACTGAACATAAAACTTACTACAGCTATTGGAATCGGAATGACGGGCTACGTCCTCGGCGAAGTTATTTCACGAATCTATCGCAGCTGTTTTGAAAAAGATCCAGAAGCATTTAAAATAGATTTTTTTACTACAGATGACGCCGCTTATATGAAATATATACACTCACGAGAAAACAGAGTTCTTCAGATAAAAACAATTACCCCCCTTATTTTTAATATTTCATTAACAGGAATTCCCGGAACGTACCTATCCATCACCACTCTTGCGCTTAGTCTTCTTTATGCAGCAATCAATTAATCAATTATTCCTGCAATTATATCGTATTGCATAAGACGCAATTCTTCATCACCCCAAGTATAGAGAACTAGAATAAGTTTACAAGCCGGTAAACTTTCTCCAAAACATGAGATTGAAAAAAAATGGATAAATTAGTCAAATTGGATTAACCTCTAATTAAAATCAAACTTAGAGGTACGTATGAATTTTTCTTGGGAACTTAGCATTGCTATTGTTACAGTCATAAATATTTGTTTGGGGATGTTTTGGTATTCGCCTCTTTTTCTTGGAAAAGTGTGGGCAAGGGCGCATCAATTTGATTTAAGAAAATTAAAAGCAGGAGTTTGGCATTACGTCGGAAGCATTTTAGTCTCTCTTGTACAAGCTACTATTTTGGCTTTCATAATTCACCAATTTGACATTGCTACCTGGAAAAGTGGAATGCTATTTGGCGTTTGTCTATGGCTCGGTCTCGTACTTCCCTCCCATTTTTCAGGTGTCATATGGGCTAAAAAACCAATTCTTGTATACTTAATCGATACCACCTACCTCTTCTGCAGCATCGTTATGATGACTACCCTTGTAACCTATCTACACGAATAAGAAAAATTTTAGCCGGCGAAAACCTTTGCTTTTTATAGATTTTCGCCACTTATACGACTATACGCGGCGAAAAGCTGCATAAATATTGATTTTTCGCCGCTTATAATGCTATACTTGGCGAAAAGTGAGGTCTTCATGGAAAAATTCAATGTTATCGGAAGGACAGAAGAGTTAACGATCCTTCAAGGAGTTCTTGAAGCAACTGAGGCTCAATTTGTTGCTGTTTACGGAAGACGCAGGATTGGAAAAACATATCTAATTAGTGAATTTTTTAAGAATAAAGGAGTCTATTTTGAAATTACAGGCATGAAGGATGGCGAATTAAAAGACCAATTATTTCAATTTACCTATGAATTTTCAAGAAGATTTAATGATGGGGATAGAATCCCCGCACCAGAATCATGGTCTGAGGCCTTCACTCTTTTAAATGATGCTATTGAACGAGTTTCAAAGAAGGAAAAAATCATCTTATTTTTTGATGAAATCCCTTGGCTTGCATCAAAAAAATCAAAGTTTTTGCCGGCGCTTGAACATTTCTGGAATAGATATCTATCTCGAAATCCAAATATAATATTAGTGATTTGCGGATCTTCGGCTTCATGGATCATTAAAAACATCATTAACAATAAAGGTGGTCTACATGGTAGAGTGACAAAGAAAATACGCTTACTCCCTTTTTCTCTGTCGGAAACAGAAACCTATCTTTTATCTAAAAATATTAAACTCGAACGAAAGCAAATTACTGATCTTTACTTAGCAATAGGGGGCGTTCCAAAATACCTATCTTATGTAAAGAGAGGGCAATCTGCCGTTCAAACTATTAATGACCTATGTTTTTCTCCAAATGGGGACCTAAACGGTGAATTTAATAATCTGTACAAATCACTTTTTGAAAATTACGAACGCCATATCCTTATCGTATCAGCTCTATCAAAAGCTACTTACGGACTTACAAAAGATGAGCTTTTGCAAAAAACGAAGTTATCATCCGGCGGTTCATCCAGCAAATTGATTCAAGAACTCATTGATGCCGGTTTTATTACCTACCTCCCCTCCTTTATGACAAAAAAATCGATGGGAATTTACAGGCTCATTGACGAATATTCCCACTTCTATCTCACATGGATGGAAGGAACTAAAGATGAACAGTTTTGGATAAAAAAACAAGGGACACCGAAGTGGTATTCATGGTGTGGCTACGCATTTGAATCACTCTGCCTAAAACACGTTCTCAACATAAAAAAAGCGCTTGGTATATCCGGTCTTTGCACAACAGAGTCTGAATGGCACTCCAAAGAGGGACAAATAGATCTCATTATTTCAAGAGATGACAGATGCATAAATCTTCTTGAGTTAAAATATTGTGAGTCCGAATTCCTCATTGATAAATCCTACGCATCCGCCCTTCAAAACAAGAAAAACATTTTTAAACAAGAAACTACCACAAAAAAAACGCTATTTACTACCCTAGTTACTACTTTTGGCATAAAGAAAAATTCCTACTCCCTATCAGTTGTAGATAATGAACTCACAATCAATGATCTTTTTTAATGGAGGTGAAGTGTCTGAATTGCAGTTTGTCATTGATGCTTATACAGAGAGACGGGGCGAGCCAGCAATGCTTAAAATCCATTGCACAAATTGTGAGAGCCACCTTATTACCTATCAGAAAGATGGTCCAGGCCCCTTCCTTAGATGCTACTTTGACAGAATTCATCCCCCTTGCAGGGAAGTAGCGCCCTCTCATTTTACCTGCTCTCATTGCAATGCACTTATCGGGAAGCAAGGCATTTATGAAAAAGAAAATCGATTGGCCTATTTCTTGGTAGAAGGCAGTTTTGCCATTAGATATAGTTCTTTAATTTTGAATTGATAGGTTTAGCAGAGGAGACACTTTTTATTTGCAGAAGCGTTAGCGTTATCAAAGCAAATTTAAAAAACTATTATGCGAGCTAGTTGCAATTTTTGCATGATTGATAGGATATGCATGATATATGTGATAAAAAAAAGAAAAAGGGCAGCGATATTAGGATCCGCTTCGCTCACAAGATATCAAGAATAAACAACT
>JACCDG011898646.1_pt1 | contig 29246 bp, 26 predicted proteins | sample 7442471 | NCBI WGS metagenome assembly JACCDG01 (sample SAMN15323444, study PRJNA562643) | freshwater metagenome | isolation source: river surface water | place: USA:Blue River Watershed | collected 2017-08-17 | reverse complement strand
GAGGCAGGTGGGAGAGAGGCAGGTGGGAGAGAGGCAGGAGCGGCAGAAGAGGAGGCAGGAGCAACCGATGCTTTGGCAGCCGCAATGGGGATAGGTCCTGCCTTTTTGACAAGACTGGGTCGAACAAGACTGGGTCGAACAAGACTGGGCCGAACTTTCTTTTTGCCTGCCTCTTTCTGTTCCCCCTCCTCTCGCAACTTCTTACGAATCTCCATCAACACGGTACCTAGAAGGTTTTGACCCGTCCAATGAACAGGACTCTTCGCTCGCACATCCCCTATCGGCAATCCGATGCCCAGAAGAAGGTCATTCGGCAGGTAAGCCGCAAGAATGGCCTGCTTGGTTTCAAACAAACGTGTCTGTAATTCAGGATACGTTCGGAATTTGATTTCGTTGATATCATACAATAGCTGTTTGGTACGATTCACCCATTCCACTGAATTTGCACCTGCCTGCTTTTCTTCCTGCTTTTCATCCTGTGCGATGTTGCTAGGTACTTCAGCCGGTGTTCGGGCCTCCATGGCCTGCTGATACAGCGCCTTGTCTCCCAATGCCTTCGCACGTTCAGCAACCAGTGCCTGCTTTGCGGAATGATAGGTGGTGCCTCCCACTGTTAATTGAACCGCCCAATCCAACGCCATAAATCCATATTCATTGGTATCACTATCCTGAATGAAAACCATCGGTTCGTTGGAAGAAGCCATCAAGGAGCCAATCGCCTTTACGGAGGACGCGGGACCCTTTCGGACATAGATATCCTGTAGAGGGAACGGACTCACTTCCAGACGGGCAATGGGATAGGGGAGCTTACGTTTTTCCGAGGGTTGATGGAAATCCACCTTCCGAATCTCCACCTGGTCCTCTTTCTGAACGAAACGCAAGGGATAACGGGCATATTGAAGTTGGTGATCGGCTTGAATCACGAGTTGCGTATATTGTATGATTTTTGAATCCGAACGGTCTAACCGCTGGTACTCACGGTGGAGGGCATCAAACGCTTCATCATACGCCTTGGACGCAGCCTCGATCTGTTGCTTGCGTGCCTCTTCCATGGCGGCCTTATCCTCTAGGGAGGGTGGGGCGTAGGTGGGAAGCGTAATGACACTCTCCACGGAACCGTCCTTGTTTTTGGTCACTAAATTGCCCTCCTCGTCATAGACATGCTGGGTGGCGACCAGTGTTTTTTGAGCGAGGAGCTCCTTTTTACGATTTTCATAAAAGGTACGCTTGTTCGTTAGGTCTGCCTTTGAACTCATGGGGCTTCTATCCTATCTCAGTGTCTTTTTTTGATTGAATTATTTCTACGATGGGGAGTAGCTGATGTCCTCTGCCTCCGTAGATTCATTCACCTACGCCGTCCCTGCGAGCTTCATCGTCCTCTTTCTGTCTGCGAGTCTATTTCAATGGGAACACCAATTGGCTGCCTTCCCTTTGTTATTGTACCTTGGATTCCCTGTGGTGATTTATCTCCTGTCTTCTTTGTTTACCTTTCTGGCGCATTACTCCAGTTGCCCGACCCTTCGTATCGGAGATGTCTTCTTGTATACGCTACCGAGTATGGGACTAACATGGATTTCCTTGTTCGTCTCTTACTTTACATGGCCTCGTATTCCGATTGCGTCTGCCATGGCTCCCCTCTTTCTTGGACAATCCACCGACGTGGTGCGAACACCGGATTCAAAAGCGTGTTGTGGTCCTCAACTCACACTTCAAGCCCTGGAAAAGAAGGAACCGATGGTCAAAGGACTGGCGTACGGTTTTTATCTCTTTTTCTCTACCCTCCTCGGTCTCCTCATCAGTATCGGCTTTGCGTCGGCGTGTTAGTTTCGTGACGTGCGAGATTTGCGGGACTTGCGGGACTTACGGGACTTGCGGCTCTTCTTACCGCCTTTACGGCTCTTGCGGGAACGGGAACGACCTCCGTACGACTCCTTATGCTCCTCTTCCATTGCCTTTTCATCGTCGGAATGGGAATCGGAGAGAAAGTGAATGGGTTGGTTGACTAGATCTCCATTTTCGGCGGACCAAATCAGTGTCAATCCCTTACGACCACTCGGGGAGGAAACGACGCGATAGGTCTTCTCCCCCATTTGATTCTCCGATTCAAACTGGACGATATCGCCGACGTTCAACGCATGGTCTACTATCACAGTGGCTAGCTCAGGCCAGGTAAAAACGGAAACGGTTTTTGGCATGGGGTGTTCTACTAGAGCATGCGGAGTTATTCGCTTTCAGTGGACTGGTCGTGAAACATCAGATTGGGGGCTTCAGGACCCAAATAAATGTACTTTGGAATGCCCTTCTTGGCGGTCTCCTGCGCATCCAAAATATAATATCCCTTTTTCATCTCCTCCACATTCGCTGGCTTCTTCTTTACCGAAGAGGCGAGGGATTTCAAGGAGACGTTCTCAGGAGCGAGAGACGACGTCTGCGTCTGAATGGCAGGAGCAGGGGCACAAATCGTCAAGACAATGAGATACGACAGAATGGCCCATAGAAGGGCAAATAACCAGAAGGGCAACCATGTATAACGGTCACGGTGACGACCAAGCCCAAATTCCTTCCATTCCCCCTCTTTGTTGAACATCAACTCGGGACGAAGGTAGAGTATGATCGCTACACCCGTAAGATAGAGTAATCCAGAGTAAATTAGTAGCGTCATCGGTTCTTCTTGTTCCTTATAGAAAAAAGACGAGAACGAGGCGTGAGTAAGCGAAGCGGAAGAGGCAGGAGGAGGCAGGAGGAGGCAGGAGGAGGCAGGGGGTACAGGGGTAAAGCATCCGCAGGATGCGGACTCTTTAGAGAGGCGTGCGTCGTATGCTCCCAGGGGAGCATCTTGCCCCCGCACAAAGTGCGGGAGGTCCCCCTCAATCGTCTTCTCCATGCTGCTGAACGTCATACCCCCCTTCTCTCTCGAACTCCTCATCATGATACACAGGAAATCCATACTCATCGTGTTCTCGTCCCTCAGGAACAGGCAGCTCACCGGTAGACATCCCTGGAAAGTCAATGATACCCGCAGCGATACGCTTCTCTCGCTCCAAGTCAAAGTAGTCCTTGTCATAGGCGTAAATCAGTTTGCTTCCTCCGACGGCCCACTTTCCAAGTCCCAGCCTCTTGTTCATCAATTCCACGGCACGCTCTTCATCCGTCAACTTGTCAAACTCCTTCACTACCATCACACGCTCCTTCTCATCACGAATCGCCATCCTGTTCTTGATTTCCTGGTCATTAAAGGAAAGACGCTCTCGTTGATACTTGTCCAGTGACGTTTGAATGAGACCCAATAAATACTGGATGGAGGGGTTTCCGATTTCACGAATGGCGCTCTTCCCTTTCGCACTTTCCGGAAGATGGAAGGAACTCAACATGGTTCCCAAGGGACCATACAAGAGCACGCGTTGAAAATAAGACAAGGTAAATTGCTGTCCGGGAACGGACAGAGGACGTATCCTATCCTTGTAGGGCAGAATCTCACTCATCTGCTGGAGATAATAGTCCAATTTAGAGCGGGCCACATCGTAGTGCGCTTCATTCTCCCATACCACAGACCACTTTGCCACGTCCTTGATATGATTCTCCAATACACCCTTCAACATCTCTTTGTGCTGGTCCGACAATGCGTGCGACAGCTCCATCGGCAGGAACAACGCATCTTTTCGGTATCCAGAAAGGACACGTTGAAAAAAGGTAATGAAATAGGTCTGAAGAACTTCAAAGAAGGCGTTCCAGGGAAGGTCGGCGATTTGTTTCAAAACCGTCGCCGTCTTCGGAGGCAGGCGTAGACGAATCTGCTCCTCGTATTCTAGGGCGGCATCGGATAGGGGACCCACGGCCAATAAAAGATCCGCACGCAGGTTTTCAGGAGAGGCGGAGTGGTTCAGTCGTTGAAACGCATCCAAGGTCTCGTCCATCAATGTCTCCCAATTTGCGATGGGGGGCGGATTCAAGGACGCAAAGTCCGTCATTCGCTCCATAAACTGTGTGAGGGGGGCTTGCGAGAAAGGAGGGACTTGATGGACGGTGTGAATGGTATCCAGGAGCTGATTGAATTCCACGGCATCCATCCTCACCTCCTGTGACACAAGGGCTGGTTTTCCCTCCTTTTCTGCGTTCATGATGGACGGATGCGTCGGAAACTGGAACCCGCAGTGAATGCAACGATGAAGCAAGTTGGGCTCATGGGAATGACCGATACGAGGACCGGTAAAACAATACCGAAGAAAGATACGATAGTAGAGTTCAGGATTCGTTGTCGCTACCGACGTCTCTTGGGTACGTGGGACAAAATGGGTGACCAGCGCCTGACCTTGAAGATGGGGTGTCCAGGTACGTGGCTCCATCGGGGGAAGGGAGGAGGCCTGCTTCCAAGAAGCCTGAGGCGTCAGGAGAGAGGAAATACAGCATGTGATTTCCAGACGAGGAGAACCATGAACGATGGCCGCGGTTTCCGTCGCATACTGATGGGCCTGCCGAATCCAGAGACGTGCCAGGGCCGAACGACCGCGCACGCCCATTCGCTCCACAATCTCAGGTGTCATCGCATTCTGAATGGCTTCCGAAAGAGGGGGCGAATGGAGCTCCGGTAAAAAGCTGGGAAAGACCATATCGGTAGGACCACTCGTTTCGTTAGAGGAAATCATTCCCATTACGTCCGCCAAATAGCGACGCTTCTCGGCCAATTCGGCCTGAATCATCGGGTCATCCAACATTTTCGGGAGAGAGGCCATCATATAATACACCACGGCGTTCATGCGTTTGATGTCATCCTTTTCCCGACTAAATCCCGTCTCTCTCCACGGAGAATCTTTGCGGTGAATGGAGGCCACTGCACAGGCAATGTATTCCACACCCTCTTTCTTGGCGGGGTCGGTATCCAATGGATATCCGTCAAACCCTTGTGATTTACATCCGTGGAGCTTGTAACGAATGATGTAGGGAGGATATTTGGTTTGGACATCCAACAAGAGACATAGAGAGCAATACGAAATCAGATGACGGGCATGATAGACATCGTAATCGAGCTTCGCACCCGCCATCTTTGCGTACTGCGCACGCGTCGCTAAACGATGAATCATTTGAAGGGCACGCTGAATCATGTTCTGATAACGCTCCTCCGTGGGGTAAACACCCACCTTCTCTGCGATGACGCGGATGATCTGATAACACATGCGCTCCTCTTCCGTCCATTCTTTCTGTTTGGCATCCTCCGATTCCACGGGGGCACTGATGAGGTCTTCCATTTTTTCTTCAAAGAGTGCGTCTTTGTCCACAAGAACCGCACGACCCGAAATGGGCTTACCATCATCATCAAACTCCATGTGATTGTCAAATTCCAATTCACGGATGGACTGACCACAGTTTCGGCAAATGTACTTTCCCTGAAATTGTCCTCCCGAGCATTTGAGTAAAATCTCCTTTTCGAGCGTGTCCTTCTCCTTGGGATGAAGATAGCCCTGGAGTTGTAGACGTTCGTGGATACAGAGAAGATGCTCCTTACATAAATTACAGTGGAACCAATTGTCCTTTCGTTCGCCTTGATATCGTTTAAATACCTTGGTGAGTTGAAAAAATCGTTCAGCGTCTTCGGTGATGCGTCGGACGCTGACCATATCGGCCACATGAGGGCAGGCATTCTTCTTCGGACGCTCTCCTGCCTCTTTTTCCCGTTGACGAATCCGGTGTTGAACCTGAATCGCATCCAAGTATTCCTGGTTGTAGGCCGCACGCACCGCCTTGGCAATCAGAAGCGGAGTCTTTCCTGCCGCCACCTGAAAATAGTTATCGTGATACTTGGTCAAGTGAATGACCTTTCCAATGTCGGAATCGGCCATGGTCGGATTGCGCTTTTGATACTCTTCTATCGCACGGACCAGTACTTCCTGTGTTCCCACAATGTCCCATAGTTGGGTATCCGGCAAGAGTACAGTGGACGCAGTGGCCTTCTTCGGTTCGGCCGCAAGGGACGTACGGAGCGTTGCCAAGGCAGACTTCAACTGAGATTGGTACAACGTCATTTTCTTTTGAAGAACACGTGCCAAGGCAGGATGGAGCTCAAATGCATCCAATCCATAATGAAGGAGGGTGGAAAACACGTCTCCCCATCCGAGAGAAGGAATGGAAAGACCTTCCACATAGTCGTGAAGAGGGATGTTTCCGAGCGAATCACCCGTAGCCTTCAAGAGAATAATGTCCCGTGAGGTGCTCCCGATTTCAATGGGCTCACCGGATTCTTCGAGGATGTCTCGCATGGTCTTCAATGGCAGATGACTGCGTCCGCTGTCCATCGCCAGGTGATACGTCCGTTTCTTACCGAGGTAGGGGATGGTACGCTGTGGAAAGAGCAGGAACGACTCCATCGGCGCTGAATCGGGAGCGAGGAAACTTGTTTTTTTCATATCCGCTCCTTTGCGATACGTGCGTGATAGCGCACGTTCCATACCGAAAGGAATGGTATCCAGAATGGGTGGATTTTCGGCACGATGCGAGGCCATATAACCATCCACCATGGGTAGAAGTTCGTGTACTCCCTCACTCACCTCTTCCGTGCTCGGAGGTGCAGAACGAAAAAACTCGGCATCTTCCCATGCGATCCATTGAGGGGGCTGTTGCGGATGAGATACCCAGGGTCGGAATCGTTTCGCAAAGAGCTGAAGTTTTAACCATTCCGCCGAGGTTCCCTTTTGTGCGAGACCGGCCGAGGAGACCACCCCCGTCTTCATGCTTCCCATCTCCTCCAACTCTTTTTCAAAGGACTTCAGATAGATTTCTTCACCGGCTTCTCGATCCTCTCTTTCGATGGACGGACTCTCCTTTTCCTCGTCGTCGGCGGCCACGTAGAGCTTTTTGGTGACCGCAAGAACGGGGCGCCCCATAGGAAGGGCTGCGGTTCCAATCAGTTCCGCAATCGTTTCCAGGCTGACCTTCTTGGGGCCTGCCACATTTCCCTCGACGTCATATTCAATCGTTTCCTTGTTCAAGAGATACAGCGTCTCGACCAACATACGAATCCGACGGAGTGCGTGGGGGTCTTTTTGGAGAGAAGGGTCCAAGGAGTGAATAAAGTCATTCAGCGCATCCACCTTTTGGAGCGCATCGGGAATACGTTGCTCATAGGATGCGGCTTCCCGATACATCATCGGACGAGCGATTTGAACCTTTCCGAGGAGTTGGATGTCGTCCAATTTACGTTGTTCTTCGTTAACCACTCCGTCGTTCTCGTTTTCGTTTTCGTTCTCGACGTCCACGTCGTATTTGCCATCGTCCGCATTCACCCCAACCCCTCGTTCGGCCATTTGGGCTTCATTGGCTTGGGAGGGGTCCTCTTCGGGAACGGCGGAGCGTAGACTCAGAAGGGCGATACCCTCTTCAGGAGGGATACCTACATAGTCAAAGACGAGCTCACGCTCCTCCTCGGCGTCCTCCACCGATTGAATACGAATCGCATCACGGTCTTTGTCTACGGCGACGATGCGATACGAACCCACCAGTTGACTGTCGTTATCCAACGCATCCACGATTTGTTTGACACGAAAGTCTTGTTGTTCGACGAAGGATTCCATCTTGCGCTTTTCCAGGATGTAAATGGCTTGTACCCCATCCTCTTCCCGATAGCGCTCTTCTTCGTCGGTTTGTTCCAGGTCAAACCATCGCAGGGAATCAGAGATTCCATCGGGCTTGATTCCGATGCGCTCTAAACTGCGATAATAGACGGTACCGATGGTCCGACCGTGATATTTGATGGAATCCACGAGAATACGGTCACCGAGTTGGACGAAGAGAAGGGGGTCCTCTTCTTGTCCTATCTCGCTTATCTCGGCCTGGGAGGCAATTTCTACCCCTCCCGATTCCACAAAGGCGTCGCCTGCCTCTTCCGCGTCGCTTACCGCTTCGCTTCCTGCCTCTTCACGTATCACCTCTTCCACCTCATTTTCATCTTCTTCGTTTGCTACGTCGATAACGATGGGCTCGCTCTTTTCATCGGGTACATCATGGTTCATACCGATTTCAGGACGATTCATCTTCCCTACCCTGCTATGGAGATTCTATTACCATCCCATTGAACCCCATTGAACTTCATAGCGTGTCAGGCTATCAATATAAAGAGTGAGGGATTCCTAATGGGCTAGAATCTTCTCCATGAGTGCCCCTTCTTCTCTTACGCTTCCCCTGTGGAAAGAACTCGCAGAACAATATCCGGAATGGCCTGTTTTACAGGCGTATTTGGAGTCCGAAGAGGGTGGTTTCCTGCGTATTTCCGACCAGACGGAGGAATTGGCGATGATTCGGTACGACAAAGCAACCTCCCGACTGGAGATTCCTCATGTCCGATGGTTTCGCTCGGTGGTATGGGATAAAGTACGAAATGTTCCGGTGTCTGTGGCGCCTCCAAAGGCCACTGCGGAACCGTTTCCGTATGCGTCGCGGGCAGCGGCTCGTGAGGCAGGCATCGTCTGGGAAGAGTACGTGGACGGATTTATGATTCAGTGTTTTCGGCGGGTGGGCGATCCGGTGCTTCATCTGACCTCACGGTCCTCATTAGACGCATCCGGAACGTTTTATTCCCCGATTCCGTTTCGGGAGTTGTGCCTGGAAGCGGTGGCGGTCATGGGATGGAACTTGGAAGAGAAGGTACGTGAACCGGATGAAGCGAAGGGAGAGGTGTCGGTGGGGTTGAGCCTTGTCGTCCAACATCCTGCGCATCATCGTGTGACGCCGGTCACGGTCCCATGGGTAGGGTGTGTTCATTCCACGGTGACGGATGTCAGCGGTGTCGTTCATCTTCGGAATGAATTCCCGTCGTGGGAGGAGGCAGACAAGACAGGGGGCGAAGATGTGGGTCAAAGTGGAGATAACGAGGTCGCCTCTTGGATTCGGAGCATCCATCATTCCCGTCCATGGTCGTTTCGTGGATTGGTCGCAAAGGACGCAACCGGTCAGCGTTGGCGATTCCCCTCCGAGAAATATACCGCCGTACGTTCGCTTCGTGGAAACGAGGTGCGTCCCATTGACCGTTATGCCCGTCTCATCACCCAGAACTTGGGTACCATCTATTTGGAGTACTTTCCAGAGGATATCCAGGTCTTTTCCTTGTTCACGGTCTTTATGAATGACATCGTCCAGACCCTTCACGAATGGTACCTGTCTCTCTTTATTCATAAACGGGTCACATGGGCGGATGTACCCGTCGTGTATCGTTCCCATCTTTATGCGATTCATGGACTCTATCTGTCTCAATTACGTGCGGTCCAGCGATGGGTGACCACCCACGACATTCGGCTGTATCTGACCCAACAGCCAGCCCAACGAATTGTCTTTATGATTCGTGCGCATCAGGAGAAGTATCATTCTCTGCCGAGCGCCACTTAAAACCTGCCTCCTATCCCCATTACACGGTGATAGACGGTGACAGACAGTAATGGAGACGACATCGTATGCGATTGGTATTGATTTGGGCACGACCTACAGTTGTGTGGCGGTATGGCAGAATGACCGTGTGGAGGTGATTGCGAATGAACACGGCAATCGCACTACACCGTCCTATGTAGCCTTTCAGGGGGAGGAGCGTATGACGGGCGATGCGGCAAAGAATCAGGCCTCGGCGAATCCCACGAATACCATCTTTGATGCCAAGCGGTTGATGGGTCGGAAGTTCCAGGATCCTGTGGTACAGGCGGATATCGCCCATTGGCCGTTTGCGGTGAAGGAGGGCGCGGAGGGTAAGATTCTCTTGGAAGCGGAGGTCAAGGGAGAGCGCAAATCGTTCCTGCCTGAAGAGATTTCGGCCATGGTCTTGTCCAAAATGAAGCAGACGGCGGAGGCGTATCTCGGTCAAGAGGTGAAGGATGCGGTGGTGACCGTTCCTGCCTACTTCAATGACTCTCAACGACAGGCCACAAAGGATGCAGGTGTGATTGCGGGCTTGAATGTGCTACGCATCATCAATGAGCCGACGGCGGCGGCCTTGGCGTATGGATTGGACAAGAAGACGGCGGGGGAGCAACACGTCGTGGTTTTTGATTGTGGTGGTAAACTTGGTGTAGCATATGCTTAATGCCTTCTGCTTCCACATTAATATACTGTGTGAACTGCTGGAAACTCCTTAGAGTCTATCATACCACAACACGGTAACCATAGTATGGTTGCGAATGTGAAGGTTTTAAAAATGATAGAATTGGACAATCAGCAGCCAATTCCGTAAGGAAAGGTTCAACGACTAGGTTGTATAAACCCACGAGTGCACAGGTAGAGAATACGGTAATACTAAATACTTAAAGATAGTAGGAGGTACGTACGATAGAGAATGGAATCCAAATATTATGAAAATATAATTTATGTACGTGATAAGAAAACGAATACAATCATCATACCAGAAAGATGTAAAATCAATAAGATTGCATCTATATACTCAAATACAAAGCAGCCAATTTTTAAATTAATAATAGACGATACACCAATTTCACGTAACAATACATATACCGTCAAGTATAAATGTATGTCTTGCAGTCTAGAAAGTGAAATTACATTAAATTTATATATGAGGAAAGTAAATAAAAATATTACTCGTTGTGATGCCTGTAGGAATAAAGATAATATCAAATGTAAAGCACACAGTGAGTTTATGAAAAATAATGCTACAGCAATTATTACAGGCGATTATACCAATCAGCCTGTAAGAGTTAAAAAACTCACACTTGACGAGCATCTAGATAAATCAAAATTAGACTGGGATAATGAATGCGATGAATTCAAGGAACGCTATTTTATGCGGCATCTTACACAAGATGAATTCCAAAGAATATCCGATAAAATTGTAAGTATCAATAACGATAAGTTCAATGATATTGAAAATTGGATATATCATCCATATTATCGTGTGTATAACCAATCAAGGTATACACCAATGCTCATCAATAAAGAAAATAAGTGTAGCGAAAAACCTCTATATATAAAATTTAAATGTGATAACTGCGACAGCCTCTTTATACATAGGGATATCTATATTGTTAAAAATCATTACAAATTATATTGTCAAACCTGTTCATTGACAAATAAGACGTTTCGTATCAGGAAGCTTGCTCTTAAAAATGGTGATAAAATAATGTGGCAAAGTATTCCAGAGCGTCGTTTTATTGAATGGTGTATCTCTAATAATATTATAATAAAGAATGGCCCGCAACTGCCATATACGTTTAAGGAAAAAACGCATATTTACCGTGTTGATTTTGAATTACCACATTTTAAAATGCTAATTGAGATCAAGGATAATCATTGTTGGCATATTAAACAAGTTGAATCAGGTAAATTTGGTTGTAAAGATAAGGCTGCAAAAGATTGGTGTATTAAAAATAACTATACATATCACGTCATATTTCCAAAAACATTACAAAAATTAAAGGATTCTATTTTATCTTCAATTTCTCTATAAGATATAGTCTGAACTCTTATGAAAGTAAGAGAAGTACAAGATAAAGAGCTTGTACGATAACAGCGTTGGGAACGCATGATGTATCACTTATTACCATGGAAGATGGTGTATTTGAAGTAAAGGCCACCTCGGGAGATGGCCATCTGGGTTAACACTCGGCTCAGAAGAAAGAGCTCTAATTGCGGGGACATCCTAAAGTTGCTCACTACCAACCTGTCGTGGTAACACAGACAGTGGCACAGAATAATTCCCTGTGGGACGGTAAAAAGGTGGCAAATGGGGCATTACGCCCAAATGGACAATCCGCAGCCAAGCGCCCTGGAAACAGGGTGAAGGTTCAACGACTACTCAGAGTATCCTACTGCGCCTCTGGCGTTATGGAGAAACGGGCACGAATGGGTTCCTGCGGGGAGAGTACATCCCTGTAGAAGATATAGTCTGAACTTATGTGAAAGCATAAGAAGTATGGATAAAGAACCATACGATAACAATCTTGGGAGAAGATTTTGATAACATTCTCGTGGAACATTGTATCAGCGAGTTTGAACGAAAAAATAAGGCCCTCGCGGGCCAAGCGAAACAAAACCAGCGTGCGCTCCGTCGTCTACGAACGGCCTGTGAGCGTGCCAAGCGCGCATTGAGTTCCTCCACCCAGGCGATGGTGGAAGTGGACGCGCTTGTGGAGGGTGTGGATTTGAACGTCACGATTAGCCGTGCGAAGTTTGAGGCCTTGTGTGATGCGCTCTTTCGTAAGACGATTACGCCTCTCGAGCAGGTTCTTCGTGATGCGAACATGTCCAAGACGGATATCCACGAAGTGGTGATGGTGGGAGGTTCTACACGCATTCCAAAGATTCGTGAGATGGTCAGCCAATTCTTTCACGGAAAGCGATTGAATGATTCCGTTCATCCCGATGAGGCAGTTGCCTACGGCGCAGCCATTCAAGCGCATATTTTGACCAACGGGAAGCACAGCAAGGACCGTACCTCGGATGTGATTCTCTTGGATGTGGCGCCACTGTCTCTTGGATTGGAAACAGCAGGCGGTGTGATGACGCCGTTGATTAAACGAAATACGACGATTCCGACGAAGAAGTCCCAGACCTTCTCGACGTATTCGGACAATCAGCCTGGTGTCCTGATTCAGGTGTTTGAGGGAGAGCGTCAATTCACACGGGATTGCCATTCCCTGGGCACCTTCAAACTGGAGGGGATTCCTCCGATGCCACGCGGTGTTCCACAGATTGAAGTGTCGTTTGATGTGGATGCGAATGGTATTCTGAATGTCTCCGCCGCAGAGAAGTCCACGGGCAAATCCAACAAGATTACGATTACCAATGACAAGGGTCGTTTGAACAAGGAGGAGATTGAGCGTCTGTTGAAGGAGGCCGAGACGTATGCTCAAGAGGACAAGAAGCGTATGGAGCGTGTCGAGGCGAAGAATCAACTGGAGACGTACTTGTACAATACACGCAATGCGGTTCAAGAAGAGAAGGTGAAAGAGACACTGGGTGCGGACACGGTCAAGGAAGTGACGGAGTGGGTTTCCGAGGGCATTTCATGGTTGGAGGAGCATCCCGACGAGAGCAAGGAGGCCTATGAGGAGAAGAAGAAGTCCTACGAGGAGCGTATTCGTCCGGTGATGACCAAGCTGTATGAATCCTCGGGTGTGGGCCAGACGGAGTCGGCGGCGGCAGGCGATGAGATGGATTAATTCAGATTTAAACAGTGTGTGATAAAAAGAAATAACGTGTCTCTCGGATGAATTTTGACTGGATAAAAGCACCCAAAACACAGGAGGAGGAAAAGGCGCAATTTGACAAACTCTATCATTTGTTAGTCCAATTGTCTCATAAGGGTCGGGCAGAGGAGGTTCCTGCCACTCCTGCCACTCCTGCCTCTGCTTCTGCTTCGCTTGTCCCTGCTGCTTCACAGCCTGCCTTTCCGGAAGACGAATTCACGACCCTCAAAATGGACATTCTGGCGAACTTCTCTTCTGCGGATACGATGACTCCCCTACAAACCTGTAAGGGATGTGACCGTTCGTTTTATTCCACCTTTGAAATGGAGAAGCACCATCGTCAATCGCCTGCCTGCCAACGTTGTAGTACCATCGGGTCCATGTTCTCTCCTGCCACCTCGTTCACGTCCTTTATGGAAAAGGGGTTATCGGAAGTCATGGAGATGGACGGTTCGCACGCTCGGTGCCGATTCTGCCAAAAAGACCTGCCGAGTAGGAAAGCACAGGAGAAGCATTATTCCCAATCCCTGCCATGCAATCGTCTGGCCTATCACGCCTTTCATCAATGGTACACTGCGTTCTCCGATTCTAAACAAAACGTATAACCTACGACAGTGGAATGTATTTGATTCTTACCACCTCTTTACGGAATCGTGCCTACTCGGAATATTCGGAGGACCGTCTGGCTCGTTATCGGCAGGCCATTCAGGATACGCTCCGATGGATTCCAGAGGACGTCCAACCGATTGTGGTGGAAAACAATGGTCACGGACCCCGAAAGACAGGCTTGGAGGGATTTCAACACGCAGGAAAAGAGGTACCCGTGGTGTATACCCAAAACAACGAGCGACTCTATCGGAACAAGGGGGTGAATGAATTATTGGATCTTCATGAAGTCATTCGCCAACGGGGGATAAAAGACGACGAAGTGGTTATCAAACTGACGGGACGATACCGAATGCTCTCCTCGAAGATGGTGGAGGTTGTCCGTGCCACGTCTGCCTCCTACGACGTATGGATGAAGTTCATGAATGTCTGCCATGGGGTATATGACCCGAATGACTGTGTTCTCGGATGTTATGCGATGCGTGCGTCGTATCTGAAGGGCTTGTCTGCCTCCTGGATGAATCGGTATGAGTCTCCTGAACGTGGAATGGCACGGTATGTGCGTACGTCTTTCGTTACGGGACGGATCGCCGAGATGGAATCCCTTGACGTAGAATGTCTGTTCTCACAGGACGGTCGTGTTTCTATCGTCTAATTTCTTTACGGTAAAAGGATAGATTCGTGCGTATCGGATGTCATGGGAACGCCTCAAACAGCCCCTGTATGACCGCTGGAAGGCGTGGTGGATGGCGACCCATCCTCCTGAGGTGGGGGAGCGCTCGTGGGCGTATTTGTTCGAGGGAGGGAAGCAGGTTCGTCCACGCCTCTTTTGCGACCTATGGAACTATCTGTGTCCGGAGAGGGAACCCTGTGGAGAATATGCGTTTGCCTTGGAATGTGTCCATGTGGCGAGTCTCATCCTGGATGACTTACCGTGGATGGACAATGCGGAAGAGCGACGAGGGTATCCCACACTTCATCGCCAATTTACCCCCCGAAAAGCACTCCTTCTCTGCCACGACATCCTCCGTATGGCCTATCACCTCGTCCATGGAGTTCCTGGAACCTCGGTCTACGCCTCCGAAGTCGAGGCGATGATTCTACAGAAACTGAAACGTCTCACGGCAGGCCAGGTGCTTGATCTAGAACGGCAGGGTACACGCTGGGAACTGGCTGCGTTGAAAACGGGTACGCTGTTTGAGTGGGTTACCGAAGCCGTCGCACTCTGTCTTGGGTTAGACCGCGTGTTTTGGCGACAATGGGGCAATCTTCTCGGTGTCCTGTTTCAATGGAGGGATGACTGGTCCGACCGTGAAGAAGATGCGCTACACGGCCAACGGAATGCGTTTCTGGAACATCCCGAAGAGACCCTCGTGGCCTACCGGGCAGGATGGAGACATCTCGTACAGGGGGTGGGAACCGGATGGTTTCGGAGACCCTTTGGCGCTTTTCTGCGTGATTATTTTCGTTCACCGTTATCGTTAGAAGATGAGGAAGAAAGTCTAACGGTATCGTTACGAGATTTGATACAGCCGATTTATTCTTACGAGGAGGTTCCTCTGCCTGCGCTTTCCTATCAACGTCGGGGGTCGATATGGCTGGGTCATCTGTTTCGGGCACTCTCCTCGGAGTCGGCGAAGAAGAAGGCTCTTGGATTAGCCGATGCTTTAGAATCGGAACCTCCGTTTCTCAAAGAAAATCTATGGAATCGCCCTGAATCCGAGTGGAGTACCTGTGAAGAGATTCGTGCGTGGAAGGTATCCTTCTTGGAAGAAGGAGTCGATGAGATGGATTCGGATGTGATGGAATCGGAACTGGATTAATCCTTTACCAAATAGAATGGAACGGCTCTCTTTTCTATTTGGTCTGTTGGTGAAGGCCTATGATGACGGTGTGGATGGTGCCTATTCACTGTCTCCTCTGGTGGTATCGTCTCTTCAGTCCTTGCTGGTTGCGGTATTTACGCTTCTTTCCGGAAATGATTTTTACTTTACCCTGGCCTGCTTCTGTTTTGCCTGCTTCAATCCTGGCATGGACCAACCGTTTTGGAAATCCACTATCCTCTTGACTGGCTTTCTTTTGTTTATGACCTTCACTCCTGAGGTATCCTTTCTACGTATCCTGTCTACGATATTCGGTATCCTTGTCTTTTTGATAGGAACGTTCATCGAGGACTTTCTCTTTCAAGAAGAGTACAGTTGGATAAAAGCCTACAGCCGTCTGTTTCTCTTGGCAGGTGTGCTCGTGGCTTCGGTGCTTCATCCTCGGATGCGTGAGATTCTTCCTCGTTTTTCGTATGTACCCATACAAAAAACAATATACATTTTATTGGGTTATTTAAGCGTAAGTGTGGTGGTACAGTTTTATCAACTGCTTGGGGATCAGACGGAGTCAGGGGCAGGCGAAGCGGGGGCAGGCTTCTTTATCAAGACGGGGCGCTTTTTCACCAGGGGGGCGGCAGGAAGGGCGGAGGAAGGGGCGGCAGAAGAGGCAGGAAGCGAAGCGGAGGCAGAAGCGGAGGCCGAAGAGGCAGTGGAACGAGCCACGGTAGGTCTTCGCCCAACCGGTCGTTGAGGTGCGAGGGGGACGAGCGCGCCCGTATCCCGCAGCCACGCACGTTTAAGGGATTGAAAGAGTTCCACGCATCCACGTGCGGCGGCCGCAACGGCGGCACGAGCCGTGCTCTCCTCGCCGTCTTCTACACCAATACGAAGCACCATTTCATCCCGAAGCGGATGGGGAACCGAGAAACCCGCATATGTAATTTTTGGCTGGGCATTGCCTTCAATGTGATTCTGGACGAGCCAGGTTTGGAACAAGTTTCCAAGGGTATGGTCGTGACCACGAAAGAGAAAGTCGTATCCAATCAATCGGCAGTTTGCGTGGGAGATGGTAATTTCCGACGGCAACTTTCCTTTATCGATATTCACGTACAGACTACACATGTTCTCTCCGACTTCACAGGCACGTTGGAGAATGTAATCCACCGAGAGGACACCCACACTCTCCACGGTAAAGTCAAAACTGAACGGCTCACCCTTCTCGTCTTTCAAGTAACAGCGTTTGATTTGCATCGTACGGAATTCACGTTCCAGCTCCGCATAACGAGCCGACCCCTTCTCTAATCCCGACGCCTTCTTGGCGTGCTCTAGCCAGGATTGGAACATGATATCAATCCGTTCAGGGTCATTGTCTAACGTGTACTCGTAGGAGCATTGTGAGACAGGAGAGAAGCGCGCATGCTCACGACCGGTTCCACGGCTTGCCTTGGCGACTATTTCTATCTTTTGTTGAACGGAACCCGAACCCGGCTGGAGCGTAGCCAGGAGGCAGGTTTGACGGGTCAAGGGATGCGGTGGAAAGAAGGTATCGGTGGGAACAATGGACTCCTCCTTCTCATCATAGACACCATTACTGTCCGGCGCACCTGAGAGACGTACGACCTGAAAGTCCGAGGCGGTCACGTGGCGAGTACGTTCCGCATCGCCCTCCACGCGCAGGAGAAACTGGTAGTCCGTATCTTTCCATTTCAAGGGTTCCGTCACATGAACGGGGAGAAGCCCAATACGCGCCGCCAACATCTCATTCGTCATCGGCGTATCGTTTCGCTTGACCACCACATCCGTCGTCGTTCCTGAAGAGGTCATATCCGCCCGAAAGGAAATGGTTTCCACGCCGGTGAGAATGAGACGACGCAGGGTGTTGGCGTAGGAGACATGAATGGGGGAGAGCGTAAAGGTGTAGGTGCGCTGGTCGGCCTGCTTCACAAGATTCGTAAATTCCATTGCTACTGTAAACGGTAAGACAATGACGTAGTCCTACCTTAGATTCCGAATGTAGGAGCTCTTCAATTTTTAGGGGGCGGGGTGGGGGACAGAGGCAGGTGACCGAGGCAGGTGACCGGAGAGAGAACGGATTGCGTTTAAGAACATACGGATTCGTTCCACGATTAGAAAAGGATGAGTAAACCAGCGCCGATTCATATTTGCTTTTACTCCAATCGTTGTATGTGGTCAAAGGCGTTTATTGAGGAAATTTCGCACACCCCCTACCACACCGATTTTCGGTTTATCTGTGTGGACCCTTCTCCCCATCGTCCTGCCCTTCCTGCGTGGCTCAAACAAACCCCCACCCTTGTCATTCGCGGAGAATCCAAACCACGTACGGACAATGAGGTGATGAATTGGTTGTATGAACAACCTCTTCGGGGTGGGGCAAAAGAGAAGGGGGCCGCCTCGGGAGGGTCCTCCGCCGCCGCACAGGAGATGGAGCCGGAACCCTATTTGGACACGGAAATGGGTGGTAGTTATGGGGATTCCTATGCCTTTCTAGGAGATGATACATCCGCACAAGGAAATGGTGGAACGAGTATGCGACACAACTTCACGTATTTGAATGGTCAGGATGCGATAGGAACCAAAGAGGCATCCCATTTCCAATCCACAGGCTCCTCCACTCATAAGCGTAGCAACAAAGAGGAAATGCTAGACCAGCAGTTTGAGCAGTTTATGAAAGCAAGAGAGCAGGGTATGCCTCAACGGATTAATCGGCAATAGGCCCGATTAGTCGCTATTAGCTTAAAGCCATCCGATTCCATTCTTAGCAGTACACGTGTTTTCCATGTCGGCGTTAAGTGCATTTACCACACAATTGGTGAATTTCTTTGATGAGCTATGTAGCACCTTTCCCGAAGAGCGTGATATTAAGATGGCCACAGAGGCCATTCGTGGCGCAAAGAAGATTAACCCTCGTCTGCTACTGGATTTGTATTACGAGCACGTCCATCGTGATGCGTCCGCCGCCATTTATCAACGTGATTTTGAGTTAGTACGTCAGTATGCACAGCGAAAAGTAGAACATCAATTTAATGATATGACCTGTGCGCTCTCGCTGTTTGACAAACACTGGGAAACGATGGGTGACAACAACCGAGAAGTCATTTGGAAGTATCTCAAAGTTCTGTGTTTGTTGTGCGAGAAGGCGATTAAGGATTAGGGGGACACAAGCGTCCCCCTGCGCCCCCTCTTCTGACGAGCCTGTCTATCTTATCCTGCCTCTGCCTGCCTTCTCTAACTTCCTCCTGCCTGTCTCTTCTCACTCTCTCCTGCCTGCCTCTTCCTGCCTTCCTCTTCCTGTCTCCTCTATCTCCCTCCTGCTTCTTCTTATCCTGCCTGTCATTCTCTCGTTTCGTTCTTCTCTTCACATGGTAAGAACGAAAAGAGATTTAAAGACTCCCTCGGGTTCGTTCGGGAGAAATGGCAGACGAGACATCCACTGGAAATGTAGAACCCTCCATCTTTCAAGTGAAATACGACGAATTCGTAGACGACGCCCTTGGGGCATTGCCCGAGTATGAGGTCGCCCTCCGTGCCGCAAAAGCGCTCGACGAGAAGACCCGATTGGAACGATTTCAATCCGAGGTTCAGGTCCAACTCGGCTGGGAGAGTTCCGAGAAGAAGAATCCAGGTGCGATTTTGCCTGGTGTCCTCCTGTCCGATGAAGTATGGAATCAACTATCCGATACGTCTCAGCAGGCCATTCAAGAACATCTTCGTATCCTATCGGTCTGTTGCTTTATGGAGACGGGTGTCAGTGGAGATGCGGGGGCAGAAAAGCCTGCCTGGATGGAGGATATGATGAAGGAAATGAAGGAGAAATTGGAGTCGCTGGACATGGACGCCCTCTTTAAGAAGTTTTCTTCCTTTTTCACCTCGGACACCTCGAAGGATGAAAAGGCAGACGCCGACGCAGACGAAAAGGCAGGCGCAGAGGCAGGAGCCAAAGAACCCTCTTTCTCATTTCCACAGCTACCTGAGAAATTTCTCAAAGGTCAACTGGCTCGCCTGGCGCAAGAAATCGTAAAGGACATTACGCCAGAGGATTTGGGTATCACCTCGGAACAAATTGCGGAATGCGAGAAAAATCCGTCTCAAGCCTTTACCATGTTGTTTTCTACGTTTACCAAGAATCCGACCCTTCTCCAACGAACCATCGCCAAGATTGGTAAACGCCTTCAACAGAAGATTGTGTCAGGAGCCATTCGTCCCCAAGAGATTGCTCGGGAGGCAGAAGAGCTCATGAAGGAATTTTCCAGTCATTCCTCGTTTGTGGAGATGATGTCGGGTCTGAAGAGCGCATTCGGTATGGAAGATATGGAAACCGCTCGGCAGGCAGGACGTGAAAGCAGCGCACGTATGTCCATTGTTCGTGACCGTCTCCGTAAGAAACTGGACAAAAAGAACGCAGCATCCCCTACATCCGTAACAACAGTCACCCCTTCTAAGCCTTCAAACCCCTCTAAGCCTTCACAAAAGAAGAAATAACCTGGATACGATATAGGATTCATGAACCACCTTACAGAATCACATTGTGAGCCCCCTTTTTGGAAGGACCCTTCCATTCTCTTTGAACACTTCTCTCTGACGTATCGTCCCACCTGTCCTCATTCTCCTTTTAATTTCGTTGCCCGGCTTGCTCTGCTTTCCCTCTTTCTCGGATGTATCGGAAGTCTGTTTGCGGGATTGTCCTTTATCGCCGTTGCCATCCTCTTCGGAAGTCTCACCGCACTCGCCATCCTTCTCTTTACCGACGTAACAAAGGGAAAGAAGCGAAAGGGGGGTGAAGGAGAAGACGATGAAGACGATGAAGACGAAAAGCAGGCAAAGGGGGGAAAAAGGGGCGCAGGGGGTTATGAAGAGATTCCCTATGTCGCCATGGTAGACCCATCTGGATACATGGCACCTATCAAGGAACATTTCGTGAATGGCAGTGGCTCAAAAGGCAGCATTCAACCCGTGGAGTCCCCGATGGGCCGAGAAGAGGTGGATGCGGCACCCTACTCAGGTCCCTCCCTTCCTGAACATACCCCACCTACCTCTCGCAATCCCTTTATGAACATTCTGTTGGATGACATCAAGTACCATCCTCACCGTCCTCCTGCCGCACCAGGCAGTGACCCCTCCGTCAAACAAGTATGGGATGACTACTTTCGTATTCAATGGCATTCCGACCCCACGGATGTTTTTGGAAAAAAACAGAATCAGCGCCAATTTATTACCCAACCCTCCACTACGGTTCCCAATGATCAGGGGTCCTTTGCCAACTGGCTCTATAAAATTCCAGGAAAGACGTGTAAAGAGGGCGGACGTGCGGCCTGCCTGGCAGGCACCGATGGAGGCGTTCTTCCTTGGCTGAATATGGACTCTTAATCCCTCTCCAGTCTAAATCACCTGTTCTGTAAATAGGTAAATCTGTCAATCGCAATGGATGCTTCCTCCCTTACGATTTACATTCGTACCCTGGCAGGAGAGGTGTTCCCCTTGCCTGTCTTAGGGGGACCTCCCCCTGCCTCCTGGTTTGCGCTCTATGAACGTCTCTCGGAACGCTATCCCACGGTCCCGATGGAACAACTCCTTTTGTTTCGCGGGGATACGATGAATTGGATGGAAGCAGGCCCCCTTCAAGACGGAGAGTGTCTTGACCTATTGATTTGTGACCCCTTTGTGGAGCAGTGGATGGGTTCCACCTCATGTATCATCCATGACGTATCGTATGAACGGGCATGTATGGTGTGGTATGATGCCCGTGTAGGAGACCCTTACCAAACGCCTGTCTCCTGTTACGCACACGCCTCTCAGACTGTCTGTGTCTTTACGAAGGAGAAGGGTAGTCAAATTGCGGTGGTAGGGACGTATGTTGTATCCGATAACACCCCATGGTTTACCAGCATTTATGACGCCTTTCGGCATTTCCAACACACATGGAATGAATCCGTCAAAGGAGAAGCATGTACGGATATCATTGTATCCCATTTGATTCATTTATGGAATCTGAATCATCGTAGCGATTGGACCCATTTTCGGAAAGGGCGCTACTATGATTATTAAGCGCGCGGTCGCACAGTCGCACACCGCATTTTTTGTTCTGACTTTTTATAGCGTATCTCTTCAGAGAATATGGAGATTCACCGATTGACTCATTCCCGTGACGACCTGTGTGGTATTGAATCCTTTTATGCGCAGTCCGTCGGACCCGGACGTTATATGACCACCAATCTGGTACCAAAGGCTACCGGTGTTAATCCGATGGCCGTGGATCAGCTCTTGATTTATCCCCGTGAAGGTTTTGGTTTGAACAATGCCTCCATTGATGCCGATTCCATTCTACGCAATCAACCGTCCTTTAAAAACAACCGTTGTCAGATTCGTCCCCAGGCGCGTCCATTTCTCACCGTCCCCTACATGGCCGGCGGAAACCCCTCTCGTGATGTTGAAAGTCTGTTGATGCATTCGGAGCAGGTACGTATGGGCAAGGAATGCGGCACCGTGACGGAGCAATTCTTCCCCCAACAATACACTCCGATGATTCCGATGCTACAGAACAATGTTCAGAATCCCAAGAACCTGATTCCGGAAGTGGCGGCTCCTGGATGGATTCACGGTGGTATTCCTTCACGTTCCTATCTACGGGATGTGAATTGTTAATCCGCTCAACCGTGTGATAAAGAAATTCACATACTTGAGTAGAACCCACCAGAATGGCAGCACTTACCAAAGCAGAGCAAAAGCGTATGAATGTATTGTTAAAGAAGAGTCAGAATCGTGCGGATTTTATTGAGCAGATTCGGGCAGAGGCAGGACCGGATGTGGAACTGTCCGAGGAGAACATCAAACTCCCTCTTCGCTACAACGTCCTGAAGTTGGCCAACTATGCCAAGACCGCCAAGAAGCGCTTTTATAAGCGCACGGGAAAGCCGGTTTCCTTGAAGCGTGAAGTGGCCCGTCGTGCGAACGAGCTCCAACTCAATCACAAGTACATTAAATACACTCGAAATCACAAGACGGCGAATGCGATTATTGAGGCCGCCATCGCACGCAAGGAGGCCGCGGAAAAGAAGAAATCCAATACCACGCAGAAGCGTGTCTCTAAGAAGCAGCAACTGATTCAAGGTGTGAAGAATGCGGCGCTCGCAGATAACATTGTCCTGAACGAGGCCAACATCAAGATTCCCGTGGCGGCGACCATGAATGATATCCCGAAACTGGCGAAGGCTGCGTTGGGTCGTTACTACAAGCGTATGGGTGTCGCCAGTCCTTCGCAACAGGCGATTATGAACGAAGCCGCCGCAATGGGCATTGACCCCAAATACGTCAAGTTCCTCCGAAGCTACACAAGCAAGAACGATGTTCTCGCGGCGGCGATGAAGCGTCAGGAGAAGGATGGTGTCAAGGTCGGTAAGTCCAGCTTGCGGGAACAGATATTGAAATATGCGGAGGATGTGCTTCAAAAGGATGAAGCCGCCGTGCGTTCGGCCCTCTGTGTTCGCAAGAAGGCGTAATGGACGATTCCTCTTCTGAAAATGACATCCATGTAGTAGTAAACACCCCTGTGTGCTCTCTGTGATGTCCACCCTCTCGGAAGCCTACGGTACGTTACTTTCCTCTCATTGGGAGAAAGAAGAGAATCCACAACATTATGACCGTCTCACAGAGTCCTATGTCCATTCCGCACCTCGTCGTCACATCCTCGGTCTCGTGGGTGGCAATGAAGTGAGTCTCGTGAAGGGCAATCTCGTGGACCTGGAATCGGACCTCAAACGAATCAATCTCCCCCTTACCTTTGCTCCGTGGCGCCAGTATCAGCCCCCTCAAAAAGGGCAGACCGAAATCATTCGGAAGAACCACAAAGTGGACCTCTCCCTCTCCGTTCGCAAAGACCATCTACCGGTCTACCAAATGATGGCCTATCCCTCCGTCGTTGCTCCTGCCCCTCTCGTTCCACAAGTCTGTGTCCGTCCTGAGAAGTATTAGTGTCATCGGGTCACAGTGCTTGTATTCTATTTTTCTTTTATTACTTTCTCACAAGTAGTAATAAAAGAATGTCGGCCCCTTGTGTGGTTCAACAGGCCCTCACTCGTCTACGGAATGACCCCTTTCATCAAGTGGATGATATGCGAATTACCTCCTATGCGTCCCGCTATTATCTCGCACCTCCTGCCGCCAATTGCCCGACCACCTTCCCCGTCCAGGCCACCACTCGTATTCAGAAAAGCGGAGCCTCGTGGGTGACAGGGGAATGGAAAACCGATGTCGAATCGGACCTGAAAGGGATTAATCGTATGGCCAGCAAGATTCGTTGTCAGGAGGGACAGTATCAACCGGACCAAAATGCCATGAATCATCGTGGAATGTCTCACGCACAGGATGAAAACATCCCTCTGACGCACGCACGTCTGGTAGACCCCCCCTGTACCCTTCGTGCCACAGGATGGAACCGCTGGCATCCGCTCTTTCACAATCCACAGGAGACCTTTGAGACCCCGTTTGACTTTTTTATCCCCTCTCGTGATTTGGATAAAGAGAAGTACAATACGCATAAGACACGATCCTGCTTTCATTCCGCTCAACAGCCTTCGTTGTCTGAGTTAGGTCACGATTAGGGGGACAGCCTGTCCCCCTGCGCCCCCTCCCTCAACATGTAAGGCACGGGGAGGCAGGCAGTATATTGCTTTAAGTCCCCTTTTCCTGTCATTCCGTCAAGCTCATAAGGATGTGTAAAAAGGCAGGAAGAGGCAGGAGGCAGGCTCAACAGGACAGTGGGCAGAGGCAGGCTTATTGGGAGAGGGGGTGTAGGGGGACCTCCCGCACAGAGTGCGGGGGCAAGGCGCTCCGTTCGGAGCACACGACGCTTGCGTCTCCCTCTACTCGTCCTCAGGAGAAAGAAGCCACATCCCACGACGTTTCATCTCCACCATCTTGTGATGCCCATGAATCCAATTGAAATGAACGAGGACAGCGGTCTTGTCCATTTGTTCGGCGTGTTCCATATACATTTTACCATTCGGATAGAACTCCAACGGTAAAACGCATACACGACAAACCGGTTTGACATACACATTAAAGTACGTCTGGTCATTGTTGTCCCCCGCACATCCCCGATAACGCACCTTCCCCTGTTCGGACAGACAATCATACGCCTCGACCACGGCAGGATGGGGTTTGGCCATCAAATATCCCGTACACAGATTCGTCGTATCCTTGTCTCGCTGGGCATCATTCTGTATCCAGACATCGTGGTCTTGGCAGGCCATCCATCGTGCCCATTCCTCCACAGGGTTCTTCCGAAACACCACATCTCCATCCACAAACACCGTGGTATATCCCAAGGAAAGCAGGCGATGAAGGAGAACGAGCTTGTAATAACAAATCGCATCGTATCCTTTGGTGTTCCACGCCGAAAAACGCCCAAGAGACTGCCGTTGTACATCATACACCCTATACCCCCTCTTCCGCAGTTGTTCAGCCCCCTTCGTATCCAGACAGACCACAAAGACAGACGTATCCAGACCATACGGTTGAAGGCTTTTGAGGAGATTGAGCGTGTAGAGCAAATACCCTGAATTGGTTAATGTCGTCAGCACAAGGCCTTTGGAGGCCAAGGCAGGAAGACAAGAGGCAGGCAAATCATTCTCGGTAAAGTCCATTTGGCAGGATACAAGACAGGAAGATACAAGACAGGAGGAAGGAAGTATTTAGATGGACACGCGTAGGATAAAAAAAAAGTAAAGGTAGAATCTTGTAGTATGGAAGCCGCCGCACTATCAGGTCTTCTTGGATTAGGATATTTGATTTCAAAAGCCACGCAGAAAAAGACACCCACGACCTCTGCGCTCTCTCCTTCGGTCCCTGTCACGGTTCCCTCCTCCCATTCCCTGCCTCCCTCGGATCGCAGCTATCCACTCATGGGGCAGGGTCGTGTCACGGAGGCCTTTGTTCCTGCCGCTCGTGGTAAAAATACGGACCCTCTGACCCTCGCCACCAAAGGCAGCTCCGCTACAGGATTTGGTCCTGAACTGGATTTGATGTATCAAATGCCAAATGGTCAGACGTATCCATCGGAACCCAGTACAGGACCCTACGGTACAGCATTTGGTTATTCCACTCAAAAGCCGCCCTATGCGCCTCCTACCATCTCCGGTGTCCTACCTGCCCCACAGGCGATTGAGTCCAATGTGGCGATGATGGAGTTTCGTTCGGATGGCATTGAGGCAGAACCCCAGTACGTAGATGCGGACTATGTGGTAAGTCCCCTATCCGGCCAACGAATCCCCGCACAGCAGTTCAAGCACAACAATATGCAGCCGTTCATCAAAGACAAGAATCGGCAGAATATTGCTCCACAGGCGAATACAAGTGTGCTGGACATGTACAATGGAACGGGCTCCACCCAAATGAAGAAGCGTGAGGTGGAGAATATGTTTGCGGCCTCTCGTGCTCCCTACGGCAATCCCTTTGGAATGGAAGACAATACCGAGTTCATTCAAGGGCGTATTGCGTCTCAACCTCCCGTCGCACGCAATAACGAGCGTCCCTTTGAACCCACTCGTGTCGGACCGGGTCTGGGAGACAAGTTTGGAGTGGCTGGCCAGGGAGGCTTTCAACAGTTGGACATCAATGAGATTATGCGTCCAAAGGATACCAATGAGTTGCGTGTGGCCACCAATCCAAAGGAGACCTACAATATGCCCGTCGTTCCTGGACAGCACTACGTAGGAACCAATGCGAATGTAACGGATGTGGGTGAGGTGCGCAAATACCGTCCTGATACCTTTTACATTGATGAGACGGGTGAGCGCTTCTTTGTCACAACAGGCGATGTCATTAAAGAGACCGTTCGTTCGACCCAAGTTCTGCCACACACCACTCGTCCCGAAACGTCCACCGAATACACAGGTATTGCGGCCTCACAGGACTATGTGGAGAGTTACGTGACGGGTTCGTATCGTACGCCAATGACCCAGCAACACGGCGGGGCAGGATATCGCAATGCGGATATGACGGGATACTATACGGCTAATACGGATGCGGCAGAGGCCGATTATGGCAAATCGTCGTATGAGATTCGGCCCAATGAGCGTAATGAGACTTCGGAGCGTGTCATGGCACTCAATCCCGCACCGGCCGACAACCAATTGGGTTCTACGCATTTTACGGATTCGGCGCGTCCGACGCGTCGTAGTGAGACGATTGGAAACATTCGTATGACAGGAACGCCCTTTCAACACGTGGACCGAGCACCTGCCATTACCGTGTGGGACCCCAAAGACATTGCTCGTACCACGGTCAAAGAGTCCACGATCTATTTGGACCGTCCTGGTATTGCGGGTGGAGAAGGTGCTTCCGCCCCCCAGCGCTTGAAAGTCTATGACCCCGAGGACATTGCGAAGCCGACACAAAAGGCGCAACTCTCGGCGGGTTTGTCATGGACAGGTCCAGGTGGGAATGGGGCATGGAGTGATGCGATGGACCCGACGTTTGCGTACAACATGCGCAGCAATCCGAACAAGGAGCAAATTGCTCGGGGTCGTAAACCGATTGCAGGCGCAGGAAGTGTGGCGACGTTTAAGGGTGATCCAGGCCGTCAGACCTCCAAGAAGTTGGATGTGGATATCATGAATGACCGCGCATTGGCCGTGAACCGTTCCATGGATTTGACACCCGGTGTGGGCGACTTGGGACGTGTGGAATACCGTGTCCCACTGAAGTTGGATGTCAGTCGTGAGCGTAATACCTATACCGCGGTGGAGGCCGTGGACACCAATCCATTGATGCAAAGTCTGCGTAAAAACGCCGAATTGGATGAGCGAGCCATTGCGGAATATCGTCGGTTTTTGTCCCCTTCTTCCTAGGGTTCCTAGCAAATCGTTTCGCACATCTCCATAGAATGGGGAATAAGTCATCTGCTGCTGCCGGTACAGCTGCGCCTGCTGCCAATTCCGCTGCTGCTCCCGCTTCTGCCAACTCGGCTGCTGCTCCCGCTTCTGCCAACTCGGCTGCGCCTTCCAATGCTTCCAACGCCAAAAAGAACAATGCGTCCAAGAACAACAAGTCCGTCACTACCGTGCCTGTCCCTGCTCCTGCCAACTCTGCTGCTGCTGCCAACGCCATGAAGGGAGGACGTCGTTCCAAAAAGAACAAGCGCACGCAGAAGCGTCATCGTCGGGCGTAATCGCCCAATAAAGACGGTTTAAACCGTTTTTCCAACCTTCACCCAATACACCCCATAGACCCGATACGATGGAAAAGACACCTCGTATCCTTACAGGTCCTCCTGGATGCGGAAAGAGTTACTGGATCCAGAAGTACGCTCAAGAGGTGAATAAGCAATTGTTTGTATGTCCGTGTCGTAAAGATAGAACCTTACGAGATGGCCGTCAAAAACTCCATGTGTGGGCACGACGCACCGAACCTGCCATTTTGTGGCTGGAAGGGGCAGATGATTTGACCCCCGAAGCGCAGGCCTTCTTGCGACGAATGTTAGAAACCCATGCGCCCGAAGTCCAATTTATTCTGGAATGTCGTGATGCGGGTCGGCTACAGGAACCTATTCGCTCCCGTTGTATCCTCCAAACCATGGGACATCCCTCGTGGGACGAACTTCTGACCTACGCACATACCCTTGCGTCACCTACCTTTCCCGAATCGGTGTATGAAGAAATCCAGGAGTACTTGATGGAGGATGAACTCTCGTATCGTCGGATTCAACAATGTATGACCCTGTACCATTATGCGCCCGATGAGTGGAGGAGACTTATCGAGCATCGTCGGCGAGAGCGAGAAGCGTGTACTGCCTTATCCTCCGAACAGATGTTGACCTACCTTCGTGAGGCCTATCATCCCGAGCACTTTATCCAGTCGCTGTTGTCGGAACCACAAATCTTGAAAGAGTACGGCAAATGTTTGGAGTGTTCGGGGTCGCTTTGGGCCTTTTTGGGAAGTGCGTTAGATACGCATTCTACAACACCCACGAACCAATAAGAATGAACCGAGGAGGTGATTCCATTTTATCCGTGTACTCGGATGCTCGTGCGGAGTATACCAAACAGCTCTGTGTCTTTTTAGTTCCGGCCTATTTTCAATTCTTTATTGATTTATTGGAGCGTGCCCGTCGTGATGTGAATCAAGAACAGAAGCGTGTCCTATGGCAATTTCAAACCTATCTGAATGAGATTCACGATTGGAACATGGAGAAGGTCTCTCAAGAGATTCAACGCATTCATACCAATACAGGATGTGATTACTTGGAGGATTTGCTGACCGCTGTATTTATTGCGCACACCAAGGTGCTCACTGCGATTCGGTTGTCTTCCCAACAGAAAAAGGTGGAAATCAACATTCCCAAAGTGGACCACTTTCTGTTTAAGGTGCTCTGTGAAAGTTCCAAACTGTTGTGGAGTTCCACCTATCTCTTTCGTGATGGAATCCCTTCGATTGAAAAGCAGCAGAATTATCGTTCCATTGAGGGGATTCTGAATGAGGGGATTTTACAGGCGGTTCGTTCCCTGGTACCGGTCAAATCCATCCTCAAAGACTTTGTCAACCAGGATACTGCCTCGGAAGATACGTCCCGAAAAGAGAGCAGTGCGGAGGCGGAGGAGGAGAGTGATGACGAGGAGGTAGTTTCTGCCCCTGT
>JACCDG010470943.1_pt1 | contig 29257 bp, 24 predicted proteins | sample 7442471 | NCBI WGS metagenome assembly JACCDG01 (sample SAMN15323444, study PRJNA562643) | freshwater metagenome | isolation source: river surface water | place: USA:Blue River Watershed | collected 2017-08-17 | reverse complement strand
ACGTGATTACGCACCCCGTCTTCCAGGAAGGCCACTGCACGGTGCCCTTTATCGCGACTCACCCGGAATTATTCAATTTCAAGCCGACCCGCGACCGCTCTACTAAAGCGATTCGCTACCTAGGTGAAGTAATCGTCAACGGCAATCCGGACGTAAAAGTGAAGCCAACGGCTCCATTCCGCCCTGCCATTATCCCTTACGTGGATCCGATGGCGGTTTATCCGAAGGGAAACAAACAATTATTAACCGAAATGGGTCCGGAAAAATTTGCCCAGCATATCCGTGACTCAAAGCAAATCTATTTTACAGACACGACCTTCCGGGATGGACACCAGTCGTTGTTAGCGACGCGCGTACGGACTCAAGATATGTTAGCTGTGGCTGATGGTTTTGCGAAATCCTTTCCTCAATTGTTCTCGATGGAGGTTTGGGGTGGTGCCACTTTCGATGTGGCGATGCGTTTCTTGCAAGAATCGCCTTGGAAACGTCTTCAGGAATTCCGCGAGGCCATGCCGAATATGCTCTTGCAAATGCTTTTCCGTGGTTCAAATGCCGTAGGTTATTCAGCCTACCCGGATAATTTGATTGAAAAATTCGTGGAGAAATCCTCCGAAGCGGGTGTCGATGTCTTCCGCATTTTCGATTCCTTGAACTGGATCGAGGCGATGAAAGTGTCGATTAAAGCAGTTCGTGAACGCACGCCGGGCATCGCTGAAGTGGCCATTTGTTACACTGGGGATATGTTTACGAATCCCAAATACAATTTGCAGTACTACCTCGATATGGCGCGTCAAGTAGAGGATGCTGGCGCACACATTTTGTGTTTGAAAGATATGGCCGGTCTTTTACGTCCCTTCCAAGCCGAGAAATTAATAAGCGAATTAAAGAAAGTTATTTCGATACCTGTTCACTTGCACTCACATGATACGGCCTCAGTTCAATCTGCTACCTATTTAAAATCTATTGAGGCAGGCGTCGATATTCTAGATGGGGCCATCGGTGCGATGTCTGGATTGACCTCTCAGCCTAATTTGAATTCCTTAGTGGCTATGATGCAAGGTCACCCGAAAGCATCTGATCTTGATTTAGATTTATTAAATCAATACTCGAATTATTGGGAAGCAGTTCGCGCCATGTATGCACCGTTTGAATCGGAATTGAAGGCTGGAACCGCTGAGGTGTACAATAATGAAATTCCAGGTGGTCAATACACGAACCTGCGTGGACAGGCGATTTCACTCGGAGTGGGGGATAAGTTCGAACAATTGAAGCATAATTATTCGGAGGCTAACACACTTTTTGGTGATATTGTTAAAGTAACTCCATCATCGAAAGTAGTAGGGGATATGGCGATCTTTATGACCGCTAATTCGTTAACGGCGGAGGATGTGTATGCCAAAGGTTCCACCTTATCATTCCCTGAATCCGTAAAAGACTTCTTTAAAGGTGGCCTAGGTCAACCTTACCAAGGTTTCCCAAAGCAACTTCAGGAGATTGTCTTGAAAGGCGAACATGCCATCGAAGGGCGTCCAAATGATCATTTGGCTCCCATCGACTTTGATGCAGACTTTAAGGTATTTATGAAAAAATTCCCTGAAGCTGAAGATGGATTCTTCGATTACTTGTCATACAAAATGTATCCCAAAGTCTACGAAGATTATTACAAGAATTCGGCCCTTTTTGGTGAATTATCCGCTCTTCCCACGCCAGCCTTCTTTTATGGCTTGAAGCAGGATGAGGAGATCATGATCACCATTGAGCCGGGTAAGACGATTATCGTGAAGTTCTTGTACATGTCAGAGCCGGATGAATCAGGTCTGCGCAATGTGACTTTTGAATTAAATGGCCAGGCACGCCGCATTAAGATTTTGGACAAAAATGTCAAAGTCGAACGCGCTCAACACGCAAAAGCCAAGGCAAAAGGGGATATCGGTGCTCCATTGCAGGGTAGATTATCCCGTATCTTGGTAAAACCAGGCGATGAGGTGAAATTAAACGCACCACTTTACGTGATCGAAGCGATGAAAATGGAATCGATTGTTTCAGCACCATTTGAAGGCATCATCGGTAACGTAGTATTAACAGAAGGAACAGTGGTGGAGCAAGAGGACTTAGTCTTAACCTTAGAAGAGGCGAAGCTACCTGAACCGAATGTAGAAGAGTATTTATTCGTGTACGGAACCTTGCGTCGCGATTGTGGAAACGATTTACACCGCTTAATCGCACGTAATTCTGATTACATTGGCATGGCGACTTACCAAGGTCAAATGTACCAAGTGGCCGATTATCCAGGTATTATTCCCTCATCAGATGCGAAAGACCAAGTAGTGGGTGAATTGTATTTATTGTCTAATACGATCAAGTTGCTGAACGTATTAGATGAATACGAAGAGTTCAATACCGAAAAACCAGCGGAAAGTATTTTTGTTCGTGAGCAGGTAAAAGTGAGCTTAAAAGGCAAAGAAATCGAAACTTATGCGTATTTATACAATAAAAAAATCGACCCTAAAACGCGAATCGCGTCTGGGGATTATGTGAAAGGCTAATGAAAAAAATCGCCCTTTTTTGTTTATTGTCACTCACCCTTCACGCGCAAAGTCCGTTATTGAAAGCGCATGCACACAACGATTATGAGCACGAGAGGCCTTTTTTTGATGCTTTTCAACTAGGTTTTGGCTCCATCGAGGCTGACGTGTACGCCGTAAATGGCGAGTTATTAGTGGGGCATGAACGTTCTCAGCTGCGTCTGAATCGCAACTTGAAGGATTTGTACATCGATCCCATCATTCGAGTTTTAAAGGCAAACAAAGAGGGGAATTTTCACCAGTTATTGATTGATTCTAAAACCCCTGCGGATTCTACCATGTCCCTGATTATTGCTGCGCTGAAGCCTCATGCAGACCTTATCGTCCAAAAAGGATTTCGAATCGTCATCTCTGGAAATCGTCCTAAGCCGTCTCAATACATTGAATATCCTGCTTGGATTACCTTTGATGGTCGTTCGGATGAACGTTTTCCGACTAATAAAGTGATTTTAGAGAGTGAATCGATGCTGAAATTTGGATTTTGGGGTGGCCAAGGACCCATCCCCGCAGCTATGAAAGAAAAACTCAAAAACTATGTCGATCAAGTTCACGCGAATGGCCGAAAAGTACGTCTTTGGGCTAACCCAGATTCGCTTCTGGGTTATCAAGCCTTATTGGATATCGGGGTGGATTACATTGGTACGGATAAGCTAAGTTTATTAGCAGACTATTTGAAATTCGGCGAGAGTAAATAAGCCGGGAATAAAGCTTTTACAATAAAACCTATTCATATGAAAACTAGACGCGAATTCTTGGCTAAATCAGCCTTTTTTACTTTAGCATCCACACTTCCTATTTCCATTTTTGCTGCGAAAAAATCCTATTCTTTAGGCTATTCTGCCATCACCTGGAATGGGCAAGATGAGCAGGCCATTAAAGATATTTCAGCCTTAGGATTTAAGGGAATTCAATTGCGCGCAAATACCTATGCAAAATACAAAGACAATACGGCTGCCTTAAAAGCACTATTGGATCAATCAGGATTGCAATTATGTATGTTTTCGAGTGGTAATGTGGAGATAGATCCGGCTAAAGTAGAGGCATCCATCGCTCAGCACGTAAAGCATGCCACTTTTGTGAAAGCCTTAGGTGGAACGTCCATTCAATTGACTAATTCTTTACGCAAGAAAGGGGTGAAGCCGGAGGAAAAGGACTTAATTCGTCTAGCCGAGGTAATGAACGAAATCGGTGCAAAAACCAAAGAAATTGGCATTCAAGCTACTTACCATAACCATATGGACCAATTTGGGGAGACTCCCGAGGAGGTAGATTTACTAGTAAACCACATGGACTCGTCTAAGATTAAATTGCTGTTGGATGTGGCACACTATTTTCAAGGTGGAGGTAATCCAGCGGAAGCTGTTCTGAAATACCGCAAAGTATTGCACTCCTTCCACATGAAAGATGTACGTCAAACAGAGCCTCGCTACCGTTTTGTCGAACTAGGGCAAGGTAAAGTTAATTTAGAAGAGGTTTTTGCTAACCTAGATAAAATCAAATTCAAAGGCTTTGCCATCGTGGAATTAGACTCTGTTCCTGATGCGGGTAAAACGCCTCTAAGTTGCGCAGAAACGAGCAAGGAATTTTTAAAAAATAAAATTCAATATCCTTTTTCTTAAATTGCAGCTTAATTAAAATCAAATGGCTAGCAAAAAGGATCCTGCAATCGGGTTTATCTTCATAACTTTATTAATTGATGTTCTCGGAATTGGTTTAATCATTCCCGTTCTACCTAACCTGATCAAAGGATTTGTTGGGGGAGACATCTCTGTTGCATCCCAATACGCTGGCTGGTTAATGGCATCTTATGCCATTATGCAATTTTTGTTTTCACCTATTTTAGGAGGGCTATCCGACCAGGTAGGACGGCGTCCAGTTATTCTAGCGTCTCTTTTTGGCTTTACGGTCGATTATTTAGTCTTAGCCTTTGCTCCCTCTATTTTCTGGTTGTTTATCGGTCGAATTATGTCTGGAATCACGGGTGCTAGTTTTACCACAGCGCAAGCCTACATTGCTGACGTTTCTAAGCCAGAGGATCGCGCGAAAAATTTTGGTGTAGTAGGGGCAGCGTTTGGTGTAGGATTTATCATTGGTCCTGCAGTAGGGGGGATGTTAGCTGCTTACGGGGATCGAATTCCTTTCTTCGCAGCAGCAGGATTGACGCTTTTAAATGGTATTTATGGATATTTTGTTTTACCGGAATCCTTATCGAAGGAAAATCGAAGACCCTTTGATATTACGCGCGCAAATCCATTAGGATCATTAAAAAACTTGACAAAATACCCGGTTATAGCCGGCTTGGTAGGTGGATTTTTCTGCCTTCAATTAGCTGGACAAGTACATCCGAGCACCTGGTCCTATTTTACGATGAAGGTCTTTAATTGGACACCCGATCAAGTGGGGTATTCTCTTGCTTTTGTTGGTTTAATTGTAGCGATTGTACAAGGAGGATTAGCGCGTATCATTATGCCAAAACTGGGGGAGATTCGGGCTATTTCTTACGGTTTACTCTTGTATGGATTTGGCTTTTTTCTTTTTGCCTATGCCACTAAATCTTGGATGATGTATGCCTTTATGATTCCCTTTGGATTAGGTGGAATCGCCGGTCCAGCTCTCCAAAGTCTAATTACCCAGCAGGTAGGACCTAATGAGCAGGGTGAATTGCAAGGTGGACTGACAAGTTTACAATCCATTACCACCATTTTTGGACCCTTACTTGCCTCTAATCTTTTTGCCTATTTTGCCTCAGATCGCGCGCCTATACATTTCCCGGGTGCAGCCTTTTTTATGGCGGGATTATTAATTTTTATTGGCTGGGTAATTGTTATGCGTTCTATCCCTAAAAAAGCTTAAATATTTTTGTAATATTGGTAAATATAAATCCTAACAAAATGAAAACAATGATCAAATCTATCTGTCTAGTGGCAGGAATGCTAGTTGCTACGGTGGCTTCAGCTCAATCAACTGAAGAAATATTGGCAAAACACGAAGCTGCCATGGGCGGCTTAGATAAATGGGCAACGGTGAAGACCGCAGTAGTGAAAAATAAGTTTAGTGTTCAAGGAATGGACATTGAAAGCAAAACGTCTTTAGTGATCGGTCAATCTTTCCGTACTGAAATCGAAGTAATGGGTAATAAAATAATTACCGTTATTGATGGTGATAAGGGTTGGATGAATCGCCCAGCGATGATGGGTGGAACGGGGGAGCCGGAAGATATGAAATCTGATCAGGTGAAGATGAGTAGCTCTCAGAAATATTTGGGATCTATTTTAACGAATGCGAAGAAAGATGGATATAAAATTGAATTAGTAGCCAAAGAGAAATTAGACGGCGCTGATGTTTACTTATTGACTGTTACAAAGCCATCAGGTGAAGATAGCAAAGTGTATGTTTCTACAGCGACTAATTTTGTTGTCAAAACACAAGCTAAAGTGCAAGTGAACGGACAAGAAGTCGAAACAGAGGCGTCTTATTCAAATTATAAAATGGTGAATGGATTAGCCTTTCCTTTTACAGTGGAAACAGCAAACCCAATGGGTGGCATGATGACGGTCGAGACGGTCTCAGTCGAAATCAATCCTGCAATTGACCCAGTCATATTTGCAAAAAGTTCAAAATAAAAAAAAGGCTTCAGAAATGAAGCCTTTTTTTTTAAGGTAAAAATTGCTGAATGTGATTTCTAGCAGTCCGAATTGCCTTATCAATATCCTCCTCAGAGCCCTCATAGGCCTTGTCTTCCACTTCGATAACAATGGGTCCACGGTAGCGGACATCGTTTAATGCTGAGATAAATTTTCCCCAATGTATATCGCCTAGTCCCGGAATTTTAGGGGAATGGTATTCTAGTGGATTGGCTAAAATCCCCACTCGATTTAATTTTTCAGGATAGACTTTTACATCCTTTAAATGAACGTGGTGGATTCGATCCGCATAGTGATAGATAGGGTAGGTGTAGTCCATCATTTGGAAAACCATATGTGATGGATCATAATTTAGGCCAAAATTCGACGACGGAATAATCGTAAACAACTCATCCCAAATCTTAGGAGTGGTCATCAAATTCTTTCCACCCGGCCATTCATCATCGGTAAAGAACATGGGACAGTTTTCAATCCCTATTTTGATCTGTAACGAATCAGCTAAAGCAATAATCTCCGGCCAAACCTCTGAAAAACGACCCATATTATAAGCCACATTCTTCGTATAATCGCGTCCAACAAAAGTATTAACCCGGGTGATTCCTAAAACAGCGGCTGCCTGAATGACTTTCTTGATATGCTCTCGGTAAAAAGCGGCTTGTGATTCATCCGGATCTAGTGGGTTAGGATAATAGCCTAAAGCGGAAATTTTTACAGGATGCTGTGTTAATTTAGCTTTTAAGGTTAACAGGTCTTCGGTGGACATTTGGTCTACCGAAATATGCGAAACACCAGCATACCTACGCGCATCAGCAGAGGAGGAGGGCCAGCACATCACCTCGACACAGGCGAAATTTTGCAGATGAGCATAGTCTAAAACCTCAAAAAGGCTTTTATTAGGGAGAATTGCAGAGACAAAACCAAGGTCTAACATCTTATTTCTTTTTTTCTACTAGATAAAATAACGCGACAGAGGCCGAAGCGATCCAAAGACCTACAGCCTCTCTAGCCAATTCTTGATTATGCGTTTTCATACTTAATCCATCCGTTAGGAAACCTTCCCAGGCCGTCATTTCAACCCACAATTGTAGGCCGGCGAAGAAGGACAAGCAGAATAGAACAATCAAAAGTTCCGGATTTGTTTTATTTCGCAGCGCCTGAAAGGACGTATAAGCGGCCGTAAGATATACTGGGACCCATAAAACAGGATCTGGGTCATTTAATTGCCAGTAGGAAAACAATAAAAATATGATTCCGAATAAACCGCCCAAAACTGTTTGTGCCTTTCTCATCTTAATTACATAGATTTTTTACAGCATCGGCTGCGCCCGGGTAATTCAATTTTTGTGCTTGCTGAAACGCAATACAGGCTTTTTCTGTCTCATTGGACTTGATATAACTGAGTCCTAGGGCATAATAAGCTTTGCCAAATGTAGGGTCAATTTCCGCAGCTTTGGCAAAATCAGTTATCGCTGCGGCATAATTTTCTTCTTGAAACAAAATATTGCCCCGGTTGTAATAAGCATTGATTTCTTTTGGAGCTAATTGAATGGCTTTGCTGAAATCGGATTTTGCTTGTGCCGGTTGTGCTAGTGCCGCTTGAATTATTCCTCTTTGGAGATAACCTGCACTTGAATCTGGCTGAGAAGCGATGGCTTTATCGGTAGGCGCTAATGCCTTATCCCAAACCCCCTGTTCCATTAAAACAGCTCCTAAGTTTAGTTGCGCTGTGTAAAGAGAGGGTTTTAATTCAATAGCCTTTCGATAAGCCGCTTCTGCCTCAGGATAGTTTTTCTCTTGAAATAAGATAACTCCCTGTAAATTATAGGCCTCAGCAAGACCCGGGTTCTTTTCAATGGCTTTTTGGAGCGCTTCTTTTGCAGATACGGTTTCCCCTTTCTGTAAACGAGCCTTCGCTTCGTCTAACCAAGCTTCTCCAGAAGTGGAACAAGCCCACACAAACAGCAGACTTAAATATAGAATAGATTTTTTCATTACTTAAAGTTAAGGGGCTAATCTAAAAAAACGATATTAATTTTGAAAAAAGCTCCTTTTTTGCCATATTTGCATTGGCAAATTACCAGCTCCCGCTGAATCCCCCAGGTCTTGATCGAAGCAAGGGTAGGTTGGTTGTAGCGGTGAATTTGCCATTTTTTTGTTATTAAAAATCTGACCTATGAAATTTTTTATCGATACTGCGAATCTAGCGCAAATTAAGGAAGCACAAGACTTAGGTGTTTTGGATGGTGTTACTACCAATCCATCCTTGATGGCTAAAGAAGGAATTACCGGAAAAGACAACGTTTTACGTCATTACAAAGCGATTTGTGATATTGTAGAGGGCGATGTTTCGGCTGAAGTAATTGCTACGGATTATGAAGGTATGATTCGCGAAGGCGAAGAATTAGCTGAGCTAGACGATAAAATTGTAGTGAAGATTCCCATGATCAAGGACGGTATTAAGGCCTTGAAATATTTTTCTGAAAGAGGGATTAAAACGAACTGTACGTTAGTATTCTCTGCGGGTCAAGCTCTGTTAGCCGCTAAAGCAGGAGCAACTTACGTTTCCCCTTTCATCGGTCGATTAGATGACATCTCTTTCGATGGAATTGAATTAATCGAACAAATTCGATTGATCTACGATAACTACGAATTCGAAACGCAAATTTTAGCGGCATCGGTTCGTCACCCAATGCACATTATCAAATGCGCTGAAGCAGCAGCTGATGTCATGACTGGCCCATTATCTGCTATGCTAGCGCTATTGAAGCATCCTTTAACGGATAGCGGCTTAGCTCAATTTTTAGCGGATCACGCGAAAGTAAATTCATAATTAACCAAGGCAATTCTTATGTCTGTTTTATCTTTTGAACAAGTAACAATTTCTCAAGAAGGTGTTAACACACTTGAAGACATTAATTTAACGATTAATGGTGGCGATTTTTATTATTTGATTGGAAAGACAGGTAGTGGAAAAAGTACCTTATTCCGTAGCATATATGCTGAAATTGGAATACAATCGGGAACGGCCTCAGTAGCTGGGTATTCCTTGAATTCGATTAAGCGTTCGGAAGTACCTTTTCTGCGTCGAAAATTAGGATTTGTTTTCCAGGATTTTCAGTTGTTAACGGATCGTAATGTAGAGAAAAACTTATCCTTTGTATTAGAGGCTACAGGTCATCAAAACAAGGACGAGAATCGGTTGAAAATTGAAGAGGTATTAGCCCGAGTGGGCATGAGTTCAGCTATTTCTAAGCGCATTCATCGCCTGTCTGGCGGTGAGCAACAGCGGATTAGTATTGCCCGCGCTATTTTAAACAATCCTGAGTTATTGCTTGCGGATGAGCCTACAGGTCACTTAGATCCTGAGGTTTCGTTGGAAATTATGCAATTATTTAAGGAATTGAATCAAAGTGGCATGGCCATTATTATGGCTAGTCATGATTACAATACGATGGCTAAAGTTCCCGGTCAGATCTTGAAATGTGAAGGGGGTAAAATCTTCCCTGTTTCCAGCCTTTAATTATCTTATTTTCCTGTATAGTAAACGACTGGAATAATACATTCCTCTAAGGAAATTCCTCCATGTTGGAAGGTATTTCTGTAGTGATTTACGTACTGATTAAAGTTGTTTGGGTAGGCGAATAAATTATCTTCTTTGGCGAAAACATACGTAGTAGAAACGTTCGGTTTTGGCAGGAAAATATTCTCAGGTTTACGGCAAATCATCATTTTATTCGTCGCATCCCAATTCAAATTTTTCCCCTGTTTATACCGCAAATTCGTATTTGTTTGACGATCTCCAATAATCTTTATGGGATTTTGTACACGTATCATACCGTGATCGGTAGTGATAATCACGCGCCCTTTTTTCTCAGCGATTTTCTTTAACAAATCAAATAGGGGAGAGTGCTGGAACCAGCTGGCGGTTAAACTACGGTAGGCAGATTCATCCGGTGCTAATTCTTTTATCATAGCCATGTCTGTGCGTGCGTGAGATAGCATATCTACGAAATTGTAGACGATCACATTCAAATCATTCGTTGCTAATCTATTGAAATTCTCGACTAGTTGTTTTCCTTGGTATTGGTGTATAATCTTATGATAGGAGCTTTTTGCGTTGATTTTTAAGCGCTTTAATTGCTCTTGTAAGTAAAATTCTTCATGTTTATTGAAACCCTCTTCGTCTTCAGAATCCCCTACATCATACACCCATTTATCTGGGTAATTTTTCGCTATTTCGGATGGCATCATCCCAGCGAAAATAGAATTGCGCGCGTAGGCTGTCGTCGTAGGTAAGATGGAATAATAGTTACTTTCTGATTCTAAACGGAAGTACTCTTGTATCGATTTGTCTAATGTTTTCCACTGGTCAAATCGTAAGTTATCTATCAAAATAAAATACAGAGGACTCTTGTCATTTATTTTAGGGAAAACATGTTTTCGCATCATCAGATGCGATAAAATAGGCGTTTCAGCATTTGGTTTTTGCAGCCAATCTTCATAATTCTTCTCGATAAATTTGCTGAAATGGGCATTTGCCTCATTTTTTTGGTTATTCAAGACCTCTGCCATTGATTTATTCTCAGTCGTATCGATTTCAAGCTCCCAATAGACTAGTTTTTCGTAGATTTCCGACCATTCTTTTGCATTTATTTGGTCTTGGTATTGCATGGATAAGGCTAAAAATTCCTGTTGGTAGGTAATATTTGTTTTACCCTCTTCCAGTCTTTTTTTATCGAAAATTCGCTTGACTGAAAGTAATAATTGGTTCGGATTCAGGGGTTTGATTAAGTAATCTGCGATTTTAGAACCGATGGCGTCTTCCATTAATTCCTCTTCTTCCGATTTAGTAATCATGATGACAGGGAGATTTGGCCGTATTTTTTTGATGTGTAATAGCACTTCAAGGCCTGACATTCCGGGCATATTTTCATCCAAGAATAACATGTCGAATTTTTGTGTTTCCACTAATTCTAAGGCATCTGCCCCAGAATTAACGGTAAATACTTCATATCCTTTCCCTTCCAAAAACAAGATATAGGGTTTCAATAAATCGATCTCATCGTCTGCCCAAAGTATTTTATAAGTCATCTCTTTTTTATTTACCATTCAAGACTAAAATTAGCTAATTTTACAACGTCATCCACGTTAATACATGTTAATAGATTCACCCGTTCATTTAACCGAATCCGCAATCGAAAATTTACGTTTGCTGACGTTTCCAGAACCTTTTTTGCGTGTTGGAATGCGTGGGGGAACTTGCGGGGGGTCGTTTGTATTAGGATTTGATACTAAAACGGAGAATGACGAAGAGTATTTAATCGAAAATATACCTGTCATTATTGATCGAAGAGAATTACTTTTTGTGCTAGGTACTGAAATTTCTTATGAAGTTCAGGGAAATGGTTTTTTTCTACATAAACCCGCTAAATCATGAAATTTGCTGCTATTGACATTGGTTCAAATGCCGCCCGTCTTCAAATATCGAGTGTATTAGAAAATGACGGCGTGATTAGTTTTAAGCGAATTGAATACGTTCGCTTTGCTCTACGCCTAGGACATGACGTATTTAGTGATGGGGCCATTTCACCTGAATCGGAAGTTCGAATCTTCAAGTTGTTGCATGCCTACAAGTTGTTGATGGATTTGCATGAAGTCAAGGATTATGCCATTTGTGCAACCTCTGCAATGCGAGAAGCGACTAATTCAACAGAGATCATAACACGCATACACAAGATCTTGGATATGAAAATTCAATTGATCGATGGTAGCAGAGAAGCGGAATTGATTAATGATGTAGTTGTACAATCCCTACATCCCAAGAAAAATTATTTGCATATCGATGTGGGTGGTGGAAGTACGGAATTGAATATTTACCGAAATAGAGAGAAGTTGGCTTCTAAATCCTTTAAAATTGGTTCTGTTCGTTTATTAGAGGGTACAGAAAAAGAGGGGGATTGGGAAAAAATGCGTACTTGGATTTCACAACAAAAAGGATTGATATCTGGAGATATTGAAGCGATTGGTACGGGTGGAAATATTGCCAAATTATTTAATTTGTCTAAGCCCGCTTCAGATGAAAAATCCATGACTTTTGATGCCTTATTTGAGATGGCCGCCTATGTGGGATCCTTTTCATTTGAAGATCGAGTTAATAAATTACGCTTAAATACTGACCGGGCAGACGTCATTGTCCCTGCAGCATCCATTTATTTGACTGCGATGGAATTAGGTGGGTGCAAAACAATTTTGGTTCCTGATTTGGGATTAAAGGATGGGATTTTGCAAATGTTATATGATCGTTACCTAAACCGAAAGAAATAATTATTTTTCTACTCGGTAAACTAAGCCCATCGATAAAACTTGCGAAAACTGCCAGTTAGGATCTTGATCATAATCTCGGAATAGCACGATTTGAAGATTAGTACTGACGTATTTATTGACCTTCATCGTTATATTCGCATCCAATCTATGGACAATACTATTTGATTTATTCAGTCTAAAATAGTCTATTAACGCTGAGTATCTGGCTTTTACGTTGATGTTTTCCCATACATCTTTGTCTATATTCACCAAGTATTGAAACACAAATTGATTTCTGATATTATCGCCCGGTTTTTCTAAACCATAAAGTCCCGCTCTTGAGATGGTTTCATCGAAGACAAATGTCTGTCGTAAACTACCAATACCGATTCGGGTATAGAATGATTTGTCTGGGTGGTACTCTAAACCCATGGATGAAGTTAAATAGGCTGGGGCAAATAGACTAGAAATCAGGGAATCTACTGGAACTCCTGCCTTATTTTTCTTACCGTATTCAAATCCTTTGAAGAATTGAGTTTGAAAGTTTGTTGAACCATAAAAGTCCCATTTGGGGCTAATACGATAACCCGCTTTGAATTCGTAGGCAATTCGGTCAATATTTTTACGGAGACTTTGTGACTTATTTTGGAGAAATCCTACTTGCAAATTAAGATCTGAATTTAGCCGCCAAGAGGCGTTAGAAACATTCGCTGTATGATTTAAATACCAACCAATAGCTAAGGTATTTGTTCCTCCACCTTTCCAGTTATCGCTAAAACTGGATTGATTCATATTGATCCCTGAAGTCATTACTTGTTTCCATTTATTAGCTGTCGAATCTGCTTTAGATTCCCCAAATAAGGGGCTAAATGCAGCTGTAAAGAGCAAAATAAAGGCTGAAAAAAACTTCATTTGACAAAGGTACAAAAAACCTGAAAGAATGGCCTATTTTCCAATGGATAAACGTATTTGTCCTGAAAACACCTCTAAAGGCGCTAATTCGAGTAGGCCGTCACCCGTATTAAAGGCATCCGTATTAGCAGTCATTGGCTCAATGGCCACCGAAGTAAAACCCTCCGGTTGAAAGACGACTAAGAAGGGAAATTGAACGGAGGATTGCTCAAGATTAAGTGAACGTTGGTGTTTTTGGTCGATAAATTCCGTGATATGTTTCTCTACAGGCTCCAATCTAAACACATGGTCTACTTTTTCTTGGCTAAAAATGAACTTCGTTTGTCCATTCAAGTTCTCCTCTTTTAGCGGAATCATTTGAGAGTCTGAAATAAAGCGACTGATTGGATGAAATTTAATAGCTAAATCCTCTACGGATGTATCCGGAAAACAAAAGTAAGGGTGCCATCCACAGGCAAATGGCATCGAAGTGGGCCCTGTATTTTTTGCTTCAAAGGTAATTTCTAGGCCACCTTCATTTAGTAATCTATAGGTATAGCGGAAAGTAAATGGAAAAGGATAATTAGGCTCGTCTCCTTTATAAATATGTTCTAAGATTATAGAATCTGGTGTTTGTTCGATAGTCTCAAAAGAAACTCTGGCTAAAAGGCCATGAATGGCATTACCCAAGGCAGGTTCATTAATGGGTAGTTGATAATTTTTACCTTTAAAGGAATAATTACCGTTTCGTACCCGATTTACCCAGGGGCTAAGTAGTGCACTGGGATGATAAGGGTTGCTAGATAGGGGGTGGTTTGCATTACCAGGAAGATCGATAAGTGGTAGTCCAGAAAGATTTAATTCAATTAGGCTAGCTCCCACAGTAGGATCTATTACTAGATAATCCCCCGATTCAGTATTCTTTATTTTCATACTATATTCTCTTTGATAGAATTTACATAAAGGATTTATAAGTTCGAATTTGCGTAAAGTTTTTAGTAGTGCCAAAGCCAAATTTCCATTTACCCATTTTTTCGTCTTATTCTGAATACGATAATAAAAGCAAATATTATTTGGTATTTGTCTAAATAACCTATGTTATAAATTATTTTTTCAGATTTTAGACATATAAATATTATTAATTGATTATATTTGAAAAATTTTAATTAAACTAAACACCTTATGAGAAAAACTTTACTCTTTGTTGTTGCGGTTTTCACATTGGCCCTCAGTTTTGAGGTTTCAGCGCAACAACGGGTAATTACCGGTACGGTAATTTCCGAGGAAAACGGTCAAGGGTTGCCAGGTGCAACAGTTCTCGCAAAAGGGACAAAAGTGGGTACTACTACCAATTCGGATGGTAAATACTCCATTACTGTTCCAGCGGGATCTGATGTCTTAGTTGTTTCTTTTGTAGGCCTTAAGCCTAGCGAAGAAGCGATTGGTAGCCGTTCCGTAGTCAATGTAGTCCTTAAAGCTGATGCAGCTCAACTATCCGAAGTGGTAGTAACGGCCATCGGTATCGCTAGGGAGAAAAAAGCACTAGGTTACGCTGTAACTTCAGTGAGCAAGACCCAATTGGAAAATCGTCCAGAAGCTGACATTGCCCGCGTATTGCAGGGTAAAGTACCTGGGGTTAACATTACCTCTACGAATGGTATGACAGGATCTGGTACTAACATGATTATCCGTGGTTACAAATCAGCGACAGGTAATAACCAGCCGTTGTTCGTTGTGGATGGTGTTCCATTTAACACATCAACTAACGCACAGAACGGATTTACCCAAGGTGGTGCTACAACTTCGTCTCGTTTCTTGGATATTGATCCAAACAATATCGAGACTATGTCTGTATTGAAAGGTCTTTCAGCAACTGTTCTTTATGGTGACCAAGGTAGAAATGGTGTAATCTTAATTACTACTAAATCTGGTTCATCTAAGAAAAAAGCGGCTGAAGTAACTGTTAACCAGTCTGTATTCTTCAACGAGGCAGCTTCTTTACCTACTTATGGTATGGAATATGGTAACGGATTCCAACAGGCTCCAGGTTTCTTCTTCTCTAACTTCGGTCCGAGCATGAATACTGGCTTACAGATTAATCACCCGTATGCTACTTCATCTGTAGCTTCAATTCGTGAAGCCTTCCCTCAATTCTGGGTAGATGGTAAAGTAGGTGGTACTCCGATTAAGTATGACTATAAAGCTTATAAAGATCCTTCACAAATCTTCTTTAGACAAGGTTTAGTTTCTAATAGCTCAGTTCAAATTGCTGGGGGCTCAGACAAGACTGGCTACAGTGCTAGTTTTGGATATACGGATGAAGAAGGCTTTACTCCAGGTAATGCTATGAAGAAGTTTAACTTTGGTTTAGGATTAAATTCTCAAATCACTGACAAACTTTCGATCAACTCATCTTTCACTTTCGCCATTACAGACTTAGTGTCTCCTCCTGCTAACGCATCATATGGTTCAGGATCTGATATTCCGTCTGTGTTTGGACACGTATTATTTACTCCGCGTTCTGTGGATTTAGAAAACCTTCCGTTTGAAAATCCAGTAGATAAGAGTTCTGTATATTTTAGAGGTGGTAATGATATCACTAACCCAAACTGGTTAGTAAGATATTACAAGAATACATCTGATGTAAACCGTTTCTTCAACTCTACTTCATTGAACTATGATTTCAGCAATAATTTCTCTGTGACGTATCGTTTAGGTTTAGATACCTACTCTGAATTGCAAGAGGTATTATACAATAAAGGTGGAGCTACTGCGAACTTAGCAACCAAAAATGGTTACTATAGAACTATTAACATCAAAAACAGTATTTGGAACCAAGATTTAATCTTGAACTGGAAAAAGGAGTTATCTGAAAAATTCAATGTGAGCGCTTTATTAGGTGCAAACTCTCGATTTGACTCATATATTCAGTCAGGAGTAGCTTCTCAAGGCCAATTAGCTTTTGGTTTATTTAGACACTCTAACTTCTCTACATCTTCTAGCAACGACGCCTATTCAGGTTCTAGCTTGAACAGTGGTGTAGACGAGAGAAGATACGGTTTATACACTAACTTAACGTTAGACTATTCTGATTATTTATTCTTGAATTTGTCTGCTCGTAATGACTGGACTTCAACAGTTGAGTCTGCAAATAGAAGTGTATTTTATCCAGGAGGATCTGTTTCTTTCATCCCAACTACAGCATTTGATTGGAGTTCTTCTAGATTGAAGTACTTAAAGATGAGATTTGGATACGGTACATCGGCAGGTTATCCTAGCCCATACAATACGCGTAACGTATTGGCACAGGCTGCGAGAGCGTTCGATTTGAATGGAAATATTACGACTACTCACTCTGTATCGAATACCTTAGGTAACCCTAACTTGAAGCCTGAGCTTCATGGTGAGGCTGAATTTGGTTTAGAGGGTATCATGTTTGATAATAAATTACGTTTTGATATCTCTATCTATGAGAAAAACACACGTAATTTAATTACACAAGCTCCGATTGACCCATCTACTGGATTTACTTCGACTGCGCTTAACATCGGTAGAATTAGAACTCGTGGTGCTGAATTCCAGGCTACTGTGACTCCTATATCAACTCCATCAGGTTTTGAGTGGAACTCTACCCTTAACTGGTCTACTTATAGAACAATCGTTGTTGAATTAGGTGGTGGTTTAGAAGAAGTAGTAGTGGCTGGATTTACTGATTTAGGTAACTTTGCAGTTCCTGGTCAGCCTTTCAACGTAATCAAAGGAATTGGTTTTGATAGAGATCCTAAAACAGGACAGCCTATCATTCTTTCTTCTGGTGTACACAAGCCTACAAATGAGCCTGTTGTATTAGGTGATCCTAACCCAGCTTGGACAGGTTCATTTATCAATAGCTTCTCTTACAAAGGCTTTACTTTAAGCGCAATGATGGAATACCGTCACAAAGGTGTGGTGATGTCGAACACTGTAACGGCTACTTTAGCCCGTGGTGTAACGAAGGATCCAGTAGCTGACCGTGAAATGACTTTCATCATGCCAGGTGTAAGACAGAATGGTACTAATCCTGATGGAACGCCTATTTACATTCCTAATGATCGTCAAATTACTGCGGCAGATTATTTCTTCTCTGGTTACCAGGGAGCTACTGACGAGCCTAATGTTTTTGATGGATCTACGGTTCGTTTGAGAGAGGTTTCTTTAGCCTACTCTTTGCCTAAAAAATTGATGTCTAAGACTCCATTCAAGAAAGCATCCTTCGCAGTGAGCGGTACTAACTTATGGTTCCTAGCCCTTAACTTCCCACCAAACATGAACTTCGATACTGACGTATTGGGAACAGGTGTAGGTAACGGACTTGGATTTGATTTTGTGACTGGACCTAGCTCTCGTAGATTGGGTGGAACGTTAACTCTTACATTCTAACTCCAAACTAAAATGATAATGAAAAGATTTATATATGGACTGACGATGGTTGCCGGAATGGTATTCGCAACGTCATGTACGGAGAAACTGGATGAGCTTTTGGAAAACCCGAATGCAGTTAATGCAACTACTGCATCCCCTGATTTCCTTTTAAATAGTATCCAGCTTAACTACCAAAGTTTATGGTATGGTGTTTCAGATCGCGGAGCGCGTTTAACGCGTCAAATCAACCAAGGTTCTGCCTTGTATGAAGCTGCTTATTCAGCGGGTTCTACTAACGGTACTTGGTCTACTGCGTATGCAAACATCTTAGCTGACATTGAGTTTTTGTTGCCTTTGGCTCAAAAGTCTAATTTACAGCGTCACATGGGTATTGCTAAGACGATTAAGGCAATGGTTTTGATGGATCTAGTAGATACATACGGAAACGTTCCTTTTTCTGAGGCGTTGAATTCATCTAACTTAAGTCCAAAGACGGACGAGGGAGCTGCTATCTATGCTGCTGCTTTGAAGTTACTTGATGAAGCGTCAGCACACTTTAGTGCGACGACTTCTAGTGGTACACCGAACGATTATTTTTACGGTAGAAATTATACTCGTTGGAATAAGTTTGTGAACACGTTGAAGTTGAAGTACTATCTAAACACACGTTTAGTGGATGCAAATGCTTCTAAGACAGCAATCAATGCCTTGATTTCTGCTAATGCGCTTATTGGAACTGGAGACGATTTTGTATTCCGTTTCGGAACTACAGCAGCAGATCCTGATTCTAGACATCCTAAGTTTGCAGGTCAGTATACTGCCGGTGGTGGTGACTACCAGTCTACGGATTTCATGCACCATTTAACGGTAGAAAAAGGATTTGATGATCCTCGCGTTCGTTACTACTTGTATCGTCAAGTATTAACGAATACCACTAACGTGGATGAGCAAGAGTGTATCTCTCAAATTGCACCTCCTCACTACTTAGTAGGAAACTACTGCTACTGTAATCCTGCGGGAAACAAAGGATATTGGGGTCGTGATCACTTGGATCCAGACGGTATTCCACCCGATGGTTTAAAGCGTACGGCTTATGGAGTATTCCCTGCTGGTGGTCGTTTCGACAACAACTCAGCTGTTCCAGTTGCTAACCCAGCATTGGGTATGAAAGGTGCTGGTATCCATCCTATCATGTTGGCTGCTTACGTAGACTTCATGTTAGCGGAAGCTACTTTAACATTAGGAACTACTGGTACTGCAAAAACTTATTTGCAAAATGGTATCAAAAAGCATATGGACTATGTTCGTGCTTTTGCAGTAGCCGGTGCTGAAGGTGCTACAATTACCGCATTTGAGCCAGCTGCAACGTTCACTGGTCGTGTTACTAACTACAATAACTACGTTGGTGCGCAGTTTGATGCTGCTTCTACTAATGATAGTAAGTTGGATGTAGTAGCAAGAGAATACTGGTTGTCATTGTATGGTAATGGTATGGAAGCATACAATCTTTACAGAAGAACTGGTAAGCCATCTCGTATGCAACCTGGTTTAGAAGCGGTAACTGGACCTTTTGTTAGATCATTCTTGTATCCTAACAATTACATGGTGACCAATACCAAGGCAAAACAGAAACAAAATCTTGCGACTCAAGTGTTCTGGGATAAGAATCCTGCTTCACCTTGGATTTATTAACCTTAAAAATTAGAAAATATGAAAATGCTAAGATATAGTTTTGCATTATTGGCAACTGCTCTCATCTTTCTAAGTTCTTGTAGAGATTTTGTGGAACCAGCCGTTCCTTACAAAGATTTTGATACAGGAGCTTACTTGAGAACTATTACCAGGACAAGCACTACCTTTAACTTCTTTGATTTAGCCAACTCAAAGTTTGCGCTAACCATTGAAGCGGTAGATAAAGAAGACGGAAAAACAGTTCAAACTGTTGAAATACGTGTGCGTCACAGACGTTTAATTCCAGGAGTAGGATTAAGATATACTCCTGCAAATGACGTGGTAGTGAAAACGCTTAAGGCGTCTGATTTCAAACCTAATACCGCTTCTCGCTTCTTAAGAGCTAGTTTCGAGGTAACAGCCGCTGAGGCTATTGCTGCGGTAGGTTTGACCAATGCGGGTATTAGTGGAAGTGATGTATTCGAATTCCGTTTAGTGTTGATCGATAAATTTGGAAGAAAGTTCTCTTCTGATAACGTGACTACTAACGTAGCGGGTGCTCCTTTCTATGATTCTCCATTCCAGTATCCAACATCTGTCGTGTGTCCATCTGATTTAGCTGGTACCTATGATTTTGATGCATTGGAGACTTTCTGTGGAGCTAAATACTCAGGTAAAATTACCTTGACAGCCGTAGCTTCTTCTCCAGGTTCATACACAGTTTCTGATGGTACTTTCGGTGCTTGGGACAAGTGTTATCCAGATGCTTGGGGATCAGGTAATGTACGTATCAGTGATGCTTGTGGTAAGTTGACTATGAGCGGTGCAGATAAGTACGGTGATTCTTACTCTATGGTAGTTAAGAGTGTTACTCCTGCGCTACTTACTTTTGAGTGGAAAAACACTTACGGTGAGTCTGGAACTGTTGCTATAAAGTCTAACCCAGGTAAACCTTGGCCAGCAACTTTAAAGTAATAGGTTAATTCCTAAAATTATAAAAGGCAACGTTTTCGGACGTTGCCTTTTTTTATGAATTAGAGGTTAATAATACGTGCAGTTGTTAAAATTTTTCGATAACTCCCAGTCCAAATAGAGCAAAGTCATATTTAACCGGATCTATTGGATCAAACTCTCTTAAAACAGTATCCAATTCAACTACAGCTTTAGCATCATTCTGTTTTCTAGCTAATAGCCCTAGTTTACGAGCTGTATTTCCTGAATGAACATCTAGTGGTATGGAAAGCTTAGATGGGCTTATTCCTTTCCATAAGCCGAAATCTACCCCCTTTTTATCCTCTCTTACTAGCCATCTGAGCATCATGTTAATTCTTTTTGCAGCTGAACCAGCAATTGGGTCAGATACATGTTTTTGAGTTCTGTTAGGATGGGGTATTTCGAAGAATATATTTTTGAACTGACTTATGGCTTCTTGTAACGAAAGAGTAGACGACAATTCCGTAAATAGTTTTTCTAATCCACCATGGTGTAAGTAAATATTTCTTAGTGCTTGTAGAAAGTAACTGAAATCAGTCCCATTAAATGTTCTGTAGTAAAACTGGGCTATTCGATCACTATCGCTATCACTATAATTCATAATAAAATCAAAGGGACTTTCACCCATCAATTCGATCATTTGTGTCGCAGCACTTAGTATTGCTTTTCTATTACCCCAACTGATGGTAGCGGTTAAGAAGGCTGCGATTTCGATATCTTCTTTACGTGAGAATTGGTGAGGAATACGTATGGGATCAAGTTCAATAAATGCTGAGTTATTGAATTGATTCACTTTATAATCGAGAAAATCTTTTAATTCTGATTTAGTGAGGCTATTCATATGAACTAATTACAAATAGGTCCTCATTTTTTGCTGAAATAGGCGATCAAACGTGACGGAATTGAAAATATCCAAACTAAAACAGTTACTGCCGTTGAGAAAACGGCTAAAAACGGATAGGAAAGTATAAAGAAAATCTCAAAAACAACATGTCCCACTGTAATGGGCCTCTTTCTCTTCGTCATTCTATTGTAATAAATAAGATATTTCTGCCCTTACTCGCTTGTCTACTGCATTTAGTTTTTCAAATGCCTTTGGCGAAAGTTTAATGATAACTTTATTATCTCCGTTCGGAAGGCGTCCGATAACCTTCACCCATATGCTTTGGTTGTTTGTTAGATTTTTAACCAAGACCAAAGTGCCAATTGGAGCGCTACGGTGCAAGGCTAAATATTTACCAGAATTATCTGGCACATCAATTAGCTCTGCTATACCTGTTTCAATTTTCTTTTTGATATCCTCAGGACCTTTTTCTTTTTCGGGTTTCTCAGCGACAGTAGCAGCTGCAGCAGCAGCTGGCGCAGGGTCACTCTTTGTTTCATTTTTAGCAGGCAGTAAATTGGCTTTATCGACTGATATTGTTGAATTAGCTTCAGCTGGATCTGTCACTGCTAATCGTTGCCCCTCTTGAAGACGGTCTGATTTTAAATTATTCCATTTACGTAAATCGGCCATGGTTACCTTGTACAAATTTGCAACAGACAGTAAGCCTTGCTTAGGGCCTACAATATGTATTTTTGCCTCTTTAGGGGCATCTTTAGCCTTCTCATCTGCCGCCTTTTCATCTGCAACTTTAGGTACACTCGTGCTTTCGTCCAGGTAGTGCAGTGGAATGTAGACAATTTCACCAGTTTTTACAGGAATCTCTGTAGAGGAATTAGCCGCTTTAAACTCAGTTAGGGATAAATTATAGCGTTTTAAGATGGAGAAAAGGGATTGCTTGGGACCCACCTTGAACAATAAAAACGTTTTGTTGTTTTCCTTTTTTAAGCCCAACGAATCAAGGGTGCTTGCCTGAGAGCTTAGCTGCCATGTGAATAAAAAGGCGATTAGTAGGGTTAGTTTATAATTTTTCATAAATCTTCAATTTCAGTTTATCCTTCACAAAAATCAATTGTTCATTGAGCAGCGAAAAGGTTTGATATCCAATGGTCTCTCCTTCAGCAATCTGTTCTAACAAGATCGTCTCAAAGGCTAAATTGCATACCCGAAGGTAGTTCTTCCAGCCATTATCGTAAAGATAATAAGAAAACAATAGCTTATCATTTCCTTCAAAATAATCTATGCCTTTAGCAATTGTTTCATTGAATTGCTTTTTAAAAAAGGCTTGAAAGTCTTTAAAATACGCTTGGCTTTCCTCGTAATGTTGAGGAGTTTGAAAATTAAATACATCACTAGTAACAATAGGACGAGGATTTTCTTCTCTTAGTAACCGTAATGGTTCTACCGTATAGGTTTGGATAGATTCAATTCCCGGGTTTTTAGATTGCTGTAACTTGATGAAAATTGCCTCGTTTTCTGAACCATGGTGAAAGTTCAATTGGGCATAATCGGAGGGAGCTTTGCCTATTAATTTAACTTCGTTCGTTTCTAGTTCAACAGAATGCCAAAAAGCTTCATTCAGCCCTCTCGTTTCTACCCATAACTTAGGCCTTTCTGGGCTACCCCAATAGCGGATACTCCAGATAGGTTCAGAAAAGGAATATTCGAAAAATGAAGACAAAGGGTCGAATGTTTAGAAATTATGTGCAAATTTGGCAAAATTCTACTGAAAATACGTATTTATTATGATTCATGGTAAAAAGGTAGTCGCGATTATTCCGGCTCGTTTCGCATCGACTCGATTCCCTGGTAAGCCCCTGGTAGATCTAGGTGGAAAACCGATGATTCAGCGTACTTACGAGCGCGTAAAGTCTGTAGATGGCTTTGACCGTATTGTTATAGCGACGGATGATAAGCGTATTTTTGATGCCGCTGTAGGCTTTGGAGCTGAGGTTATGTTGACCTCTGAAACACATTTAACTGGTACGGATCGTTGTGCTGAGGTATTAAGTCGTCTGGGAGAAGGGGTTGATTATGTGATTAATATTCAAGGTGATGAGCCATTTATTGAGCCTGAGCAACTTAAAGAGGTAGCTGCAGGATTTTCATCAGGGGCACCGATTTTAACCCTTATTAAAAAGATAACAGATCAGGAAACCCTGTTTAATGTCAATACACCTAAAGTGATTTGTGATTCAGAAGGTCTTGCGCTTTATTTTTCCCGTCAAACCATTCCTTTTTTACGCGGTGTTGATCCCTCGGATTGGCTGAATAAACACACTTTTTATAAGCATATTGGATTGTACGCTTATCGAGCAGATATCTTACCGGGATTAAGTGCTTTAAAGCCAACTTCTCTTGAGTTAGCTGAATCCCTTGAGCAATTACGCTGGGTGCAAAACGGTATTCGAATTAAGGCGATTGAAACCCAATTTGAAACGGTAGGGATTGATTCACCGGAGGATCTAGAAAAAATTCAAAAAATGGGCCTCATTTAGGCTATTAAGCAGTATATTTGCTAGATTTTTGACATAAATAACTGTCAAAGATGCGATTATATCTATGCAAAGACCACACATAAAAGACGTATTGCGCGAAAGAATTTTAATTCTTGATGGCGCGATGGGCTCTTTAATCCAACAATACAATTTAACAGATGCTGATTACCGCGGCGAACGGTTCAAGAATTTTCCGCACGAGGTAAAGGGAAATAATGATTTATTGTCGATCACTCGTCCTGATGTGATCAAAGAAATTCACGGGAAATATTTTGCAGCGGGTGCTGATATTGCGGAGACTAATACCTTCTCTGGGACTTCCATTGCCATGGCGGACTACCATATGGAAGAATTAGTGTATGAATTAAACTTCGAGTCAGCTAAGATTGCACGCGAAGTGGCGGATGAATACACGGCCAAAGATCCCTCAAAGCCGCGTTATGTTGCAGGTTCAATCGGACCCACAAACCGAACGCTTTCTCTTTCTCCAGACGTTAATGACCCAGGTTTTAGAGCGGTTACTTTTGATGAATTAGTGATTGCCTATACCGAACAAATTCAAGGTTTAGTGGATGGAGGGGCTGACTTGCTCTTGGTTGAGACTATTTTTGACACCTTGAACGCGAAGGCAGCCTTGTTTGCCATTGATCAATATTTCAAGCATAATCCATCAAAGCCCTATTTACCTGTGATGGTTTCGGGTACGATTACAGATGCCTCTGGACGTACCTTATCTGGACAAACTACGGAAGCCTTCTTAACATCGGTTTCCCACATGCCTTTACTTTCAGTAGGACTAAATTGTGCTTTAGGGGCAGATTTAATGCGTCCTTACGTGAAGACTTTGAATGATAAATCACCTTTTTTAGTTTCTGCTCACCCGAATGCGGGTCTGCCGAACGAAATGGGTGAGTACGATCAATCTCCGGCTGAAATGGCGGTTATTATCGACGATTTCCTTTCCAATGGTTTCTTGAATATCATTGGAGGCTGTTGCGGAACAACACCAGCACACATTCAAGCGATTGCCGAAGTGGCTTCTAAACACAAACCACACGTCATTCCTGAGGAAAATGTGAACCAGAAATTATCTGGATTAGAACCTTTGGAAATTACCGAAATAACCAATTTCGTGAATGTGGGTGAGCGTTGCAATGTGACGGGTTCGAAGAAATTTGCGCGATTAATTCGCGAAGAGAAATTTGAAGAAGCGATCGCAGTAGCTCGTGAGCAGGTGGATGGTGGTGCCCAAATTTTGGACATCAATATGGATGAGGGGATGATTGATGGCGTGAAGATGATGCCACAATTCTTGAATTTATTGATGGCTGAGCCAGATATCGCTCGTTTACCCATAATGATTGACTCCTCGAAATGGGAGGTAATTGAAGCTGGTTTAAAATGCGTTCAAGGTAAATCGGTGGTCAACTCCATCTCGTTAAAAGAAGGGGAGGAGAAATTCATTGAATCAGCGAATAAGGTTAAAATGTACGGAGCCTCTGTAGTAGTGATGGCTTTTGATGAAACGGGTCAAGCAGATTCGTATGAACGACGTATTGAGATTTGCAAAAGAGCTTACGATATTTTAGTTGATAAAGTAGGTTTTCCAGCTCAGGATATCATTTTTGACCCGAATATTTTAACGGTAGCCACGGGAATCGAGGAGCATAATAACTATGCGGTTGATTTTATCAAGGCGACGAAATGGATTAAAGAAAACCTGCCGCTCGCGAAAGTGTCAGGTGGTGTATCAAATATCTCTTTCTCTTTCCGAGGAAATGAATTAGTACGTGAGGCGATGCATACGGTATTCTTGTACCACGCGATTAAGGCGGGTATGGATATGGGTATCGTAAATGCCAGTCAATTAGGAGTTTATGATGATATTGACAAGACCTTACGTGATTTATGTGAAGATGTTTTATTAAACAGAAATCCAGATTCAACAGAGAAATTAGTGACCTATGCCGAGACAGTGAAGTCTGCAGGTAAGGAGCAAGTGGTGGATGATGCGTGGAGAAAGGAACCAGTGAATAAGCGTTTAGAGCATGCTTTAATTAAAGGTTTGACGGAATTCATTGATGAAGATGTCGAAGAGGCGCGTCAATTAGTGGAGCGTCCGATTCAGGTAATCGAGGGTCCATTAATGGATGGGATGAACGTAGTGGGGGATTTGTTCGGGGAAGGAAAAATGTTCTTGCCTCAGGTTGTTAAGTCAGCCCGCGTAATGAAAAAGGCTGTGGCTTATTTATTGCCTTTTATTGAAGCTGAAAAGAAAGGGGGAGAGAGTTCTTCAGCTGGAAAGATCTTGATGGCGACCGTAAAAGGTGACGTGCACGATATTGGTAAAAACATCGTGGGCGTAGTTTTAGCGTGTAATAATTATGAAGTAATTGATATCGGTGTCATGGTTCCTTGTGATAAGATTCTAGCTGCGGCGAAGGAGCACAATGTGGATATCATCGGTTTATCAGGCCTAATTACACCCTCATTAGATGAGATGGTTTATGTGGCGAAAGAAATGGAGCGTCTCGGTTTCAAAGTTCCTCTTTTAATCGGTGGGGCTACAACATCCCGAATTCACACTGCAGTAAAAATTGATCCGCACTATTCAGGGCCAGTGATTCACGTATTAGATGCGTCGCGGTCAGTGCCAGTAGCAGGTCGATTATTACAAAGTGAATTAACGTCACAAGAGATCTTTAACGAGATTAAAACAGAATACGCTGAATTAAGAACGGCTCATGCCGCTCGTCAGCAAGAGAAAAACTATTTATCGATTGATCAGGCCCGCGCAAAATCGAGTGGTATTGATTGGACTGGATTTAAATCGAAACAACCGTCTTTCTTGGGCGTGAAGTATTTTGAGGATTATTCGCTAGAAGAAATCGCTAAGTATATTGACTGGACGCCGTTCTTCTCGACATGGCAATTGTCTGGTAAATACCCACGCATTTTTGATAATGAAGTAGTAGGAACTGAGGCAAGAAAATTATTCAATGACGCTCAGGCTTTGTTGAAAGAGATTATTGCTAATAAATCGCTTCAAGCGAAGGCGGCCTTAGGATTCTTCCCAGCAAACTCGCTCGGAGATGATATTATCTTACACGATTACGTAGAGAAGGCCTTAGACGTGGCTTGCGAGAAGCACGTTTCTCATAAGCAGGTTTCCTACGAGATTCACCACAAAGATGAATCTTCAGACAAGAGCCTGTGGTTACACCATTTACGTCAACAAGGCCAAAAAGCAAGTACGCTTCCTAACCGTTGTTTAAGTGACTTTGTAGCCCCATTAAACTCGGGTGAGACGGATTATGTTGGTGCCTTTGCGGTGACGACTGGTCTAGGAATCGAAGCGCTGTTAGACAAATATGAAAAAGAACATGATGACTATAACTCGATTATGGTCAAGGCTCTAGCGGATCGTTTAGCAGAAGCATTCGCCGAATTATTGCATGAACGTGTGCGTAGAGAATTCTGGGGTTATGCGGCTGATGAAAATCTCAGCAACGAAGAGTTGATTTCGGAGAAATATGACGGCATTCGTCCGGCACCAGGTTATCCGGCTTGCCCTGATCACACCGAGAAGAAGCGATTATTCGAATTGTTGGATGCAGAAAAGCAGATCGGGATTCAATTAACGGAGAGTTATGCCATGTATCCGGCCTCTGCTGTGTCTGGATTCTATTTCTCACATCCGGAGAGTACTTATTTTGGTTTAGGTAAGATTGCCAAAGACCAAGTAACAGATTATGCGAAACGCAAAGGCATGTCCTTAGATGACGTAGAAAAATGGTTAAGTCCCGTATTGAATTATGACTAAGATTACAAAATATTTTGAGCAAGCAGCGGGAAAAACACTTTTCTCGATCGAGATTATTCCACCGATGAAAGGTCAGCATTTGGGCGAATTAATGTCGCACATTGAGCCTTTGATGGAGTTTAAGCCACCTTTCATTGAGGTAACATACCACCGCGAAGAATATGTAGATAAAGTCGTAGGGGGTGTTTCTAAACGAATTCCTATTCGCAAACGTCCCGGTACATTAGGTATCTGTGCCTCGATCATTCAGCGTTTTCAAATAGAGGCTGTCCCTCATGTAATTTGTGGGGGATTTACGAAAGAAGAAACCGAAGATTTTTTGATTGATTTACATTACTTAGGGATTGAGAATGCCCTTTTATTGCGTGGTGATCAAGAAAAGGGAGAAGCCCATTTTGTACCCAAGCCAGGAGGTCATGCCTATGCTAATGAATTAGTGGAGCAAGTGGCGGCCATGAACAAGGGTATTTTATTGCACGAGGAAACAGAGTCTTTGCCTACGAACTTTTGTATCGGTGTAGCTGGTTATCCTGAAAAGCACATTGATGCGGTTTCGTTCGATCAAGACCTGAAGTATTTGAAGCAGAAAGTAGATGCTGGTGCGGATTACATCGTGACGCAGATGTTCTTCGATAATGCAAAGTATTTTGATTTTGTTAACAAGTGTCGGGAAATAGGGATAAATGTGCCCATTATTCCGGGATTGAAGCCTTTAGCGACCGAGCGACAATTAGATATTTTGCCTGAGATCTTCCATCTAGAAATCCCCTCTGACTTTGTAGCTGAAGCGCGCAAATGCACGAATAATGCTGCGGTCAAACAATTAGGTATTGAATGGGCGGTGCAACAAGGCAAGGAATTGATTCAAGCGGGTGTGCCTGCTCTGCATTTTTATACAATGAGTAAATCAGATAGCGTTCGGGCTATTGCAGAAAAATTATTCTAATGAACGTTCTAGTCTATGGAGCCAGTACAAATCCAAGTCGATATGCTTATATCGCGACGGAATTGTTATTGCAGCACGGACATGAGGTTTCTTTAGTAGGAATTAAGACAGGGGAGGTTTTTGGCCTAACCATTCAGCAGAACCAACCTTTGCTACAAGGTATCGATACCGTGACTTTATACGTAGGACCTGCGAATCAAGCTGGGCTTGCTGATTACCTAAAGGCTTTAGCTCCTAGACGTGTTATTTTTAATCCCGGTACAGAAAATACGGAATTAGAAAGGGAATTAGAAAGAGTGGGTATTCAAACTGAAGAGGCCTGCACGCTTGTTTTATTGAATACAGGCCAGTTTTAAGCTCTATTGAGCTACTAACGTAAACTCAAATTCCTCCATAATTAAGTTCGCTAACAATTTCTTGCAAGCATTAGTAACCACCTCATTTGCCTCAGCTTCAGACGCTGCATCCACGGTTAATGTAATGTGCTTGCCAATACGAACGCCATCTACTTGGTTAATACCTAAGTTTTGTAAGCCAATAAGTACCGCTTTTCCCTGAGGGTCAAGGATTTCTTTTTGAGGCATTACGTTGATTTCAGCTAAGAATTTCATTATTTGTT
>JACCDG012008608.1_pt1 | contig 29265 bp, 23 predicted proteins | sample 7442471 | NCBI WGS metagenome assembly JACCDG01 (sample SAMN15323444, study PRJNA562643) | freshwater metagenome | isolation source: river surface water | place: USA:Blue River Watershed | collected 2017-08-17 | reverse complement strand
TACATTTCTCTGTGGCCAGAAAGGGAGCCATGGTCTGTAATTGCTATTGCAGGCATACCCAACTTTGTAGCACGATCTACATATTCAGATGGCAACCCAATACCATCGAATAAAGAAAAGTGGGTATGTAAGTGTAGTGGTACGTAATTCATCTACTACCAGTCGATATTCGTCGCTGATGTAGATGAAGGCGAATCGAATCCAAGATAGAATGCTTCTTGCTCCGCATATGGAACACGACGCAATGCCTTCTCTAGTGGATATGGCTCAATGTCAGCCCAATCAAAAGGCTCCTTATCTGGAGCAGAAGGAATTAAAGTGTATGATGTTTCAGTTCCCTGACCATTACGCTTTAACTTCCATACAATGTTTGAGATGCTTCCTGTTTCAAGAGCATACTCACGAATAGTGTTAAATGAAGATTGCTTGCTTACACCCATAGACCAGATAGCAACATAAGGCTTTTCCTCGATACCATCTTCTACAAGTACGTTGCAATAAAAACGAAGACGACCACGCCATCCGCTATTACCCTTTGGATCTTTACGATACATCTCTTCAGCCCAGTCACGACCTTCTGTGTCAAGAGTATCTACAGCCTTACGCTTATAGTCCTTTGGATTTGTATGTTCCTTAACAACAAGAGCAAGACCACGCTTCTCGTTGTAGTTTGCTGAGTCCTCATCCAATTCTTCAATGAATCGAATCTTTACTGCCTGTCCATCAGCCAACTTTAGCCAACGAACCTTTGGACCTGTTTCATCTGTTTTCTTGTCGAGCAGGGCATTGATGTTTTTTAATCCCTTAATAACGCTCATAGTTTTTCTCCTTTGTTTTCTCTAGTTTAGCATAGACAGTATTGATTTGTCAAATTGGTATTCCAATTCTTTTATTGACTTATCGTCCATATCGCCTATATCTTTATATTGTTTATCTAAGTTAATTACAGTAACACTTCCATTTAATCTTTCAATTATCTTTTCTTTCATGTTACCGCCTGCTTCATCGTTATCAGCAATAATGATTATATCACTAAAGTATCTTTGAAGCAAATCTATTTGTTTGGATGATACATTTGCACCCAGTGTTGCTACTGCTGGAAAGCCAACCTGGTCTAGTCTGATAGCATCAAATGATGACTCTACTACATAGACCTTAGATGCAGTTTTAACTTTATTTAAATTAAATAATAATTTAGACTTAGGAAGTTTTGTTGTATTCTTAAATTCTTTACCTTCAACTGACCTTGCTACAAAACCAACGCATAGACCCTCATGGTTATATACTGGTATTGATATCATGTCCTGATTTTCAGAATAGCCAAGTTTAAACTTAGTTACAGACTCTTTAGTAATCTTTCTTCTAACAAAATAATCTTTTGCTCTTTCAGAAACTAGTGCTTGCTCATGTAATCTATCTACAATAGAAATGTCAAACTCTGTCCACTCTTCTTTTTCAACTAACTTGTGGTTGACCTCAGATAAAATATCTGTTTCAACTTCCTTACTCTTAATAAATCTAACAGCCTCAAAATATGTTCTGTTAGAAAAATGCATTACAAGTTCTATTAGGTCTGCTGTCTTGCTGCAAGAAAAACAAAAAAACAATCCACTAAACTTATTTATTTCTCCAGCAGGTGTTCTATGGTTTGAATGAAATGGACAAAAGACTATGTACTCAGACTCTGCTTCTTTTTCTACAGTTATGCCAGATCCTGCGAGTACTCTTTTAACTTGGCTGGTTGTGTATACACTGGCTTCGTTCCGTCTATTCCTAGTATCCATTCTGCTTTCTTTCTCCCGATATATATTCCATATACGCTTAGTTTAAATTCAAAGTAGTTTTTGTTTTCATTATATGATAGTGTAAATTGTGGATCAATGTCAAATCTAGGAGCATAACCAGATAGTCGCATTTCTGATACCAATAATCTGATATATTCTTGCTGTAATCTGTATATAGCAGAGTCATCATTGATGACCCCACTTAATGCAAACCTTTTTATAGGCTTGTGCTGATATGTCTCCATACCGCATATTATACTGTCTTATCTTCATAATCCTTATATCTGTAATATCCCTTGTCAAAATCAGCCTGAACTAAGAATTCGCCCATAAAACCATTACGGTTCTTTCTAAATACGCATTCAATAATGTCACTATTTGTACCTCGCCCAAGTGCCAAAACCCAGTCAGCATCGTAGGCAATCTGCCTTGACCATGCCGTTTGACCAAGGGTTGGCACGGTTTCAAGTTTGGTTACATCGTCAGGAGTAGCAGAAGAGATAGCAATAATAGGAACCTCTTCTGAAATAGCCATCAACTTTAATTCACGAGAAAGATTCTTCATACGAACAGTTTCGTTATCCGACTTTTGGTTTGGAGACATAAGTTGTAAATAGTCAACAATAACAAAGTCAGGCTTATACTGATCAATCTTTCCACGCAACACTAATGGATTAATGTCTCCTCCAGTGTCATTTGAAATAATATGAAATTCTGGTTTACCCTGAACATGCTTGCCGTGCCAAGACTTTAACATGTCCATTTCAATTTGTCCAGCACTTAATTTACGATGTGACCAAAGGCCTTCACCCATGATAGCAAATACACGGTTTCGAACTTCAACCTCAGACATTTCAAGACTTATGATCATTGGACTACGACCCTGTTTCCAGGCTTGTACAGCGAAATAGAGAGACAACCATGACTTTCCTATACCTGGATATGCAAGGAATACTCCTAACTGCCCTGGCATGATTCCAGAGGGCAAATAGTTATCAAAGCCTGGTAGACCTGTTTTAATACCTATAGCCCCAGCCTCTTGTTGCTTTTTTAAATTTTCAAAATATGCAACTGCTGAATCTAAATCAGTTACATCAATGTCACGAATGGCTGCAGTATTTTTTCTAAGTTCTGCTGTTTTTGTGATAAGAGTTTCAAGCGCTTCTACACCTTGTCCACCCTGTACATCCGTGGCAGCAGACCTAATAATATCTTTTAGACTATTTGTAAGATACTCAGCCTGCAGTTCTTCGAGATGATGCTTGGTAGAACCAACACCAGAGATGGGTGAGAAATCTCTAAACTTCTCTACGACTAACTCTGTTGGTGGAACTGTTGCGTTGTGCTCATAGTATTTTCTAATAAACTGCCACACATCAACATGTGTAGTTAATATGCTTTCAATATTTGCTTGTAATAATACATGTGCTTGTTTATCTTGAAGTACGGCTGAGATTAATTTTGATTCTGTATTATTCACTTAACCATTCCTCCGCCATCTTCCTACGTTGTGTTCTATCAACTAAATCTTTTTCGTATTCTTGTTTTCTTTCAAGTATATCATGTGCTATATATGCAAAATGATTCCATGATGGATTTTCGGTAACATCAAAGTAATACTCTAATAACTCATAACATTTATCAAGACCATATGACTCTATTAGGGCATCAGCAGACCACTGCTCTACCCACTTGTTATACTGTGGCCCTTGTCCTAGTTTAAACTTATAATGTTTATCAAACCGACTTAACAGAGCCAATCGCTTCTGTTTGTCTGTCACATTATTCGCTTTCGGCTAATTCAACTTTTGCTTCTGATATTTTTGTTGTTAATTTATCTTCAACGAACTTATAAACACGTTCAAATGCTTGATCTGTATTTTCTCCATCACGCTTTGAATCCACAACACCAAGATCTAGTCTTAGTGATTGAAAGTTCCCTAGATTTAATGTGTATCCTAGTGTTACTGATACTTTAGTATCTTCCATTTCATACCCTTCTGTTATATTGATTCAGACCAAATTGGTATAAACCTACCATCTTCAGTCTTCGTATATGTCAGTATACCATCTCCCATTCTGCGTGTCAACTCAGCCTTTGTTGGGGTGATATCATTTGTTATTAAATTATCTTTTCTTGGTCTACCAATATGGTATGTAGCCAGTATATCACGAATCTCTTTTACTTGCGACTCAGAGTAATATGATCTAACTTGCCATCCTCGTTCCCCGCCTTTTTGAGATCCTGTAGGAAATGGTATAACACCACGCTTCATTAATGAAGGCATATATTTTTTATGTCTATTAACTAAATCAGCAGTTTCTCCAACTGTATATGCTCGTTCTCTTTTATTTTTAAAGTCACTAATTAAGCAACTTTCTAGTTGATCTTTGTTAATATTATATATTGACATAATGCCATTAGATCTGTTATAATGCACAATCCTAACAAGATCTTTATTTAAAAACCAAACTTTTTTATTGCCAGGTATTACAGGGGCGAGATTGTACTCTTCGCTCGTTCTATTTCCTTTTCTAGTAGCCATCTTCCTTCCTTCGAATCAGATGGTGGATGAAAAAAAATTCTTGACCCACACAGCAAACAATAAATTTCTAAATGTGAAACTGAATTGTAGACTCTGTCTAGCAACATTTTTCTTGAACATTTTTTGCATTTGATCATTAATTAGGTATGCCGACAATGACTAGGTTGACACCTATAGAAACTTCTCCAGCAACATTAAAGTTTACAACACCATCTACTCTTGATGTAGTTGGTTGTCGCAAAACTACTGTTACATTTTTGCCAGCGTCTCCTCCGCCAATATTAACTGGGGTTGCTGTAACTATAGGTGGGTACTTAAATTCTGGACTAAACTGATATGAAAATGTTTGCTGTCCCCCAGCAGTCTGATTGCTACTTGTAACAACATCTACATATCCTGCTATAACTCTTGTCTCAGATATTTTTGCGCTTTGTGATGCAAACTTAGGAACATCAACTGTAACATATTTATAAATAGCAGGGGATACCTGAACAGATAGATCATTAAGAGTACGAACTATCTGATCGATATATGCAACATCAATCGGTTGCCCTGGTTCTGGTGGTGATATTTTAGCCATGATTCCTCCTATCCAATTATATCAGACTAGCGTCGTTTTCAAATAATGTTGCCGTGGCAAATCTTTCCTGCTGAACAGTTGGCTTTTGAACAGCAACTTTAATTGATGTTTTGCCTGTACCATAGACGATGGAGTAGTTAGTTTGAGAGGTTTTCGCATAATACTCCCATTTGCTTTCTGGATCAGAATAATTCCATTTAACATAAATGTGATACTCTGTAATATTTTGTTGTGGTTCCCAAACTAAATTAATAACTTTGTTTGAATTATCTACTACGATAGCGTTCATTATTTCTTCTATTGTGTCTTCTGCAATAATTTTATATGTAGGTGACCAGTGTGATGTTCTATTTTTGTCTTCAGAAATAAATCTATATCTTAAAATATAAACGCTTTTATTTTCTTCGCTACTTGCAAAGATTCCAGGTAAACTAGACTTTGGAATAATAATTTTTTTAATTCCACGATCTGGTGTTGACACTACTGCACGTCCAAGGCAAATCTAAATTCAATATAATTTGTTGTGTTTGCTGCCTTAACAATTGTTTCAGCATTTGCACTTTTAACTACAGTATATCCAGTAAGACCATAGATAGGGTTTGTTGTAGCAACATTTTCAAATCTTATGGCATCAAAACCAATATAAAAATTATTAGATGGCGAACCATTACTAATAATTGTTGTATATAATTTTGCAGTAGTAATATTGTTCCAAGTGAAACCAGTCTGCTTATCTAACTCCTGTAACTGTTTAGTTATAACAAAATATCTATTATTTTCAAAATCATAATCATCACTTGTTAAAATTACCTCAAAAGCAGCAGACCCATTTTGACCTGAAGCCTCTGTATCTGAAGTAGCAAACTCTAGTAATATTCTGACCTCATCTGGTTGAAAAGAAGGATCTGGATCTTTATTGACAACAGTAAATGCTAACTTAATTTCATCAGTAGGGGCATTCTTGCTAAAACTACTCAACGATGTTCCAGTTAAATGAATGTGCTTAGAGTCGGAACCAGCCTGAAGATGTCCTCCAACAATAGTTATGTTAGACATGTCTCCTCTTGTTAAAACAACATTGTTATAAAATCTTGCTCTTTCATATCTATTGGATCTATTTTGATCTGTAAAAACTCTATTATCTGCATTTGTTTGAAATGCAATCTGTGTTTGATCTATAATGTTATCTCTATCTTCACCGTCAAGTGGATCGTAAATTATAGGCAATGCAGTAGAACTAGTTCCAACATGGTATTCCCAATTTTCGTTAACAGTAAATGCGTAAAGAGTTCTGCTATCGTATGCACCTGCAGAAGGGTTTGCTCCAGCAGAATAAATACCTACCTCTGATATCTCATATCTTTCATCTGTTGGTAACTCTGCTGTTAAAACAATCTTATTTATCCCGTCTTCAAAAACATAACCACGGGAGGTTATTGCTGTTCTAAACATTTCAAAATCTAGTGTTGTCTTTGAAGAATAGTTTCCAAGTTCTTGGTTGCTTGCTATTGGCCTAGACCCACACCCCAAAGCAATATAGGAGGCATAGGCTGGAGCCTGTCCAATTAGGTACTTTGCTAATATATTTTTTCCTGTTTCAGTTATCATAATTCCACCGTGTATATTGTATCATCTAAAATATTCCCCTCAGATATCAAAGAAACCTCTACCTGCTCATCTCGACCCATATTGATAACATTAATCACTAAGTTGCCAGTTTCTGGATCTATGTATACAATTGAGCAGTTAGGACCTGTCCCACATACTGGGACTCTACTTCCAAAGTTTATAGGAAACTTTTTAAAATAATTTTTATCAGCATCCTGTAAGGCTAAAATATTTTGAGGGTTGTACTGAAAAAACAAACTAGTTAGATTTTTGATTGGAACATAGGATACATTAGTTCCAATTATGGCGTCTCCTCTAACTATATTAATTAATTCTTGACCTCCTATATTTTCAAATATAAGATCAGTCATTAATTCTATTGGAGTGGTTTCTTCTTTATATAAAATAATATCTGTAGTTGCTGGCTTAACTGCTGGTTTTGGTGCAGAGTTTGTTGAGGCTGTACCCGCAGAAGGTAGTTGTGGAGTAGAACTAACTGTATATTTATTAATTTCTGCCATATTAAACCTCACTCAAATACAAATTCATTTCTGGACCTGTATTGCTCTTTTTATATTCTATGTTATAAACAACAAATCTTTGTGTTGATGGTGCTATTATATCATCACCAAGTGTGTCTTTGTACTCAATATTAACTATGTCCCCTAACTGAATCATAGGATTAGGGAATATCTTTATACCCACATTTTTACGAGGTCTTAGTATTTTATTAATAATCCAACCCATAAGTTCGTTAGCATCATCATTAGTTTGTATGTATGATGGATTTAAAGAAAACTCTCTCTTACCATAGGTAAGTCTGCTTGTTTTAATTTTATCATAATCTGCAGTTGCTTTAATTGGTGAAACAATTTTTCCATCTTTTCCAATTACTGGATCTGAAAAATCTGCATTCTTTTCAAAATATGAGTCAACTGTCAATTGACCAGTGGATGACTGAGTAAATGCAATTCCCTGTATCCTTAAATAATTACCGCTTGTTTCATCTAAGTTTAAAGATGTATCAGTTGCATTAAATACTAGAAACTCTGCACCATATGAGCCTGCTTTGAATCCAGACGTTGTATATCCCTTAATTCTATTAAATGTTGGTGATAGTTGTGCATATAATGCTGGGTAGGCTTTATCATATCTAACCTTAAGGTATGCTGCCTCTCTCATAATAGTTCCAAACTCATCGAAGTACATACTAAATGATGGTGGCTGTGCTGTATTAATACCAGACAGATATGTAGACTGAACCATTCCAGACATAGCATATTTTCTAAATGATTCATTTACAGTTATGTTCTCATCTCCAAATGCTGCTGAAACTGGCGTATCTAAAGCAAAAGATGTATTTTGGCTATAGTTATTTGCAAGAGCATACACATTCTCAAACATACACTTGCTTCCGCCACGAACAAATAAAGCCATATTATTATGAATTGGTAGGGGGCTGGTGTCATCTACAATTTTAACCATATTGTTATTGATATAAAGATAAAACTTTCTTACAGAACCTATGTCTTGATACTCAACTGCCAAGTCATACACCGTGCTTTTTTCTTCTGCCACCATTCTTGCTTGGCCAGTGAATTTACCATCATCAACAATAATGTTTGTTAGCCCTCCCCAAAGTTTTACTGGGATGGCTTTTCCATTTGCATCAGAATAAACTTTATAAAAAATAACATTATGTAGATTATCTACATCTGCAGAATAAGACTTAACATTTTTTTCTGTTAGTGCAACAATCTCAAAGTAATAACCGACGTTTGTATCTGGATTAACCATGACAGCAATACCACCAGAACCACCTCTGATGTTTAATTGATCATTAGGTTTTGATCCAGATAAAACATAATATGCAGCAGCGTTGACTGGAACTTGTTCTCTTGTTTCGCTAAACTCAAGATTGCCAATAATTCTCATTCTTGTTCCAAAATGTTTGTACTTGTTGTCTAGTGGTTTATACTGATATGATAAAAAGTTAAGTGGTGCCTCAGTAGTGCTAAAAGATGGTCCACTCATAACCAGTGCAGATGACTGTACAGATCCTGCTTGTGTAGACCTATTAGTGTTGTTTTCAGATTCATTAATGTATGAATATGACAAAAAGTTTTTTATAACTCCATTTCTAACTGTTTCTTTTGCTTTAGAATTATTAGGCCCTGCTGGAGTATTTGTTACTAATCCTTTAGAAACTATAGAAGAATTATCTAATATGTCTCCAGTTGTAAGTCCAAATAGATGCTTTGATTCCATATTTATTCCACGTAAATAATTATTATCTTTCCAATGTGAACTTAAACCAGCGCTATGTTCTGCTATCGGAGTTCCAAACTGACCACGACCATGTCTTGCTACATCCCCATTTTTCATTACTGTAACATCATTAATCACTTCATACTTTGGTTCCGCATAAATTCTTACAAGTCCTGTAGGATATATCTTTCCATTAAATGCTAACTTAGACATATAGTCTTGGTATTCTTGATTTGTGCTAATCCAAACAGTTCCGACGGCACCGACTGTTTCTGTTACATAAGAGAATTTTCCATTGTCGTCTTCTCTGATAATATTCTTTTGTGCTCCAGGTATATTGTATTGAACTGCGTCAAATTTAATTATTTCTCCATTGGCATAAAAATATCCATTATGTCTTCCAAGCCAATAAACTGCTTCGCCTAAATCTATAACATTGTTTGTAAGTCTGTTGCCAACAACAGTCGGTGGTTTATTATTTAAGTTAGAGTTAAGTGGTATTGCTGCTAGGTTAAATGTAGACTGATTACCAACCTCATTGTTGATAGACCTAACTCTTTGATCTCCAGTTACCTCCCAAAGTAACGCTGGCTTATAAATCCAGTTTTTGGCAGCAACTTCATTATCTATCATAGATGCTTGTTTAATACTTCCATATGATCTTTGAATATATCTTGCATCATAATTGATTACTCCACTGTTATAAATATTTCTTTCTTCAGAACTTATCTCCATAATGTTGGTAAGTTTAATATTTTTGTTGGCATTCTTAATTCTGTCAACTGCATGCAAGTCATCTGTGCCATACAGTGTTATATCTGTTAATCTATCCTCTTCTGTAGGCAGCATGTAGTTTTTACTCATCATAACAAAATTATTATATTCATCAAAGAACATAGCAGTTTGTGTTGATACAGCAAGATCATTTAAAATCTCTGCCACAGTTTTATCTGGTGGAATATAAAAGAAAGGAATGATTAATTCTTTTTCTCCATTAACTCTTTTAAATACATAGTTTGAAAATCCAACAGAGTCTAGCAATAGGCAAAGAGCATAACTCAGTGAAACATTTGTTACAAGCATTTCTGGTGCCTTAGCAGATTCAAAGTAGAAGAATAAATCTCTTAGTGTAAGGTTAACGGTTCTATCTGTATATGAAAACGATGGGAATCTTTCTGAATACATAGTTTTAATTGGTACAAAATAATCATATCCGTCAACATTTACAGTAACATCATATATCTTGATTTGTATGTTGTGAGATGTGTAATCTTTAATAATACTGTTAGGGTTATTTGGATTAAAAGAATTATCATAATCAAATAAAGATAGACTTCCTGTTGATGCAAGAAGTTGTCCTACTGGTAAACCGCTTGTGCCTAGGTCTGATGCTATTTTTGAAATATTTAAAGATACAACTTTATCTGAAATATCTGCAACAAGTCTTGGACTTATCTCAATAAGATCAAATGTAGAGTCAACTTTATTCATTGTGTCAACAACTATACGCAAACCTTTTATAAATTGAAACTCACGATAGACATCTCTTCCATCTATCTCAGATTTAAATTTGACTGGATTGGTAAAATCTGTGACAAAGTTTGTTAGTCTATCAACAGTCTCTTCTTCCAGAACCCATCCATATTTAGGAACAAATGTTTCCCATCCTCCATCCCACCAAATATGGTATTCTCCTAAGTCTCCTTCATTAGGCTTAATCAAATATGCATACCCCTGAATAGCCTTTTCTGGTAACCACTCGTCTGAGTTATACTCTTCTGCCCTAATAAAATTATCTCTATACTTATCTGGAACTACAAGTCCATATGATAATTCAACATATCCGTCACTACTGATTATGGGTAGTCCATTTTTTCTTGTGGAGCCACTGTTAAAATTAATTATATCTATCCACTGGTCTCCTAGCAAAGACTGGACTTTCCATTTTACTGGAGTAGTTTTATTTGTATTGCCATAGAATGGGTCGGAAAAAGATCCTGCAGAATTTGTAAATGGTCCAAGGTCGACGGAGCCAACATTTGTTTGCATCTTAATAATAACTCGATTTGCTGGAACTTGGTTTTCATAAACAACATATGGTGCAGCATCATCTATCCAGTGCTGCCCATTTTTAAATTTATTTGCAACTCCTCTAATGGTTCCTTCATCCATTCTAAAGGATGTCCAATATTTAAAATAATCGTTCTTATCTCCCATATAGTATCTTGGCCTATTGGCTAAGTTTGTATTAGAGTGATGTATTTTTCTACCTGGAAAATATACTGCTTTATTTATTCCAGACCTTGGTCTAAACTTTCTAAAACAATCTTCAAGAGAATAAAGCATTTGCTGTTTTTTATTCTTTGGAGTTAGAAACCATGGGTTTTCATTGTCTGCTGGATCAATACCGCCGTCTATTTTAATATCAGAATCTGTTGCCCCAGTGTAGTAATTTCCTGTATCACTTTGATCAAAACTATTAGGAATAACAGAATATTTATCTGTACTATCTGAAGACGGTCTATATCTATAATTTCCAATTCTAAAAATATTATTTGGAATGTTCATATTCCATTCTGCAATAATGGCAGATTGATTTTTAATTGTTGGAGAAGTCTCTAGATGTGCTTTTAAATCATCTTCTTGCCACATACTATACCTCTTCTAGGGTCAACTGAATATTCCAAAAGTCAAAATTCTGACCACGCTTTTCAACAGAGTATGAGAAGTTACTAAAATACATTTGAATTAATTGATTATATTGTTGTAGGTGACCGTAGGGATTTTCATACTTATCAAAAACTGTATACTTGTCGTATGCTAGGTAAACCCAAAATGGACCCTGATGCTTTTCGTACCAATCTAATATCTCGACTCCGCCTGCACCACCATCTGTGGTATATTGTGTATCAGCGCCAACAGGTCTTCCATAGCCGTCATTTGGAGAAGCGCCAGTGGTTGCATTAAAATCTGGACTAATAAAATATGACCTTGATGGAAGGTTTTCCCAAGAAGTTGACAAAGTTAACTTATCTGCTATATGATAAGACCTCATTCTTCCATTAATCATTCGCTGCTTGACCTCTAGTCTTGTGGTAGAAAATGACAAAGGTGATCTATTATCATCAGACAATATCAAAAACTGATCATAATTAGTTGTGTCAGTTTCCTCTCCTGGATCTTGATTAATCTCCAAACCATTTGGAATATACAAACCATCGACTAAGGTTCCAGAATTTTCAGACCATAGCATGCCTTGTGGTCTGTGATATTTTCTTCTACCAATTAGATAGTCATCATTTGTTGATGGCATTATATAACTGCTCCTCTTAGTCTCTTAGAATCTACCTGTCTAATTTGAGTCATTACAGCCCTTGCGATTTCGTCAGGGTTTGCATCAGACTTAACATTAACATTAATACTATAATTATACACTGAGTCACCAACTGCTTCCCCATTATTGATAGCCTTCATTTTATCTAAGCCATAGGAGTTAACAGCATATCTGCTCATAATAAATTCACCTGGAGTAAGCATTGCTGGAACTGTATCCGTACCACGAGCAAAACCACCTACTGCAAAATATCTAGGTTTGATTAGGCCACCGTTTGACTCATACTGCATTCCGTATCTTCCGCTTGTACCGCTACCAGAAGACTTTGGTGGAATTATACCCTTTGCTCTAAGGTGATCTCTTTCATCAACAAAAGCAGCAGAGTCTGTTTTTCCGCCATATAGGTTTGTTCCATACTTGCTATCTGCTGCAGCCAGTGCTCTATCCATTTCAGCATCTGTGACATAATTTCTTCCACTTGCTTCTTTTGCTGCTGCATTTAAATCTTTAACTAATGTTTGGGCATCTACAAGATTTGTTGCAGCATCTACTACAGTCTTGGCGTCGGCATTACTTGCATCAGCCTTTTTAACTATTTCTGCTGCTTGAGTAACAATAGGTGCAGTTGTTGCAGAAGTTAAACTAGAGTATGATTGAATTTTAGCAATAGTAGCATCCCATGCAGAATTAATACTTTGAACTGCTGCAAGAAGTCCAGCAAGTGCTGCACCAAAATCTTTTGCTGCTAAAGCAGAAGCATCGATTTTTGCTTTTGTTCTTTCCCATTCTGTTTGGTTCATACCAAGAACTGTAATTCCTTCGACAAGAGCATCTATCTGTTCTTGCAACTCTGTGTTTGCATCTTGTAATAATTGTATTCTTTTTTCTAGTGGCTCAAGTTGTTCTTCTTGAATCTTGTAAATTAAATCTTCTTTTTCTCTTATTCTTAGAAGTTGTTCTTCACGCAATTCTCCAAGTTTATAAATCTCATCTTCAAGTCTAAGTTGTTCAGCCTTTATAGCCATTCTTTCTGGACTTGTCTCAATTCTATAAAGTTCTTGCTGAATTTCATACTGTCTCTCATTAATTTGCTCTTTAGTTAATCCACTCTCTGGTCCAACCAAAGCATCTATCTCGTTTCTTCTTCCAGCCTCTAGAGCAGCCATAGCCTGATCGCCAGCAAGTGATACTGAATCTGCTCTGCTTTGTTGTGCTGCTCTTGCTGCTGCTGCTATATCACCTTGTGAAAGTGCATCTGCAAGTGTTAATTGATTTTGCTGCTGCTTAGCAATTTCAGAATTAAGTTGGTTAACCTTTGTTAATGCCTCAACCTGCTTATCGTATTTCTTATTAATATCATCTTCTTGCTTACCTATAATTGTTAAATCATTAGAAAGTTTATTTGATTCCTGATTTAGTTGCTCCATGTATCTGTTGCTAAGTTTAAAGTCAAGAGTCATCTTCTTGTCGCCAAGTTGATACTCTCCTCCAACCTCTAATGCACGATTTAGATCATCAACCTTTTCAGTTGCTTCTTCAATAGGACGTGTGTAATTAATTTCAATATCTCTTTGCATGTCTGATATTTCTTCATTAATATCTTCAATTTGATTTCTAAATCCTCGTGCTGCTTTTTCTGCAGCCTTAATCTCTTTTTCATTTGCCTTCATCTGATCAACCATTGCTGTGCTTCTTGGATCTGCGCCAGTTCTAATTAATCTTTCTTGAATTTCAAACATTTGATCAACGATGTCTCTGCCTTCTGCTGCTGCTCCAGCAAAATCACCCTGATTCATCTTTACCTGAATATCAATAACTTTCTTTTCCTCAATAGAGTTTAGGTAATCTGCTATCGCTTTTGCATCTATCTTTCCATCTTTAAGGTCTTCAATTAATGCCTTAGCCAAGGCTGGGTTGTCCAATACTGCTGCCATCTGGTCTGCTGATAACCCTACTGCCTTCATTGAGGAGGCTAAATCTGGCATCTTCTTAAATAACTCAAAGTCTGCATTTTGAGCAATTAAGTCAGTCATAAGTGCTTGATATTCAAGTGCATCATTTGCTTTATTAATTTTATCAATAAATGCAGTCATTTCTGCAGAACCCTTTTTACCAAGAGTTCCTGCTGCAATTGCTGAAGCAACTGCCTGATCTTCTATAACCTTAAGAGCATCCTTAACATCCATGCCAGATGCGACTAATTGCTTGTATGCTGATTGCTGATCTTTAACATTTTGTAATGCTTCATCGCCTTGCTGGAATGCGTAATCACCAAGGTCTGCCTCTCTATAGCCCTGCATTACTGCCTTGCCTCTTTCGGTAAACCCAGTTATGTTTGCTTTTGTTTTTGGCTTACCCTTTTGGAATTTAAGTAGTGCCTTGTCGCCCTTTAAATTTGCTAACTTACTAAAATCTTCATTTGACATTCCATATATCATGTCTCTGAATTCTTTAGGTGCTTTTAAGCCTAATAATCTTTGTTGCAAACCATCGAACATGGAGAACATATTAGCCTTGTTCTTTTTATTACTAAATGCCTTAAATATAGAAGATAGTGCATTGTTTGCATCAAACGCTCCATCACGAACATTCTTTAATCTCATTGCTAGTGAGTCTAAGAAATCTAATGGATTACTTCCCTTATCCCCGCCTGAAGGTGTATTTCCTCCAGTTTTGCTAGGTATTGTAGTTGTAATAACAGGGTCTAATTTTGTAACTGCTCTCGCTTCTGCTGTTTGGCCCATATATTCATTAATTAGATCGTTCTTTGCCTTATTAAATGCTGCAGTTCCAGACTGTAGTTGCTGGAATCTTTCTTGAATAATCATCTGCTCTGCTGCATACACCTCTGCCTGAGCACGTAAATCTTCTTCCTTCAACAACCTTTCATACTGATATCCTGCAGCAAGTTTTTGTAAATACTCTACCTGTTGTTCTTCGTTTAACTTATTGTACTTTCCAAGCATTTCTTCATTGCCCTTAAGCGCTGTGATGGCTGCTGCCATTGCTGGGTTTTGTGCTGCTGCTGCATCAAGACTAATACCTTCTCCTGGCTTATTTTTATTCTTTAGTTCTTCAATAAGTTCCATCTGTCTTTGAATTTCTTCAACACCCTTAAGCCCAATAGTGGTTACCATAACCTCCATGTCTATTGAAAGTCCATCTAGTGATTGTAGATTACTTAAGGCTTCCATTGTTGCGTCAAATGCTGCAGGATCTTTTTTAGTAACAACAATTTGTCTTACTATCTCTTTTGCCTTTTGCTTATCCTTGTAGCCAGTGAACATATTAAACAGTTCTTTAGTCTTTCCAACGCCCTGTTGCTTTATGGATACATTTAGCAATGCATTCATTGTTGCCAGATCGCCCTCAAACATATTCATCCACGACGTTGCTTCTTGTGGGGTTAAAACCTTGCTTCCTACAAGCATGTTCATTTTTACTGAAAATGTTTGTGCTGCCTGATCTGTTGCAAAGCCAGTTCCTATAGTTGTACCAGCCTGACTTGTATAAACATTATTTCCAATATCTTTTGAAAGTTTTAAGAATTTCTCTGACGCCTTTTCTTGTTCTGTACCCTTATACATATCTGAAATAAGTGATCTTTGTGAATCAAAGTATGCATCTTCACGCCTTGCTTGACTTCCTAAAGAAGACTTGCTATATACCTTTGCAAAATCTGCTTCTGTTCTAGCCATCTGCGCTATCAAGATAGAATTCATTCTTTCTGTATCTTTAGCATTTTGATCTGTTAACTGATTAATTTCAGCCTGAAGTTCAGCCTTGCGCTCTGCAAGAGTAGTGGAAGCCATTTCAACTTCTAATTTTTTCTTTGCTGTTTCAAATTCAATTTGAACTGCATCAGCCTGCATTGAGGCTAACTCAAGATTGTTAAGATTGACTGCTGCCAATGCTGCTACTTCTTTTCTTGCAGAATCTCCAGTTGCTCTTTTAGCCTCAATCTGCTGACCTAACTTAACTCCTCTTGCATTTGCATTTGCTATTAATTCAATTCTTGTTTGCAATGGTTCCTTGTCTAGTTTCTCACCATTTGGACCAACCAAAGTTCTTAACTTACCAATAATCTGCATCTCAATTTTTTGATCGCCTATGGCCATTGCTAAGGCTGCTGCAATACTTTCTGCCTGTGGCCCAGATAATACTCCGTCAGATATTTGAGACGCAAACTTTAATGCCATATCTGTTGTTGCTTTGTCTGAAGAGAACTGTTCAAGATTTTTTCTAAATGTAGCAAGTTCTTGCTTACCGCCCTCATCCTCCATATACTTATTTCCAAAGGTTGTGTTTACCTTTATTGATTCATTATATTTTGTGTATTGAGAACTTTGTCTTCTTCTATCCATTATTTCAGATGCGCCAACTTTACCTGTTATCTGTCCCATCTTCTTCATAGAATCTCTTGTTGCAGATGTAGCAATTACAAACTTAGCAGCCTCAGCAGCCATCTTATTAAAGTGTTGGTTCAGCATATATGCACCTGTTCCAAGCGCAGCAAGTGCAGTAACAGTAAGTCCTATTGGACCCATACCAGCAAGCATTGGTGCAAACTGAGCAACCATACCTGCTGCTCCAAGTGCAGCAGTTACCTGTGGTGGAGCACCCATCATTCCTGCTGCCACAGTTGCCATGCCCAAGCCTCCAGCAAGTTTGCCAGAAACTCTTCCAACTCTTTCTCTTCTCATTCCACGCTTTTCAGCAATTGCTTTCTTTCTTTCTAACTTTAAATCTTGTGGAGTTTTTATTGCAGATGTTGCACCTTCTGGAATTATATCGCCAGTTAGTGGATCAATTAGTGACTGTGAGCCTGTTGGAATATTTGATGCATTAGCCATTTCTTGCTGTGCGTTAGTTCTAGCAGCAGTAAGTTCATCTTGTTTTGCTTGTAAAGTTGCATCTTCAACATTTTGAGTTTGCTCTAATGTTGTTGCTCTTTCCCTATCTGTTCTGGCAATAGCATCATTAAGTCTTTCTTGTGTTATTAAATCATCTTGTGTACGTTGTAAAATTTCAGAAGACTCTGTGGTTGTACCCTGAACCTCTGTCATGGTTGTAGTAGTTTGATTTGTTGTATTGTTTTGAATCTGAACCTGAGCGAGTTGTTCTTGCTTTGCAACTGCAATCTGTTGTTCTGCCTTAGCAGTTCTTTCTGCTGCCTTTATTTGCTTTTTAGTAGATCTTCTAATAGAAACAGACAGGCTTTCTTCAGCAGCAGTACCTGCACTTTCAACACTAACCTTGCTCTTTCCTACGCCACGCTTTCTTCTTTGTCTATCTAAAGATTTTAATATTTGTCTTTGATCTCTAAGTTCTGGTGTATTAATATCATCATAGAACGCCTTATTACCAAGATCCATCTTGTCAATTTGTGCTTGTGTCTGAGCAGCAGTTCTTCTTGGAACTCCAGCCTCTGCTAATCTATCTGCTTGAGACTTGACTTCTGCTTCTTTTCCTTGTAAGCCATTGACTAATCCATCACCAATATCTTTTCCAAGTCTTTCAGTTCTCTTTGATGGTGAGTTAGTTTCTGCGATTCTTTCTGCTTCTGTTAAATCATCACTTACACGCATTGACAAAATTCCAGAACCCTTTGTTGCTGTTGCGGTTCTTGCTTCTGGGCCTACCTTTGCAGATGTTGGCTTATCAAAAAATTCTTTTGGTAGTCCAGCGTCTACTCCAGCCTTATTTAATGCAGCACTTTGTTCTTTTGTTGCGCTAAATCTAATTGCAGTAACTGTATCTTTTGCTCTTTGAATTGCAGCATATAATTCTTGACTTAGAGAATCTGTACCTGTCTTAAGTTTTGCCTCAACATTAGTTGCTATTTGTCTTACAACATTATCGTCTACAAATTCGTTTGGATTGTTTTGTATCCATGTAGCAAGTTCATTTGCTATATCTTGATCAAACTTGTCAACTGCAACCTTTAGATGGTCAAAACCCTTACCATCTTTTGCAACCATATCAAATGTAGTACGCCATTTTTCTGAATTATCTTTTTGCCACTCATCTAAAAATCCAGCATTAAATCCTTGAGTTCCCAAATCTTTTGCAAGTTTAGGCATCTTGCCTGCGCCAAGTTTTCCTGCTGCTTGATTATATGTTCCCTTTAGATCGTAGCCGTAGGCACTCATTACCCTAAAGTCAGTATCTTCAAATCCTCCAACTTGCCTTAATACATCGATACCCTTCTTAGTTTTGTCGTCTAACTTTAGTTGGCTAAGACCTTCTAGGTCTGTTATTGTTCCTCCGCCAACATGTGAATATTGCTTTCTTTCTTGTTGGTCAAATTGTGGGAAAGCAGCGCCCAATCTACTGTAACCCTTTTCAGGATCAAACCTCTTACCTATTTGTGAAACAAGGCCTCTAGCCTCAGACTCAGAGGATATAGACCCATCTTGAACAGTTCTCTTTGCTTCTTCAACAATACTCTTTAATTCATCAACAATTGTGTCTCTTACTATCTCTAGGGATTCTGTTGTGCTATCCTTTAATACGATTCCAACTCTTTCAGCATATGCTGTAAGTTCAGTTTCTGTCATACTTCTTATACGCTTAAATTCACTTACAATATAAGTTTCTGCAGTTGTTCCAACTTCTACATTTGCCCTTGCAAAGTCTATATCTGACTGTGTAGCATCTACATTAATTCTTCCCTTTCTGTACCCTGGAACAGAATCTGTTGCTATAGCCTGAAGTAATGGTCCATACTTTTCGGTATTGTCTTTTGATACTACCGTTTCGCCTGGCTCCAACATTGCTGGAACCTTATCTCCGCTACCAGTTCCTGGAACACTAAACACGCCATCCTTATATCCCTTGACTGGTGGTGGTGTTACTGCCTTTACTCCAGGTGACGCATTGAATAAACCTGGTGATGCTGCTGCTAGTGCTCTTGCCTGTGATGTTGCATTAGCATATGCTCCTGCAAGTGAATTCAATACACCTGTTTCAACATTAAATGTAGATATAAGATTTTGATGAGATGTGTGTAGGGCATTTGTTTCTGCAAGGTTTTCTATTTCTTGCTGAGTTAAATAATCAAAGCCTCCACCTAATACTTGATTTTGTCCATTAAGTTTTGCTATTCCACCACGAAGCATTGCAAAAAGTTTAATTAAGTTAGCAACACCATTAGCAACCAAACCAATGGACATTAGCGCTACTGGTGCAATCAAACCAAGTACGCCAGTTATGATTGTTACTATCTTCTTGGTTCCTTCACTTAACCCATTAAATCTCTTTAGTATATCTCCTACAAATTTAACTACTGGGGTTAGTGCTTCTAAAAATGCCTTACCTACTGGTATTAACTCTACCTTTAACTGCTCTAGTGTTTTCTTAAATTTAACACCTACTGCATTTTCTACCTTTGCTAATTCTCGTTCAGATAGAATTGCAAGTTCTTCTACTGATGCTCCCGCCAAATCAAATGCTCTTGCAGCCTGTGTTCCACCCTTAGAAACATTTTGGAACAATGTTGATAAACGTGCAAACTGGAACTTACCAAACAGTTGCTCAATTGCTCTTGCACGGTTTAAAGGATCTAATGTGTCAAGCGCTCTTGCAAAACCTACAACAGTTCCCTTTAGATCTCCCTTGTTTGCCTCAACAAGACCTTTAATATTAATTCCAAGTTGCGCCAAAAACTCTGCAGATTTCTTACTTGGGTTAATCATAGAAGCAAGACCAGACTTAAGTGCGTTAGCACCTTCTGATGCATTGATTCCACCTTCCTTCATTGCTGTCATGAAGAATGCTAGGTCTTCTACATTTCCTCCAAGTTGCTTAACAACTGGTCCAGCCTTTGGAATTGCAATGGTCAAATCCTCAATAGAGAGTACAGTTTGGTTTTCTACTGCGTTTAAAAAGTTAATTTTTTGTGCTAATTGATCAGTTGAAATGCCGAAAGCATTCTGTAAAGAAATTGTTGTCTCTAATGCTTGCTGCTGTTCTACTTGACCCAAGACAGATAATCTGGTTGCTTGTCTGATTTGTGACTCAAGCGCTTCTCCAACAAGACCCATTGCTGCTGCTGTAGATGCCATCTCGACTGTATCTTTTACAGCAATACCATACTTGGTAAACTCCATACCTAATCTTTTAATATTTTCAATTGCTTTATTAGTAGATTCAGTAGATGTAAGCGTGTCTCCATAAACTCTTGAAAACTTTAATAGTGCTTCTTCCATGTCCATGAAGGCTCTTGATGCAGCAGTGCCCAACATGCTTAATGGTATTGTCAAACCAACCATTAACTGACGACCAGCCCACTGAGTATTCTTACCAAAGTTTAGAAGTTGTGTTGAACCCTGCTTTAATAATTGATTAAGGAACTGCTGTCTTTGTGCAGCCATCTGAACTCTGGTAGCATAATCTGCATACCGCCCATTTATCATTTCAAGATGTCTTGGAACAACCTGAAGAACCTTTACCATTTCGCCATTGGCGTTGGTTAATTGTATGTATTGAGATTGTAAAAGTTTTACTCTGTCTCTACGAGCACGATTTAGGACTTCTCTTTCAGCAGCAAATGCACGGCTAAATACTTTTGTATCAGCAGTTGCTGCAGCAGCAGTATACCTAAAGTATTCTTTTAGAGATAGTTTATTTTTTTCTAGAGCGTCTGTAAAACCTTTTGTACTTGTTGCAATTTCTTTTTGAGATGCAACAAATTTACCAGTAGCATTTATAGATTGTATTAATTGATCAGTTAGGCCCTTTTGGGCATTCATTGCTGCGACATTGCCCTGAGTTAGAGCCTGATTAAACCTACTTAATGCTGCCTGTAGTTGTCGTAATTGTCTTAACGCTTCTTTAGTGTCAAAGTTGACATTAATATTTGCGTTTACATCATCAGCCAATCATGACACCCCCAATGTTAATTACTTAACTGAATTTAAAAACCCTGTTGATTCAGACAGGGACATTCCAGACGCAGCATCTATAATCTTGTAGACAGTAGGAAGGTCAAGGTTATCCTCAACGATTTCTCTATTATCTGCTAATGCTGGTAAATATTGCTTAAATGCAATTTGTACACAGTCCAACAACACATCCATAGATTTTGTATTGTCATCTGCTACATTTGCCAACTCTCCAAACTTATCAAGAAATGGCTTTAGTAGAGAAATCTTTAATGGCTTAACTTCAAACTTAGTGCCATCTATTAAAGATAGTTCGTTCTTAGACTGAACATTATTTTTTGAACTCATTATTCCTCCCGAGAATATGTTAGTTAATTATATCACACTGGCTTAGTCTTTAATTTGCTCGTACTCTAAGCCCATGCCTATTCCAAACCCTGCTTTTTGTGCATTTACACCTTGCAAGGCAACTATGTCATTAGCATCTTTTGCCTGACCTTTACTGAAAACCCTGGCCTTCATGTCTTCCCAGGCATTGCTCTTTTTTACATTTTTATCTAAATCTATACCCTGAATTGCAGCAAAAAACTTTTTGTTATCATAATCGCTTTCTCTTTTCTGTGATAATAGTGCCATCAGTTCTGGAAGCGAAATAGATCGCTCTAGTTCCTCATAGTTCTTCCATATGCCAAGCAGAAATACCTCAGACTCTAGTTTGGCGATGTCTAACTCTTCCCAACTAGACCCACTATTATTTGCTTGCTCCTTAACACTTTCCGAAGAATCTTTTCTCATTTGTATACCAGCGCCAATATACAAAATATCATATATTGTTTCTAGGTCAACATTATCTTCTAATATTTCAATACTAGTAGATATCTCTGGTTTAAACTGTTCCATACATATTCTAGCGCACTCAGTTAATGCAGCGATTGCAGCAACATCCCCTCTTGCTGTTTTTACATTTTCAAAACTATTCATTATTTTTCTTAAATATTTTATTTTTAATGGGGAGATTTCAACAACAGATCCATCTGTTAAAAATATGTCTAGTGTTTTATAAATTTCAGTTGCCACGTATTCATTATACCAAACAGAAAAGCCCAGCCTTTTGGGCTGGGCTAATCTTTTTATTAAGTTGTATTATGCTGGGATTGTACGATCTACGATCTTACCATAAGAGCCGTTGTCGTTTGGAAGCAAACGGAATGAAACTTCAAACATTGTTGCCTCGTCACGCTTTGCTGATACGGTTACATTTTCAATTGAAAGTGCACGGTATGCAACATAAACTCTTTCGATCTGATCAGATTCTGCACAGTCACCTGTTCCTGGGCCAACCGCAACTAGACCACGCTCAACTGGACATTCTCCAATGTCACCTGCTGAAAGATTTAGTGTTGGGTTGCCAGATACTGTTGTTAGATTACCATCCTTGCTTGCTAATGCGAACAATAGGTTTTCTAATGTTGATTCTGCGAATGTTGTATTTAGGTTAACCTGCATGCCTTGCTTGAACAACTTAGCAACGTCAAGAACCTGGTCTACTGAAACTTCGCCGAAATCAGGCTGGAAAGAAATTTCCAAACCATTCATCGTGTATCCTACATTGCGGAAACCTTCTTCATCTGTCAATGTTGACTTGTAAGAAGTTCCTGCAGTGTAACCTGGAAGAACACCAGTCTCTGGGATCACACCGTCTTCATATGTGAAGAGCGCTGCTGCACCAACGATGATGTTATTGCTAGTACCACGTGTATATGCCATTTATTTCACCTCTTTATTTTTCTAGAAATTAAAAGGCGTGTTTCCTCATTGATAAGTATACAGCCTTTTTATTAATTTATTGAGTCTATAATGTCTTGTCTTTGATGGTAATCGTAGTCAATAATGATTTTATTGCCAGCATAGGTCCTGGCTGTTCCGAAATCTACTATATCCCTTGCCTCTTCTAACTGGTATATCTTGAAGTCATGAAAATAAAACTTGCAGTGAATCCAAGTTCTTTCAGGTCCATTTGGAGTTAGATCTATGGGGTTTGCCTTAGCCCAAGAGTTTAGTTCTTGAGCACTTTCATCTCCACGATCCATAAGCCTTAATACTGCCTCCTGCACCCTAACCATATTTTCTACTGTATTAGATGCTGTGTAATAAAAATAATACAACACTTGTTCACATTTTATATGTGGGAATGGACCTCTACGCATACGAAACATTCTGTCATATACAGCCATTGTCCCACCCTCTGGAAATTGCTTCTGAAGAGTTTCTAGTGTCGATGGGCCAGTTGGGAAAAATGGGATATCCTCCAAACCAGCCAACTCTACTATCTTGTTTCTTAAATAATGGTTAATCCATAAAACTGGTGTATTTAATACTGATGTAGATTCTGTCATCTTGTTGCCCCCGCAGTTGCTACCCACCTATAACCAGTTTGATACCCAACACTCTTGCCACCCTTTATTCCTGCAGCAAGATTTTTCTTATAACTGGTAGGTCTATCAAAATATTCTCTTAATCCGCTATTCTTTAAAAATGCCTGAGTAAAATAACTTCCAAAAAATAATTCAAATGTTTTTTTAAATTGATTCTGAGTAATTCCGCCAGGGTTGTCTACCCTTACTTCTTTTTTGGTGTAAACAATCTCTCCATTATCTTCAAACCTTAATGCCTGTGCTTTCCTAGGCTTTATTGTAACGCTAACACCATTTTCCATAATAGATGCTTTTTCTCTAAATGGTACATCTGATCCGTTTTGAATACTAGAAGATTGTCTAAAAGATGAAACAAAAGACACACTATTTCTGTTTGCTGTATATTCTATATCAAATAGTCTTGCTTCTGGACTTCCAGTTTGATACCACTCATAAACATGGTGCAATGCTTGTGGATTTACTCTAGCATTTGAGTCTATAAATTGTGAGGCTAACTCACTAACATCTGATCCTAGGTTAACTAAAAACTTACTTTTACCAGCCTGCATTCCATCCAAAAATCCTACAGAGTAGTCTATTAGATTCTTCATATCTTTTCTAAACTTCTTAGATTCAAATACTGCTCTCATAAATCTACCGCCTGATTTTCAGATCTACGAATAACAAGTTTGTAGTACTCAACATCTCCAAATGGTCCAGTAAAAGGATCTTGTGTTGCTATCTCAAAAATAGTTGATTTACCTGCACGTGGTCCAGATGTTTCTAAATAAATTTCATTACAGTTTTTATCTTTTATGTTTGTAATAATAACATTTGTAATTGAATTACGTGCCTCTAAACTTGATATTCTAATATCTGTTTTACATCTTCCAAGCAACATCTTGTCTTGTGTAATATTAATATTTGGAATAACCTCTTCTTTAAATGCTGTTCCTGCTGGAGCAAACGAGCATGCAATCGTTCTGTCTAATATCCATGTCTTTTTTACTTCGCCATATATACCCTGCTCAACTATTGGATGATATATGTCTGCTTGCATAGGAAATGCGAAGTCTGGAGTTTCGCACACTACCATTATAGTACTCCGACGAACTCAATCGGCTTACGATATTTGCTAAGTATTTTATCTACAATTAAATTACCAGTGCCTTCAAATACTGCTTTATCGAATTGAATTCTAAACTGATCTGTATTGTAAGCACCAATGTAGCGCTTGTAATAATCTAACTTTCCACAATCAATATCATGAATAAGTAACTCTGTTGCTCTAACAATATCTGATGGAACTTTGTTATATCCTACCTCCAAGACAATAGTATAATCCCATGTCTTTGGAAATCCTCTTGCAGAGTAATCAAGTTCTGTAATGTCTGTTGGAGATGCTGGCAATAATATACGAGCAGATTCATCTCTATTGATTGCATCATTAAATGTCATTGTGATTGCAGATCCATCTGGAATAATCTCAAATGCTGAAACAGAGTTCTCTAAATCATCTGCATCATAAAGCAGTACGTTATTTTCGTAAACCTTTAAAACCTTTTTAGCATCTACCCAAATAGGTAGGTAGTCTGTGCCTTGACCTGTTGTCTGAATTACTTTTTTCTTATAATAAAATTCTACATCGCACACAGAGTCTATAATTGCTCTGGCCAATTCTTCATTAGATGCATATGCTGCAATTTCGCTTGCAGTAGTTCCGTGATTGTTTGGGTTAGAGTATGGACGAACAACATTAATATAATATTCTACCTGATCTATCTCTACTTTATATTCTGTGTCATACTTTGACGATAACTCAATTGATACCTTGCAATTACTATTTGATACTGCGGTACCCTCTAAAACTGATGAGTCCGCCATATCAGTAATCGTATAAGCATATTCTGTTGCAGGTAATGCAACATCAACAATAGCGACTACTGGATATGACGGAACTCTCAGAATTTCCATTTAGCGACCAAACTCCTTGGCAACTTCTTCTGGAGTAGCGAGTCTGATGTGACTACGCTCTAGCCACTTTTCTGCTTGCTCTGGTGTAACAATGTTATATCCACGATATACCTTGCCAACTCCAGACCAACTTACATTCTTTGTAGAGTGAATTGCAACTGTCTTGTTTGACTTCTTTGCAACAACTGCAGCAGCAGGCTTTTCTTGACGCTCTACTTGTGTGACACCAATTACACCATTAACAACTGATCCTACAGCCTGTGCTGTTCCTGATCCTCTGCTTAAATCTGATGTAGTAATTGTTCCTGAATCCTTTGACTCATCTGCTGCTGAAACCTTATACTTTTCCCATGCAGATGGTTCTGGCTTTTCTGATGATTCTTCTACCTTTGCTTCTGGCATAGGAGCCTCAACAACTGGTTCAGCAACTGATTCAGCAACTGCTTCATCGACTACTGGTGCTTCTACTGGTGCCTCATTATTTAAATTGTTTTCTTCCATTATTTAACCTCCTATGTGAACTATTATAACAGAATACTAAAGATAAGAGGGGGAGGAGATCTAGCCCCTACCCCCTCTCAAGGTTACTGTTTACAGATTACTCATCTGCAGCAGCGTCTGCCCATGCAATAGCGTCTTCTTCTTCCCATTGAATACCGAAGCGAACGAATACAGTATATTCAATTGTATCCTTCTTCGCAACATATTCACGGTTTACAACGATATCACGCTGGAAGCCCCAAACACGGTTCTGTGGGAATGTCAAATCGACATATCCTTCAGGGTAGTAAGGAACTTCTTGGACATCGATACCTAGAACACGAGTTGTACGTGCTCCACCGAATGTCTGGCCAGCACCGTCTAAGTAAGACTGGGTGTTAGCGTATGTGTTACCATTCTTGCCAAGTGCTTCAGCGATTGCATCAGACAATGTACCGTTATTCTTAACGATACCTGCGAATGCATCTGTACCTGCATAGAACTTAAGATTATTCTTAAGTGCACGGTACTTGCGTGGCATAGCAAGGATGATTTCCTGCATCTTTTCTGGAGTCCATGCATTGTCAGCAACTGTTACTGCTGCTTCATGTGAATCTCCATTATCCTTGTGCTTCTTGATGAAGCCAGGCATAATTGAAAGGAACGGTGCTGTTGCTCCGTCACCATTAATAGCAAGATCTTCAATGTCATTTGCGAATGCGTTTGTCATCAAGCGAACGAGATGATCTTCTAATGCACCACCCTCGACATTGTCTTCTAGTGCTTCAGCAGAAACTTCCCAATCCAAACGGATTTTCTTTGTAGTAAGTTCTACCTTTGAGAAGGTTGCACCAGTGTTTGTGTAGTTACCGATTGCTTGTGCAGCAGAACGGATAACACGCTCACCAACGTTAATCTTCTCTAATTCCATGGTGTTTGCTCTCATCGTCACACGACGACCATCTTGGGCGAGAACGGTAGCATCCCAAACGTAGTCAATAAAACGACGTGCCTGTTCAGGGCGTAGGATTCCGCTTGCAGCATCACCCGAAGGGTTTACGGCATTAGGACCAGTGGTAACACCAAAGTTAGCGTTAGGGATGTTACCAAGTGTATCTACACCTGGATCTGTTACACCACCAACACCACCTGAAGCGAATGCACCTTGACCTTGATAAAGACCAGGGGCTGTTCCGCCTAGTTCGCCAGTTTCTCCTGGCTGGTTTTTCTTAATCTCTTCCGACATATTGTCACCTCCTAAGTGATTACTTAATTAAATAAGTCGGCTGTTTTGAGGAAACGTCCGCCCCATAGGGATTTTTCAACCATTGCTGGTTGTTCCTGTACGATCTCGCCTAGATCGCCAGACTTTCGGAAAGCAGTGTCTGCTTCTACTGCGTCTACTCTCTTTCCAAATCTATCAACTTGTTCAACTGTTGCAGCAATGTCTTTGGCGACTGCATCAAGTGAACTCTTTACTGCTGCTGTATCAACCTTGCTAGACTTAAGCATTTCTACTTCTGCCTGCAAAGACTTTACAGTTTCAACTAAATCGCTAAAGGCTGATGTAATTGTATTCTTGATTTCTGCAACTGCTTCAACAATTGCTTCATCTGATTTAGATACTTCTGTAGCAACTTCTGCTGCTGGTGCTTCAACTGATTCTTCAGCCTTAACAACTTCCTCTGCTGGTGTCTCTTCAGACTTTTCAACAGTATCTTCTGCTACTGGTGTCTCTTCAGACTTTTCAGTAACTTCTGCAACAGGAGCCTCAACTACGGCATCTGCCTCTGGAGCGATCTCTTCTGACTTAATAACTTCGACTTCTTCAGTCTTTGTCTTTTTTGCCATAGGATTATCCTCCTTCTTAATCTTAGCATCAATGCCTTTAGCACTATCTACTAAGAATTTGACTATATCCATTTTTTCGTTGTCTTCTTTTTCAACGAAACCTATATTCTTCATATCGTTACCTGTAACTGGGCTGATAACTTTTTCTTGATCTGACATCATAACTAAACCTGATTCTTCATCATAAAAAACATTTTCAAGTGCAACATCTACACCTTTAACAACATCTACTCCATCAACCTTTTCAACTGAAACAATGTTTGCAAATTGATTTGCTGGTGAATCAACTAGAGATAATTCTACTAAATCATAATCTTTAATAATTCTAATTGTGGAATCTGACTTCTCATCATATCCGTCATCCCATTTATTCATTCTTCCGCCAATTGAAAAACCAGTTAGCGTTCCATCAAGAACTTTTTCCCAAGTATCTTGTGCACCTTTTGAAACATATGCAGAAACAAAAACTCCAGAATAAAACTTCTTAGATTCTGGATCAAAGTATTTGTCTTCTTTAAAATTAACCATCTTGCCAACTGCTAATGGCTGATGCATCTCACGAATATTTCCACGAAACTTTGAGAATGCTTTCATTGATGCTTCTGATGTAACAATATCTCCCTGCTTATCAATGTTATCAAGGGATGCAAAACCTGAGACGATACGTCTCTCCTTATCAACCTTCGCAAATGGAAGGGAAAGTCTTACTGAGTCGCCATCGGTATCCCAATGGGCTTTAGATATAGTCATACTAGAATATATTATAGAGCCTTTTTTCACAAATGTTAATAAATTGTGAATAAACCTGTGGAAAACTACTGAGTAGATCTTCCTTCACCCTTTGGATTTCTACCACTAATTGTGGCACTTCCGTCGGATTGGTTATTTAATCTTTCTCCGTCCCTTGCCCTATCAGCATTGTCGTTTGCTGCTTGTTCTGGCTTAGGACTGAATGGCTCATCTCCCCCCTCTCTTTGTGGAAGACCAAGTGCAGATCTTGCTTCATTTGGAAGCATAACCTGTGTTTTTACATATCTCTCCAAAATTTGAGACTGTGCTATTTCGTCTGTAAGGGTTAGTTCTTTAAACTTAAGCACAAGCACATCTGTTCTTTCTTTAATAATTTTATTTAATGTTTTCTCTAGTTCTCTTTGTGCTGGTCTAGCAACCTGCTCTTTAAAGGTACGATCCTGTGCAAGGGCTGCTGCAATAGATCCAGAATCTCCTCCACCGATTTTAGATAGTGGCACTTGGTGGGCTACCAAGATATCATCACGGTTCTGATTACGATATCTTTCAAAAGAGCCTTCTTGTACGCCATTCTCAATTGGCTGCATCTGGAATTCAACCTTATTTGTATCTGAATCGCCAGGGAGGGGGATGTATAGAGTTCTGTGTGATTGCCCCTTCAAACTTGTCTGAAGGAATCTAAACATTTTGTCTTCTGCCTCTGCAGAAAGTCGTGCACCCTTTAGTGTCACAACATAACGAGGGACAGCCTTATTGCTAAAGTAGTCGATGTTATATTGTGACGCTAACTG
>JACCDG011056183.1_pt1 | contig 29279 bp, 25 predicted proteins | sample 7442471 | NCBI WGS metagenome assembly JACCDG01 (sample SAMN15323444, study PRJNA562643) | freshwater metagenome | isolation source: river surface water | place: USA:Blue River Watershed | collected 2017-08-17 | reverse complement strand
TTTCAGCTATAGCTTTCTTCTGAGCTAACTCAGAGTTGGTAAGCTGGTTCTTGACCATTTTGTTTTCTTTGCTAAGCGCATCAAGTTCTTGTCCCATCGTTTGAACTTGTTGTTGCAAGTTCTTGACAGTATCCATTCTTTCAATCAGCCTAGATGACTCAGGTAAATCCATGACCTTGAGAGCTTCTTCTGTTAACAAGTCAGCCATTGCCGGGTTGCCTGTTTGCGTAGCTAATAAGGATAACAAATGAGCAAACATTTGTTTTGTTGTTGGTAAGTTCGCGCTTATGTTTGTCCTTACCTTGAATCTTACGTCTTCCGCGTCATCTAGGATTTTGATTTCTTGCTGATTACCATCCTCGTCCATGTACATCAAGACTTTTTCTCTAGGAGCATATAGCTGAACGAATCTCACTATGTTGTAGGACAAGTCCTGAAGAGAAGTCTCCATGTATCTACCATGTAGTTTGAATCTTTGAGTTCCAAAGTTTGCATAGGTGTTTGTTCCCCCAAGTGTTTGTGGAGCACTTTCTGGATTACCTTGTGTTAAACTAAACAGGCCAACTATGTATTCGGCCAACTTCCAAAGCATATCCACAACTTGAACAGACGCCGGCGACAAGCCGGCTGGAGGAACTATCGTAGGCTTACCACCATCTGCTAAGCTAGCCATGTGTCTATACTCTACAACTGCACCGGGAACAGCGTAACTAGATTCAAACTTAGGTATGTCCAGTATAGAGCCTTGAACGGCTAATACCTTTGGCCTACCATTGATACTCATGTCGTACAACATAGAAGCCCAAGATTTGTTTATACCTATTTGTATGTCTCTCAACATATGGACAATGCCGTATGTTGTCAAGCTCGTGTTGTTGTACAAAAACAAGAACTTTGTTATTGGGTACTTTTCAGAGCCTATGATTGATTTGTCAACAATTTTGTTCCCAAGAAGAAGAGTTCTTTTGATTGTCGGCTTTTTAATTCTTGTGTATTCTTTTGCTTGAATTTCTCTGCCAGACACGGTTATAAATTGGTAAGCACTAAGGGTTGGGGGGATTTGTGTTTGTTGCTGTGATAGCTCTGCTATTTGTTTTTCTACGTCTTGCATTTGCAACAAAACATCGTCAGAAGCATTCGCTGACTGAGCAAAAGCTTCTGGTGATTGCGAACCACCTTCTATAGCTTGGTTTGCTTCTTGTTGCTGTATAGCTTGAAGCTGTTTTTGTTGAGCAAGCTCCTGGTAAGCCATTTTGAGCATTCCTATTTGCTCTGTTATTTGCTGATGTTCTGGGTTCGGTACCTCTATTGGCACTGGGCGTTTGCTTGATAAATTGCCAAGTTCGTCTATGTAAAGGTTTGCGATTTCTTTTTTAAAGAACTCTCTTATCAAAACGGTTTTTCTCTTTTGAGGTCTGCCATTGATAGAGAGACCTTCGCCGTAGTAGTCTTCCGTGAAAAGACCATAGGTGTCGTTAGAGAGTCCTATGCCTGATAAAAAGTCTCTACTAATTAAATCTTCTTTACTTATCGTTAGGTCGAATTCTTTTTCTGCTTTTGAAGCTGGGAGTATTCTTGTTATACAAATTATCTCTGCATCGTCTAAGCTTTGTGGCCGGCACATTGGGTCAACAAAAACATCTTTCCATCTTACGTGTTCAATAACAACATTCAAAGCTGTTTCTTCGTAGAAGTTGTTTTTACGTACACGCAAGTAACCTTCCCCAACCACAAGAGCATCTCTCAAAGCGTCTATTAGTTGTTGGTTCCCTTTTGATTCATACCATGTTGCGCTATGCGCTTGTTCAAACAAAGCGGCATACTCTGTTAACTTTTCATCCCCAGCTACTACTTTGGGGTAAGGCTTTGCACCTGTAAGCAAAGCCAACAACTGCTCTACAAGAGGGTAAATTATCTTTGTCGAAATTGGCGTACCATAGCTCTCGTTAATATAGTTAAGTTGTTCGTTTGTATACTGAGTTCTATTGCCATCCACGTCAGAATAGTAAAACTCTTCGTCTTTTAACTTGTAGCCAAAGTTCTTGTTTCTCCCTTCGCACAGTGCAAGGAACCAAGCGTTAAGCTCTTTTACCTCTTCGGGTATTACGTCTAAGCCATCCTGCATTGCTTTCCTTTCCTTTCCTTTTATTATATTTTGTTTTTTTATTATTAACAGAGGTTAGCTATGGTAGATATTTTTAGCATTGCCCAAGACAGGCAGCACACGTTTAACGAATTTAAGGAATTTTTATCAAACGCAACTATTTCGCAGAAAAATTTGTGCTCTATGCCTCTAAACTTAGAAGCTGTCACAAAGAGAAAGAAAACGGAAAACTTAGAGCTTGACTACTTAGAAGGTCACTACGTTAAACGTGTACTTACTTTTGTTTTCGGGAGCAAGTGGAACTCGAAGATAATAACAAAGGAATCGTTCAACGACAAAAGCGGCAAAAATGATTCTTTCTTTTCCGGCTGCTCTGTCGTTTGCGAGCTGTCTGTCGAGTGGGAAAACGGGGACAAAAACACGTATGTAGATGTCGGTCACGGACAAGGGCTTTCAAAGTACAGCGCTTTAGAAGCGCTTGAGTCCGCTGAAAAAGAAGCCGTTACAGATGCTTTGAAAAGAGCCGCTGTGCCTTTGGGCGACCCTTTCGGCTTAGTTCTTTACAACAAGGAGAAATTAAACAATCCTCATCGTTTTGGAGCGTTTAGCTACGGATTGTACGATGCCCGCCTGAAAGAGATAAACAATATTAACAAAGACCTTTCGGTTCTTACCGGTAGATTTTTGCTAAAGGTTCTAAACAAAAGATCCAAAGAAGACATTAGCGAGCCGCACGAGTTAGTTATTGCCGTCAAGGTCTGCGAATTTATCATTAAATTAGTTTCTTTGAACATTATATCCTTGCCAAAATAAGATGGATAACAAAGAACTTAACCACGTAGCCAAGTCACTAAACTATTCGTTGGCGAGAGGTGTTCTTGGTTTAATAGAGGTCGTTGAGTCTAAGCACAAAAACTATTACGCATTAGTTCCGTTTCATGTAGTCGCTATGTATTCAGAAGAGCAAGAAAGATACGTTGCTTTAAATTCTCCATACACTGTATATACTTATTTTTGTGAGCCAGATATTGATGACAAAGTCGAAATCCCAACAGGAGACAATCTAGTAGAAATATTCTCGCCGGATATCTTAGAAAGAATGAAGTCTTTCCATGATTACATTTCAAAAGTCCTGTTATTGTATGATTACAAGACAGGCAAGCCATTACTTGGCGTAGGTCACGCTTTTTACGCTTTCGTTCGTTACAATTTATACGTTGAGTCTGCCGATAAAAAAATAGACAAACGTTGGTTTAGAAGGAATTTATACAACAACTACTTCCTCAATATATCCCCATTTAGGATAACACTTCCAACAGAAAAATCTATAGAATTTGCAACGAGGAGAGACGATGAAACTAAAAAGCAACGCATTGACCTTGTTAACTTTCATGCTAGAACATCCACAATACCTTTCGATGTTCGACAAAAAGTTAATCCCAAAAGAAGCAGACAGCAAGACACTGGAATTGTGCTCGATTGGTGAGAAAGCCAAACAGTTTTACTTAGAGCACAAGAACTTTGATTTAAAGTTTTTTGCAGAAACTTTAAATTCAAATCAACAAAAGTTATTAAAGGAATTTACATCCTTAAAAGATTCGTTTCACGACGACAACTTAAACAACAACAACATCAAAATATACATTTCACAAATAAAAGAAAATGTAAAGTCATCTAATATAAGAAAAGCTTTGGTTGAAGCAAATAAGTTTTTGGAGAAAGGTGCGCCGCCAAGAGAAGTTTTGTTTAACTTTATAAAAGAAACAGAGCACGAGAAAGCCGCAGTTGAGCCGCTTAACTTTTGGGAAGCCTACGACCACGATTCAGAGTGGGACGATTTGCTAACAGAAGTGAAAGAACTTGGAGAAAGCTCTTCTTTCTCCAAAGGGAAAATCTTAACAATAGCCGGAGACACAGGCAGTATGAAAACAGGTATATCTATACACCTTTGCCTCGACCTATTAAGAAGAAACCCAACATCCAAACTATGCTATTTCCAAAAAGAACTACCTTTGTCAGATATGCTTATACGAATAAAATCGTACTTCACATTGATAGAGAACAATAAAATCAAAGCCGAAAAAGAGTCTGTTGATAAGTTCTTTAAAGATGTCCGTAACGAAGAGACACCTAGAGATGCTTTGATAAAATCTGTTTTAGGCAGATTTTACATAGTTGACGCCAATAAATTCTATACTGTTTCAGATATAGAATCTTATATGATTAGCACTTCAGCAGACATATTTGTTATTGACTATTTGGCTTTAATGGCTGACGCTAATGGAGAGTCAGGCAATTTTAATGATAGTGTGCAAAAGCTTTGTTATCAGCTAAAAAGCCTTACAGTAAATAAAAACCTTGTAGGTATTGTTCTTACTCAGTTGAAAAAAGGAACAGTAGAGTCCCGACAAAACAAAATACCAATGATGGATGACATGGAGTGGTCTGGAGCATTGAAACAAGTGTCGGCAAGTGTTATTGTTACTTATTATCCATTTCTATATTATCCATACGAAGTTCCTAGCAACGTTTTTTACCTTGTTGTTAAGAAAGGTAGATATGGTCAACCACGAAACCCTATTAGTTTCGCGGTTGATGAAAAGACACATCGTTTCAAATATATCGAACCAGGCCAAATTGCCTACGACGATAACATACGTCTTTACGAGTCTACTTTAAAAGGAGGAAAAAATGGAGGTCGGTAATAAAGAAATAGTCATACAATTACCAGAGGATCAGTTTGTGAAAATTTTAGTTGCGATTGGCGTAGGCTTAGCAGTAATCTTTGAAGAGGTTAGCCAGCACGAAGGCTGGGACACCGAAAACATGGAAGAAAAAGAGAGAGAAGAGAAATTGCTTTTAATATGCGTCGCTGTAGAATACATTTCCACTCATGGATTTTCAACATATATTGACCCAGAGTTCAATCTTAAGCGGTCAGTTATAACAAACGAAAAAGAAGATAAGGATTTTATTGAATCAATTACTTCGGAACACACACTAAATTGTGACCAAAATATACTAGAAAATGCAAAGAAACTAGTAAATCCAATAGCTAAAATAATAAACAAAATAGGTATAGAGGTAAACAATGGAAGTGGGACAATATCCGATAATTGATATAAATCTTTTATTTACCCCAGAAGGGAACATAGAAGAACAATTGCATTGCGCAGCAGTAGAGTGTAATGAGTTTGGCAATTCCTTAGATTTGTTTCTTAGACTTAAATCGCTTTCTGACGCTATTGAATCTACAATGCCAATTCTAAAAGAATCGGCACTAAGAATAGCTCAAAGAGAAAAAGAATTTATGAGCATTAGGCTTGGTTTTAGACAAAACAAAACCTACGAGTATAGTGACCCAGTTATTCTTGAGCTGCAAAAGAAAATATCAGAGAGACAAACTTTAGCTAAACACGCTTTTACGCTGGGGTTGCCTGGCGTTGTTGTTCCGGAAACGGGTGAATTTATAGAAGCCGCCAAGATAAAAACATCAAGTGAAAGTATATTACTAAAATAAGGACAATTAAAATGATTCTCGAATTAGACATACCAAAAACATTTACTCGAACAATCCAGCTTGAATCTCCAAGTGAGGCATACGAGGCAATACTAGCTCACGAGCTTAAAAAAAACCCAAGAAAAGATAACTTGAATTTCAATTCTGCTTATCTTAGAAATGGCAGCAACAACAGAGTTGTTTATTATTTGGAAACAGAAAACAATGAAACAAAGTTAGGAGCAATCCTTATCGCAGATGTAAAGCACGCAACAGAAGAAAAAGAGAACATAATTTATTATGTTGTCAGCTACAAAAAAGAAGAAGAAACAAAAAGAGTCGTCGAACCATTCTCAATGAAATTCTTTAAAACATTGTCTTCCGCTTGTGTGTACACAAGTGGTTTAATAGCCGGTGAAAACACACCAGAAAAAAGCATAAGAGACTTGTCGTTAGACCAACATGTAGAAGCAATTAGAAACAGTTTTACAAACTACAACATTAAAGTAGCTTTTAACTCGGAAATAAACTATCAGCTTTCACAGTTACCAGCAAGCATGTCAGCAGAAGAAAAATTAATAGCAGCAGTCAACGAAGCAATTAAAAAAGAGCACTTTTACCTTACGCCTTACATACAGGCAGTAAATAAAGTAGCTCAAGGAAAATTAGAGTCTAGTTTAAAATCGTTTCTCATATAGTAATTTTCCCCATTTTGGGGGTTTTTTTTATCATATATTTATAGGAGTTTGTCATGACAACTTCAGTTAAACTTACCTACGGAATAGGTAACTCAATTACAAATGGTGAACTTGCTGGCTTTACAATTGGTCAGCTTCGCAATTCTCGTCAAGCTCAATTATTGGGCATTCCTAGTGACGCGACTTATTTCAAAGGAGTTAATTCTTTGAGCGATGGATACCAAATCCAGCCTGGAGATGAGATTTTTGCAGAAGCAAGAGCCGCTCAAAAAGCTAGCTAAAATCATTTAGATTAGTTAAATTCAATAGGCAAGGGCACGTTAGTCGCGTGCCCTTTTTTTTTTACAAACAACCGATTAAAATCATGGATAATCAAATAAGAATAAATGATACGGCTGTATATATTGGTGAACACCAGTACATTTTCTCAAACACAAAAGCGCTCAGAGATAGAGTGGAACTAATGATTAAGTCAAAAGAAGAAAGTATGGCTTATCTTGGTAGAATAAAATCTGTATTCACTACTTTTCATTTGTTTTTGGGCGAGAGAGAAAAGATAGTATATGCCGTAGTAGAAAGTGGCTATTTTTTAGCAAGCTTAGAATGCGAAGGAAATACTTGGAAATACAAACACAACACTTCAAAAGACTTTGCTCCTGAAACTATTTTCTTTGATTTTTCTGAGCTAAACATCTTTCCTGTGTTTAGTGGGAGCATTAATTCTGGTAGACTTATTTACTCTACCCTTTATGCTTCAGACCAATCGTTTAGACTTAAAACTAACGACGGTCACGTTTTCCCAAATATACATAGCAACCTAAGTACTTGTTACGGAGCAGAAGGTGTTCACACCCAACTCTTTAACCAGTATTTTGCAGCAAACGAAGCAAGGATGGAAGACATAGACCCATCCATCATAACCAATACTAAGTCTGCAAATAATAAAGACTCAATTGCTTTTCGAGCACAACTTACAATGAGAGCGTTTCTTGACGCTTACGCTAGAAACGCGTTCAATGCCGACTTGTCAGATAGTCTTTCAAACTTTTTGATAGATGATCTTGCAGAGAACGATGGTTATTACGAAATACCGGAACAAACAAAAGTAAAAGCAAGGAAATATGCAAAGATTGTTACTAACGATGGGATTTGTTTTTTAGACAACGATGGCAATCCAAAAGCAACTATAACAGCTGAATCGTTGCTTAACTACAAAAAGAACATGGCTACGTTGTTACGTTTCCACCAAGCAAACAATGTTAGTGTTGATTTTAGCAGTTTTACTCGTATGCTTTCCGAGATTTTAAACGAGGAGAATAAAATAAGTAATAACTTTAAAGAAATAAGTCTTTCTGAAGCTAAAATTAACGACCCAAGCAATATACACATGGACTTTTTGTTTAACTTAAATACAAAGTACAAATACACAATACCCCATGTAAACAAAAAAGACTTTGTTGTAGAAGGCTACACGAACCCAGAGTTCCTTTTTGGCTTAATATCGGAAGCAACAAATGGTTTAACGCATCTACAATCCATAAAATTCTCTCTTAAAGTGTCAACCGCTGGACCTGGCATGGGAAAGAGAAAGTGTAGTTTCCATTTTAATTACGACAAATCGCTTTTACTGTCTGTGCAAAAGCAATTGACACAAGGGTACTTTAGTTCTTCAAGCATTGGTATAGCAGCAATGAAATTGCTTGCAAGAAATACAACTTTTGATTGGCTTGAAATTTTCCCAGAAGAAAAACAAGTTACCCCACAATATCCATACGTTTTTCCAAACGGGGTAGTAAGCCTTTACAGCGGACAAATGGCACTCGACATGAAAGAAAGAGGAGTTCTTTACGCCAATCATGCAATGTGGTACATTAGACATTGTGGTTTGGCGAATAGACAAGCAGCATTTTCTTCTAATATAGGCGAAACTTGTTTAATAACATTGCCAAAAGCAGACAGATGTGTTTCTGGTAGCATTTCTATTAACAGAATCGCAGACATACCTCTGTTTACAGCAAGTAACGTTGTCGAGTTTCAAGGCCTCTATTTTGCTTTTGTCCCTCGCTCAGGTACAGACAATTCTGCTTGGTATTTGTTAGCAAAAACCGGTGGCGAAGAAGTTGCCTTGCATCCAAACAAGGCAACCATTGATAACTTCTACTTTGGGGAAAGGGTAACTAACGTAACGGCTGTAAACCATTTAACAAAACTTATGTACGAGCAGTTTGCTAAAATACCTAAGTCGCCTGATGAAATACATGTTGAATACAGAGATTCAGTAGTTGCTTTTATAAAAAAACACGTATTAGTTTCTGAAGTTTACTTTGGTAGGGAAAGGTTTACACATCTACTTACTCCTTCTGATACTTTTACTTGTTTAAAAGAAATAGCAAAAGAATTGGTTAATGTTTCAATACCGTTTGCAAAAGTTAAAATACAAGTAGCAGAGTTTATGGATAACGATTCGGGCAGACTAAAAGTACGACGATTAACTAAACATTTTTGGAAAGGTTCTCTTTTAGAAGAGTACCCAACCTTAAAGTTAGAAAAATTAAGAGACGTACTTAGTTACGAAAGCAACTCCGAACTACCTATGTTTACTCAATCAAAAATAACAAGGCCTTATATTAACACGATGATAGCTCCAGATACTTGGTATTATAAAATGCTTTCTTCGGCTGCAACTAAATTTGACTACGTTATTAATTACATGCTCTACATTCTAAATCATTCAAAAGTTGAAGGCAAAGATACAATTGTTTACCCAAACAAATTGACAGCAGACTTCGCAATTGAATACTTTAAATGCAGAGACCACGCTCCTAACTACAAATCTTTTGTCAAAAAGGTTAGTAGTTTGTATGGACACGCAACTACAATTACAGGCATTCATTCTGAAAATATTCCTAATTCCAAAAAGATAGAAAGGAATTTGACAAAACGATTTTCATGGCGACGATCATACAAAAGCCATGAGTATTGGTTAATTCCCGAGTACAAAAAAGTGTTTAGTGTAAAAGAAAAACAAGACTTGTATCCAATATTAGAAACAGAATGTTTGGCAGTTACTTCGCATAATTTATTCCAAGAAGAAACCCTTGACTTTTTCTATGGCGGTACTCGTGACGGCCTTTATTCTCACGAACACTTAGCTTTTTACAACGCTTACGCTGTTTGTGCAAATATAAACACAAGCGTTGCGCCAGAAAGACTTGCCTTTTCTTATGGGTTCTTTTATTCGTTCCGTGAACAAATTATGAATTGTTATTTTAAAGAACTAGCAAAGATAAAGAACGGTCAAGTTACCTATAGACACGACTTAATTTTCGCTGATGAAACTATAAGAGAAAATAACACCCTTCTTTTCATTACCAATTTGTTGATTGGTGAAACCGACATTAGAGAGTTTCCGTTAACAAAAATTTACCGCGATTCAACATACGAAAAGTTTGTTGACTTTTTAGAGTGTTTGAGTTTGTTTTCCGAAAAAGGGTGTTCTGGTCCGCATTTGCTTAGTATGGGCAAAGAATTTCTTGATTATTGGACTACTGTTGTCCTTCGAGAATGGGTACACAACACTTCCGCTTCGGGGTCGGTGATTGACAACGTAGTTGTTTCGTTAAGGGCGTTAGAAGGAATAGAGACTTATTGCCGTTCACAAACAGCACTTCCTTTGTGTTTCTTTGCCGGAATATTTAATTTTATGGAAAACGTTCCTTTGAGCGCACGCGAGTGCTGCGAAGAAGATGACGAAGAAGAAATAGACGAACTAGAAGAAAGGATTTGTAAACCATTTGATAGATTTTGTACAGAAGCTAGCCATGCTTCTAATTTCTTAAATGTATATCATTACCTATTGTATTTAGCAAAAAGCTTAGGGTCATGTGAAAATTCTCGCTTTTATTACCACACATACGAGCGGAGTATTGATACTTTTGAGAAATTGGATTTGGTTATTAGAAGTATGAAATTACATCCAAGCGAAATAGTTAGCAACAAACAACGCGCAACAATCTATATGTCGTTCTTTGAAAAGTCTATAGAAGAAACGCTAAAGAGAAGCGAGTCTAATTCTTGCAGCCCAATAACAAGAGAATTGGCAGAACTAATAAAAAGAGAATCTTTGCTTGAAAAGGCATCCATTGATTTTGAAAAAAGTACATGGACTAATCAATTTTGGCAGATTCTTATTTGGCAACTTGAAAACGTTTCTGTAGACGCAAGTTTTAGAAACAGCGCAGCAACTTATGCAATAATACATTCAGGTATAGTTACGTTAAAGCGTTATACTTTAAGAGCACTACGAGATGGTGTGGACGACTACATTGTTTCAGCAACAATGAGAGAATTGACTGAAATATTTTTAAACGAAATGTCCTACAAAGGAACTTTTTGTTGGTATTATACCGAAGTCATAGACCAAGTCGTAAATCTGCTCCATAGAATGATGCCTTACAAAGCACAGCACTCGAATGTAAATTTCAAACAAGTTGTAGTTTGGTCTTCGGATTGCTCTGTTTTGAACGGAGAAACCCATTTAAAATTAGCAGTAGATAAATACATTACAAAACAGATAAGTTATCTTAGTAGTGTAGAATATCAGGATACAATGATTTCTTTAGAGCAGCTCAGCACAAGCGAAAGAACTCACACAGGATTAAGCAATCCAATTGTTCGGGAAGTTCTTTCAATTGTCAACATGGAAACCTTCAATTGCGACCCACGGATATGGTTAGAGGCAAAAGGCTTTGTTTGTCTTGCTAATTACTTAATAGAGACAAACAACCCATCAACGTGGCCAATTCTATCAAACACAAGCACTACAGAAAGATGGGAAGTTTCTATTTTACCATTAACAGGACTTAACGGAACGGAAACGGCAATCATTTGCCCTTATTCAAACCCAAGCGGGCCAAATTTATCAATAAAGATTCCTAGAAGACTATTTATTGACGGCAAGCTAAATTTCTTTGATGAGAAAATTACCGTTTGTAGTCTTATTGAACAAACATTCCCAGGCAAATCAGAAGTCTTCTTGGAACAGCTTCAATCAATTGGTGTCTTTGATTACTTCAACAAAGACACAGAAGTTATGGAGTTACTATTCAAGTCAATGCCAGAAGAACATGTACTGTTTTGGATTAATTTATTAGAAATAATTTCTAATAAATTAAACTTCGAATCACTTTGGATTAAAGCTGTGTGGTTAATAGGAAGAGCAAAAAACCTTGTTACAGAAAGCGAATATCACAAATTCTTAGCAATTCAGTCTATTTACACTTCTCTAAGAACACCAGACCCATCATTGACAACCCATTCCTACAGAGTCACCTTCGACCTTTTAGAATTAAGAGCTTGTCACCTTTGCGGCGATCTTCTTAGATTTTACGCAGGACTTGACCCACAGTACTCATTGAAAGAAAGCCCGATTCCACTTGAAGTTGCTTTGCAAAACTTCTATATGATGTCTGCTTGGCCATTAAAACTTTCTTTTGGAGGGATGCCTTCTTTTAGAGTTAGTGGAGTAGGTACGCGTCTTGAGGATTTGATGCGCCCCAGTATTTGTATAAACAAAGTCGGGACTATACTTACGAGAATAGATGAACCCCCACTAAGAACTCCGTTAGGAGAAGAAATGATCGCTAATCAAATGCGCGCAGCAACAGGAACAGCAATAGAAGAAGTAACTCCAAGACCTACATTGTTAGAAGAAACCCAAACAGAAGAGCCGGCCCCTTATGGATTAGCGCCGCCTGTCCCAGTGCAGCCTGTCGAGTTCTTGCGTCCACCCTTCCCAGGAGGAGTCGCGGCACACGCAGCGACACTAGTGGAAAACCCAGCAACTCCAACAAGGGATATTGACTCTATCACTTTGGTTTTGCCAGACGGAAGAATCCTTGACCAAACAGCAACAACACCGCATCCAAACGTAAATCAAAGAGTCTCTGCTTTTCTCGAAGAATTAGTAGAGCAAGAGCTTAATACAATTCAACAAGAAGCTAACCTCATATTTAGAGACAACTATGATGGCGAAGAAGATGACGAGTTTTACGATGACGAAGAGGACGAATGAATTTGGGAGAACGAAATCTAAATAACCTTATCTTTTAATTACACGGCAGCTTCGGCTGCCGTATGTTTAACTTATATTATTATTCCAATGGAAACCTATCAAACTACCGACAAAATGAACTACAAGGAACTTGTTTCTTTGCTAGAAAGACAAACAGAATCACGTGGAGAAGAGAAATCCGCAGTATTAACAAGTTGGCAAAAGCATTTTTCAATGCTAGATAAGTTTAACAACAAAAACATAGCCGTGATTGGCTGTGGTGGTGTTGGTATTCGCATTGCAACTTTGGTAACTCAACTTTTAACTTACTCTAAAGGTGTGGAACTGCATCTTTATGACGGAGATTTATTTGAAGAACGCAACGCAGATAGACAATTAGTTAATTGTAACGGTAAGTATAAAGCAAATGCTTTAAAAGAACACATAGACGCAACAAATACTAACGTAGAAGTACTAAGCTTGCCTATGTTTTTCCCTTTAAGCTTTCCGTTACCCACAAAATATGACGTTATTTTCTTAGCGGCTGACAAAAAACTTCCTAAAAGGACAGTTTTTGACAACCCGGACTACCTAAAACCAAATGGCTTGATAGTTATGGCCGGCAACGAATACGACTATTACCAATCTACAGCTTTCTTGGATGGACAAACAGCTTACGACGTGTATCCAGACCTAAAAGAGCCAGAAAGAGAGTCTGTGGCGGCTTGTACGGGGGAAATAACTATTAGCGAACCCCAGTTAGTGTTGTTTAACCAGCTAGCCGCAACAACAGCGGTGCAGCTTTGGTGGCAATACGTCGTAAATGACAACGTAATTTATAAAACATGTTACGAAGGTAACTTTTTTACTAACAATACATTCGAAAGATGACAATATGTACTATAACAACGGTAAATTTTACGAAAAAGAAGACAAAGACGGGCTCTTTTCTTGTTTTACGCCAGTCAAAAACGAAATGCAAATCGTAAATATAGCAGATGTTTCCCCAGTTTGGCATGGCAAAGGGCACATTACTCTAAAACAATGGAGAGAAATGCTTTCTTTTTTCTATTGGGGGTGGTCAAAAACAAAATCAGAGCAACTTATCAGCATATTCTACAATCCAACAACACAAGATTTCTTGTTTTACCCATTTCCACAGTTTTGTGTTGGCATGACTGTACGGGAAGACGAGAAAGAAAAGACAGCAGCACGTGAAAAACACGTGCCGTTAGGGTATATGTTTTTTGGAACTGTTCACCATCATTGCGATAGCTCTGCTTTCCAATCTTCTACAGATGAAAGAGATGAAAGTATAGGCTTCCACGCAACAATAGGACACATTTCTTCAAATATACACAGCCTTCACGTAAGATGGATAACAAGAGATCCGGAAACTGGTCAAAAAATAACATATGAAAACAATGGCAAAAACGAAACAGATGGTCTAAACATGTTCTCTTTGTTTAACCCAATGAATGTCCAGGAAGTTAAGATTTTCTCAATAAAAGAACTCTTTCTTTTGCTAAGAAACGAACTAACAATGAGAGCGGAAATTGATTTCCCCAAACATTGGGAAGAAAGCGTAAAAGGCCACCTTGCTCAAAGCAGAGGCTTTTACGACAACTATTATCAAAGAGGATGGAATGTTGGAGCTGAACGAGTTCAAACTGGTTTTCCAGCCGGCTACAACACAACTGTTGGGACAACCCAATTACTTACCCCAGCTATTGACACGGATGACCCTACATATATTGACGAATATGATTGGTATGACGAAGAACCTACAAATGGGAAACTATTACTAGATTCTTTTAATGCCGATGATTTGGACTTGTTAGCAGAGGAGTATATAAAAAAATTCCCGGCACAAAGAAATTTACCAACAACAGATTTAATGACAAACATAAGTCAATTGCCAGAAGCAACTCTGACAAGCTTAGTCAATAAAGTCTTTAAAAAAAAAAGAAACGATGGCGACGATATTGATTTCGGGTATGACTCGTGGACTATAGTTGAAAGAAAAGACGACCTGAACTTCTACTCTAAACACTACCTTTCTTGTGTTGATATGCAAGAAGGTCTTGGTGCGTCTAACTTCTACAACCTACATATTCCAAAAGAAATGGCAATAGCCTGGTTCTTAAAAGAATCAGGCACTCTGTACTTATATCCAAAAATGGTAAATGACACAGCACTGTTCCCAATCGTTGAGTTAGAGCTACGTAAAAGAGACCAAAAAGACAACGCTACAAAAAGCTCTTTATTCTATACTTTTGGCTCTTACCCATCGTCTACAACAGCGCCAATATTCCCAAGTAAAGGCGGCCAACTTGTAAAATGGCATGGCTACCCACTTGCTAACGAACCGGTTTTCTTGTTTATGTTTGTAGAAAAGAAATCGCTCACATCTAAAGAAATCATTCAACTTAGGAACAAAATATTGGAAGATTCAAACTTTAGAATTGGCGCGGAAAACAAAAAAGGGATACCAGATTATACTCTTGTATTTGAACACAGTATGTACGATAGTGACAACATTGAAGACTTAATAACAGAAATACGTTACGATTACTATACAAGCAACGTTTCGGCTGCGCACCAAAAAATGGGTGTTTTTGCTAAAGATATAAGGTTCCAAAACACAAAAACGCTAACAACAGAAGAGTTCGCTGGTTATCAAAAAAGGATTTTTCTTGCATTTTGCAACGAGTTTTTCCTAAGCAAACTAGACACAATACCGACAACAAACAGTTGGAAAACAGCAGTAGCAACAGGTGTTGGAATGGAGACTTTTCTTCAAATCTTGTTCAACGCCTTTGGCATTGACTTCGATTTACATGAGTTTAGCTGCGAAGCTTTAATCTTGGAAATAGCAGACAAACACGCAAACTTACTGCCATATTTACTCTTAGACCATGCAGGCCTTCCTCAAGAGCTTGACGCCTTTAGTTTGAAATCAAAAGTAAACATTGATGAAATAATCAAAAGGTTTGAAGCGATACCAAGAACAGAGTCCCATAGAGAAGAACAAATTCTATTTATTCTGTTCCGAGCAGTTTGTTTGGCACAAATAAACGACTTCGCTGTAGACTATGAAAACTACGACACAATCAACGAAACAACAAGCCTATCCAACTTCGGTAGAAATATCTTGATGGAGATAGCTATTAATCATTTTAATTGAAAAGGAATTTAATATGCAAGAATCAACTGAGTTAACAACACTTCTTAAAGTGCTAGGTATCTCCACTTTTATCTCTTTAATCCTTGTCTTCTTCTCTGCCCGAATATTGCAAAGAAGATATTCACGGATAGCAGAGATGCACAGAGAAGCAGCTGAAAGACTTAAAAAGTACTTTGACGAAAAGCTCGCAGAAGAGAAAAACTCTGCCAAAGAGAAAGTTGAGCACTTTAAAGCAAAGTCTGAAGAGTGGGAGTCAAACGGGAAAAGACTGCAAGAACAATTAGACAGAATAGTTCTTGGGAAAAAGGTATTTGCAACGTATGCTTACGTCTCTTTACAAACAGGATTAGAGATATACTTTAGCGATAAGAATATCAATGATTCTATCGAAGACTTCAAAGCAAAAGCCGGCGAAACCTTTAACCCATATGCGGTATACCCAGTCGCATCCTTCTATAAAGACTACATAAACCTAATCGCATCTAATATCGAAATAACACCCAATAAGGATGGGGGTACCTTCGTTATAGACCTCGATTAGCGAGAAATTCCTTGTACCTCCTCTCTCTCCAAAACCTGTTGTATTGCGCAGTTCATTCATTTGTTTGGCCCTCTCATGAAAATGAGGGGGTTTTTTATTCCCCCCATACAATAAACATTACACCCTATACGTCGAAGGGAGAGCCCGCCTGAAGCGGGGCTCCCTTAATGTATTATAGTATTTACACACATAACCTCGTCAATACTAAACAGCCTCACTCTTTTGTAAAAATTGGTGTAAATGTAAATGAGTAGGGGAGTCCCTTTACTTTGTGCTGTGTCTTTAATGCTCCCCCCCGTAGTAGGTAGGGGTGGGGGGTGTAAGGTTTTTTTTAGTAGACTGGTAGTAGGAAGTAAGGACACAGTCGAAGTAAGGGGGCTGACATTATGCTCTACTGGGGAAGACTGTTCTACTGCTGTGATGACGTCATTGTGCTAGACTGGGGAAGTATGGCAGACTGCATGAACAATGGGTCATTGTGCTCTGCTGGTGAGAGCTGGGATGAGAGCTGGAGACGAGGACGAGTGACGAGACACGGGAGCTGATGTATTCACACACACACATTGTTATTCGACATCTTATCCTTATCTTTGAGGGTGGAATGGGGTGGGGAATAACCAATTGGGGGGAAAACCCACGAAGTGGGTTATTTCTTGAGTTTATCTCTTAGCATTGCGCCAACTAGCATTATTCCTGAGATTACAGGGCATGCTATGATAAACACAGAAGCGGCAGTATCCTCGAAGACGAATACAAAGAGGTAAACTGCCCAAAGATAGACAAGAGCTGCGAAGAACAATGGGAAGTTATCCATTGCGTTGTCGAATTTCTCTTTCATGTGAGTGCTCCTAAAAAACAAAATATAATAAACAGCTATGTTTATTTGTTTTGTGGGGAGAAAAGCCCGCGAAGCGGGCTTTTTCTTTATATTGTAGATTCTACAACTGAGTTTGCGTAACTTACTGCGTCACGTAAATCTTTGTTTTCGAGCAAGAGCGTAGCTATTCTTTCTTTGAGCTCTCTCTCTGTTTGTTCGAGCTCTTCTATTCTGTCGTAGCATTGGGAAGTGTTGCTTTCGTATGTTTCTATCATTACGATTTGCTTGCTCACTTCGTGCTCCAACTCTTTTATTCTAGCTTGGTCTTTCTTGTAGCTATTCCTATAGATTTCGCTAATCACATGGCGTTGGACTTCTGCTTCTAATAGGTTTTCTATTGTTTTCTCCGCATATCCTAATTCTTTGCGGATGATGAAACGTGCAATTGCTTTTAACATGGAGTACTCCTATAAAAAACAAAATATAATAAGGTTGAGGGGGGAAAAGAGGCCGAAGCCTCCTTTTCCCCTTTTACTTACGGTTACTCTATAAGTGGAATGATGAATTTGAATTCTCTTATAAATTCTTTCATCTATCATACAATAAAATATGTGTTAAAATACACATTCACTACACTACCTGAACTTCATCAACGATAGTGTAGCTAGCTGCCGATCATTTGCCAACTTGTAGCACAGCAACTTGGAGTCAATAACCTGTAAAAGGGAAATAGAAATGAGAGAGCTCTGATGAAACTCTCTCATTATGCTTACATGCTAAATATGTCGTCTATGTTGTATGTTGGTTGTACAACTTGCGGCTGTGCGTCGTCACGTACTCTGTTTTTGTCGAGTACTATGATTGAGCACGAACCATTTGCGTGTTTGTAAACTCGGATGGCTGTCTCTTCGTCCAAGTTGAACTGTTCGAAGTGGGAAGTATCTCCGTTGCTGAATCTTTGTTTGGAAGCCTGCTCTTCTACAACCATTCTATTGCCGAATTTGTTTACCCATTGCGACATCAAATCAGTAGTACCTGGTTGAATGCTTTCGAGCACCGGTTTAGCCATGTAGATACTACTTGTTGTAATGATGTTTTTGCTTGTTGTTAGTAAGTTTGCGTCAGTGATTTTCTTGCAAACTTTAAGCAATGCTTCGTCTGTTGGCGTAAGCGTTGGTTTTGGTTTAATGGCGTACTGTTGTTTTACAGTTTCCATTAAACCGGCAAATGCGTTTGGGTCTACGCCTAAAGCGTTTGTTGTTGCTGCTGCTGTTGCTGCTGTTTTCATAAGTAACTCCTATAAATAAATGTGAACACTCAAACCATTTGAGTGTATAAATAAAAACAAAATATAATAAAAGGATAGTACAGTATAGTTTAGTGCAGTATAGTTTAGTACAGTATTGCACAGTATTGTCGCTGCACCTGAACATAACTTTGCACTACTCAAATCTTAACCTTTGCCTTGTAATTCACGTGTGTTGCATTTGCTCGAGCTTCGTTGTACTCCTCAATTGATATGCGTTCCCATGTCCATTTTAAGCCTGTTATCCATTTCAGAGCTTCGTATCTGCCTTTGCTCTGCTTTTTCTACGGTCTGATATACAGGTCGTAGGTGCGTCCTTTGTAATTAAACGTTGCCATCTGGTTTTTTTAATTGGTAATTTTTTACTTCCTTCGTATAAAAGGACTTCTTCTTTGTTGTTTTCATTTCTGCCGTAAACACCGTATATTTCAAACAAGACTTCTTCGTTTTTAACTATGATTGCGTAGTCTTGTTTTTCATTAAAGAACATCTTTAATTTCTTTGTTTCTTTGACAAATGCAAAAGACATTCCTTTGTATTCTATTTTTGTTGTAACCTTGCTCATTCTTTCTCCTTGTTAGCGTTGCTAACATGAATGTTTAGTAAATTTTTAACTTCATCTGCGTTTGGGTATCTAACACCCTTTGTTTTGCTTGCTTGCTTTCTTTTTGCGTTTTTGACCATTATAGCGTCAAGACTGTTTTTTGGTTTCTTTCCCATATGTTTCCTCGTAGAGATGTACGGGTGAAGTTGGCGTATCCTCATCAGGTTCACCTCTGTCAGCTTCCTTAGCAGCATCCCAAAAATTGTACATTTGTTCTTTTTCCATTTGTTTGGCTTGGTCATATTCTTCTTTTGTGATTCTACCTTTTTTTTCAAACATCTTACCGTATAACCATTCTACTGCTGTCTGTTTCATTTTATTCTCCATACTTTTTCTCGTAGTATTGTTCTGCATCTTCGTATTCAAAAACCGTTGTATGAATATACTTTCTTGCAGAATCAAAAGATTCTTTTATTTCTTCTTTGTGCATTCTTGTTGCGTGATTTTTTATTGCTACATCGGAAAAATGTTCACTTTCACCGTTGGCAAATTTTACAAGTTCGCACAACAACCATTCCACCGCTGTCTGTTTCATTTCTTTCTCCTTTCTTAAAAAACCGGTGTGACAGGATTCGAACCTGTATCGGAGTTTCGCAGTTTTCCTGGTTTAACTTAAGGTTGCCTGCCCCGTTCTCACTTATAGCGTCTACCGTTTCGCCACACACCGTATTGTTGTTTGTTAATCTTCTTCGTCGTATGTCTCTTTCAGCCACGGATGTCCAAACTCATCAACAGATAATTCTGATTCGAAAGCACATGACTGGTTTTCACAATTTACTAAATCTCCGTCTTGGTATGCCACATCTTGTTCTGTGTCGTTTGCAGGGTCACAGTCTGTTGTTATGACAAGACTGTGACCGCATAGTGGGCATTCTTCCCAATCGAAGTACTTTTGGAACTTTTTCATTTTAAAAAATAGATAAGGTTATAGATAGTCCATACTATAAATATGGAATTACTTAATGCTTTTATAACGTTAATCTGTATCTCGTCTAAGTCTTTACATATTTCATCTGTCATTTTGTTCATAATGAGACCTGACCCAAATGTTATAACTATCTTTAAGCAAAACGACAAAGAGCTTAGCGAGGTTACAGAGCAGAGAATCATTGAAAATAGCCCAATTAGAACCATCTCAAACGGAGGTTTGCTTTTCTTAATTGCATGGTTCATTGAGAATCCTTTTGTTGATACTTCTACAAACCAACTTATCGTCTTCGTACTTTTCGTATATCTTTACAAATGGCTTTGCTTGCCCTTTGATTGGCGGGTTTGACTTAAGAGACCGCCTAAGAGCTTTGATGTTTTTACCGTACATGTTATACATAATGAACTCCTTTTAATTTAAATTGTAAAAAAACAAGTTGCGAATCTAATACTTCGATATACGGGACAGACTCTAAGTCTATCCAAGATATCTGTATTGTTATTGCTTTTGGAACTAACAACTTTTCAAACTCTATCAATTTCTTTCTTGACCCGTAATAGCCCTTGTTGCTTTTTGTTTGCACAAACACGATTTCTCCTTCTGGTATAACTCCTGGTCGCCATTTTTCGTTTTTAGCAACACTTTCTATTTGAAAGCGAACTGGTTTAGCCGTTATACATATGTGGTCAAAACAATTGAATATATCAACTCCTTTTGAGCCGAAAGATACCTTTGGAGGTGTATATACTGCCCCAAAGTTTTCTTCTAAAAACTTATGGGAACGCGTTTGATTAACGTTACCCTTTTTGTTTTTAGGCATTTTAGCTATTTTTGCTAGTGTTTTTTCGTTTATGTCCATAAAAAACAAAATATAATAAAAGGAAAGTAAATGAAAACTTTAATCAGTCAAGGTGTTCAACATACCATCTATGAACCGCACGAAACAGATATGGTTCCAAATAAATCTATTATAAAGAACGCTTATACTGGGTGCTATGTGCAATCTGAAGAAGGTTATTGGGTTCCTGTGATTAAACACAATAATAGCAAACATACGACTTATTTGCGGCTTCCCAAAAAGCAAATAACAAACAGGACGAGCAAGTTCAGCTATATACCGGAAAGAATGAATGTAGATAAATATTACTTGAACCCTAAACAGAAAGCAGTCGCAGAGCTAATGCTTTCTGGTGTCCCATTCCCAAAAGCTGTACGTTCTGTGTATGTTAACTATAAAAAAGGCGTTAGAGCAATAATACATTGCGAGAATTTTTTCATATACATGGGGAAAACCATTATGACTTTAAAAGATAGGCTTATAGAGAAAGGCATGGACGAGAACTTCCTTGCCGATCAAATCAAGGATATAATAACTTCGGAGAAGAGGCAATCCCCTATAATAAAGCTATGGGCTTTGAACAAGCTTGCTGACTCTTTGGTTGAGAAAGACACCTCTGTCGAGACTAAGCAGCTCGAAAGAGCAAGAGAGCAAAAGGTATTTATGTTGCAGATACAAGAACAATCAGTTACATCACCGCCCATGGAGATTTCTGCCGCTTCAGTTTCTCCTGAAGACTCAAGCCCTTCCTCTGTTCTCGATTACGATATAACTGACTTGTTAAACTCTTAAGCATAGGAACATCGGAAGATGACATTTTGTGGTACTCTTGATTGTTGGGGACAACATATGAGAACGCTATAGCTGCGCCATCTGCGTAGTCATCATGTTTTGCTGCACCTAGCGTACATAGCTGAGACATGATAAGCCGGCCTCTAGGGGCACGGCTATTGATATAGAGTGTATTGTACACACCGACTATTGGGCTCATTACACTATTTATTCTTTGTTCTTTTTTCATGTCTGGTGAAGGCTTGGCTTCTACTATGTTTAGATTGAGACCTCTTTCGGCAAACGCTCTGCAAAGCTCTCTGTACTGCATTGCTTGTTGACCTGAAACCTCAAACGCTGTGCATATGTTGTGAGCTTGTCTCACCATCCTGTCGGCTTCGTCTATGAAGCCTTTTTTGTATCTTTCACTATTGTCGTATTCGTCATAGTGACCCCCTCGAGCATCATAAACAAAAGCTATTGTCTTTTTCAATATCTGATTTGTTCCCGGCATCATTGCTGTGAATGTGCTTATACCTACCTGTACTAAGGCTGTGTCGTCTGCGTTCTTTGATTCAGCAGACGCTCCGTCTATACCCAAGGTCAGTCTAGGATACCCAAACCAAGTCATATTGTCTTCGTTGAAGACAATAATGTCGTTATCCTCTTTGTCTTTGATTACGTTCATTTCTACGAACTTAAAGTTGGACACAGAGTACTTGCTGTTCTCTGGTGCAACTGGCTCATTCATATACTCCGCATAGAAGTAATGTAGGTTGTGGTCTTCGTAGCACTGTTTGTACAGAGTCAATATATAATGTAAGTCATACCTCTCTGGCCAAGACATGTGCTTCTCAACACCGCTACTCGCTTGTATTGAAAAGCATTCCTCTTTGCTTGGTATAACGATGCGTTCTTCTGTTTTTTGGCAGTGGTCGCTAACTATACTTTGCAGCTTCTCCATAGCTATAATAGGGACTTCAACACCACTCCATAGTTCTGACCGCTGAAAGCCGGTAAATATAGTGTCATGGTGCACAGCTGTTCCTACTGACATAGCTTTGCCCTTGATTTTGTCAAGGGAGTTGATGTAGGCTTTGAAGAACCAAGTGTTTGTCTTGCCTCTTCCGTATTCTGTCGCTACGTTTTTTTCAGAATAAATGTCGTCTGAGAGACCTAGTGTAGGTCTTTTGTTTCTTATGTTTCTACCCCTTACTTGCTGACCGGCACCAATACCCCTTACTATGGTTTTGTCAGCGGTAATAAAGGCGTTCTTTCTCCAAAGACCATCGCCTTTCCTGGTTGTCTCAAAGTCAGTTTGTATTGCGGCTGGGTGCTTGTCTCCGAATATATTTGCTAAGTCTAACCTTTCCTCTACCTGTGTCTTTATATTCGTAGCGAACTCTTCCGCAGCCGTAGCTGTCTCAGACACTATCAATATAAAGTCTTCTCCTATAGTTATTGGAAGTATGTCGTAGTCATGCCTGTCCGAACCTTCCCACCCTTCTGCTTCAAATCTAACGTGGGAAACCATACCTTTTAAGTATATGTTGTACAATGGGAACAAGAATGTACATATTGTTGTTTTGGCAGCTTCTCTGTGGATGAGGGAGTATGCTTGCCTTTCTGTTCTTGATGTTTTTCTTGGGTCGTATAGCCCAAGAAAAATCTTTGACATTGGGTAATGTATTTTGTGACTGAAGCTAGACGAGAATTGGTCTGGGAAGCATTTCTTTGCAAACCACAATATCCCCAAGCGCTCGTATTGCGCTTGGGGTACAGTGTTGTCTAAACACCTCATAAAGAAATCTTTTAAGAGGGCTTGGTTCACTTGCTTTTTGCCTTTGGTGTGGTTACTTCTATTTCTACTTGTGGTTCTTCGTTGGGAACGAACTCTAATACATCGCAAGGGAAACTCATTAGCCGGTTATTTTCACATACTATTAAGCAGTGTATCATACCCGAGTTTTGGTTTAGCGTTGAGGCTACTACTGTGTAGCTTTTACCACCCTTCATATATGAATCGTGTATTGATTTAAGAGAAGAGCCACTTGCTTCTGTATCTCTTTTTTTTACCTTGAACTGTTCTTGGTTCATTTTTGCTCCTTTAAATTAATTGGTTCTTTGATTGCTTCATATCCTTGCCCAACTAATGGCACGGACGAAATTGCTTTTGTTAAATCGTTATCCCACATGTTCTTTGTGGTTTTTGATGGCTCAACTTCAGCAGACTTGTATATTACACCGTCTAGCACGATGTTCATGATACGAGCAGCAGCTTTTTCACCTAGTCCTAAGTATTCTGAAGAGAGATCTTCTCTAGATTTGTATGCTGCTGGAGCCATCTTTTTGAACGCTTTATCGTCTGGAGCTGCAAATATACCAGCATTATACAAAAGAGCTGTAAATATTGCTCCAAAACTACTACCATATCCTAGTTTGTTTGCGTCGTCCTCCATCAGAGTAAAGACCATACCTGTTAGACCACCCACCGTTGCTGCTCCTAACATCATCAACAAGTAGTTGATGATTTTTGCTGATTGGAAAGCCATACCGTAAAGAGAAATCATACCTTGTGTCTGGTATGGATTTTTGAATTTCAAACCCATCGTGTCTATGTTTTTGCGTTTTAGCATTTCCATAAAACCAGGTAAGTTAGACGCACTGTCTAGCATGCTGGTCGGGGCTATCATTTTTTTAGCAGAGTCACCTGTTGCCGCTAAATTGAACTCTTTACTAAAAGACTGATACATATCTAACCAACGCACTCCGTACTGCTTTGTCCACGGATTCTTTTCATAGTTACCAATAGCAATTTTGTTTAGAGAATCTATCAATGTTTCAATCCATTCGTCAGGCACTTCTGTTATTTGAGGATTCTGCTTCATTATCATGTTTACATTGATTTCAACAGACTGTTCTGCTGCCTTTATTTCGGATTTAGCCAAAGAGTCCATCCAAAACATATTGCTTAATAGAGCTGTCAGGTTCATAAACATCTCGTCTCTATCTGTTGGTTTTTGTCCGTCTTTAGTTATGACCTCGAAGCCACCCTCTACAGCCACGACTCTGTAGCCCTTGTCTTTTATTAGGTAGCCTACGTTTTTCAACAAATGCTCCATCATGGCAACATGTGAATCTATACCTTCTTTTTTACCGGCTCTGATTTGAGCCTTGATTTCTTCTATTTCCTTAATTTGCTGTTTTTGCTCCAAGAACTCATTGAAGGTAGCTTTTAATGTTAATAGGCTTGGCTTTTCTTGTTTTGCACCTAGCTCAGCCGCAGAGTTGTACTGGTTGCTTTGTATGGTGTTTGTCATACTCTCGCTAGCTATTGCTTTAATTTGCATTCTCTTGTCTTTTACCTTTTCCTGTTGCTGAGTTGACATCTTAGGGTCTGTTGGGCTAGGTTCTAACAAGTCGCCTCCTATACTGCCGCTTTCAGACAAAGCGGCTCTACCAGAGCTCAAAGAGTTAAGACCGGCTTTTACTTTATTTCTAAACCATGGCGCAATCATATAAGCAGCTCCAGTGCCAGCTGCAAACAAAGCCATGTTGGGATGACCAGTAGCTGCCCAGCCTAAAGAACTTGCGGCCATAGTCATACCTCTGACAAAGAATTTGCCACTACCATAGTTCCACCAGTGAGTTCCGTATATCATCATTTTCTTTAACCTATCCCAGTTGTCGGGTTTGTTTATGGCTAGTACGTCTGTTAAGTCGAATATAGCTGTCGCTATTCCTGTTTTCGCTTCCGCTCTTGATTCGTTTATCTTCGAGTTCAAGAATGTTAAAAAGAAAGACTCTAACTCTTGACCGACCTCGTCCAACACCTCAGTGTACTTTCTTTGTATGCCTCTGTCACCATCCCCCATTGTTAATGGTACTTTTTCAGTAGCATACATAGTTTGTAACGCTTGTTTCTTTATAGCAAACAAACGCGAAGTGTTCTCGTTAAAAATCAAAGTAAACCCAGCTACTTGTCTTACAAATCTTCCAGAGTATCTGTCTGATTTGCCATCTCTATTTAAAGCAAATCCTTTGATTTGCTGACCTGGTTTAAGTGGTGTTGGTGTAGAATCCCACGTGTTAAAGTCTATCTCTTTTGAATACACGTTGCTACTTTGATTCATCTTGTTTATTGCCGCTACAGCTGCTACATGGGCAAAAGTATTTGCTTCTGGATTTTTCATATACTCAGCAAGCATTATATCTTCTACGTTGGCTTGGATATACTTCATCTGGGCTTCTAGTCGCTCCATATAGGTCTCTGGGCTATATTCTATATGCTCAGCCAGACCAAGGACTTCCATTGCCTTGTAAAAGTCTATTGGATTGCGTTCAATGTTTCTTGCTTTTTGTGTTCCAGACCAGACAGACATGTCCATTCTTTTTGACAAAGTGTTTATGACTTTTTTTATTGCTTCGGCACCGTCTTGCGTTACCAACATCTTGTTCCAATCGTCAAGATCTTCGGTGATGTTGTTCATTTTCCTGCCTATTTCGTAAAGAAACTCTTTTCTATACTCCGGCCCTTTTTCGTTTGCTGCCTGCAAACGTGCTCTTAGTTTGTCTAATGCGTTTTCTTTCTCAGTCACAACCCTTGAAGCATCCAATGCAGTTTGTAAGCTTGGGTCTAGTAGTCTAGCTGCTTCTTCTCTTAATACCGCATCAAGTTCTTCGATTCTTTTCTTTGTATCGCTACTCATACCCTTAACAGAAGAGAAAGCAGACAGGGAGTGTCTTGCAGACTCCATGGCTAAACCAACCAATCCTCTATAGTGGGCGAGCTTTATGTATTTCTTTGACTCTAGTACATACTCATGCAAGTCCTCATCTGAAGCAGCGCCTTTGGTGTATTTCTTTAAGGAGCGTGATATAGCTTTATCCATTCTTTCACCAAAGTCACCGAAAGCAAAAGTTTCGCCGGCAATTTCCATAACAAGGGAAGCTTTTCCACGGCCATTGTACTCGCCAGAAACAAACTTAATCTCTCCCGCTGTAAAACCATCCATCAGCATAGACTGAGCCTCTTCCATAGAAGCTGGTTCTTTTTTGATACCAAGACCCAACTCTCTTACCTTGTCAGATGTCTTTGACTTGTAGAAGATATTGTCTGCATTACTTTTGCCTATATTTACAACAGTCTGTATGGTTTTGGAAAAAGAATCTATCATGTCCGTAAACTCAGACACTCTAGCCATACTAGCTCCTCCGTATTGAAAAAGCCTGGTATTTTGATTGACTTTACCGGCAACTGTAAGGACACGTAGTTTTTTGGACATACCGTTCGGTCCTAATTCAACGTCTGTCGAAGTAGATAACGGATAAGATGGTGCGTAATACCTTTGTTGACCAAGTGTATTTGCCAAGCTAGTTACGTCCGTTCTTCTGAGCTTGCTGTATATCGCAGCAAGCGCGCCAATGGTCCCACCTTTGTATTGCTTGTCTATTTTAGCCATAGCTAACCCCATGTCGAAAGCCATTTGCTTTCTAAGAGTGGCTCTTTCTTCTGCGCTTGGAGTAACGCTTTCCAAGAAAGCGCCTACGTTTGTTTCTAACGTGTTTATATATTGAGCCTTTTGACTGTCTGTTAGGTTTTCCATGCTCTTTATTCTGCCCATCATCTGTTCTAATGTGTCTCCACCTATTTCTTTGGCATACTTGACGCCTTTCATAAAAGTAAACACACTAGCTCCGTGAGTGTCAGTGTCTGGTATTTCGTTCTTTACAGAGCTGAATATAAAGTCCTTCGCGTTTATTGTCCCTCCATTGTCTCCAAAAGGGACAATGGTAGAAATGTTCATCGTTGCTATGCCAGACATAACTTCGTCAAAACTTATATTTGTCAGGTTTTTTATATCCGGATTCCGTCTGGTGACTATACCCGGTATTTCTTGTTCTTCGCTACCTCTTGTTACAACAAAGTTGTTTCCCAAAGTACCACTGTAGTAGGTAGATGTTGAGCCTTTTGCGTAAATATTAGGCATTGGCGCAAGTAGGTAAAGACCGGCAAACAAACTAGCCGGCTTTTTTGCCGTCTCTAAGTTTAGAGAAGCGTTTGCTATGGCTTTCCCAAGAAGCCTAGACCTAGTCATTTTATCTGTCTCTGTTATATTGAAAAGAGTAGATACGTCTTTAAACACAGCACTTAACACGCCTCTGATTTCGCTAGCGCCGTCTGGCCGAGACCTTATGGCTTCTACTAAGTCTTTGTTTATATATCCTGTCTCCTTTATTATGTCTTTGATGGGCAAAGTTAGGTTAGCAGAAGGTATGTACAAAGACTCCTGGTTTGTTTCTGGGTGTCTAGTATAGTAATAGTTTTTAACTCCTCTGTTGTAAAAAAACAAGAAGGAGTTTCTACTAGTTGATAAATCCAAGGCGTTAGGGTTGGTTTTGAACAAGTGATTCCAAACAACACCGTATGCACCAAAGAGCAATTCTCCATCAACGTACTTGTTGCCTTCTGACATCTTTTTGCTTAGATGTGACAAATAATGGTCTGCGTCAAAATAACCTATACCACCGGCATTTTTGAAATAGCTATCGAAGAACCATGAAAAAGGAGTTGGCTTGACAGTGTCTTCTCCACCCATTGCGTTCTTTATTTGCAAAGAAATAGACTCCTTTGCTGCCGGCATTCTATTGAATTTTTCTATGGATTTGTCTAGAATCTTTTGTCTAATCTCTATGTATTTTTCATTTTGGCTTACAGGCGTTTGTACGTCACCAAGCGCTGTTAAAGCATCCCAGTAATGAGAGTGAACGTCGCCTACTTTTTGCAAGTCAGGATTGTATCGAGGATTTTCACTCATATTTGTGTAACTAGGACTTGTTAATCCACTTAGGAACCTGTCAAACATACTTGTGTATTGGTTTCTAAATTCACCAGGCAGTTTGGACCAGTCTTCTTCCATCCATTTGCTTCTAGGGTCCATTGCGTTTGCTTTTCTGTATATCTTCAAGAACTTGGAGCCATACCACAAGTCATCTGCATCTATAGAGTGTATAAGGTAGGCATCTACGCCACCAACTTGTTTGAATAAGCCGGCTATTCTTTGTTGGAAGTTGGAGTCTAAATCCAACTCAAAGCCAATGGCGTTTTTGCCAATTGTTCCTTGTACAATAGCTCTGCCGTCTTTTATCCTTAGAACAATTGCAGGAGGAGTATTCTCTTTCGGTGGGTTTTCTACAACGTGTTCTCCTTCTGGCAACCTTTTTATAGTAGATAAAGCATCAGACCAGCGTTTCACAGACTGTACGGCTTTACCTATGCCATAGGTCGCCTTAAATAACGCATTGGCGTAGCCCTTCCCTAGAGGGTTGCCCGCCATTGGTACTGGACGAGGGCTTAAGCCATTTGCAAACTTGATTGCGGAGTTTGCTAAAGAAACTCCGCCAGAAATCAAGCTCATTTTTTTCATGATATTGTTTTCCCAGTCGTCTTTTTCCGCACCTTCGTGGATGCCTATCTCGGTTAACTTTTTGTGAAGCTCTAAGAAAGCACCTTCGTCTTGCATACCTTCAACTTCGTTCAAATTCAAAAAGGCTTCTGATTCAAAAACCAAACTAGCCGGGTCGCCATCAAAGTCTTTACCCAATAAAGACAATATCAGCTTTTTATTACCGGCTATGCCGTGTTCAATTGGCAAAAGACCACCAATTGTAATTGGTGAAAAAGCAGTAACGGAGTCACCGGGCGTTGTTTTTAAGAACAACGGCTCACCCAAGAGACTTCTCATATGTGGTCTATGTTTTTGAGCTTCTTTTAAAAGGTACATATAAGTCCCTTTCCCAACACTAACAGACAAAGCGTCGTCTTTCCAAATGTTAAGTATTTCGTCAACATCTGTTTTTACGTAATCTAGTTTCGCTGCGTGAGCTTTTAACATAGCTTCTTTTATTTCCGCTTTTCTTGTTATTATGTCTTC
>JACCDG011069834.1_pt1 | contig 29281 bp, 32 predicted proteins | sample 7442471 | NCBI WGS metagenome assembly JACCDG01 (sample SAMN15323444, study PRJNA562643) | freshwater metagenome | isolation source: river surface water | place: USA:Blue River Watershed | collected 2017-08-17 | reverse complement strand
TTGAATGCCATTACGCCAAAAGCGGGTGATTTTCGCCGCTCAGGATGAAGTGCAAGGAGCCCGGCGCGCAAAGCTCTGCATGGCCATTCCACTAAGCGGCAAGCCGCCAAGTGGCTGGTGAGGCGAGACATATCATGAGGATAGGCGAGCTTTCGAGCACCGCGCGACGCAGCAATTCGCCCGCGCAGTCAATAAATCAGTGTCTTCCAAAAGCGGGTGATTTTCGCCGCTCAGGTTTCTGCGATGTCGCCGTCAAGATAGAGCCAGTGCCCGTCTTGCCGCACAAAGCGGCTGGTTTCCTGCAGATGGCCTGCCTTGCCGTTGATCTTGAAGCGGGCGCGGAATGTGACTGTGCCGCTGTTGTCGTCGACTCCGCCTGCCTGGCAGTCGAGAATGCGCAGTTCCTGCCATTTAACCTGAGCCATCTCGCGCTCATCCAGGTCGTCCGGGCAGGTGTCGGCGTGCCAGCTGGCGCGCAGGTAGTCAATGCGGTGCAGGCTGTAGGCGCAATAACGCGAGCGCATCAGTTGTTCTGCGGTGGCGGCGCGCACGCCGCCGTCAAGTATCGGCTGGCAGCATTCGGCAAACGGCTTGCCGCTGCCGCAAGCACAGGCGTTATTGGTGTTTTTTGCGGATTTTTTCAAGATCAGCCTCCTGCCAGTTTGATTTTGAAGCCACGTTTCTGCAGTTCTGCTACCAGTGTTTCGCGCTGATCGCCCTGAATTTCAATCACGCCATCCTTGCTTGAGCCTCCCACGCCGCATTTGCGTTTTAATTCGCCTGCCAGCAATTTCAGTTCGGCATCGTCAAGGCTGAAGCCGCTGGCGCTGGTGACGGTTTTGCCTCCTCGTCCGGCCACTTCGCGGCGAATGCGGATGATGCCGTCGCCGCCGGGCGGGGCCTTTTTCTTGCAGGCACAGGCTGCCAGTGCCTGGCCGCAGCCGGGGCACAGGCGTCCGGATTCGGTGGAATAAACGGGGCGTGAATTGGACATGGTTGATCAGGCATCGGCTTGAGAAGCCCGATATTCTAGCAGCTTGTCGGTCTTGAGCCATGGCTCAAGTTCGACACAGCCGCTACGTTCGGCACCGCGTCGGACTGAAGTCCGACCTACAAAAACCGCTTGTTTTCTTGGCAGTAGGGGGATGCAGAGGCGTTGCTGCGCGGTACAAGAAATCAATACAGGCGGGCGATTGTTACGGCTTGTGAAGCGGCTGGGCATCAAGCCGGACAGCCTGAAGCCCGCTTGTTGCAACAAAGCCAACCATGGCGATCCATGGTTGGCTGTGCAAAGAAAAGCCCCAGGACAACGTCTCTAGATGTTGCCCCAGGGTAGGGGAAACCGGTGAGAGCAATTACTCTACGGAACAAATTCTAGTCTTTTGGCATATATCTGTCAAACGGCAAATTTGAATAAAGTGCTGCAATGATGTCTAAGCCGCTCAGGGCTTGAATTGTTGCTGTTCTGCCTTGCTTTGAATTGCCGCAGAGAGGTCAGGTGAGGGTGTAAATTTTAAATATGTACGAAAATGTGAATTAATGATGCAAATGGCATTTTGCGGTTGCGGCTGTCGCCATTACATGCCGCCTTGCTGCAGAAACAATGAGGGGTTGCTATTGCATGATTTGCAGCACGTCGCCGGCTTTGATGCTGGTCTTTTTTTGCCTGGGGTTGGCGGTTTTGACGTCGTCAATGTCCACGTTGAATTTGCGTGCGATGCTATATAAGGTATCGCCGCGTTTTGCGGTGTAACGGATGCTGCGCTGCTGGGCTTTGGCCGTTTGCCGGCTTTGGTTGTCTTGCACGGTGTTGCGCACCGGCTCCAGTCGGGCCACGGTTAACGGTTGGCCCAGTCGCAGCGTGTGCGATTTAAGCCGGTTCATCGAAACCAGCTCGGTTACGCTCAAGTCGTAACGGCGTGAAATATTGAATACGGTGTCGCCCTTGCGCACCACGTGCTGCCGGGTGCTGCTTGGTTCCACTTTTTCCAGTCGCGCATAGGCGGGCATGGCCGCCGAAGGATTAGTGAATTCCGGTGCTGGCGGTGGCTGCTGTGGATCACCGCTGCTGCGTGGCACCATCAATATCTCGCCATGGGCAACCTTGCTGTTGCCGATATTGTTGACTTCACGCAGTTTGGCCAGCGATGTGCCAAAACGTGCCGCAATTTTCAGATAACGTTCGCCCGGCGTGGTGGTGTATTGCTCCCACGATAGCAGGGGGCCGTCGAACGATGAGAGGTTTTCACTGAAGGCGTCTGCCTTGTCGGCCGGCAGCAGCAGGCGGCGCGAGGGTTTGTAGGCGATGATGGGCTTGGTGAAGGCCGGGTTGAGGTTGACGAATTCATCCACAGACATGCCCGCCAGCTTGGCCGCCACTTGGGTATCCATGTGGTGCGGGGCGGTAACCACACTGAAATAAGGCCGGTTGGGAATGTCGGGAAGACGGATACCCCAGGCCTCGGGGTTGGCGATCAGGTTGCGCACCGCCAGCAGTTTCGGCACGTAATTGAGGGTTTCATTTGGCAGGCCGATATTGCTGTAGTCTTCCGGCAGGCCTTTGGCACGGTTTTTTGCCAGTGCTCGAGATACCGCACCTTCGCCCCAGTTGTACGATGCCAGCGCCAGGTGCCAGTCGCCAAACAGGCCGTACAGATAGTTCAGATAATCCAGCGCGGCTTCGGTTGCGGCCAGCACATCACGGCGGCCGTCGTACCACCAGGTTTGCTCCAGGCCGTAATTTTTGCCGGTTGAGGGGATGAACTGCCAGATGCCCGATGCGTGCGCCGGCGAGTAGGCTCTGGGGTTGTAAGCACTTTCGATCATCGGTAGCAGGGCCAGATCCAGCGGCATGCTGCGTTTTTCCAGCTCGTCCACCACGTGGTACATGTATCGCTTGCCGCGTTCGCTGATGCGATAGAGCTGCTCCGGCCGGGCTGCGTAATACTGTTCCCATTCTCGCACCAGTGCGGAATCCAGATTGGGAATCGCGAAATTGTCGCGCATGCGGTCCCACAGGCTGTCATAACTTAACGGTGCCGGGGTGGGTGTCCAGTTTGGCGCAGGTTGGCCAATTCGCTCGCTCTGTTCCGGAACGGGGTCGGCGATAGTGGTTTCCTGCTGCGCTTCAGGTTGCTCGTCAGCTTGTTCTGCGGGTGTGCTCTTGTTGCCGGAAAACGGCCAGGAAAAGAAGCTGTCAGCCATGATTGGGCTGGAAAGTAGCAGCAGGATGGGCAGCAGGTGTCTGGATATCATGCGCGAAAGGTGCGTAATCACTGGGTTGAGCAGTTTGCCACGCGCCGGCGTGAAGGTTGGGCCGGGCGGGGCCGAACCTCTGCGCGTCTGCCTTGCGCCAGCAACCCGGATGGTTGCAAAAGGGCTGTCATTTTAAGCGGCGCCTTGCCTGGCTGTCAAAAACATCAATTTAAATAAAGGGATGCATCATTTTCTTGAAGCTAACTGATTAGAAACAAAAGGGATATGACAAATGCCAGGCCGGGGCGATCAGCGGAATGTGTCTTTCCAGCACCGCAGTTCGGCAAAAACCTGTTCGCTATCTGTCAGTGTATGGCCGCAATATCGCTGAACGGCTTGCTGAATCCGGGCGTTGTCGCATCTGAGGAAAGGGTTGCTGGCGAGTTCGTCTGCCAGTGTGCTTGGCAGGGTTGGCTGATTGGCATCACGCAGTGCCTGGTCACGCCGATGCCGTTGTTGCAGCGCAAGGTTGTCCGGCTCGACTGTGAGCGCAAAGCGCTGATTGGCAAGCGTGTATTCATGGCTGCAGTAAATCCGGGTGTCTGGCGGCAGGTGTGCCAGCTTTTGCAGCGATTGGTGTAGCTGCCGTGCGGTGCCGTCAAATATCCGGCCACAGCCGCAGGCAAACAGGGTGTCGCCACAGAACAGCATCCCTGCTGCGTAATAACCCATGTGCTCCGCCGTGTGGCCGGGCAAGGACAGCACCTTGAAGCTGATCTCCGGTTGCGTTATTGCTATCCGATCGTTGTCGCTCACCGGCCGGGTGGTGCTCTTCAGTGCCGGGTGCGCCGGTGCGTATACCGGGCAGCCATAACGCTGCTGCAATTCTTCCACGCCACCGATGTGATCGCCATGGCAGTGGGTGATGAGTATGGCGCTCAACTGCAATTGCTGCCGCTGGCAGTAAGCGGCAACGACGTTTGCGTCACCGGGGTCGACTACGACAGCATGCGCGCCGCTTTGCAAAAGCCAGATATAATTATCGTTGAACGCGGGCAGAGGAATGATTTTCAACATCTCGCCATATTAGCGGTTGCCTCGGCCGCGATAGAAGCAAAACTTGCTGCGGCATATCGGACGGGATTGTTATGTATACGCTGAATGAGTGGTGGAAAACCCCGTTGGGCCTGTATTTGCTGGCTCGTGAGCAGGCTTTCTACGATTCTGCGGTGGCGGACGTGTTTGGATACAATGCGGTGCAACTGGAAATGCCGCAGGCAGATTTGCTGCGCATGAGCCGTATGCCACGGCATTTTCATGCCGGCATTCGCGGCAGCGACTTGTGTTGCGATCCGCGTGCCTTGCCTTTCGAGAACGCCAGCGTGGATTTGCTGGTGTTGCCGCACGTTCTGGAGTTCTCTGCACATCCGCATCAGGTGTTGCGTGAGGCTGAACGGGTGCTGGTGCCGGATGGCCGGCTGATCATTTCCGGCTTCAATCCCTGGAGCCTGTGGGGAATCGAGCGTCGCTTGCGCCGCCGGCGTGGTTATCCATGGCATGGCAATTTCATCAGCTTGCCACGTCTGAAGGATTGGCTGGCCTTGCTCAGCCTTGATATCGATGCCGGCCGGCAGACCTGTTATGTTCCGCCGTCGCAACAGCCGCACTGGCTCTGGCGTTTCCGTTTCATGGAAGATGCCGGCGATCGCTGGTGGCCGGTTGGCGGTGGCGTGTATTTTCTGCAGGCGGTAAAAAGGGTGCGCAGCATGCGTCCGATCACGCCTTCCTGGCAAATGGCCAGAGTGCCGCAACGGCTGGTGGTAACCACTGACCGCATATCGTTGGGCGATCACAGGAAAACACAACAGAAATGAGTTTGAACTTGGTGGAAATTTATACCGATGGAGCCTGCAAGGGAAACCCCGGCAGAGGCGGTTGGGGTGCGTTGTTGCGTTGCGGCGGCAAAGAGAAGGAGCTGTTTGGCGGAGAGGCCAACACCACCAATAACCGCATGGAACTGCAGGCCGTGATCGAGGCCCTGAACACGCTGACCCGCCCCTGTCAGGTGGTTTTGCATACCGATTCCCAATATGTGCAACTGGGTATCAGCAAATGGATTCATGGCTGGAAAAAGCGAGGCTGGCGTACCAGTGCCAATGAGCCGGTAAAGAATGCAGACCTGTGGCAGGCGCTGGAGTTGGCCAGTCAGCGTCATCAAATCGATTGGCGCTGGGTTAAAGGCCATGCCGGGCATGAATTTAACGAGCGAGCCGATCAATTGGCCAATGCCGGCGTATTGTCGCTGCAGCGGGGGAGCTGAGAATGCGCCAGATTTTTCTTGATACTGAAACCACCGGCCTGGATCCGGCCCAGGGGCACAGGCTGATTGAAATTGCTGCGGTGGAAATGATCAACCGCAAGCATACCAATCGTCATTTCCATGCCTATGTGAATCCCGAGCGGGAAATCGATGCGGAAGCGGAGCGTGTGCATGGCATCAGCCTGGATTTTCTGCAGGACAAACCGAAATTTGCCAATGTTGCTGACGAATTTCTCGCATTTGTCGAAGGGGCAGAGCTGATCATCCATAACGCACCGTTCGATATCGGATTTCTCAATGCTGAATTGAAGCGTATCGGTCGCCAGGAGATGAAGGTGTTTTGCCCGTCGGTGATTGATACCCTGGTGATGGCCAAGGATGTCTTTCCTGGCAAGCGCAACAGCCTGGATGCCCTGTGTGACCGCTTCGAAATCGACCGCTCCAACCGTACTCTGCATGGCGCGTTGATCGATTGCGAATTGCTTGGAGATGTCTATCTGGCGTTGACTCGTGGCCAGGATAGTTTGCTGATGGACTTTGGCAGCCATTCTCATGGTGGTGCGTCGCATGGCGGCAAACCGCGCCGCGAGTGCAAGGCGGCCCCGCGCGTGCGCTACGCCACGGAGCAGGAATTGGCCCAACATGCGGACTACCTCGCTGATCTGGACAAAAACACCAAGGGTGATTGTCTCTGGCTGAAAATGACGAAACCGGACGATGCAGCAGTCAACTGAGTGCCGGGTGATCATCCCGGCTGCGGGTTCTGGTTCGCGCATGCAGTCGGAGGTGCCCAAACAGTATTTGCTGCTGGCCGGAAAACCCGTGCTGCAGCACACACTGGATGCCTTGCTGCAGCATCCGGCGATGCGTAGGGTGCTGCTGGTATTGGCGCCGGATGATAGCCATTTTGACCGTTTCGACTGGTCGACTTACGCGAAAAGCCTGGTTGTGGCCAGAATTGGTGGCGACAGCCGTGCAGCGAGTGTGCGTAACGGCTTGCGTTATCTGCAGCCTCATACGGCCGATAGCGACTGGGTGCTGGTGCATGATGCCGCCCGCCCTTGTCTGGGCCAGGCAGAATTGCAGCGCTTGTTTGCCGAGCTGCAGCCGCATCCGGTGGGCGGGATTCTGGCCGTGCCGGTTGCCGATACCTTGAAGCGTGCCGACTCTGCGCAGCATATTGAAGCCACTGTTTCCAGAGCGCATCTGTGGCAGGCGCAAACGCCGCAGATGTTCCGTTACGGGCTGCTCTTGCGGGCGCTGCAGAATGCAGCCGACGAGGGCGTTACCGATGAAGCGTCTGCTGTGGAGCAACTTGGCCTGCACCCGGCGCTGGTCATGGGGAGTGCCCGAAACATCAAGATTACGCTACCCGGTGATTTGCCATTCGCCGAGTGGATTCTGCAGCAAAAGGAAATGCGATGAGAATTGGTCAGGGATTTGATGTGCATGCCTTGGTGGAAGGGCGCCGGCTGATTATTGGCGGTGTCGATATTCCGTTTGAAAAAGGCCTGCTGGGACATTCAGACGCGGATGTGTTGCTGCATGCCATCACCGACGCGTTGATTGGTGCCGCTGCGCTGGGGGACATCGGCAAGCATTTTCCGGATACCGATGCCCGGTTTGCCGGCGCGGATAGCCGGGTGTTGTTGCGCGAAACCTGGAAAATGTTGCATGAGGCCGGTTATCGGGTAATCAATGTCGACGCGACCATTATTGCTCAGGCGCCAAAAATGGCGCCGCATATTGCCAGCATGGTTGCCAACATCGCCTCAGATCTCGGTTTGCGGACGCAGGATGTCAATGTGAAGGCAAAAACCACCGAGCGGCTTGGGTTTACCGGCAGAGGCGAGGGCATTGCGGCCGAGGCCGTATGTCTGATCGAAAAGCGCTGACGGCAGGCGCAGCTCGACGCTGCGCCTGCTTAACCGATTTCGGTGTGAACTGATGGATCAAAGCGGGTTGCGCGATTGCGCCCGCTTTTCTTCGAGTGATAGAGCGCCAGGTCGGTTTCCTGAATCAGGTCTTCCGGCTTTTCGTGGCCGGGCTGGTAAATCGAGATGCCCATACTGATGGTGAACGCAATCGGCGTGCCATCCCAATCTGCGGGTTCGCTTTCTGCGGCAACCCGAATCCGTTCCGCCAAGGTCAGCGCACCCACTACATCTGTGCCGGGCAGGATCAGCATGAATTCTTCGCCGCCATAACGACCAAAAATATCCGATTTGCGCAACAGGTCCGTCATGCGTTTGCCGACCGCACGCAGCACGGCATCGCCGCCCAGGTGGCCGTAGTTGTCGTTGACCTTCTTGAAGTGATCAAGGTCGAACATGATCAGCGCAAAGCCTTCTTCGTAACGTCTTGCGCGCTCAAATTCCTGCAGCAGATGCTCCTGCAAATAACGGCGGTTATAGATTCCGGTCAGACCATCGCGATTGTTGCTTTCTTCCAGCGCCGCCTTGGTTTCGTTCAGCTGGCGGGTGGCAATGGCGGTGTCCGTGACGTCGAACAGCGAAATGCATACGCCGTCAATCCCGCCATCCTTGCCGAGCATTGGCATGATGGTCGAGTTTTGCTGCATGAAATCGATGCCGCCGGTAATGGGGCGATTGTGTGCAAACTGGAACAGGTAGGGGCGTTGTTCCCAGGAGGTGAAGGCAAAGTTTTTCAGCAGAAATACGCTGTTGATTTTGCGCTCCAGCCACTTGCGCGGCAATTCGGGAAAACAGTCGTAGATCACCTGGCCCAGAACTTCATCTGCCTTCTTGCCGCTGTGTTTTTCCATGAACTGGTTCCACAGCAACAAGCGGTGTTCCTTGTCCAGCGCGAACAGGCCGATTTCTACCCTGTCGACAATAAATGGCGCCCAGTCTTCAGAAAATTCATTTTCCGTCGACTCGTTCATTTAGAAGTTTTCCATGAATTTGTCGAGGGCTTCACCCATCGACTGGATCGATTCTTCCGGCATCAGGAAAGTCATGTGAGAAGTGAAGTTACGCTCTTCAAGCGTGAAGTTAACCTCCACCAGCAGAGCGTAGTTCCAGGTCATCTTCTTTGGATCAATCAGCCTGTCCACCGGAATGTGTTCGGCCATGATCGAAGGTGCAGAGTAGGTCAGCGAGGCTTCCAGCAAATCGGCTATACCGCCCAGGCAGGCGCCAACCTGAACATTGCTGACGTCCAAAAGGATTTCCCGTTCTGCCGCGGCGTCCAGCTGGCCGTCGTATCCCATCAGGTCTGCCAAGTCCATGCAGCCTTCCTGGTCATAAATAACCAGTGCTTCACCGCGCATGGTGCCGTGGAACGATTGGCGGGCTGCTGTGATTTCCTTGTCGCGGCCGACCATATCGCTGATGGCTGTACCAATCGATGCTGCATCCAGGACGCGAATGCGGGGCACTGACAGATTGACGAACACACCCAGTATACTGGCGAGCGATGAGCCGGCCTGGCCCATGGCAATATTGGTGACTTCTTGTAGTGCGTCTGTTTGATCGGGGTTGAGCAATGAGGGGGCGCTCATAGTACGATTCCGTATTTTTTGAGGATTTCCTGAATCTCGTTCGGATTGACCGGCTTTTTGCAAAAGGCAATCGCCCCCAATTGCCTTACCCGCTCTTGGGCAATCGGCTGAATATCGGCAGATACCACCACCACAAATGAATTCAGGCCTTCTTTCTGCAGGTTTTCCAATACACCATAACCATCCATTTCTGGCATGGTCAGGTCCAGAAACATGATCTCTGCCTTGCCCGCACGGTAGGCGTCCAATGCTTCCAGGCCATTTGCCGCTTGGGTAATTTCAATATCCCATTCAGGAGGAAGTGACTTGATCAGCATTTTCCGCGCCATCGCGGAATCGTCGCAGACTAATACAGGTGTTGGCATCTCAGTCGGGTTTCCGGACTAATTATCTTGGTGTCTAAAAATCTGTTTTTCTGTACCGCAGGCAGGTGCTGCGCGCAAATTCACTATAGCAACAAATTTGTTGAATCAAGCAATTTCGGCACGCTTTCTGATTAATTTGCCAGTGCCCGTATCCCGTTCAGCAGGCCAAATACGCCAAATCCAAATATCAGTGTTCCAGCCAGACTGCGCCATAAAGGTTTTACCATCAGCGCTCCAAACCGGCGCCCCGATGCCGCGATCAGTAGCAGGTTGGGTAAGGTCCCCAAGCCAAAGGCCAGCATTAACGCTGCCCCTGTCGGGGCGCTGGCGCTGGCGAGTGCACCCAGCAAGGCGGTATATACCAATCCACAGGGAATCCAGCCCCAGAGCGCACCGATTGCGAGTGCCTGGTACCAGTGGCGGATTGGCAGCAGTTTACGGGTGATGGGCTGAAGTCGGCGCCAGACGGGGGCGCCGATGCGTTCAATGCGAGTGATCAGGGTGGAAACGCCTGCAACGTATAATCCGAGTCCGACCAGAATCAGGTTGGCAAACAAATACAACGCAGTTTGCAGCAGATGCAATTGTGGCATCAGCAGCAAGCGGCTTCCCAGCATTCCCACAATTGCGCCAACCAGCATGTAACTGGCAATCCTGCCGCTATTGAATAGCAGTATATGGAGCCACGGCGCCTGACGCTGCTGGCTGCCCAGGGTCATGGCACCAACAATGCCGCCGCACATCGCTACACAGTGCCCACCGCCCAGCAGGCCGGCCAGGAACAGGGATAAAAAGCTGTATTCGAACACCTGCTGTAGTTCCGCACAAAGATGCGGAGTTTAAATGACTTTCGAGTAACGCTGGCGTTCCTGTTCCTGCCGCAGGTATTTGTCAAATGTCATGCAGATGGTACGGATCAGCAGGCGGCCTTTGGGCAGAACCGTCATGGATTGCTCGCCGAGTGTCAGCAAGCCTTCTTTTTCATACTCACGCAGCTGGTTGATTTCTTCCTTGAAGTAATTTTTGAAATCGATCAGATAGGCAATTTCCAGCGATTCGTAGGATATTTCGAAATGACACATCAGCGCCTGAATGATGGCCCGGCGCAACAGGTCGTCCGCCGTCAGCTCCAGTCCACGCATGATCGGCAGCTTGTGGCTGTCAATGGTGTCGTAGTATTCGTCCAGTGTTTTTACGTTCTGGCTATAGGTTGGGCCAACCTTGCCTATCGACGAAATGCCCAGGGCAATCAGATCACAATCGGCATGGGTGGAGTAGCCCTGAAAATTACGGTGCAGCCTTCCCTGGCGCTGGGCAATCGCCAGTTCATCGTCGGGTTTTGCAAAGTGATCCATGCCAATATATAGATAACCGGCGCCAGTCAGCTTTTTGATGGCAAGCTTGAGAATGTCCAGGCGAGTCTGTGCATCCGGCAAATCAACCTCGTTGATGCGCCGCTGGGGCTTGAAGAGTCCGGGCAAGTGGGCGTAATTGTAGATCGATATCCGATCCGGATCGGCAGAGATGACACGTTCCAGCGTACGATTAAAGCTGATGATATTCTGATGCGGCAGACCATAAATCAGGTCGACGCTGATCGACTTGAAATTGTTTGCCCGTGCGGCACGCAGCACGTTCAGGGTTTCTTCTTCCGACTGAATGCGGTTGACGGCACGTTGTACATTTTCGTCAAAATCCTGAACCCCCAGGCTCATTCGGTTGAAGCCAATCTCGCCGAGCAGTTCAACTGTCTCGGTGCCAACCTTGCGCGGATCGATTTCAATCGAGTATTCTCCGTCCGGAGCAAGATCGAAATGTTGTCGTGTCGCATCCATCAGCTCACGCATCTGATCGTCTGGAAGAAATGTCGGTGTGCCACCACCCCAATGCAACTGCTCGACCCGGCGGTCATTGCCGAGTAGTGCGCTTTGCATTTCCATTTCCCGGATCAGGTATTTGACGTATTTGCCGGAGCGGCCTCGATCCTTGGTAATGATCTTGTTGCAGGCGCAGTAATAACAGATGGTGTTGCAGAATGGCAGGTGGAAATACAACGATAACGGCCGGGTGATGCCGCCGATATTGCGCTGTGTCAGCCAGTGCGTGTAAGTATCAGCAGAAAAGGCCTCGATGAATCGATCTGCAGTGGGGTAAGAAGTGTAACGCGGGCCGCTCTTGTCCAAGCGACGAATCAGGTCCAGATCGACCTCGATCGCGGTGTAGTCGTCTTGGCTGTGTTTGCCGGCATGCATTGACTTTGATTCCATCCAGTTTCGGTAAATTGTCCTGAATACTATGCCAGCGCTTGTTGTTTGACGGTTTGATGTGGATCAAACGTACCGTCTTAGTCGTCTAAAAAACAAAAATTCATTAAAACCACACAGGATATACACGCATATGGCTCAAGTTTCATACTTGTTTAAAGAGGTTTCTCTACCCCAGCTCAAGGCTGCCTGTTCTGGATGCTCGCTGAAAGAGTTGTGCCTCCCGGTAGGTTTGGGGACCGATGAAATCGCGGAACTGGAAAGCTTTATTCATCGAGGCCGTGCGGCAAAGAAGGGTGAGTATCTGTATCGGGCAGAGGCCCCGTTCACCTCGCTTTACGCCGTCAAGGCTGGCTGCTTCAAGACCAGCGTCATTTCTGAAGACGGCCGCGAACAGGTTACTGGCTTTCACATGTCGGGAGAAATCATCGGCATGGATGCCATTAGTACCGAGCGCCATACCTGTAGTGCGATTGCGCTGGAAGATAGCGAGATCTGCGAGATCCCCTTTGTGCAGCTGGAAGAGCTTTGCCGCAAGATTCCCGCCTTGCAGCGTCATTTTTACAAGGTCATGAGTCGCGAAATCGTGCGTGATCATGGGGTGATGCTGTTGCTGGGCAACATGAAGGCGGAGGAAAGACTGGCTGCATTCCTTCTGAATCTGTCGCAGCGCTTTCAGTCACGCGGCTATTCGCCCCGGGCGTTCCATTTGCGCATGACGCGTGAGGAAATTGGCAGTTTTCTAGGTATGAAGCTGGAAACCGTCAGCCGAATCTTTTCGCGCTTTCAGGATGAGCGACTGATCCGCGTCAGCAATCGTGAAATCGAGCTTCTGGATATGTTGAGGCTGAAGCAGTTGTTGAATGGTTGTTCCAGCAAATAGATTGTTGATTGTGGGTAATCCGGAGCCTTAAGGCTCCTTTTTTGTCAGAACCTGTGCAGAATGTTCGGCTCTGAGCAGAATCAACGATTGTGATGAGGGTTTGCCATGCTGATGCGCCTGCTTGTTACTTGTATGGTGTGCGCTGTGTTTTCTGTGCCGTTGCGAGCAGAAAATGCATCGGTAAGCGTGGCCCCTGACTGTGTGGTGCTGTTGCATGGTTTGTGGCGAGACGCGCGTGCCATGTCGTATGTCGAACAACAGTTGCAGCAAAATGGCTATTCGACAGTCAATATCAGCTATCCGTCCACGCAGCAGCCGTTGCCGCTATTGGCGGATACATACGTCGATGCTGCAGTGCAGGGCTGTCGTAATCAGTTTGCGCCACGCATTCATTTTGTCACCCACAGCATGGGCGGGATTCTTGCCCGCTGGTATTTGCAGGGCCATGAAATACCCGAGGCAGGCAGAGTGGTGATGCTCAGCCCGCCCAATCATGGCTCTGAATGGGTTGACTGGCTGCGCGACAATTTTCTGATGAAGCCATTGCTCGGGCCTGCGGGGCTGCAACTATCCACCGACAGCGAGCTTCTGCGCGGTCTCAAGCCTTTACGGCTGGAGATCGGGGTGATTACCGGAAGTGGCGGACGTGGCTGGTTTGGTATGCCAGAGCCCAACGACAATGCCGTGACGGTTGCCAGTGCGCAACTGGAAGAAATGCAGGATTTCCTGGTGGTTCCACACAACCACGTCAGTATCCGCCGCAGCGAACACGTGCTGCGGCAAACGCTGGCTTTCCTTCGCGATGGCCGGTTTGCGCCAGCGCCACCGGCGCCGTCCTCGCTACCCGCTCCTGTTCAGGAGGAGATTGTCGGGGCCATATTGCCGCAGGTTGCGGGCCTTCCCTAACTGGTGGCGGGTTTGTCTGCCTTGTTTTTCAGGCGCAGTGCCTTGGCAGGATCGGGTTTGCTGCGCTGATTCATCCGGTTGAGCCGCCGGCGGATTTCATCCGAGTCCATCCAGATGTCTTCTCCACGCAGAATGCTGTCGATTTCCTCGCGTGTCAGAAAAGGATGGCAGATACGTGACATGGTCTTTTCAAACCATTTGCCTATCGCCAGTACCTGAGCGTGCTGCTCGTTGCCTTTGCCAATAATGCTGCTTGAGTAGTTGTGAAACATCAACTGGCAATTGTCGTGCACGATCAGTTCGTGCCCGGCGAGAAAAATCATGGCACCCATCGAATAGGCGCGGGCTTCCAATACCGTAATTACGTGCGCCTTGGAGGCGCTGATGTTGTTGATGATTTGCAGTCCGGTGTCAAAATTGCCGCCGGGCGTATTAAGGTGCAGCAGGATCATGTCGTTTTCGCCAGCCGTGCGCAGCGTGTTCAACAAGTCTGTGTATGCCAGCGGCGGGCCGATTTCGTCGCTGAGATAGAACGATATCTGCCGCAGTGTCAACTGCGTTTCATGGCGCCTGAACAGAGGCGTCTCGGTATTTGTTGTTTCTTCATCTTCATCCGGCTTGGCATCGGGCAGGCTGGGGTAGCGTCGGGTCATGGCAGGGTGGCCTGTGTCAGATTAATGGCTTTGCTGATAACTGTAGAATATATGGCTATTCAATTTCTGGATCGAATCATGCCGAATATCGTGTCTTTCTCACAACAATCGCCCGATCCCGTGTTTGACCGTCCTCGGCCAGAGCGCCTGCTTGCGGGTAATCCGCTGCGCACTACCTGGAATCATTATGACCGTGCTGGCGGTAAGTTCAGTTGTGGTGTCTGGAAATGTGAACCTGGATGCTGGCGGATTGAGTTTGCGCCAAACAAGGATGAGTTTTTTTGCGTGATCGAGGGCAGGGTAAGGCTGCATCAGGAAGATGGCGTAACCATTGATATTGGCCCAGGCGAGGCTGCGGTTATTCCGGCTGGTTTTGTCGGAAAGTTTGAAGTACTTGAAACCGTTAAAAAATATTACGTGATTCAGGACTGCTCCATGACAGACTGATCCGGCATATGAGGTATCTGCACTTATTAGTGTGCGTCCTCTAAAGGAAATCCCTAGACTGGCTGCAAGTGTTAAGCAGATGTAGTGAGACCGAGCATTGCCTCTGCTACCAGAATCCGGCCACAAAGCCGGAACATGATGGGTTAAACGAATTTTTTACCGGAGGATATTATGGTAGTCGTTGAAAAAATCAAATCGATCGCTTCGAACGTTGCTGACAACAAACTGGCTCAGAATGCCAAAGACACCGCTCAGCAAGTATGGTGGGCTGGTCTGGGCGCCGTTGCCCGCGTTCAGGAAGGTGGCAACAAGGTATTTGCTGAACTGGTGAAAGAAGGCGAAGCCGTTCATCAGCGTACTCGCAAAACCATCGAAGACAACGTTTCCAAAGGTTCTTCGGTTGCTTCCGACAAATGGGGCAAAGTTGAAAAAGTTTTCGAAGAGCGCGTTGCTAAAACACTGAACAAAATCGGTGTTCCGAGCCGCGATCAAGTTGAAGAACTGAACAAGCGCGTTGCTGAATTGTCGAAGCTGGTTAAAAAACTGGCTGAGCAAGAGCAGGCTTAATTAAGGTTTTCCTCTGAACCCTTGCCGGATCAGCGAGGGGGATGAGTCCAGAATTGCGGCGGGGGTACCCCCCCGCTGCAATATTCCGGCGGGGCTCTATCCCGCCGTGTCTCTCCGATCCTTGTCCTATGTCGCTTGGTCTGCCTTCGGGCAGACCGTTTTTTTTCGGAAAGCTGCATCAGTATACGCTAAAGCCGATGCTTGTACAGCTTGCCCCGGAACGGTCCAACGATGCTATTATCATCGCTGCTCTGCAGGCCAATACGGATGCGGTTGTCGGCAGTATCGCCCGCAGATTCCGGCGGGTCGTGTGTCCGGCATGCCAGAAAAAAGCCCGATACAAGAGGTGGAGATGGAGAAAAAACCACGGCGCAGAACGCCGGAGCGGATCATCGAGGCCAGCCTGGCCTTGTTTAACGAGTTGGGTGAGCCAAACGTCACCATGGCGGCGATTGCGGACGAACTCAATATCAGCCCGGGTAATCTTTATTACCACTATCGGGACAAAGAACAAATCGTCAATGCGCTGTTTGCCGAGTTTCGCCGGGAAATGGAGGAGTTGACCGACAATACCTTTTCCGAACCGATTTCGGTTGAAGATATCTGGCTGTTTCTGCATCTGCTTTTCGAAAAAATCTGGAATTACCGTTTTCTCTACCGCGATCTGGTCGACTTGCTCAGCCGTTATCGGGTGCTGGCCGCCCAGTTCAAGCAGGTATTGGGGCTGGACGCCAAGCTGATTGCCGAGTTGTGTCAGGGCTTGGTTGAGTCAGGAGAGATGCGCGCGTCGCTGGGAGAAATCCAGACGCTGGCGGTGAACATGACGGTGATTGCCACATATTGGTTGTCCTTTGCGTTTGTCCGCAATCCTCGCGGCAAAATGGACAGTGAGGAGCTGAGCAGCGGCGTGTATCAGGTGATGTCACTGCTGACGCCATTCCTGAGTGACGACGCGCGGCGCCATGTTGAAGCGGTATCGCTGCAATATCTCGAGGAATGACATGATCCAGGTTTACGGTCACGCCAGAACCCGTAGCCTGAGGGTGTGCTGGGCGCTGGAAGAAATCGGCGCCGAATACCGGTTCATTGATGTCGATTTGCCTTCTGGTGCCGCAAGGCGTGAGCCCTTTATCAGTCTGAATCCGGGCGGCAAAGTGCCGGTATTGCTTGATGGCGATCTGGTGCTGACCGAATCGCCTGCCATTGTCACCTATCTCGGGGATCAGTACGCTCCCGGAAAGCTGGTGCCAGCGGTGGGGACGTTATTGCGGGCGCGTTATGAGCAGTGGAGTTACTTTGCCGTGACCGAGCTGGAACAACCCTTGTGGACCATGGCAAAACATCGCTTTGCCTTGCCCGAAGCGCGCCGGGTTCCTGCCATGATTGACTGTGCGGTATGGGAATTCGGCAGGACATTGAAGACTCTGGAAAAGGGCTTGCAGGGTCCGTATATCCTTGGTGATGCCTTCTCGGCGGCGGATATCTTGCTGGGCCATACTTTGCTCTGGGCGCAGGCATTCAAACTGGAGATGAGCTCTCCGACGCTTCTTGATTATCTGCAACGCTTGTCATTACGGCCCGCTCTGGCGCGCGCTATGGCGCGTGAAGCAGCTGCCTGAGTTGTGGCTGTATCTGTGTTTGCTTTTTTTTGTGCCTGGAAAACGACCGTTTGTCGTTTGCCTGTCCTGTTTGTCGTTCCATTCCTGCAACTGCTGAATAACTGGCTAATAATGAATTCATCCCGTTAAATCAAAGGGGTGGATCATGCTGGTTATCATGAATCGTGGCGCAAGCGAGGCCCAGATCAGCGCTGTAGTGGAGAAAATCCGTGCAGCTGGCTTGACTGAGCATCTTTCCAAGGGCGTTGAGCGCACCATCATTGGCGCCATCGGCGAAGAGCGCAAGCTGGAGCCGGAAGCCTTCGAGTTGCTGCCCGGTGTTGAGCAGGCCTTGCACATCGTCAAGCAATACAAGATAGTTGCCCGAGAGTGGCATCCCCAGGACAGTGTCGTCGATATTCGTGGTATTCCGCTGGGGGGCAATAGCGTGCAAATCATTGCCGGGCCGTGTTCGGTGGAAACCCAGGAGCAGATGGACCTGGCCGCGGCCGGGGTTGCGGCTGCAGGATGTCGTTTGATGCGGGGTGGGGCTTTCAAGCCGCGCACCAGTCCCTATGCCTTTCAGGGGCTGGGCAGCAAGGGGCTGGAGTATTTCCGCCATGCCGCAGACAAACATAATTTGCCGATTGTGACCGAGCTGATGGATGTGCGCATGCTCGAAACCTTTCTGGAATGGGATGTCGACGTGATCCAGATTGGCACCCGCAATATGCAGAATTTCGATTTGCTGAAAGAGGTCGGGCGCGTCAACAAGCCGGTCATCCTCAAGCGCGGCATGTCTGCGACGATTTCCGAATGGCTGATGGCGGCCGAGTATATTGCCGCCGGAGGCAATCACAATATTATTTTCTGCGAGCGAGGCGTGCGTTCATTCGAGACAGCGTATCGCAATATGCTCGATGTGACGGCGATACCCGTGCTGAAGCGCGAAACCCACCTGCCGGTGATTGTTGATCCCAGTCATGCGGGAGGCAAGGCGTGGCTCGTGCCGGCGTTGTCGCGTGCTGCTGTCGCGGCGGGGGCCGATGGATTGCTGGTGGAAATGCATCCCAACCCCTGCGAGGCATGGTGTGATGCGGATCAGGCATTAACACCGCAGGAGTTGCAGGAGCTTGTTGCTGTGTTGCGACAGATTGCCGGCGCACTCGGTCGCAGCTTGTGTTAGGTCAAAGGCTTTCGTCCATCGAACCGGTTAAAGTAAACGAATCTTTTGGCAAGGAGTGCATATGAGCGATAGCGAAGGCAGTTTTGTGATTACCCTGGAGCAGCAAAAGGATTTCCAGTTTCTGGTGAAATGGGATAACCCGAATGTTCCCGAGCTGCTGGTCGATGAGGCTGCGCCCCTGGGGGAAGACGCCGGCCCCAACCCAAGCAGGATTCTGTCGCTGGCGGTGGCCAATTGCTTGTCTGCCAGCCTCTTGTTTGCCTTGCGCAAGTTCAAGAATCAACCTGAGCCGCTCAAGGCTACGGTGACCACGCAGATGGTACGCAATGAAAAGAACCGCCTGCGTGTGGGCAAAATTGCCGTAGATATCCAGATGGGAGCGGCAGCGGCTGATTTGCAGCATCTGGAACGGGTGCTGGCGCAATTCGAGGATTTCTGTGTGGTGAAGGAGAGTGTGCGCAGCGGTTTTGCCGTCGATGTGACAGTGCGTGACGGCAGTGGCGTGATTGTGAAACAGCCTTGATTGTTTTATCCTTTCTGGCTTTCGTCGCCGGCGGTGTTACCGCCGGTCTGTTTTTTTCGGCGCCGCCTTCGGTTTCTGCCACATTCCGCTTTTGAATTCCTGAAGCCTTCTGCCGCGGCGCCCGATTCTTCTACCGCAATCCATGACTACAACAAACAAGATTAATAAACTGGTGGTGATCGGCGTTGGCCTGATTGGTGGATCCTTTGCGCTGGCGCTGAAGCGTGCGGGCCTGGTAAATACCGTTACCGGTGTGGGTCGATCGCCTGCCAATCTGGATACTGCCCTGCGTTTGGGCGTGGTCGATGAAATCTGCGTGGATCCAGCCAGCGCCGTGGTTGACGCCGACATGGTATTGCTGGCTGTTCCCGTTGGCCAGATGGCTGGTGTCATGGCTGCCATCGCACCGGCTTTGCCTGAATATGCCGTGGTGAGTGATGCGGGCAGCACCAAGCAGGATGTGGTCGCTCTGGCACGCCAATTCCTGCCGCAGCATCTGCCGCGTTTTGTTCCGGCACATCCGATTGCCGGCGCCGAGAAAAGTGGCGCCGAAGCCGCGCTGGTTGATCTGTATTACAACAAGAATCTGGTGATTACGGCCTTGTCCGAGAATACCGCTGATGCCATCAAGCGGGTGCGGGATCTGTGGCTGGCCTGTGGCGCCAGAATCCGCGAAATGACGCCCGCCGAGCACGATGGGGTATTTGCCGCCGTCAGCCATCTACCGCATTTGCTGGCATTTGCGCTGGTGGATGAAATTGCCGCCAAACCGAATGCAGAGCAGTGCTTCCGCTTTGCTGCATCAGGTTTTCGCGATTCAACGCGCATTGCCAGCAGCAGTCCTGAAATGTGGCGCGATATCAGTCTTGCCAACCGCAATGCCTTGCTGGAAGAGTTGCAGCAATATCAGCAGCAATTGACGCGTTTGCAGATGTTGCTTGCCAATGCCGATGGTGAAGGCATGCTGGCAATGTTCACGCGCGCGCGCGATGCCCGCAATCACTGGCTGACTGAAATTCTCGGTTCTGGCAAAGCCGAATAAATCCCTGTTTTCCGGCTACTGAACTCATGCTGTTGCGCATTGTTGCAATCATTTTTCCCATTGCCGCAATGGTGCTGGCCGGTTTTGCCTATGGTCGCTGGCGCCGGCCGGATATGCGCTGGCCGAACCAGATCAATATGGAAATCCTTACCCCGGCGCTGATTCTGGCTGCGCTGGCCGGCAAGGATTTTCAGTTGGCGCGTTATGCCGATCTGGCACTCGGCGGCACACTGGTTGTATTGGGGTCTGGCCTGCTGGCATGGCCGGTGGCACGTTTCTTGAAGGTAGAGGCCAAAACCCTGGTGCCGCCGATGATGTTCAACAACAGCGGCAATATGGGTATCCCACTGCTGTTGCTGGCGTTTGGCCCAGCCGCTTTGCCGGGCGCGGTGATTCTGTTTCTGGTGGAGATGATCCTGCATTTCAGCCTGGGATTCTACTTGCTGGATCATTCCGCCCGCTGGTGGACATTTTTGCGTCAGCCGGTGATGCTTGCCACGGCCATTGGGCTGTTCATCAGTTTCAGCGGTTGGCACCTGCCTGATCCGCTATTCCACGCAGTCAAAATGCTGGGCGATGCCTCGGTGCCTCTGGCACTGTTCTCGCTGGGCGTGCGCATGGTTGATATCTCGTTCCGCGATTCGCGGCTGGGTATCATCGGCGGCTTGTTGTGCCCGCTTTCCGGATTGCTGATGGCGTCGCTGTTTTTGTGGCTGCAGCCATTACCCCATCAGCAACAGGATTTGTTGTGGCTGTTTGCGGCCTTACCGCCGGCAGTGCTGAATTTCCTGGTTGCCGAACGTTTCCGTCAGGAGCCGCACAAGGTGGCATCGATCGTGTTGATCGGCAATCTGCTGAGCCTGCTGGTAATGCCAGCGGTCATGTATCTTGTGCTTTGATATCAGTACCGGTTCAGTGATTGTCATGCCGGCAGTTTTCAGCATGGGTCCATGCGGCGCAGGGTGGGTGGTGTGTTGGCAGAATCAGGGGGCTGGCATGAAAATGCATGCCAGGCTGCAGGCCGCTCTGGTATTGCCTCTCAGCCCGGCCTGCAGCCCAATACCGGCGCGGCTTGCGGCGTGCTACAGGCTGCTAGGGCTTGGCGCTGTCTTGCCCTGGCCTATTGGCGTTTTGTTTTTTGCTTCAACAGGGGTTGTAGTTGTTGCAGCACCTGTTTCGCAATCAATGGCTGTGCCTGGGCATTGGGATGAATGCCGTCAGCCAGGAAATAGTCGGGTTTTTCGGCAAAACCCTCCAGCAGAAAAGGCATGAACGCGGTGTTGTTTTGCCTCGCCAGACGCTGATACATGTCGCTGAACTGGCGGGTGTAGGCTGCGCCATAATTGGGTGGCAGCATCATGCCGATCAGCAATGTCGAGGCGCCGGCAGCCCGGGATTGTTTCAGCATGTCGGCCAGGTTTTTTTCTGCCTGGACCAGCGGCAATCCGCGCAGCGCATCGTTGGCGCCCAGTTCCAGCAGCACGATTGCCGGCTTGTGCTGCTGCAGGGTTTGCGCCAGCCGGGCCAGCCCACCCGCAGTGGTTTCACCACTCACGCTGGCATTCACCACCCGGTATTGCGGCGCCAGCTTCTGCTCCAGCAGGCGTACCCAGCCCTGGCCTGCCGGCAGGCCGTAAGCGGCACTCAGGCTATCGCCATATATCAGAATCAGCGGTGCTGCATGTAACATGCTGGCTGTACACAACCCGAATAGCAGACAGATCAATTTCCACATGTTGCCTAACCATTCCTTTCAAGATCCCCGGACGCCGATTCTGCAGGTTAGCGGACTGGGCAAGCAAGTGCCTTTTGCCGATCAGCAATTGACGATACTGGCGAATATCAATCTGGCGATTGCGCCGGCCGAATCACTGGCGATTGTTGGCGCCTCCGGCTCTGGCAAATCCACCCTGCTGGGCTTGATGGCAGGCCTGGATTTGCCCAGTGCCGGCAGTGTGATGATCGATGGCGTGGATCTGACACGCTTGAGTGAAGACGGCCGCGCCGCGTTGCGCGCACACAAGGTCGGCTTTGTTTTTCAATCGTTTCAGCTGGTGCCGGCGCTGACCGCGCTGGAAAATGTCATGTTGCCACTGGAGCTGGCCGGCAAGCCCGAGGCCCGCAGCATTGCAGGTGATTGGCTGCAGCGGGTAGGGCTGGGCCAGCGTTTGCAACATTATCCCAAGCAGCTTTCCGGCGGAGAGCAGCAGCGGGTGGCGCTGGCACGGGCATTTGCCGGCAGCCCGAAAATCCTTTTTGCCGATGAGCCCACAGGTAATCTCGATTTTGCCACCGGCCGGCAGATCAGCGATTTGTTGTTCAGCCTCAACCGGCAACTGGGCACCACGCTGGTGCTGGTAACCCATGACCAGCAACTGGCGGCACGTTGCGGGCGGCAGATTCGTCTGCATGGCGGTGAACTGGTAACGGAAACATCATGAATCCCGCAAGTTTGCGTTTTGCTGTGCGTATGTTGTGGCGCGATTTGCGCGCCGGCGAGTTGCTGGCCGTTTTTGTTGCGCTGGTGATCGCTGTGGCGGCCTTGTCCGGCGTCAATCTGTTTGCCGATCGCATCCAGCGTGCGCTGAAAATCCATGCTGCCGAACTGCTGGCGGCCAATCTGCTGATCAATAGTGACCACCCAGTGCCGCAGCACTTTGCCGATGAAGCACGGCGGCGTGGCTTGCGTCTTGCGGAAACCCGGGTATTTTCCAGTATGGCCTTGCACGCGCAGGGGGCACAACTGGTTACAGCCAAGGCGGTATCTGCCGGCTATCCACTGCTTGGTGAGCTGCAATTGGCTGCGCCCGCGCAGCACGCTGCCGGCGCACCGCCACCGGGGCAAGTCTGGGTGGATGCGCGCATGCTGCAACGCAGCGGCCTGCGTATCGGCCAGACATTGCAGTTGGGTAACAGCCAGTTCACGGTGGCGGGAGTGGTGAGCCGTGAGCCGGATGCGGCACTGGATCTGTTCAGTTTTGTGCCCCGCGTATTGCTGAACGTGGTGGATTTGCCCGCTACCGGGCTGATCACACAAGGCAGCCGGGTGCGTTATCGCTTGCAGATGGCCGGGCCAGCGCAGGAGATTGCCGACTACCGACGCTGGGCCGAACCTAAACTGGGGCGTGGTGAACGCATTGAAGACATCAGTGATGCGCGCCCTGAAGTCCGGTCTGCCATGCACAAGGCGCAACGTTTTCTGGGACTGGCATCGATGGTTGCCGTGGCACTGGCAGTAATTGCAATTGCGTTGGCAACACGCCGTTATGTGCAGCGGCACCTCGATAGCGCAGCGATCATGCGTTGCCTTGGCGCCAGCCAGTCGCAGCTGTGGCGCATCTATCTGTGGCAGTTTTTGCTGCTGGCGCTGGTGGCCGGCCTGGTTGGTGCCATTGCCGGGGCCTTAATGCAAATGCTGCTGGTGAATATGCTCGGTTCACTGGTCAATGCCGGTTTGCCGTCACCCGCATATGGTTTGCTGTTGCAGACGGTGTTGCTGGGTATGGCAACCATGCTGGCATTTGCCGTGCCGCCACTATGGTTGTTACGCGACGTGCCGACCTTGCGCGTGTTGCGCCGTGATCTGGGCGATCTGTCGCGGCGCGGTTATGTCAACGGCCTCGCATGGCTGGCGCTGGCAGGATTACTGTACTGGCAGGTTGCTGATGCGAGTGTGGCAATGTACGGTATTGCCGGCTTTGCCGTGGCAGCTCTGCTGGCGCTGGTGCTGGGCTGGCTGATGCTGCAGCTGTTGCGGCGCTTGCCCTGGCAGCCTGGCCTGGGCTGGCGTTATGGCCTGGCCAATCTGCAGCGGCGGCAGATGTTGACGCTGATCCAGATACTCTCATTGTCGCTGGGTTTGATGGCCCTGCTGGTGCTGACGCTGGTGCGTGCCGAGCTGCTGCAGGCCTGGCGCCAAAGCGTGCCGGCCGATGCTCCCAATCGTTTCATCATCAATATCCAGAACCATCAATTGCCAGTGCTGCAGCAGCAGTTTGCCAATGCAGGCCTGCCCGTTCCGGAATTTTTTCCGATGATCCGTGGCCGGCTGCTGTCGATCAACGGTAAGCCGATTGATGTTGCCCGATACAGTGAAGAGCGGGCGCGTAATCTGGCCGAACGCGAATTCAATCTGTCATGGATGTCCCGACTTCCGGGAGATCAACCTTTGCTGGCAGGAAAGGGCTGGCCTGCCGCCACGCAAAGCTCCGGATTTTCGGTGGAAGTCGGCCTGGCACAAACACTGGGCATTCGTGTCGGCGATCGCCTTGTCTTCGATGTGGCAGGCACGCAGGTAGCCGCCCCGGTTGCCAATCTGCGCAAGGTCAACTGGGATAACTTTCGCGTCAATTTCTTTGTGATCGCCACGCCGGATTTATTGCAGCAACAGAGTTCGGGCTGGATCTGCAGCTTTCATCTCCCTTCATCGCATCAGCCCTGGATGGATGGCGTAGTGCGGCAATTGCCGAATCTGAGCGTCATCGACGTCAGCCTGATCTTGCGCGAGGTGCAGGGCATTATCGAGCGGGTGGTGCAGGCGGTGCAGTTTGTGTTTTTGCTGACACTGCTGGCCGGCATGATTGTCTTGCATGCCGCCTTGGCTGCGACACAGGATGAGCGCCTGCGCGAGAGCGCGATTCTGCGTACGCTGGGTGCCAGCCGGCGACAGATTCTGATGGTGATGCTTGCCGAATATGCGCTGATTGGTGCCTTGTCCGGCATGGTTGCCATGCTCGGGGCTGGTGGGCTGGGGTGGGCGTTGTCGGTCAAATTGCTGGAGTTACCCTACAGCCCATCGTTATGGCTACCCGTAGTTGCGCTGGGTGGTGGCGTGCTGCTGGTGCTGTTGGTGGGCTGGCGCAGCATTCGCCAAGTATTGCGCGTGCCACCTTTGCAAACCTTGAACCAGATGGGATGACGCATGGATGAAATGGTCTTGCGGGCAATGGAAAAATGGCCGAATGTGCCCGCCGTATTCGGCTGGCTGCGCCTGGATCGGCGTGGGCGCTGGTGGATTCGTAATGAATTGCTCAGCAACCCCGTAATGATCGATTTTATTGGCAGGAATTATCTGGCTGATGCCTTTGGCCGATATTATTTTCAGAATGGCCCGCAAAAGGTGTTTGTTGAACTGGAAGCGACACCGTGGATCTACAGCCTGACGCCTTCCAGTAACGCCCAGATGTCCGTATTTACTGATCAAACCGGCGTGCAAGCCTTGCCTGAAGCGGCTGGTATTGACGATGAAGGTGCTCTCTATCTGCTCTGCGAGGGGCGTATTGGTGTAGTCGACGAGCGTGATCTGATTCAAGTGATTGAACTTATGACAGATGCGAATGGTCGAAAAACCGATGACTTGCAATTGGCAAGCTGGATGGATGGTAATCAGAGTGTGAGTCTGCTGCTGGTGCTGGCGGATGACCGTAGATTGCCTTTACAGCGCCTTTCGCGTCAAAACCTGCCTTCAGTCTATGGTTATCAGCTGCGGCCATCGGAGATATCCGCTGACTGAACGCTTGTTGGCAGGCTGGGTAGATTGTGGCCTGAGCTTAAAACTGTGTAATAAACCCGGTTTTTATGCTAAAAATGCAATTTACATATTTTATGAAATCTGGCTAAGGAAGCGCTGATTGACTGCGCGGGCGAATTGCACTCGCGTGGTGCTCGAAAGCTCGCCTATCTAAAAGAAATGATCGGTGCTTCCCTGACAGCTTGAGCCGATGCAGCGCAGCTTTTTAATTGCCGACAGAATTTGCCTGCAGATAATGATAATGACCCCGCTGCCGACGCTGGGGATGGAGTAGATTGATGGATAGAAGACAATTCCTGCACTTTGCTGCCGGCGCGTTTACCGTGTCGTCACTCGGATCTGCCCTGAGTGGCTGCAACATGACCACGGGTGGCAATAGCGCGCCTGATAACGCCGGTATCGGCACTTACCGGTTCCCGCAGGGTTTGTCCAGCGGCGATCCGGGGGCTGACAGCGGCGTATTCTGGACTCGCGTGGTGCGGGTAGACGGGGTCGAGGGAGATATTCCCGTTACCCTCGAAATCAGCCTCACTCCACTGAGGGAAACGGTTGGAAGCTTCCGCCTGTTCCAGCAAATCCAGTTGGTGGCCAAGCAGGCAAACGACTACATCATCCATCACAAGCTGACAGGCCTGGAGCCTGATACCAATTATTATTTCCGTTTTGTTGCCGGGGGCGATGCCAACAATCCGGTCGGACGTTTGCGAACCTTGCCGGCTGAGTCCGCACAGGTTACGGCAGCCCAGTTTGCGTTGCTGAATGGCCTGGACTGGAGCTACAACCACTGGCAGGCAATGACCGAGCAGGCTTTGCGTTACAGTGTTCTGACGGTGCAGACCCATTACATGGTGCTGCTGGGTGGTGCGATCAATGCGCTGGTGCCTGACCCCGGTACCATCCGCACGGTAGAGTCTGTCCACCCTGATCTGAAATTACCGGATGGTCTGGCTGTTACTGGATATGGCAAAGTAGCCAGCACCCTGGCCGATTATGTCTACTTGCAGCAGATCTATCGCTCGGATGAGCGTTTGCAGAAGCTCCTGGCCAACTATACCTTGATGCCGGTTTTTGGCGAGCATGATTTTACCAACGATGCCTGGCAGGACCATGAGACCTACACTGCCGCCAATCAGCAGCGGCGCGAGCAGCTACTGGCTGCGCTGGCTGCCTGGATGCGCTACATGCCGCTTGATTGGGGCGATGTATCCTACGATCCGGTAGCGGCTGATTTCTCGCGTATCAAGTTGTATCGCAACTTCCGCTTTGGCAATCTGTTTGATCTGACCTTGACTGAGCAACGTCTGCAGCGCAGCGATCATGCTATTCCGGAGAATGTTAACCATGGCCCGTTTGCCTTGACCGGAGGTGTTGGCAGCCGGCTCATGGCTGATCCGGCGGAATTGGCGAGCTACAGTAATGGTTCGCAGAAGATTCTGGGCGATGAACAGATGGCCTGGCTCAAGACCCAGTTGACCAAGCCTGGTGTTGTGTGGCGTTTGTTGGTGGGAGAGTCTCCCTTCACCTATATGCCTATTGATTTCACTAATGAGCCATCTCTGGCGCCAGAACTGAGAAAAAAGAGCTTGATGTCAGCCGACTCATGGGGTGGGTATCTTGCACAACAGCAGGAATTGCTTGGTTTTGTCGAGCAAAATGCGGTCGGCAATCTGGTTTCTCTGGCGGCAGGCGGTTTTTTTGCTGCGTCGGAAATCTGGTCGGACTATTCCGGAGTACGTAAGCCGGTGATGGTGGAGTGTTGCACTGCGCCAATAAGCGGTCGAGCACTATCAGAGGAGATGGTTGACCATTTGAAAGCAGAAACCGACCCGCGTTATACGCCGTTGAAGCAACTGTTTACCCAGAGTTATCTGATTGACCGGCGCTTGCTGGGGCAGTTGAATGGTTGGGTCAAACACTTGAATACCGGCAGCAGAGGGTATGCAATGGTCTATGTCAGAAGTAATGAATTGATTATCGACAGCATTCGAACCACCGAAGTGTCTGCCAATGGGCAGCTGACTGGCTCATTGGTTGCGGGACGAACGCGCGCGACGATCAAGACTGGCCAGATTGGTATGGTGATTACTGAGTTCAGTTGACGCCTGCCTCGCCTCAAGAAAAGCCAATGCTGTTTTCAGCATTGGCTTTTTTGTTTCATAGTCCGGGTATTCGGCTATAACTCTTCTACGTGCTTTGCCATCTGATTCAGGTTTTAGTTGGCTTGGCTTGGTGCGGTAATCTGTTTTACGTGTAGTTTTGTCATCAAGAAGAGGGCGATATGCGGAAAATACCAATAGCGGCCGCAGTGGCAGGTGCGTTGGCCTGCGCGGCCTTGCCTGCGCAGTCTGATGAAGGCGGCATGAATGTCCGTTTTAGCGGTTTTGGCACCGTCACCGGTGTGAGCAGCGATACCGATCAGGTGGAGTACACCCCTTATCCTGGTGGGCAGCCAAACGGTGTGGAAAAGGGCTGGTCGTGGGATATCGATACGATGATCGGAGCACAGGTCAATGCCAATTTCACCGATAGATTCTCTGGTGTGGTTCAGGTGCTGTCAAAACGCAATGCGGAGAATACTTACCAGCCTCAAGTCGAATGGGCGTTTGTCAGCTTCAAGGCAAGCCCGGAAATCCAGATTCGTGCCGGTCGCCTTGGCTCTCCGTTTTATATGGTGTCCGATTACAGGAACGTCAATTACACCAATCCGTGGGTAAGACCGCCGGCAGATATCTATGGCCAGGTTGCTTTTTCCTATCACGATGGCATCGATTTGCTGTTACAAAAGCCGATAGGTGATTCCAATCTGACCGTGCAATTGTATGCGGGGAAATCAGAAAACCGCCTGTGGGCACCCTACTCAACTTTCGATCTTGAGCTGAATAACCGTATAGGCGGCAATGTTTCCTTTGAAACCGGGCCCTATAGCGTGCGCTACGGATATCACCAAGGCAAGTTGTGGGGTGATTCGGACCGGATTGCAACGGTCAGCAATGCCCTTATTAATACGCCAAATCCCCTGCTCAGCCCAACTATCTGGGCGCTGGCCTGCCCCGGTTGTGCTGAATCGGGTGAAGCATTGTCGATGAACTATAAGCCTGCAAGTTTCCAGGGGCTGGGCCTCTCGGCTGATTGGGGTAAATATCTGCTAATGGCTGAATATACGATGCGCCGTACGGAAACCAACGCATTGGCAGATACTAACGCCTGGTATATTACCGGTGGTACCCGGGTGGGGAAATTAACACCCTATGCAACGTATTCGCAGCTGAAGCAATCCAGCCCAACATCGGACCCTGGCATCGCAACACGTTCAACCAACCCCGTTGTTGCCGGCACGGTTGCGGTGTTGTCATCGGCGGTAAATAGCCAGGTTATGGCTGATCGCAGTCAGAAAACCTTCAGCTTAGGGGTCCGCTATGATGTGATGAACAACGTGGCCATCAAGGCGCAGGTCGATCAAGTGCGTATGACTGGCCCGGAACATTATGGATTATCGGCTGTGACACTACCTGACAAGGAATTTGATGGGAAAGTCAATTTGTTCAATCTTAGTGTCGATTTTGTATTCTAAGGGAGAGCAAAATGAGAGCCATGCATAAATTGATTGTTGTATCAGCCATGTTCTGCACTACCTGGGCCTTTGCCGATGTTGTTGTGGTTGTCAGTGCCAAGAGTCCGGTCGGGAATTTGACTGCAGAACAAGTGTCACAGTTGTTTCTGGGGAAAACATCCACTTTCCCTGGCGGAGCGCAAGCCATGCCGATTGATCAGGCTGAGGGCCAGCCGCCCCGTGACGAGTTTTATACGAAAATTACCGGTAAATCCGCTGCCCAGGTGAAAGCATACTGGTCAAAAATTATCTTTACCGGCAAAGGGCAGCCTCCTAGGGAGTTGCCAAATACGGCAGAGGTGAAAAAAATGGTGAGCGCAAATCCTAATACTATTGGATATATCGAGAAATCCGCAGTTGACTCTTCCGTAAAAGTTGTGTTGTCTGAATAATTTTGCAATTACCGACAAAAAAGCCGCAGGCGGAATCTGCGGCTTTTTTCTTCTTCTCGCAATGTCTGCCTCAGAATATGGGGCAGGCTTTTTATCCTGACACAGTTTAAAATTCTGAAATTGCTGCCAGCAAATCTGCCGTCACATTCATTTATTAACACCTTGAAAACCACGTCCTGAGGACGTGGTCAGCGCCTAACTGGCTTGGCCTGTTAGAGCGCCCACTCATGGAAGTACCTTTGTCGGTGTTGTCCCCACAACATCGAAAAAGGAAACG